>Ga0065711_1050251_pt1 | contig 10919 bp, 11 predicted proteins | sample Hoacrofraction12_FD_59098 | JGI IMG/M metagenome (GOLD analysis project Ga0065711, IMG submission 59098) | Hoatzin crop microbial communities from Cojedes, Venezuela - Epithelial fraction 12 v2 (version 2) | ecosystem: Host-associated > Birds > Digestive system > Esophagus > Crop | place... | reverse complement strand
TAAGATGTAATTAGATTTTAGGAAATTTCTGGCACCAAGATCTGGCATCAGTGCACCTGTGGGATTGAGATAAAGAGGGTTTGCAGACCTGGGTCAGGACCTTGTGAAGTCGTGGGTCTCCAGACCCGCTGTGCTGTGATGGTGGGATGGTGGCCGGCCCCAGGGAAGGGGTCAGGATGGCCGGGGCACCTCTGCTGTGTCCCTGCTTGTGGTCTCACCGGCACAAGGGGCAGGGGCTGGTCCCAAAGCACCCATGGGTGCCAGGGACCGTGCTGGCTTCAGGAGGGTGCCAGGTACGGAACAGCCTGTGCCAGGGCAGGACACCTCCCGCCCAGGGCAGGAGTGGTGTTGGTGACATTAACAAACTGCTTTGGCTTTTTTCCCTTTCGGGTGAAGCTGAGGGCTGGCCGTGCCAGGTCCCATCCCGGCGGCACTGCCTGCATGGGACCGGCTCCTGCCAGTCCCCCGTCCTGGGTTTGGCCAGGACCATAACACCCCCTCTGCCCAGGAAGGCTGGTGATGGCCAGCACTGCTCCTGCTGTGGATGTGGCTCTGTGGGTCCTCTTGTGCCGGAGCCATCCCAGGTCACTCCCGCCCCTGAGCCAGGGGAAAGCAGACTCTGATGGGATTTTGCCATTTCCCCAAGGACACTTGGGGTATTTTAGGGAACATCCTCATACTTTAAGCCCGAGTGAGCAGCTGGAGCAGCATCGGTGAGCAGGGACCACAGCAGAAGGACCACCCTTCATCCCCATCCCCAGACAGACAGCGTGGTGAGGGGAGGGTGGTTCAGCGAGCAGGGCAGCAGCAGTCTGGACTTTTCCAGGATTTTTTGATTCCCGGTGACAAATCTCTCTTCAAGTCCGTGCATGACTGAAATTCATCTTGGCTCGTGGGAGCTCAGCGAGCCCAGCCAGGGAGGAAGGGAGGGGAGGCTGGGCAGCAGCTCCGCTCGCCCAGCCTGCCTGCCGGATTAGGCAGAAACAGCTCTCGCGACGACGGCTCATGGGCAGGGTGAAACAGGAACTCCAGCTTCACAGACAAAGTTATTTTGGTAGCTGTGTGCAAACCCCCCATTGGAAAATGTGACACGCTTCTTATCCCCTTGAATTTGCTCACAAAACACTAATTAAGGCATGTAATGAAGACAGCAGCATCCATTAATAAAGAATCATTATGGGGATGGATTAGCGAGCTTATCGGAAACAGGTGGAAGTGAGCTGGGAGTCTGCTCGGGGCGGCATGTGCGAGCCCAGGCTTTCCCAGCCCTCCAGGACAGCGTGCCGGGAGCCTCCGAGGATGCACCCCGCGGCCCTCCACCACGGATGGATGGGGCAGGCTGGGGGGGTGCATTCAGGGAGCTCCCCTGCCCCAGGGTTCGTTTTGGGATGGAGATCCGCACCCCTCCCCAAACTGCTCCGCTGTCTGGGATGCTGCTGGCGGTGTTGGGTCCCTCCCTGTGGGAAGCCACATCCACCCAGCGCAGCAGATAGGAGCTGGTGGGGACAGTGAGACCCTTTGGGAAGGAAGGAGGTGGGGAATGGCTGGAGCACGCGAGGTATTCAGTCCTTGGATGAATAACTTCTAAGGCCAGGGGAGTGTGGTGTCTTTTGTACCCTTGTTAGCCCCTGACACCTGCCTGCCTTCTGCTCTGCTATTAATACAGAGCTGACTCATGGTCTCTGCAGCCCCTCTGGGCAGGATTTAGGCTGCAAAGATGCTCAGCCTGGCTAGCTGAAGGTGTGTTGCATCTATTTCTGAGCAGCTCAGCTAAGGCCAGTGATGAAGAAAGGAAGCTGGGCTCTCCCTGACCTTTGACCTTCATTCAGGTGATATTCCAGCATCATCCTGCACCGCTGCCTGTGTGGTTGGGGGCCACCTGCCCTCTTGTTAATTGGGGATGTGACAACCCTGCTTCCAGACACAGACCCCAGTGGGACACCCACCCCCTCTGCCACCAACTCCCATCGTGTTTGCACAAGGAACCCATCAACCACCTCCAGTCCTTTGCCAACTGGGGACACTCACCCTCCCTCTGCCTTCTCCTTTGAGTTCTGGGGTCTCAGTTCACCCACACGACCGTCCTCCTATCCCTCATTATCTTCCCAGGTTGACCCAACACACCATCCCAGTATCTGACATCCTTCCACATCCTCCTCCCTTTCCAATTGGTCTCCATTCCCCATAGGGTTCAAACCCACCGGGGGTGGTCCTGGCTGCGTGGTCCAATCCCCTGACTCCATGGATGGCTACATGGGCTGGAGGTCAAGCAAGCCTTCAGGAAAAGGGCGAGGAGTCCTCACTTACGGACATGCTTCGGAAAGCTACACTTTCCCTGTCTCCTCCATGGACAGGCAAAAAGTGCCTCTGCTCTCACAAGCATCCTCCTCATGCTGCTGCTCCCAGTATCCTTCAGCCTGGACTGGTGGAGCTTCTTAAGCATTGCCCGGGCTGCAGGGGGACCCAGCGGGGCTGGGGCTGTTGTCCCTTGTGGGCATCCTGGGAAGGAAGCGAAGCAGCAGGTGGTTTTTCTCGCTCAGGGCATGATGTCCCGTGAAGAGAAGAGGAAGGTGTGAGCCAGCAGTTTGGCCTCATGGAAACGGAAACCGGAGAGGGGAGATTTATCCACGGGCATTATGTGTGGTCTCTACAGAAAGCTGGTAATGCAGAGAGGTCATGCGTTTAGCAGGAGGGATGTTTGGCTGATGGCTGGGGAATATTTTGTGTATTCTGTTTTTTTGAATACCTGTTACCACCTCCTTCAGTCCTGGTGCTGGATCCCAGAAGAGCATCTCTTACTCCCAGGCAGGCCACCCATTGCCCTGAGACAGGGAATGTCCTGGCTTCATCTGGAGCACATGGGACATAGCATTTGAATGGAGGAACGGTCCATACTGGCGTGTAGAGGGGCAGGACTGTGCATCCCTTGGTAGGACCAGACCCTGCCTGGTTTTCCAGAGTGAGAGGATGCTTCATCATCAGTGCTGAGTCCCCTGCTCTGGTATCTGGGCTGCAGCTGGATGGGGGACGCCTGGGCAGGTACATGGTCCTCGAGTGCCAGAAGAGCCAGGAACTTCACATGTTTTTACTTGTCACCTTTTGGTCTCAGATGGGTCCTAAGAAGTCTAATCCTAACCCTTCAGCTTGCCTGTGCTTTGGTAACATTGCCAGATACTGGAGAAGGGTGAACTGTGGCAGGTCGCACTTGGGTGTTGCTGTCAGGGTAATGCAATGTGTGGGCAGCTTGGAGAACCCTGCATCACGGAAAGAGCTAAGGGAGCCCAAAGGCAAAGGATGGCAACAGCAGCAGTGGGGTCTTTTGTGCCAGATGCTCCTCTTTTTTTTGGGAAGAGCTCTCCTCCAGCGAGCAATGCCCATCATCCACCCTACAACAACCTGCTGAAGCTCACCCAGGCCTTGGAGGGCTGGGGCAGGAGCACAAAGGGAGAAGATATTCTTTGGATTGCATTTACTTTCACATCTCCAAAAGAAAAGCAAAATCTTCTTTTGTTTTGGTGGATGTTTACCCCTGCCGGGAAAGCCGTGGCCGGTTGGCAGAACGTTCCCGGGAACCGATTTCACGGAAGATCTCATAGCAGTGGCTATCTCCCAGCTCGGCCTCTCTGGCTACACGTTCCCACCGGCCGTGCCGTGGCTGGGATGTTCAAAGGATTCTGTACTCCCACTGCATTCCTGTGCCTGCACTCATTTGTGAATCTGCTCCGGCAGACTAGTGCGGGGCTGGTCAGGAGGTGCTGGCAGTAAAGAAGGAAATGCCTGCAGTTTTCTTACTCCAGACCATCTGCAGATCTTCAGTCCAACGCTCTCTGAAAAGTTTTCCCTGGGTGAGACTGGTTGTCTCCACTCAGCCCGGCTCATGGCATCGTCCCTTGGTCCTTTCTGTGGGAACTGGGCTTTGCAGCAGAAACAGATCCTCTTCACCAGTATGGCTATTTCCAAAGTATTTCCAAGACCTTTGATTTCTTGGAGCTGGAGGGAGCTGCAGAGCCTGTTGCTGGAGTGCAGAGCTTGGCCACCATCCCTGTTGCCCTGGGTGTTTGGACCCAGCAGTAAATCTCCATGCACTTCTCCATGCACCTCGGCAGAAATGTCCGACAGAGATTCAGGCTCTTGGTGGGGCTCCTGCCTGAGCTTCATACTCCCAGTTTCTAAGCTCCTCCTTGCAAAATTTGCAAGGATGAAATTTCCTGGGCAGGGAAGACAGGTGGAGGGTCAGGAGAAGAGCAGCAGCCCCTGTGATTTACTGACTTGCTTTTGTCTCTGCTGGTGGATTTTCCTTTCTCCCTTTGGCTTGTTGTTTCTCTCCTCTCCTGTCTGCTCGTGGTTTGTGGTTTCCCCCCAGCGTAACCTGAGTAGATTATGTGTTTATCTGTGATTACGTGACACGTTTTGGCTGCCTCCTTGGTTTCTGAGGTCATTTGTGAAGCCTTAGCCCTGGGCAGCCCCAGGCTCTTTGGGGTGCCCCCTGCACAACATCCTGGCACAGCACAAAAGGGTTTCAGTGCCTCGTGTCACCCTGTCCTGAGCATCTGTGGGAAGGCAGACGTGTCCTACGGTTGTCCAGGCTGGTGGGCAAGAGCCCAGATTCCCCACGCACAGCAAGGCATCCCTCATTGCACCACACAGGCTCTTCCTCTCTGCAAAACCTCTTTCTCCAGCAGGCTCTGTCCTTTTCTGCTCAGCCTCTCTCCTCAGAAAGACCCTTCCTGCTCAGCCCCAAAATGGAGTATTGTCTTCCTCCCACCCTCCAGCCCTTGATTTTCCTGCCAGAGACGCTGGGCAGCCCACCCCGGTGGGCAGCTGCCGGACGGCTCTCAGCTGTGGATGCTGGGCTGCCAGTCCCTGCCACCGGCTCGCTGCTGCCTGCACCTTGCTCGCACCGCCGGCAGCCCCGGCGCCTGTCTTCACCCCCCACCCCGGGCCCCACAGGCAGGAGCTGGGGGCTGTTGGCTGCCTCTGCAGCCCTGAGATGCTGGCATCTGGGCAGGGAGCAGCAGGAGGGGTTTATCTGCACCTTGCTGGGCTTCTCCTAGCTGTGCATGTTGCTGGCTCCCCGGTCCTTTTGCCCCTGAGAACCCCTTTTGTCCCCCAGTAGAGGAGGAGAGGATAGAGAAGGTTGTGCTGTCCATCTCAAGGTGTTTTTTCCCTATAGACACCAAAGGAGCTACAGTCCATCACTTTCTTGGACTCCTTCGACAACCTCAGCTCCTCAGAGGTGAAGCCAGGCTGAGACCTGTCAAGAAGTGTATGATCCAGGTCTTCTGCTGAGAAGGTCCACCAGCAAGCTCCTGCCCTTCTGCTCCTACTTCCCGCTAAACATTTCCCCCAGCATCTCAACCTCCAATATCCCTCACTGTGGTTTATGCCCCTTGTTGTACACTGGGGTAGGATTTATTTTCTTTGCAGCAGCCTCTTTAGGGGCTTGTGGACTTCCTGCTTGGTAAGATGTTTCATCCCATGCTTTGTGCTGGTGGAGGGCAGGCTGGCTCCCATTGCTGTCTGAAATCATCCCGTCCCTGCTCTCCGAAGGCATAGCTGAACAATGCACTGACCAACGCTATGCTGTCCAAAACCACAGGCCTTTTTTCTTTGGGAACATCTAGTTTTTTTCTGTTTAGGAGGATAAAATTCTGATGGGACGTAAGGAAAAATTTCTTCATCCTGAAAGGGGTCAAGTACTGGAGCAGGGGCCCTGAGAGGCTGTGGCCAAAAGTCCCTCCATCCTTGGAGATCTTCAGCACTCAACTAGACAAGGCCCTGAGCAATCAGATCTAAATTCAAATTTAGTCCGGTGTTGAGCAGGGGGTTGGATGAGAGACCTCCAGAGGGCCCATCTGCCCTACATTTTTATTCAATTCCATAATTCATCATGTAAAATGATTTGCAAATTGCTTCTTCCAAAGTACCTCTGCTTGTACACATCCTGCCTTGCAAGTCGCAAGCCATGCAGCTAGAGGTGTAACCTGCGGTTTTGCCCAGAACATCTGTAATTACTCAGTGCAATTCCAAGGTGTGCATTAAACGAAAGATAGCAGGAAAGGGAAAATGGGCTGGAGCTAAGGTGTTAGACAGGAGTGCCCTACAGCTTAATTCAGTTCCTGAGTTTGTCATTTGTTCCCTGAGGGATTCTGGACAAGTTTCTAGGTAATAATACTTTTTACCCTGCACTGACTGTAAGTGCATTTCCAGTATTAAGCAAAATGAGGCCTGGACGTTTGGTGTGTTTTTTTGCACAGTGGGAATTGGAAAAAGTACCGTGGAAGCATCAGGAGACACAAATCTTCCTACTCTCTCCAACACAGAGCAGAGGTTGCACCTGTGCAGTGCTCTGTTTCGCGTGGGTGAGGATCCCCATGGCTGTTAACATGTGCAGGGAGGCAGGGAGCGAAACTATGCCTTGTCTTTATTTAAGAAGGAGATCCTATAGCTCTTATAACCTTCCTGTGACAAACATATCAGTACTGAATCTGACCTGTATAAGCCTTTCAGCTTATACTATGGCAGGCATATCTGGACATTTTTCCCCCAGTCTGTTCAAGTCATGGTTGGCTTTTCAGGTGCATCAGCTATACCTCCACCCCTGCAAATGTTGGTTTGTCATATGGAAAAGCCTGCCAGACTGCCTCTCCTGCACTTCAGCATTTCTACTTGCCTTCAGTCTCCAGTCAAACCCACCACTACACTGGCCAAGGTTCTGGGAGGAGGAGGGTGAGATGCTGCTGCTCTCTCCTGGGTGACGGGACAGATGTTGGACTGTGCATCTCGGCCTTGCAGGAAATATGGAGACAATCCTTCGGAAGGATGAGAGTGAAGTCCCTTGAAATCTGCCATGTCTTCTCCATTTCCTCCAAGGTCTGCTTGCTCTTGGCTCTCACGTAGCTATACTAAGAGAAAAGGAAGGACTGTGCGGGGGGATCTTCTCCATCCTGAAGTGCAAATGACCTATGTGTCATTCCCCTTGATACCATCTGTACGGTAAGACTTGCAGATGCTCCCAAATCCTATTAGAGCCACCCATCTTCCAGCACCGCCCTGTCCCTGTCCCTGGGGACGCAGGGACGAGGGCATGGGGTGCAGGACCACACAGCCGAACCTGCACAGAGATGAAAGATTTTCACAACAAACAGCTCTGGGCTGGGATAAAGAAAGGGATAATTTCAGCCTGTGAAAGGGATGATTAATTACACAGTTCTGCCTACCTGCTTATTGCTCTCTTTTTATTAAAAATATCCTTGGTACTTCTATGTAACTAGCTCATGGGATGGGTGCAAGCAGCACTGGGGGCGAAATCTCTAGGCAAAGACCAGACTGCTTCTCCTGAGCCATCTGGAGCAGCTTTCCCTGCCCCAGCCGAGCTCCTGGCCTCTCAGAGCTGATCTGGGACTGGAGGTGGACACAGAGTAGGTCTGTGGCCATTCCCAGACAGTGCGATGTCTCCTATCCTTGACCAAAGTAGACCACAGATTGGGATCTGAGGAGAGCAAGGGTGCTCACTTGCATGGTCTAAGCACCCCGCATCCATCCCAGGTTGCGGGGTATTTGTTATTAAATGCTGCCAGGCGAGGAACAGGGGAAACAGGGAGGAGGAGGAGGCAGTGTAAGTCTGGTTTGATATCATCTTCCCTTTGGTAAGGGAAGATGCATAAATCCAGTGTGGGCAGCATGTCGGTCAGGGTAGGGGTGTTTGTGATTTAGAGGATGTCTCCCCAGGCTTGCCTTTGAGTGGATGGGCCTGGAGCAGCCCAGCTCTGCATGCAAACCCCTCCAGACAGCCTTGTTCACAGCCCACCTCCTCACCAGCTGTCTCTGTAGGGATCGCTAACACACCTATGTCAACGCCTCTGTAACATACCCTGAAATCATGAGCCAGCAGAAAGACAGAAGTCTCGCGTGTTGTTGCAGCGTGTGGGTCTGGCTGGTTCAAAACCCATCTCTGTTTGCTCAGGACAGTCCCTCCTAGCGGGGTAAGAGATGGGAACTTGGCCATCCCGCATGGCAGGCGCACGGAGATGTAGCACATACTGATACGGCCTTCGCCTCCCTCCCTCCCTTGTACTGTGCACATGTATGCAAGAGAAATTCCTCCCCAAAGCGCCTGGGGATGAAAGGACCCACCCAGAGAGACATCTCCTGCTAGAAACTGATTTCACTTCAAAATATGGGGCGTTAACGGAGGCACTTCCACAGCATCTTGTGTGAATGCATCACAGTGGGAGGAAGAGGAGCAGGGTAAGTGGGAAGGACCTGGCAGTGGTTGGTGCCTGCATCTCTGCAGGGGTGGGGAAACCACCACAGGAGTGGAAAAGGATGGAGGGGGTGATGGGGACAGCAGCAGCACCTTCCCAACCCCCAGGGTGCTGCCCTAGCCGCTGAGCTGGCCCGGCTGAGCCGTGCCTCTGGAGCTCGACGCGATGCCGCGGTCTCCAAAGTTGTGTCGAGCTGCAGACACCAGTCATCAGGTCCTCAGAGCTGCAGAGACAGGAGGCTCTGGGTTGTCCCTTCGGGATTCCTATTTTCAAGCTCTGTATTCTCACAAAGTCCAGACATATGTTTAGATTTTTTTTCATGAAAACTGTGATTCCAGGCTGTCGCAGGGCTCCAGAGTTTGTAAGGGCACCTACAGAGGGTGGGTTTGTAAGGGCACCTACAGTACTTCAGGTGCAAGAGGCACCCGGGATAAATCACCCTGTGTTAAACTCACACCTGTGGTCGCTGTCAAACCCATCCGGGGCTGTAAAAAGCAATCACACTGTATTGAAATCGTCTTAACTTGTTCCCAGTGAAAGGTGCTGGCCTAATTCAATTAAAGGCCTAGTGCAGATGGATTTAGGAGCTGGGGTGGAGGATGAAAGAAAGCAGAGAAAGAGGGAGAGATCCCTGCAGAGGTGGGGAGCGGTGCTCGCTGGGCTCTAAGTCCATCACCTAATTGCCCTCTGCTTTGAATCGAAGGGACAAAGGCTGCCCCTTGCCTCCTGCCCCCAGCACGGCCTTTTGCAGGGGAGAGATTCGGGGGTGCCCCCTCCGTGCGTGCGAGTAGAGAGCTGCTTAACTCCCCTTTGGTCTGAAAGGATTTCCCCTAATCCTGACCCCTCTCCCGGCGCTGCTCAGACGCCGCTGCTGCGAGCAGGGCGTTCGTGCCGGCTCTAATCCCACCCCACCGCTCTCCCCTCCGTGGGGGCACTCGCCCCTTTTCAGCCTCTGTGTTTGGGATTGAAAGGCTTGCAAAAAGCCTTTGGAGTCCAGTTCAAGAGCCACATTCCTCAGGACACAGACTGCTCCCCGGGAGCCGGATTGCAGCGGCGAGGATGGAGCTCTCCTAGAAACCCCGCTCGCATGCAGCGGCTCCGTCCGTCTTCCCTCGACCGAGGGTCTAGAGCAGCATCGGGATTCGAGCGTGCTGGTAGCAGAGCTGAATCACCGCTTTTCTGCTTGGGATGCTCTGGATGAGCTGTTTCCAGCTCCTTCCGTGGGGTTTTGTCCCAGGAGCAGCAGACAGAGCCCTCGCGGGATGGTGTGATCTGGCTAAGGATGCTCTGCTGTCAGATTTATAAGGCTGCTATTGCCAGACACAGCTTCTCCCACGCAGAAGCGTTTTCTCCCCTGAAAAGCCTGGCGAGGAACGTGCTTTGCTGAGGAGCAGGAAGCACAGATCAAAGTCACGCTCGCTCCACAGACTTCTCTGTTATTTTTCACCTGGTTAATTGCTGTCTGTTAATATGCGAAGCCCTGAACAACATTTGCCACGAGAGGACAGGCTGTTTTCTTGATGTGGTATCAGGCAGCTACTAAGGCTGATCCGTGGATACGCAGAGGTGTCCCTAGGGATGCATGGCACCACGTATGCGATAGCTGCAAAGGCTGGAGAAGTGCAGCATCAGGACTGCAGGATGGTGGGAAATGGAATAAAGAGGATATCTGCTCCGTGGTTGCCTGGCAGATCTTTCTGCCCGTGGTGTTCCAGGTTGGAAAGGGGAGAGGCAAATTCATGGGCAAGCAGAGACCATGGTAGGGAGGTAAATAGAGAACTATGAAGGGCCAGCTATGAGATGGGCAGAGAATGAAATGAGACAACCTGAAAATGGAGTAGCACTGGGGCCCTCATGGAAGTGACCGATGGCAGAAAGAACACACAGCACCTTCCCAGATCGGGATCAGCTGTGCTGTACTGGTGTGAGTAACTGCGGTGGGGAGCAGGGACGAGGTCATCCTGTGAACCGTGGCTGCTCAGCTCCACCCTCCTGCCCTTGGGTTGCTGTTCTGGTCAGGCCCAGGTTTGTACACATGTGCTGGTGATGTGTTTTTCAAGTGGATGCAACAGTGCTGTTCAGCTAGCAGAACTGCATCTGCTGATCTCCAGCGAGCACAGCTGGGTGACAGACCACACCTCTGCTCAGCTCTGCTGCTGTAACATGGATGGCCACGGAACAGGGAGGAACACCGAGGACTGAAAGCTGCCTGATCGGCAGTGGGAGAGCCTGTGGACAGGGTACCTGTGCCAGCCTGCATGGCCCTGAAGTCCTGCAGTGATGCCTACAGGCTTTAAGGCACATGCTCTTTCCAGAAGGCCAACACAGGTAGTGATGGGGAGAAAACGCTGTGGTCTGCACTGCAGTGCCAGACTGCAGCATCTTCTGCAGGGTGCGTGGAGAGAAATTCACTGGCTGGATTCAGATGACTTGAGCTGGATGAGCGGATGAGTTGGGCAGAGAGGAACCTGATGAGGTTCAACAAGGGCAAGGGCAGGGTCCTGCACGTGGGGAGGAACAACACCAGGCACCAGGACAGGCTTGGGGTGGACCTGCTGGAGAGCAGCTCTGTGGAGAGGGACCTGGGTGTCCTGGTGGACGACAGGGTGACCATGAGCCAGCAGTGTGCCCTGGCTGCCAAGAAATCCAATG
>Ga0065711_1050250_pt1 | contig 10919 bp, 6 predicted proteins | sample Hoacrofraction12_FD_59098 | JGI IMG/M metagenome (GOLD analysis project Ga0065711, IMG submission 59098) | Hoatzin crop microbial communities from Cojedes, Venezuela - Epithelial fraction 12 v2 (version 2) | ecosystem: Host-associated > Birds > Digestive system > Esophagus > Crop | place... | reverse complement strand
CCCCCCCAACTATAATTATCCATTCGGTGATATTGTTACAACTGTTTGTTACAGACACTAGAAGATACACTCGTGTTGATTTTCAGACATCCTACGCTGGAGAGTTGGTTCCTGGCTTTAGAACAACGTTCTCTTCCTCAGCACAATTTAAACCCTGTTGCTGTGAAGCTCCTGTCGGCTCACCTCAATTCTGGTGTGCTCCAGCTGTTGAAAACGGGTGCCCCGATGTTGCAGAGCGTGGATCACAAACAGGCGTTGTCAAAGTATTTTGAAGCTATCACAAAAAGTGTCTTGAAAGAGCTACAGGCTGTGGGGAAAGACAGAAGCCAGGTCTCTCCCAAGAAGTCTCACCAGCTGAAGGCTCTGGAGGAGTTGCACATATACATGGCTCCAGCTCAGCTGAAGGAGATCACTTTAACCATGCTGCGACTTCCTGAGATGAGCTTGACTACTCAGAGATCTGAAAAATCCCCGAAGAAAGGGAAAAAGTTAAGCTCCTATGGACAGATTTTGGTGCAGCTCCTCACAGAGAGCTACCAAAGGCAGCTCCAACAAGGAGAACTACTGCTATCCACAAAGCACATTAAAACTTTGGGTATATTGATGTCAGCGTCAGCCAGCAAAGATTTGGAGAAGGTTTTCCTTCAGGCTCTGCAAAGTGAGCCAGTCCTTGCACACACAGTCAGTGTAGAGGTGCATGTTCACTGCCTTAACCAGAGGTCAGAAACCTCCCTTGCCATTGTGGGCATGCTGATAAAACACTGTAGGACTCACCTGCTGCAGTTCGAGCTGTGGTGTCTGGGCAGTGCCACTGGAAAGTGCCTCAGAAAAAACACGGAGAGCTTTCTTCCACTCATTAACGTGTATTTGCAGTGCAGAGACCAGTATGACTTCACCCGACCTTTCGCAGGTAAAGCCACAGCTGATCCCTGTTTGTGGTTTGGGAGGGCAAATTCCCAGGCTCTGCTGGCCTTAAAGTCTTGGATCCTCTGCACAATAAGTAGAGGTGATAAAATTTATGTGTCTGACTTCTATTGATTCTCTTATAAGTATCTCTGCAACATAAAAGGTAAAGGACTGAAGTGAAAGTTGGCTGTTAGACTGAAGCGAAGTACTCTTATAGTTGCTGCTGCCCAGTTTTCTCTTTTGAAGCCCTTATTTAATACTTAGTGCATGTGAAACTGTCTTCATGCCTATCTTAGTTTAGTATAGGAGGTAAAAACTTTTTCTTGGGCATAGATAGAATGCTGTCTGGCGAGTGGAGTGCCATAGCCATATGGTTTGCATAACGTAAGCTTTCACTTTCACAAGTACAAGAGTCCAAAACTTTCTTCTGAAATAAATCTCCAAATATAGTTTCCTACAGTAAGCCTTCCTAAGCTGGCAGGCCGAAACTTTCCAAACCAACAGCAGCATTAAATTGATAAGACTGTTCTGTTTTCTGTTACCGAAACTATGAGTTAGGATTCAACTTGACAGAACAGGATCACTTTGGTTTCATTTCTCTTGTTGCATAGAAATGTGAATAGCAACAGGAACGGGCTGATGGTAGCTGTTGGTGGAGAAGGCTAGCTCTATCTAGGAGGGGGTCGAGTAGTGGAAAGACCTTGTCAGCACACAGGAATGTAGAGGATGGTTTAAAGAACTAAGCCTTTCTCTAGCACCTGATGCACACCAGTGGTTTCGTGCTTGAACACTGGAAGGGGAAACTGCTGTCGGATTGACTTGATTTATAAGATATGTTAGCTGTCTGTTGATGTGAGAGTTTCCTTTGAGCCCAGGGTCAGAGAACTGGTAAGGTTTCATCCTTCGTGAGGTGCAAGGACAAGGCTTCTTATCAGGAAGTTGTCCCTCTTTTGAAGGTCTGCATTGTTTGCTCATGTCTAGTCGTTCCAGCTGTGTAGCAAGTGGCTGTCTGGTGCATATGCTAAGTACTTCCTAATGATGCTATGGAGCGATGCAGAGTAGCAGCTACTGTAGTGTAATTTCCTAGAAGCTAAGTAATCTGGAGCTAGATTGGAAAAATGGTTTGGGATTTTTGTAGTTATAAGTCTGTTGTTGCTTAACACACTTAAGTAGTTGAACCTGTGTCCCCTGCTCTCTCCCAACAGTTGCCTCAGCTGTTAAACCTGTCTTGAGGAAAGCTCTGTGGAAGGAGCTTTGCAATGTATTTCAAGACACAGAAGCGGTGCATGAGTCCACTGTGAAACTGCAAGTTCTTTCAAAGTTGTTGCCATCTTCAGAAAGCAAAGGGCTGCAAAACCTTATTGACCAGCTTCCTGCTGCTCTTGAGAAGGCAGAAAACAATGAGAGGTAGGCAAATCCAATTGCCCTGCGTCAGGACTCAGTTTGTCCTCTAAAGTGTTGTGATAGGTATGCACGAATGCAGACATTGTGAGCAGTAATAGCATCCTCTACTCAGAGAATCTGTCACTTGACACTTTGGCAGCAAGACATCTTTAACATACACAAAAAGCATGTTGCAACATTAAAAAAAAATATCTTTCTGCAGTTGGACAGTGGCAGATGCAATATCTAGAGTGCTTGAAAACTCTGAAGAGCTGCATTCCTGGAGGAGATGCCTGTTATCAGCCTGCATGAAGGGGTTAATTGTCACATACAACAGCAGTAAAGATGAAAGCAAGCAAGAAGTGGAGAGGTCCATGCTGCTGAGGCTAGAAGAACTGTTGGTGAGGCTTCTTTTTGTCTGCGTTGCCAGAATGTGACTGTGTGCATATGTATTGTGCACTTGTATCTTGGGTAAATATAGATTGGACCTTATTTTCTATTTTATAGATTATGGCTTCTCTGGGCTGTTAATAGCTTTTGCAGAGTTAACTTAGCCCTGCTAATCGCTTATAAGAAGCAGTTTTGAGTAATTCTTGGTGATGGCTTTCTGCTAATAGTTCCCTTCCAAAATCAGAGCTTGAGGTGTTCAGGAGTTAAAAATCAAAGGCTGCCAATGGATGTTTTTATTAAAAAAAAAAAAAAAGTGATAGAGACACTTCTGAGAAGACCCATCTGACATGCCATCTGAAGTCTGTAGCAGAAATCTGGTTGATCATAGACAGAAATGGAGACTTGGATCATGAATAGCACTATTTGATCATTCCTTCTGTACCACTGTTTGTTTGTTTGTTTGTTTTCTGTCATTCAGCAAGGTAGGCAGATCCATATGAGACATAAAAAATGAAGGTCTCTGCAGGCATTGAATGCCTTTGACCTCATGCTGGCTTCTGGTGAGACTCCCTTTTAGGACATGACTGATTGGGCAGGAGGAGAGTCTTGCAGGACCTGGGGGGCCACCTTGTAGTGTTCCTCCTAACGGTATTTGCAGGCTTGATGAGGTTAGCACCTACCATTACTGGGACTGCTGGCATGTGCAGCTGTCAGTCTTCTTAAAACTTGTTTGTTGTGGTTTATAGCATTTTGTGGTATCGTAGAACAGTTTGGGTTAGAAGGGACCTTTAAGGGTCATCTAGCCCAACCTCTGTGCTATGAGTGGGGACATCTTCGAGTAGATCAGGTTGCTCAGAGCCCCATCCAACTTTACCTTGAGTGGGGCATCTGCCACCTCTCTGGGCAACCTGTTCCAGTGCCTCACCACACTCAGAGTAAAGAATTTCTTCTTTATATCTAGTCTAAATATACCCTCTTTTAGTTTAAAACTATTACCCCTTGTCCTGTTGCAACAGGCCCTGCTAAAAAGTTTGTGCCCATCTTTCCGATAAGCCCACTTTTAAGTACTGAAAGGCTGCAATAAGGTGTCCCCAGAGCCTTCCCTTCTCCAGGCTGACCAGCCCCAACTCTCTCAGCCTTTCCTCACAGGAGGGGTGCTCCAGCCCTCCAGTCGTTTTTGTGGCCCTCCTCTGGACCCGCTCAAACAGGTCCATGTCTTTCCTATACTGAGGGCTCCAGAGTTGGACGCAGGACTCCAGATGGGGTCTCAGCAGAGCAGAGCAGAAGGGCAGAATCACCTCCCTCGACCTGCTGGCCATGCTTCTCTTGATGCAGCCCAGGATATGGTTGGCTTTCTGGGCTGCAAGCGCACACTGGTGGCTCATGTCCAGCTTTACGTCCACCAGTAGCCCCAAGTCCTTCTCGGCAGGGCAGCTCTCAATCCGTTCATCTCCCAGTCTGTATTGATACTGGGGGTTGCCCTGACCCAGATGCAGCACCCTGCCCTTGGCCTTGTTGAACCTCATGAGGTTCACACAGGCCCACTTCTTGAGCTTGTCCAGGTGCCTCTGGATGACATCCCGTCCCTCAGGCATGTCAAGTGCACCACAGCTTAATGTCAAGTGCACCACAGCTTGGTGTAATCTGCAGACTTGCTGAGGGTGCGCTCGATCCCACTATGTCATTGATGAAGATACTAAACAGCGCTGGTCCCACTACAGACCCCTGAGGGACACCAGTTGTCACCGATCTCCATCTGGACATGGAGCTGTTGACCACTATCCTCTGGATGCGACCATCCAAGCAATTCCTCATCCACCGAACAGTCCACCCATCAAATCCATACCTCTCCAATTTAGAGAGAAGGGTGTTCTGGGGGACCGTGTCAAAGGCCTTACAGAAGTCCAGATAGATGATGTCTGTAGCTCTTCCCTTCTCCACTGATGTAGTCATTCCATCGTGGAAGATCAGTTTTTGTAAAGTACACCCAGCGACCCAGGTATCATATCTGTTTGCCACATGCAAAGGTTGGTTAGCTTAAGCACATTGTAGGTGCACAAATAGCTAGTACCTGAGTAGCAGTCTCTTGCTTTGACTTGCCATTCTTTCTTTCACACTTCGTGAGTGTGGAGAGTTTCAAGGCTCTGGGTTTTTTGGTACCTATAGACCAGCTTGCTTTTTCATTGCATACAGCCCATATGCTCCCTTGCTCCCAGGACCAACAAAACAAGACTTGTGGTTTCGTTTGAATCAGGAGGTAGGATTGTTGAATCCAAGAGCTTTCTTCCCTGTTATTCTTTGATCATCCCACCTGAGTGTTTGGTTTGCATGTTGTTAGTGTGTCTGATGAACAAAAATTGCTGGTCTTGATGATCTGTAGAAGCTCTATATGCTAAATGTAAACATCTGTTCTTACTACATGCGCAGCGCTTTGTTGAAGAAGTGGACCCAGATGACTGGTACAGCCTCGTGAAGACAGGACTCAAGTAAGTAATTCTGAGGTGCACCAGCGCTGCCGTAGGAGGCACAGTTCTGTTCACTTGGCCTTGTCCTGCGTTATACTGGAAACACCCCTTGAATTCCATCAGACTTGACCACGCTCCTTGTTCATGTCCACTGGCTTCGTTGGAGCCTGAACCTGCACAACTGCAGGCAGATTTGGATTTTGTGCTCCAATTAGCATAACTAACGTAGCTAACTAGGTAGCTGGACTAGCTTCTTTTTGACTGGTGTGAAGAAATGTTATGCTCATATGATTTCTTTGTATTTAAGGTATTTCTTAAATACAATTACTATGAAAACAGAATCAGGTCTTTCACCTTTAAATGTAAACCGTTTAAACAAGAGGAATAAAAAGTAGTTCAGGATAATCTTAGCTTCCATGGAGGTAGAAGTGTTAATCTGAAGGGTTGCTGCCTCAAGGGTTAGTAGGCAAAATTCTAATCCTTTATTAAGATCAGCGCAGCTACAAGTGTGATTGTGTGTTGATTCTCCTTTCTTTTTTTGTAATTAAGACACTAGTATAGCTTAAAAAAAAATTAAAACAGCTCAGGGAAAGAGGTGCATGTGTGGGGTTTGTTTTTGTTTTCTTTTTAAATTTGTTTTGCTTTTACTAAGTTTGCTTTCTTTGCCGAATTCTCATGTCTTAAACAGATTTTTTTTCAAGCAGCTTTCCTTTTAGTTGGAGTCTGACTCTTCTGTGATCCTTGCTTCTAAAGGTACCGCTACAGAGATGAAGCATTTTTGAAAGTCCTGAACATTGCTATTCAGTTGTTATACAAGAAAGAATCCTCACTTAGTCAGAGATTAGTCAAACTCTCCAAACTTCACATGATGGTCACGCAGCACTCTCTATTTTTGTCAGCCATACTGAGGTCAAGAGAAGAAGATGGCACAAACATCCAGACAAGAGGTATTTTTTTGTCATCTTCCCGTTAACTATATTCAGTAATCTTGTCTTTTCTTGCATTATATTCTGTCCATCGGGTAACCTGTCCACCTACATATATCTGCAGAGCTAATTCCAGATTATTAGCATTTAGTTTTATATTTTACCTCTACTTGGATCCAAATGTTGCATTCATTTTATGGCTGCCAGTTTTAAACATTTGTATTTTCTAAAACTGCTGAAAAGGTGGGCTTGGGGTTTTTTGTCTGCTTGTGTTACTTTTAACCCTGTTGAAATCTTGAATTGATTCTTTTGGTTTCTGTGAGCCTGTTAGTGTAAGATCACTGAAGTGTGTATAGGTTTTGTTAGAAATGTGTGTAACGTTTAAATCCATTTTAAAATAGGTTGATAGAGAAGACTGTAAGTTGATCTTGCAAGTTGTATCAAAAATGTTAATTTAATTGATGCGTATTTGATATTGCAACCTTTCATGAGGAATATCCTTCTACAAGTAACATAAATTGGGTGCTAGTGTACGATTGGCTTTGTTTCTTTGTCTCTGCCAGCTGAAATACTACCTGACCTTGAACCAAGCATTTAATCTACATACACCCCAGCTTTTTCGACGGTGCAGGGCTTTGAGATTCAGTGATTGATGGAACAGTATAAGAAAAGGAGAGGAAATTGTCAGGGCAGCACATGGATAACAAATTTTGTGTATATTGGTGAGCAATGTGCAAATGAACTTTAAAGTTTTAAATCTCCTGAAAAGAGCAAAAAGCTCTTGTGGAGTCACAAATTTAGTGAAATTAAAAATAAGTAATAGATTTTGCTGCTTACTGTATGTGTTTTACTTTTTTGAGTGTATTTCTGTAGAGCAGCAAGATGGATTCTTTGAGACTGAGTTCAGTAATTCAGAAGCTTGGTGTCAAGAGTGCATTTATTCAGGCTGTTGTCTTTATCATCTGTTTTGTTTTGACATACATTTTATATTCCTGTAGATGCTAGGGGGAAAAGCCCATGCCTTTGCAGATACTAGAAGTAAAGAAATCTGGATTCAGATCTTGAATCTGCCACAGATACGCTATTTAACTTTCAAGTAACCTGATCACTTATTTGACCTGTTTCTCAGCTAGTTAAAGATGAAGGTGGATAATTTTTGTACACCCCAGGACGGAGTTCCTGTAGCTTGCGGACTAATTGGATTTGCAGTGATGACCCCTGTTTAAATGCACAGTGTAGAAGCATTTTGATAAGTTAGTGCAGCTGGGGTATGAACTTACAAGTACTTGCTGTAACAACTTGAGTAGCTTGAGGAGGTTGCTGGGATGTCTGCCTTTACTCTGTGCCACTCCTGAGCTCATTTAAGGTGCCTTCATGGGAGAGGAGGGAGCTGTGGTGTGGTAGGATAGGGTATGTAGCGCTTCTTTTTAATCAGAGAGCAAATGTGTATGCATGGAAAGTTTCTGCAGGTTAGTATGCCATATTGTAGACCTCACCTCACAATAAAATTTTTGTGTCCAGCTTGTTCCACTTGAACAAAATGCATAGTAATAATCCTTTAGTGAAATCAGGGAAATGTTTTTTTGGTATTTATAGAGAGAGATCTTGATCTAAAATGTACAGTACTGTGTGTGCACCTATTTAGACAGGGTGTGTGGAGGTATTTATATATGCACTGTTTAATTGAGAGATCATCAAATCTAAAGCTGTGTGTTTATTTCAGAGGCCTTGGTGGATATACTGCTGACAGTTGTGCAACTCAGCCCTTCCCTCTGTCAGAGCAGTCACCTTGCCGTGTTGCTGGGTGCCTACGGGGCTACACTGAGTGCTGTAGGTAAGTGTGTTAGCCTGGGAAAGGCACTTCCTACTAGATCTGGTTTTCATCTTCATAGGTGACTGACTTTGGGTTTCATCTTGTTTTTTAGATCAGAAGATACTGCTGCTGCTTCAGTTATATGAGAAGAATAATCAAAGTCTTATAAATTCCAGGTAATGTGACCACCTTCCTTTGTTCAACTAACTACATGCAAATAAGCAGTCTCACAATTGGCGTTTTCCCAGGGTCTTATTTTTAACTGAGATAAACAGTGAGCAAGGTCAAACCTAGAGTTCAATGTTGCTTTTGGAAATATTTCTCCTATGTCTTTCGTAGTTTTCACATAGTTCTTGTGTGTTGCCCAAACTTTTGAGTGCCTGTGGGTTGAATGAGGGACTGTCTCATTTCAGTAGTCCCTCACTCTACAGGGTAAGAACCCGTTATAGGGATTTCATCACAGATGAAGGCCAAAGCACAAGTTGCTAGTGTAGGACTCCTTCCCCTTCCCTGTTCCTTGGATACAGGATTCACTACTCAGCACAGCCCTTGCCCTTCTCAGTGATCCTGCCCCTGTGAGCATGATATTTGGCTCTGGTGCTATGCTAGAGAGGAGAGGAGTGTGCCAGTGGAGGATTGAGTGTATAACCTCTTACATTAACACATGTATTGTTAGTTTTGGGGGTACTAACACGGTATCAGTGCCTTCTGTGTCTTTCCCCAGCCTGGACTGTAGCTCTCCTTACAGCTCAACCTTGCAATACTAGGTGCTTCATAAGAGAGAACTGTGTGTTGTATAAAGTAGTAAGTTTCTTTTCAAGCCCAGTGCCCAAGCAGTCCACAGAGAAGTCTATTGCTAACAGTTATTACGTGCACTGATGTCTGTGGTCTGCGTTGCTCAAATGTGCTTTGCTGTCTTTGAGGTATGAGCATAAATATTAACAGCACTGCATGAGTACTGGCTCAGGCAGTTGGAGCAGGACTGGACTCTGAATTAAGAACCTGCCTTCACTGTGTCTGAGAATATAGATAATCCTTGCAGCCTGTGGAGGGGGACAGGAAAAGAAGGTTCTTGTTAGCAGGGAATTGAAGTGTCTTCCGGAAGCCAGGGCTCTGGCAATAGCTGCATCCTGCATGCATATTTACTGAAAACGTTTGTAACTGGAAGGGTGTTATGTGAGGAGGAGACTGATTTCAGAGGTAGTTAGGTCCCAAAATTTGTGTAGCCTTTTTGAAGGAGAAACAATATCATGCGGTACCCTGAAGTGAATTGGTAGCCAGACAGTTGGCTAAGCTTGATCCCAGTGCTCAAGAGTTTGAGTGAATATAGAGAAGATTCAGGAAAAGTTCTGCAACCCAGAAGAATCCAACTTGTGTTACAAATGGGAGCCTTCAGGTTCTGGATGATAAGAAGCCTAACACCATCCCTCCAGCTGCCTCACTGACAGTGAGGCATGCTGCTGGCAGTACCCGTACAACAAATGACAGTATCAATAGCACTTTAAGCACAATAGTAAAGTAAGTGGGGTCTAAGGAGCAACTCGGAGGAGGAGAGTAAGGAATTATGTTTTAGTGAACCACCGTGGTGCTGGTTTGAACTACTAATTGCATTTGAGACAACCTTGTCTGACCAGGTCTTGATCACTGTCTCGGCTGCTATCATACTTATCTGCATTTATAGCTTAAATAAAATAGCATTTTTTCTGAGAAAGTAAGTTCTCATGTGGATTAACAGGGTAGGAAATAGTTAATGAGACACCCTCAAACTGAATTTGAAAAGCTTTTGGATGGATGAAAAAGGTGTTGCCAGGGAAACAAGTTCTAGTTTCAGATTCCCACACAATAATAAGTGAAGGGAAAATTTAAATACTAATTTATATCCTCTGTAATTGCTTTTTGCTCAGTGGTAGCAGTCTGTTGACTAATGCCTTTACTTGTAACAATGTTAAAGAATCCTGCTATGGGGTCCAGCCGCTGTGGAGCATCACAGGACTTGCAAGAGTCTAGGGAAGTCACTATGGCAGCAGCCAAGCATGGAGGAGATTCTGTGTCTGCTAGATCGAGAAAAGATGATGAAGACAATCCTGTCTTTCCCTCAGCATCGCCGTCTTCTGTCATCGCAGGTTCTTTGGTTCAGAGTGCTGAATTGTCCTTCTTGTGATGTAGAAAAAGAGATCTTTCACTTTAGTAATTTCTTTCTTGCATTCATGTAATGTATTGCACTTTGTTTTACATCAGGAGAGTAATTTAAATTCATAGGAGGGCTGGAATTAATTATTTAGGAGCACTGATCAAATGAATTGCAATATATGGACCACATCTGGTTGTCAGGTGTGATTGTGCAGCATTGCAAAGATTGCCATGCACGAGTGAGACCAGAATTTTAAACAGTTGTTAAATTTGACTGTCCAAGGATCCACTGACAGTGGGCTATTCAGTCTTTCATACAGTTTGCTAACATGCTTCTATACCTGTTTGTGTTAGTCAGAGGAAGTAGTTTTGGCCCCTGACAGGGAAAGCCAGATTTAAACACAAGCATGTCTCACCCTGTGTGGCATTGTGTTTTGCAAGGTTTAGTATCGGCTGCTTTGTAATGGGATGAGGTGGTTGGGGAAGTTTGAAACCAAGCTGGAAATTGTTGTTGTTCCTTACAAATACTGATTTGCATTTTGTTTCAGGAGGTAAAAGAATCACTATATAGAGATGAAAGTGTCAAGAGTCTTGATGACTTATACGATCCTTGTTTTCTACTTCAGCTCTTCAGTGAACTGACCAGACCAGGTAAAGGGAGTGTTTCTCTTCGATATTTAGTGTCATTTTATTCTGCTGCAGGAGCTGCATGGCTCCATCTGTAGCTCTGTTATTCTCAGTGTAAGAGTTAATACTACAAAGAAATTTGTGCCTGGCTTTGGAGAGAAGAGGCCTAGATCATTTAACCACCTACTGTGTTGCATTGTGATTTTGAGAATGACTTAAAAATAGCAGGCATAATAGGCATTAATGTTTGTTGGGGGGGGGGGTTTAAAGCACTTTTCC
>Ga0065711_1050248_pt1 | contig 10920 bp, 8 predicted proteins | sample Hoacrofraction12_FD_59098 | JGI IMG/M metagenome (GOLD analysis project Ga0065711, IMG submission 59098) | Hoatzin crop microbial communities from Cojedes, Venezuela - Epithelial fraction 12 v2 (version 2) | ecosystem: Host-associated > Birds > Digestive system > Esophagus > Crop | place... | reverse complement strand
GGTTGTGGAGTCTCCTTCTCTGGAGATATTCAAGACCCGCCTGGACAAGGTCCTGTGCAGCCTGCTGTAGGTGACCCTGCTTTGTCAGGGGGGTTGGACTAGATGACCCACAGAGGTCCTTTCCAACCCCGAACATTCTGTGATTCTGTGATCTGAGCCCCAGAGACTTAGAACTAGTCACCCAGGTTTAAGAAAGAGCACGTTTTGTGGTAAACAGAAAACTTTCAATACACAAGTTTTAATACATCATTAATAAATCATCTAGCTAGTTTCACTAGGGTTTTTAGGAAACAGATGCAAAGAAAGAGAAGCATCAGAACATCATGAAATGGGTATTAGCAGATTTGCCTCAGAATACAGGAAGGGAGAAGGACCTAACCTGTGGCTGACTGGCTGGCGCAAGCCCTGCTCACACCTATGGTCTATCCCAAGGACACTCTAGCAGAGCAACTGGCTTCAGCTGCCATAGAGCCAGGGCTGCATTGCTTAGAGAATGGCAAAGCACGCACTTCAAAAATGAAATACAGATACAAGCAGTGACTGAAATAAGAACTGCATACTGCTAATATGTATAGGTGTTCTTGAAGTTCAAACACTACCTATAGAAGGTAATCCCAAAATTTTCTGCAAAATTGCTGACAGAGCATTACAACCTTCAAGCAGTTTCTCTCTTCAAAATCTTCAGCAATATTTTATCTAACAATGCAAATTCAAGTTATTTTAAATTGCATGAAGTCTTTCTAAAACAAATAAATAGCATGTGTAGGCTGAACGCTGTGCAAAAAAATTCAGTACTGGTCTAAGTAGCTCTTGCTTATGAGCAATTAATCAAATAAGATTAGAAAAATCTTAAACCTTCCAGAGTTAAGTTGTTTCCATAAAAAAAGCTCCGAGCACACTGCCAGTTCTTCCAGACTACCTCCAATGAATCACCACTTCTTAGGCCTCAAACCAATGCTGTCTCTCTTCCACTTGGCTTTGTTATCTCATTCAGAGGCTTTATCTCAACACCACACTTTATCACCACGCTCCGTTATTATGTAAGGTGTTGACTCCTTTTCTACATTCAGATTTCAAAGTATAGTAACAGCATAGTTGGTCAAATCTATTAATGTGCTTTCATTTCTCTGCAATGTCAGTAACAGCATTTTAAATATTGTTCAATTTTCTCAGATAATAATAGGAACATAAAGATATTGCAAATTTTACCCTTTGATATCTTCAAACTGCTGGTGGAGTTTGACCAAACCTTATTTCTCCTAAGCATGGGAAATTTTCTTTTAACATATTATTTTTGTGTGTTATTTAACAATACAAGCCGCTTAGGAAAGCATCTTATTTTGATTTCAGTATAAATGGCAGATGATGGATAAATTGTAGCTCACGTTGGAAAGATTTGTAAAACCAACTGACTTCTGATTATACTCTGTTACTAACTCTGGCAATTTCCTTGGCAATTATTTCAAGGACAAGGCTGAAATAATCTTTAAACTTTTCTTATTATAAGCAAACATTTCCTTGACACATTACTGTTTTCAAAACAATCCCTAAAAAGTAAATAAGGTCAAAGAAGGCAGACAAAGAATGATCTATTTTTCAGAGAGCTATACATGCAATAACATGTTTTTAGAAACGTAGTAAGGGGCATTACTGAATATATGCTATAATTTTCATCGTTTTTAGGAAAAATACACCCAAGTAGCCATGCTCCACTGTTTCTACAGGAACAATGGCACCTGTCTTCAGCTCAGTCCCTCCAAAAGCAGAATCTGATAAGCAGACCTTTGAGCACCAACTGATCAACCATAGTTTAAAGCTGTATTTCTAACATAAAAGACACAGCATCTCAAGCTAATTCGGCACAAAAGTAGAAGTCTTGTTTTCATCCTGTAACTGCCTTCCCAGACTTCAGAAATATTTTCTGGCTTTATCTGCAAAACAACTGAAAACTCAAAAATACCACTGGAGACAAGAAGGAAAGATATCAAAGGCATATACAGATATATTTCTCCTTTTTTCACTTCACCCAACCTCCCCTCTCTCTGTTCCCCATTCATTTGCAAGAACAAGTTTTTTTTCCTACCGAAGACTTGATTATCCCACGAGTAAACCATTTGAAGACAATCCTTTATCATATAGGAGACTACAGGTTTATATGTATCTTAGAATAATGCTATGTATCTCAACAGGATTATTAATGATCTCCTTTGGCAGAGGTGGAAGAACTCAGATATTGTACAATATCAGATTTTAAGGAAAGGTAACTTTCCAGTTTTTCCATGTACCTAGGACTGCTTCAGGTCCTACTATTTTGCAGGCCAGTCATCTTTGGAAACTAAAATATTACGTGACCATCAGTGAAAAAAAATGCACACTAGTTGTGCTCAGATGGATGTCACTCTGCAATTCAATACCCAGGAAAAAGCTTTATTGTAAATTCCTCTGAAGATTTACAATTAATTTTAGAAGTACTACAGCACTAAGCTTTTCAATGAACCTGATATTTCAGCAAAGAAAAGTCCGAGTGAGATCACATGAAAAAAGGAACATTCAAATCAACAGGAAGATATATTCAGTGTTGGAAGTACTGTCTAAATACATAGCCCAAGAGAAGACACCTCTCTGCTGCAACTGCCCATAGAACTGGCAGCTTTGTGACTAATTGGACAGAAATGGCACTTATATATATTGCGATGTATCTACTAAGTGAGGTCCAAAACCAAGCTCTCTTGAATTTGAGCAGGAATGGTACTGGTGGGGTATCCTGAAAGACAAAAGATTTGGTAGATCCCTCTGGCTAATTGCAAAGTATCTTTTTTTCCCCTCCATGAGCCCTGCCAGCGACTAGGAGCAGCCCAGCTCCATGCTGGATAGAAACTGAAGCAGCTTGCTGCACATCAGCCAAACGGCAGTTATTTTTCCTTGAAACTCCTCACATTTTGGAGCAGAAGATGACATTTGCTTTACAGAGGACCAAACTGTTCCCTCATGTTAGGCATTCATGCTCAATCAAAACCATACAGCATAAATGCAAATCCTGAAAATCAATGCAGTATTTAAAAATGACAAAAATCACTTCAGATTTACTTTTCTGTAAAAGGAACTAAGTCAGCAGCTATGTTTACAGTGCATTTACATATAATTATAAACTTGAATTTTGCAAGTGACTTAAAACATCTTATGTCCAAAAGAAAAAGAAACACCCACATTTTAAGGCCCTGTTAAAAAAAAAAATCCAATGGACTACTCCATTTAAAAAAATAAATTAAAAAAAACAACCCTAAAATAAATCCACTCCACCTAAATAAGCCTGTAAGAAAAAGTTGTGAAAATACTGCATTTATCCTCATAAATTATTTTTGACAGTTTTTGCATTTAGCTATAAATAAATATATGCATTGGAACCCTTGTACCATTGCAGATACTTTGTATGTCTGTGCTTACCGTTACTAGAGGACATCTATGATAGTATACAATAAACCTTGAATCTTACTACAATGTTCAAAATTACTATTTTTGAGTAAAACAATGCTGCACACAAGAACCAGAAACCGCAATGAATTTCCTAGGAGAAGCAGGGGACAAAATGAAACAAAACACTGGATTCTCATTCAATCCTATTCCTAATTTTGATCTCAACTGCTTCCAACTGTGTAGTTTTTTTCTTGGAGCTCCCATTATACCCCACCCAAAAGATCAGAAAATACAGGCAAGGAGGGTCTCGGAGCAGCTGTAAGGCTTTGAGAGGGTCAGCTCCTGCAAAGCACACTCTGATTAGCACAAAACTGCAAGGCAGAGACTGCCAGAGAGCAATCACCGGTCATGAAGACTATTGGCCAAAAAGAAAGCCTAAAACCATAGTTAGGCTTAAGCCTTTCTGCTCATTCCCTGTGCCATGCACTATGACGGAAGAGTCTCCAACTTTGTATTTAGCAAAGTTGCAAAGATCATGCTTTACCTCCATCAGTTTGCCTAACCGCTTAAAAAACCCTCAGATCTCTGGATGCCTGGGCAGCTGAGCCCTTGCCTCCTCCTCCTCCTCGGCAGCACGGAGGCAGCCCTATCACCTGCAGAAATCCCACGTGGCCCAGGGATGCACAAGTCCTGTCGCACCCTTCACCTCTGCTCGCACCTCTGCTACAAAGGGACGCATCTGATGCTGCCAAACTTGAGTCCAGGCTGTGGTAGTTCCTGAGCAGCTGGAAAGCCCTGTTTCTCCCCTCCCTGACAGACTCAGAGAAGCACATAGCCACGAGGCACCCACAAGACAGGAGCAATGGGAATGTCAAAGGAGAAGGTCCAAGAGCTGCCAACAGCGGGGATGCCACTTCCCTGCTCACAACTCGCAGCTCCCCCGTCCTCTTGCAGAAGGGCACATATGTCCTCTCAGACCCCTCGCAAAAAATCCCCCCACCATCTTAGCAAGCTCTAAAGCAACACTGGCAATCATCTCAGCAGCCATCAGATATGACCCCCTTCTTCAAAATTTCCACTGCTGCTTGGAAAAGACTGTGCTGACTTCAGCTGCATGAAAAGTAATATCAAACATGTACACCCATTCAAGGCTATAAAGAGAGCACTAATCCTTCAGTTTTTAATCAAGTATTATATTTAGTTGTTCCCCCCTCATAATTTTCTCACACCCTGCTACAAGAAAAGTAAATGGATGTGTAAGAGGAGCTTTATGATGTCTTGCCTGTTTGTTTTGGTTAGAGGGTGTGTGGGTTTTTTTAAACACGTGACAGCATTTGATTTCTATTCTTAGAAACCATTTGAGGCAAAAAAGGGCCCATGAAAGAACTGAAGTCCGCAAATTAACTTCCTTTCCGCCGGGTTTTTCTCAGCCATCTCCCCTCCAGTCACGCGTGCCAAAATCCCATGGTTTATAGGGGCATCTGTTCTATTCTCTCCAGGCCAAAAAAGGAGACTTTTCAAACCCTTACTACAGCTGAGATCTATAGCTCAATGAACCTAATGTGATTTTCCCATGTCTACAGAGCCTAAAGTGCAGCTCCACAACTGCCACCAGGAGCAAAAGTCCCTTCCTTCTCCTCCACCCCTCCTACCTCCAGCCACACACTCCCAATCCAGGCTTCTTCTAAAAGCTGTCCCCTTCCTACTCCCCCATCTCACTGGTTTTTACCACATTACTGAGGAACTGAGATATCAGCCATGAATGAAACTCTACACCACCAGCTGAACCGATATATTCTTATGAATTCCTAAACCGCTCTAAGCGCTTCACCCACTCTTCGGCTGTGAACTTGGTATACTTCATACGACAAGAAATACACAAAAAAAAGTTCCTTTCCCATACTTGTAGTACTCCTAGAGACATTATCTAATTTTTTATCATAACAAATACAGACTCAGTGGATTTGACCAAAAATTGCTTAACATTGCTCGATACAAACAGCACATCACCCTGAAAGTACATTGCCTGCCCACAATTTAAGGTCACACACTGGCCTTCACAGCAAAGGTTGGTGGCTCCCTCCAACACCAGAAGAACACAGCAGTACGGACATCATACTCCATACACCAGTCTCAGTGTAAGGGGGCTTTATCCAAGTGCAATACACTTCCCTCAAAAACTTCTAATTTACAGTGAAAAACATAGGATACCACCATTCCATCAAATAAAAAACCCATGAAATAATGGGTTTAATGTGTTTCAAATTAGCAGGTGTTCTAGTATCCATCACTTCTGTAAGGCTTCAGTGCAACCACAATAGTAAGCACAGCCACAAGCACCACTGCTATAGCTTTCAGTGAAATCAGCAGAATCAGACCAGAAAAAACCTGAACCTAGCAAAATATGCCCAGATATTAGCATCAGAAATAAAAGATGAGAAAATTAAGCTGAGCAGTAGGTATACATTTTCATGTATTACAATCAGTGTTTGCACAACACCTCTAAAAATTTCTGACACCTCATTTTGTTATGTGTAAAAGATGCAGGCAAGTCTGAAAAGCTCTTTTTTTCTCTACAAGCCAAACATGTCTCATAATTAGAAGCACACAAAGACTTTAAGAATATATTAATTTGCAAATGAGCTTTTTTAATTATTTATTTAGATATTCTGGCTAGCCACAATCTTGTTCACACATAGTCTTCAAGAAGCAGGAAGAGTCCTAGCATAGAACGCATAAGCAGGTTTTCAGCATAAGATTGTTAGTATTGGGCATTAAAACCAAAGGAATATCTGTGCCCACTCTACACCAGCATTTCGTGGCTCAGCCTGTAAAATGCATTGCCTCACTGGCAGACTGCGTGTATGAGCTGAATACATAAGCTCTTCCGCTCACGAAAAAGCAAAAAAAATCAAAGCTAAGCTCTATATCCAAAAAAAAGAAAAAGGAAAGCAATTAAAAGAAGAGGAATACATTTCTGACACAGCCCAGTTCACTGGTGAACTCAAGATTAAGCAGCAAGTTTATGACCAAAACTAAGTCAATATTCTCAAACCATTTTTTAGTGCAAATCTTAGTTTTACCGTTCATAAAATTCAATAGGTAATTACTCAGCTAGGCAAATGTCCTCAGAGGAAAGTAGGAGAATAATGAATTCCCTACATAATTATTTATAGCTGTGTTTTTGAGTGAACACAGTGTAACAGGCATCAAGCCAATATTTAAAGGTAAAAAAACAGATTTGTAAAACCTTAAATATTTCAGTAAGCAAGTCCATAGCCTAGTCTATTTCACAACCTAATCTGCCTTTGAAATACGTAAAAATCCCAACAACTTAGACTGCCCCTGTGATTAATCATTAGGATTTAAAATAAAACCTTGACAAAGCCAGGTCCAGAAGTGCAACCACAAAATATGTAATGCTATCAGAACATGCAATTTCCTCAAAATAATGTTGTTGGGAAGTGCCATAGCGTTGTCTGCAAAATATTTTGTCTCATCTGTATTTTGAAAAAACTCTTGGGAACAAAATCATTACCACGCATCAGTCAAAACGGCAGCAAGTAGACATCAGATGCAATTCAGTCTTTCATAGCTAACCCTAGAAGCAAGCTGCTTATCACTCCAAAGCTCAAAAGGATGATGAAAACTAAATAACACAGTGTTCTTTAGCTCCCTAAAGACAACTGATTAAAGTCAGTTAGGAGTTGATTGGTGTGCAATGATGCCTCTGCTTTCCAAACACACTGCTTAATTGCCAGTACAACTTCACAACACAACAGAGGGGAAAAAATTCTTCCCTCTCCTGCTACTGAAAAGTCAAGCAGTAGCTGCTGGTAAGTAAAAGGAAGGCCAAGTTGTTATTTTTTTAAGCTCCAATATCATCCATAATAGCCTGGAGACAAAACTAAACAAACAATTTTTTGTCACAAACAAATAGAACATGGTCCAAAATATTCTCTTAAATTCTCATAGGTTTTACAGTGTCACAAGTGAACAACAGAAACCTACATCAATAGATAAACCTCCTCTGTACTGTGAAATTTAACTGGATTGAAAAGAACATTTTTCAAATTTATATTTTTTTATATATATATATAAAAGCTCTTGCTTCGGTTTAATGCTTCTTTTACATACGCTAGAAATAATACTGGATAGATTTCTCTGCTCTATTTCAGCATTTTGAAAAACAGATTTACAGGGAAAAGATCATTCTGCACAGGGCTGTGCAGAGTGCATTTCATTCCTCTTATACAACAGTAGGAATTTTCAAGCAATTTGAATAAAATGTCACTTTGTTCTTTCTCATTCAAATAAAACTTAGTTGGCATTAATTTTACTACTGCAGCATTTGGTACGCATTGCAGGAAACTTGCCAGGTACATATTGAAGCCAGAGGTGCACGTGTCCTCAAGAAAACAGTAAAATGTAGACACAATAAAGCTTTGTCACTGTAGGTGATAGATAGTAACTCCTTCCCTCCTGCAGCAGCTTTAACTTAAATGGCCAGGGGCCCTGCAGATTCAAAAGACTGAATCCAATATCCTTGCTCTTGCACAATACCTACACTGCCTTCCACATGCATAGCATTTCTTTAGGACCAGAGATATCTGTCGTCTTCCATCCAGCACCAATATATTCCTCTGTTAGGAAACATCCACTTTCCATCGATGCTTACGACAAGAACCAGCACGCCTCTCGCAGCTTTCCCAGTTTAAGGACAGGTCAGATAAAAATGACATAAAAGCACTTTCCAAACACTCTTTCTCCTTTATGAGGACTGTACGCAGACCTTCGCAATAAATGTTCAGGACAATCCCAGGATTCCTTCTTGAGTGCAGAAGGGAGTATTTGTAGAGATACACATAAGAGTTACAGGACAAGTTAAGAAGTAAATGTGAAAGGAGACAGGAAGTGAGGGGTAAAAAAGGAAGCTGGAGCAAGAAAAGGCATCTATAGGCATCGTAATCATTGTAGAGACAAACAGGTTGTGTGTACCCCATGTCTAGATCAAAAGTACTGCTAAAAAACCCCCACAAACTCCTTTCCAAGCAAAAATGGACTTCCCAGTTTTAAGATAGCACTACAATAAAATAACAGAAAATAAACAGGTACGTCCTTGATTCTACAGGGTTTGGATTCATTTGTCCATTCTGCTTTTCTGCAGCTTACACACATGTCAGCAGAAACAACTAATTCTTGGAGTCACTTCTTCTCCTGCAAATAAATGGTTATGGCAAAAAAATTCTGTGCACTTCTACCGTGTAAAAGATCTTCCAAGAAAGACAGAGACAAGAAATATGCAGCACGGAGGCAGTTTCTGGGAAGGGCACAGCAGCTGTCCTATTCTGTTTAATATCTGGGGACCTGGGCACCCTGGTTATGCTGGTGGCAATTCTTCCTTAATGCAGGAGAAAACCAAGCTGTCCCTGGAGGTGAATCAGAGCAGGAAAGCATGCTGAAGATGCAGTCCAAGCTCTGAAATAAAACTCTCAGCAGCAACTGTGAAGGGACATTTCTCTCATACATCTGTTACAACTCAAAGAGCTCTGCCTGTACATTACTTAACAGGAATGTTTTGTGACTATTTTCTTTTTTTTAATTTTCTTTCAGACAATGTCCGTCAAAATCCCTTCATAATCTTCAATGACAATACCATTTGAAAACTGAGTTTTGCTTCACCAATCTATTAAATGTCTGGTTTTTTGCAGAAGACTATTTCACCTTTCAGTCATTTGTGTTATATCACTTGAATAACTACTAAATTTGGATTTATTTCAGGGAAACATATAAATTTCTTCTGTAAAAATCTGCACTTGAGGTAGCCACACTCTGTGCTCCCTTTACAGCCCTGGGAAAGACACTTTCAGACTGTAGCTCACCAACCCTGTTTTATATATCTGGTTTGAAGATTTCATAAATCATTCCCCAGTCTATAAAGCCAACAAGATCTCTACTGACTACAGGAGTCCACCTCAACATCTATATGTAGTTTGATGATCCACTTCCTTGCGCTACATCCTCTTTGCCCTGCTCCCTCTCATGACAGCAAGAGGAGATACTTGAGACCATCTTCAGACTTCATTTAGGTAAACAAAGAAGGCAAAGAACCGTCTGCAGCCAGTGTGAAATAAACATTCATACTCTGCGAAAAATGTTCCAGGCCGAGTTCAATATGAGGAGCTAAGGAAAACAGCAACACAGATTTCCTTACAAAGATTCCTTGGAACTGGGAGATCCCAATGCTGCTCCCAAACACTATTCAGACTGCTTTTTTCAGACTATTTTTAAACAGGACAAAACGTCACTAATAAGTAATTTATTGATCCAGGATTTCCACCTTGATATTGTTTATTACCACTGAAAAACTCCCATGATCAATTAATATTTCACACCTATGTCCAACAGACACTGAAATGTAATAGGGGCCTGACTTCATCAAATCCACAGCCTATCACAAAACCTGCTAACATGATCACAGCATGACAATGTAGAAGAATTTTGCAAACAGAAGATATGTACTGATACAATCAATGCAACAGCAGTGGAGCCATTAAATGTTTTGGGATGAAGGAATGCGCAAGACAAGCCAGCAGAGAAGGAGGTCTGGTGCCTGCTTAGGCAAACCAAAAAATTCTGCAATGAAATCTCCCGAATTCCGGAACCCCTCCTAAAAAGACGGCAAAGTTTGCATTTGCAAAACCACAGCTTAAATGAGCAAGGCATGAAAAATTGTATTTCAAACTCTGCACAGGTGCAGTGCCTGTGATGCTCTGGGTACCCTTCATGCTCTCCACATTGCTGTCAATCATAAGGACATTGAAACACACTCTACTTCACAAAAAGCACAGCTTCAGTAGCACCGTCCTGCAGCCAAAGATCACACAGGGCTCTGGATACCCTTCCCTGTATTTTTTGTCACCTCTGTTGGCCAGATTGAGCTGTTCTCCAAGAACTCATACAGGTCTGGGATCCCCATGAGGCTCCGCTTGGTCTCTTCCTTTGAGGGAGAGATGAATAGGCAAAGGGCATGGGAGCCTATGGCACCGCTCCATCCTCTACAGGCCTTTCAGTATCAGTGTGATGGGGACAAATGCAGCCAGGGATTTCTCCTCTAACCCATGCATTAAAATAACACTGGTATGTGGGAGGAAAGCATCAAAGTTAACACTGCCTCACGCAGCACCATTTTAAGCAGGAAAACCCTGCAGATCGGTAGGGTTATGATGCTTTCCCCCTAGTGTTGCCACTTTCGGCACTCCCATCAGACTATGCCTCCTCGTCCTCCAGCTTTAATCACCTGATGACATAAGTGTAACACAAATAATGAAAACTACTATACATGGAAATGAATGAGAATTGAAAAAGTATTTTTCTGCCAAGATCAAAACAATAGCAACCAAATATTTTTCATTGTGCCAGCAGAAACTTCTGCTATTTCTCAAGCTACAGTATCACTCTTTAATTTGACAATTTACAAAAAAAAAAAAAAAAAAAAAGGAAATT
>Ga0065711_1050247_pt1 | contig 10920 bp, 1 predicted proteins | sample Hoacrofraction12_FD_59098 | JGI IMG/M metagenome (GOLD analysis project Ga0065711, IMG submission 59098) | Hoatzin crop microbial communities from Cojedes, Venezuela - Epithelial fraction 12 v2 (version 2) | ecosystem: Host-associated > Birds > Digestive system > Esophagus > Crop | place... | reverse complement strand
TAGGTGACCCTGCTTCGGCAGGAGGGTTGGACTAGATGACCCACAGAGGTCCCTTCCAACCCCTACCATTCTGTGATTCTGTGATTCTGTGATGTACCATCCAGCTCCGAAATCACCATTCAAACCTCCTCATTTAAGTATTTCCTCATTGACTTTGTTAAAAGTATTTTAACTGTAGTCATTCCTATAGAGCTGATATGACCTATAATATCAAGAGGCAAGCAGTCCAACACAGCCAGCATCTATTAAGTATCAGGGTTTTAAAGTCTAAGAACACAAAATAACAATCACCCCAAAACAAAAAAACACGAAACCGACCACTAAAATGTCCATAACTCCATGGAGCATACAGAATTCAGAAACATATCCCAGAAAGCCAACTTTTGCCCTTTACCTTCTGTTATTGTCAAAAACAATTGTTAGTTTGTGATAAAGTTTAGAAGAACATGATTTTTATTTAAATGTATCAAAAGCTATTAGCGGATTTCCATTGCCTTGAATGTCACTAAAGCAGATTTTTGAACCATTATAGACTTTTATTTTTACTTTTGACCAGAATAATGGAAGGGATGTAGTTTTAAGCTATAAACCAGAGTTGTTTCAGTGAACAGAGTCAATACCTTGCTTTTAGAATTGATAGAAAGAATAAGATATGGGTAGAAAGGTGGGGAAGACTGGGTAATTAACTGTTTCTAATCAACTGTGCACTGACACCATTAATTTGTCATTGAATTTTTACCAGTTATTGACACTAGATATTTATGAAAATTAAAATAATCTCTACTTACAGCTTAGGTATTCTGGGTTTCATTACCAGATTCATCAAGTCCATAATTACTTATTTTCAAGTATTAGTTAAGCTACACCTTGGTTAAAAATGAGACAAGTAAGTGTCTGAACGTAATATTTGATGAGATGGCTGTTAAAGACTGTCAATTAACAGCCTGAGCCTGATGGTACGATGGTACAATCGTTTAAGCCTTCTTCTCTTAAGAATGAAAAAAGGCCCAGGAAGAAAATAAGTCTGAGCTACTGGTTTCATCTTTAAAAACATAATTGAGAAACTGAAGAATCTCACATGGGAACACAGAGAAGCTTTATCTTAAATAAGTAGTTAGCTTAAGTAGGAAATTACTTATGAATATTTTATTATTTTGTTCATCGCATTTTTTTTTCTTCCACTTGAGAAGAAGACTGATACACTTTGCCAAAAGTTATATTTGCTTCAACTCTCAGATAATCCTGATGGGGTAAATCACATTTGCTGTTGTTTGGAAATCTGGAAAACAACATGTTTATAGTATGAAATTGTTAGCACTACATTTGGGGAGTCCACTGCATGTCAGTCTTCTCTCACAGTCCTGCTGGTCAGATTCACCCTTGTTACAATTCCAAGCGGCTACACCTCTGACTGAAAGCAGGGCTTTATTCATCTTCTTTAGAAAAAGAGGTGAAACTAACTTTATGAGAGTCGTATGCTATATCTATAGTAGGAAATAAGACAAGGCCAGCAGACATGGAAAAATATGGTTTTTTGCACTATTAAGCTCATTTGCCCTGCTACAAGGAAAATTCTTTGGCATGTGTTAATTCCCAAATCACGTCTGGGAATTGCTTGGGAAAGTACAAGTTGGTACAGATGTCAATCATACATGGGACTGTTCTGTTAGATTAACAATACAGGTGAGTGTTCCCAGATACTAGTTGGTTTGTTACTATAGGCATTGCCAGAACACAAGTGAAATGATAGTTCCAAATCGGTTGCTATTACGGGAAGTAAATAAGAGCGAGACAGTTTTTTATATACAGACATGGATACAACTTCTAAAGACATACATAAAAGACAACATTTTTTACTCTTGACAAGAGAAAAATTCTGGAAGAGCCGTCTTATATGAAATATTTCTGTGCTGAATGTGCTAGCAGGGTGGTGTGGCAGGTGACCTTAGAAGATGAGAATACAGAATTCATCATCCCTGTAGGTAGTCACTGTTAGTGCAAACTGTCAGCTGAGTATAGCCAGGAGCCAAGGTGTTATGCTGAAAAACATAAGAGTTCTGATAGTATACAGAATACCACGGTGTACCTAGTTACTTTCTCTGTGTGTGGGAAAAGAACAGAAGGACACTACTACAGGACCTAAAGAACCTCAGAAAGAAACACAGTTACCAAACTAAATATTTGCAAGCAGAAATTTAAATTCCAAGCAATAGAAACAAAATACTTGAGGAAGAAAAAAACACAGCATGATGTTTAGATGATCACTCTGGCCATGACTACAGTACACTGCTAAGCTGCTGTGGAAGGTTCCTCCTCTAAAGGAGATTCACCATGAGAGATCCCATCCACACTCACACCACAGTCCTACCTGCTGCCTCCAGGCTGCTCCACTCACACCCACACAGTATCCCATGCTGGAGTGTCACTCATCTTCCAGGGCTGTCCTGTGACAAAGCCACCCTGCTTTGGCTCTGCCTGGCCTCCTGCACCAGTCCTACTCCATGATCTCACTAAGATGTGACATTCTGCATCCTGCCTGCTTTAGTCCTTCAATATCCTTTCTTACCTCCCCATGTAATTTGGCCGTGATGAAATACTGGTAGTGCACTTGTTACTTTTGCCCCCAGAGAATGCAAAAAGAGTATTGCATTTCATTAAGGTTATTTGTATTCCTATGTCATTAACAGTTGTACAAGCGTCTTTTCTCAACTTTCAGGAAGTTGATATAAAGGCTGCCAGGAATCCATTGTGCACACCTTGACCACTGCTACAATTTAACCTGAACCTTTCGATTAGAAGAGGCTGCTTTGCTGAAAATTGCTGCAGCAGGGTTAAACTGACCACTGAAAGGCTCTGTGGAGCAAAGGAAATTCAAAAGAGTTGGAATTCTTCTAGTACACGTTTTTATCATATGATCTGGAAATTTGTTTTCAGCTTTACTGTAAATCCAAACAGGCATGAAAATAGTTATTCTGCTTTGCATAATGGCCTCTGATTTCTTAGATGACAGTTTTTAATAGCAGTTAGACTATCTAGGATTGCAAAACTGAAAGGTGCAGCTCTTGTTTTGTAAAGCTTTATCTTTGTAAAGCTTTATCTTTTGTAACATTGAAATTTTTCTGGAAAGTTAATAACGACTCCCCAGTCAATGCCAAATGCATGTCTAGGTTTCTCCTTCACAGTTTGAGGATTTGCAGGTTGTGATTAAACCCTGCACTTTCTTTTAGTCTCCCACTAGAGTACCTCATCATTTGCTGTACGGTTTCGACACAATTACCATTTCTGCTGACCTGGCAATATCATCCTGTCCATCAGGACATGTCTGTGTACAAAGGCATAAGCTTCAAAGAACAGACTAGATCTGGAAACATCACCACAACCGCGGCTCAGCATTACTCCAGAGTCCCCCAGAATACTAACGCTGGTTCAGCAGTGTAAAGAATAATTAAACACAACTGGCATTGTTTCAAACATCTTTGCAATGTCTTCAAATCACGGTGGAAAGGCAAGTATTTCAGAAACATGGATCTTTGAAGGACCTGTATCACAACGAACGTTGGTTGAAAATTACATACTAAAAATATGACATGAGAAAAGTCTCTCAGGCTTACAGGATACAATTAATATGCCTATATTGTTAGACTGTAGAAGTATTTTAGTTTCTTCTAGTAACAATCTTGTATTTTAGCTTGTTGCTTGGCAACACTATTTTTAGATGCTCAAGTAGTGCGTATCTTCGCAAATTAATCTCTGAAATATGGTTACTGAATTCTTTCTAAATAGCCCTTTTTCGTGATACTGAAACACAAATCAATGTAATAGTCATCTCTCTAGCATTTAAAAATGAAGAGTAGAATGAAAAAAAGCCCAACAATGAAAACACTCATTTTATAAATCTGCTCTGGGGCACCATCATCTACATGTCACAACACATAAAAATTTAGAACCACAGAACTGTGAAACTAATTTAAGGGTCATCTATTAAGACTTCTCAATGTACTGAACAGTTGTTGAGGATTTTTAGATAAATTAACAAATGAAAGTTTTGCCTGTAACTGTTGATGAAATATGTGACCAAAACTTCTCCAGAATTTCCAAATGCATAATCGCTGGCAACAATATATGTCTATGGAAAAAAATCTCAACTCTCATTTTGTAAATGCACATTTCAAAGCTAGCCAGGATTTTGATTCATTTGGATTCTTTTCAGTGGAACAATGCCTGTGAAATAAACTGTAAGCCAAGACAAAATAAATGCTGTGTCAGAAACTGTTAATTTGAAAAAAATTTGATGGGAATCTAACAAAAGACATAATATGGATTTTGTAATTTCAAGAATATAAATATTTAATTTGATTTACTTTTTTTTTTTTTAGGTGCATATTCATGTAATTAATTCTACTCGGTATTTTAGACAGTTACAGACAAGAGTTGGGTGTTACACGATTTTTATCAAAGGAAAAAAATGTTTACCTTAAAAATACAATGTGTTCCAATGAATCATAGAATATTTACAGATCAAACTTTTTTAGAATCTCTGTTTTCTGAGAAGCAGCTAGTAATAGTCAATATATTCAAAACATAGGAGTAAAAATTACTTGAGTATTGTTATAATTACACTTTAAATTATTTTTAAAATTACTTCAGAATGCTGGTAACAGAAATGTCAGACCTTGTGATTTTCACTGTGAAAAACCTTAGTTAATTTAGGCTTCAGTTGCACCATAAAATTTCAAAGAAATCAGTGAAAATGAAGCATATGACTGGCACATTTTTAAAATATAGAGACTTGTGGTTTACCTCAGCAGCCAGCAATGAAGCACTAGACAGCCGCTCACTCACCCTTCCCCTTTCCCCTCAGCAGGATGGGGAGGAGAAATGGACAAAAGGTAAAACCTGTGGACTAAGATAAGGATAGTTTAATAAGACAACAAAGGAAATACTAACAATACTACTACTATTACTGCTGAATATGCAAAAAAATCTACATACAATACAATTTTCTCACCATCTGATGACCAATTCACAGCCAGTCCCTGAGCAGCAATCGTGGAACTTGGAACTTGTGGATTTCATGAATTTCACAGAAGTCCCAAAAAAGACCAACCTCCCATAAAAATTCAGACAAGAGAGGACTCCAGCTTACGGAAAAGAGGAGAAAAAAAAAAAAAAGGATTGCTGCCCCCAGCCAGCCCCCCTTTATAAACTGAACAAGACATCAATGGTAATATTCCCATTGGCCAGCTTGGCTGTCTGTCTGTGCTCCCTCCCACCTCCTGCACACCTGCTCATTAGCTGAATATGGGAGACAGGAAAAAGTCCTTGATTTCGCAGCAACAACTGAAAACCTTGGTGTTATCAACACTCTTCTCCTACTAAATCCAAAACACAGCAGCTACTGGGAGTAAAATTATCCCAGCTGAAACCAGGACAAGACTCTAACAGTCCCATCTTGTTTTACACTTTCATGATCTCTTCAACACACTAATTAAACAAATGCAAAACATGCAAATAGTAAAATAATAAACAAATGCCACCTCTGCTAGCCTATCTATTTATGTGTGATTTAAGAAGTTCACAATAAATGCTTTTACAGAGCCACAATGGAGAACAGGGTATGATTTCCTTTGCTTTAGATCAGTACAATTTTCAACCCCCCATGACTGCTACAATCCCTTTTTATGACCCCCTTTTTCTTTGGGATTGGATGCTATCACTTAAAAAAAATACTGCAGTGCTCTATGTTAATCTGTGTATGACTTCCGGGCTAGATTTGGGGATATTTAAACAATGTTATTTTGGTATGAAGTCGTAGTTTGGATCTGACAAAGCTTTTCAATGAAACAGGGGAATTAAATCTGTATTTTGAATAAGCCTAAGAAAATCTTGAACCAGTAGATGAGGAACTTCAACACTATCACATGTCTAAATATTTCGGTATAGTTTTGTCAATGTAGTTGAAACACAAAAAAAGATTATACTGATTTCTGATCTTATCTGCCATATTTTACCTATTTCTGACACCTTTTGCTACATGATTAAGAAAATCTTGAAACTTTAATTTGCAGTTCTATGATATTTATCATATTCAATGAAACAAAAAATACATACTCTAAACCAAACCTTTTGTGATAATGTTTGTTACATTATTACAATGAGATTAACGACTATCAAATGCCCTTGGTTGTTAGGGGAAATCTCTTGTAGCCAGGAGAGAGGGGATAAAGACTTTCTGTTTCACATGTACTCTTGCCTGTCCAATGCACCTCAGTGTCTTTGATATGCATGAAGATCATAGGATCCAGCCTTTGAAAACTGTAGTGTCAGCTTCCAACTCTTTCTACAAAAGTCACATTAAAACTAAAATAAAATTACAGTAAAGGTGAATGCAGAAAGTGAAGGATGGAATAAGGTAAATGGATTCAAGTTGGATGATTCCATCTTTTATCTACTATGTTGCACTATTTCACTCTGAATACCTTTCGGGTGTTCAGTAATCTGCATCTTTCTCCCAGAGCAAAGGATAAAATGAAGATTTCTCAACTGTAATATGGCAATGCAGTCTCGCACACATATTGGTACTTCCTACTTTGTCAAACTTAATCTAGCATAAGATCTTACCATTGACCTTATACCTCCTTGTAGAAATTAATTAGCACATTTAAGAGTCACTCATTACAAACACCAAACTTCATAAGGGTTTTTGGCAAAGTCCTCTACAGCTGTGTTGAAGCTGGGGTACTTATTGCTTTAGCTATATGGGAATGGCCACTTAGGATGGAGGCAGAAAATTACGAAGAGTTGAAAGTAAAGTGAAGTGAAGAAAACAAGCAGGTAGGAAGGCAGCTGGGTAGAGACAGGTAAGGCTCACAGGGTGATGAAGTGCAGAGGAGGTGCTATGGCCTATAAGAAATGTCAAAGACGTACCTGACATCTTCCTTCAATTTATGAATTTCAACCTAACAAAAGACAAACAATTTTCTTATGTTTTTCGAAACAGAGAGGTATTTCTGATGAGCAATAATTCCGCATATGAATGCACAGAGAGTTTTTTTTCTTTAGTTCTAATGCACATAGCCCACTTTTCTTTTTCTATTCTGGAATGTAGGCATGTTCTTCCACAATGAAAAAAGCAGGAATCACATAGAAGATTGCTTTGCATTAAATTCACTGTATGGGCTACACAAAGCAACAGATTATACAGAAGCTGGCCATATGCTTCTAAAATAACATATTTGAGATAACACATAGGTTGTTTTCTTGCTGAAAAATATGTTTACATAATCTTCCAAATGAACATTTGATTTCCTTTTCATAGTCAGAAAGGATATTAGTACTATAAATGGAATTCTTATATTAAAATATACAAAAGAATGTTCTAGTAATATTTTCTATCCTTTACTGCTATTGTTTCTGTCTTCATACTGGGACAATTGGTGCAAACTCCACTTTGAAAGGTATAGTATAAATGTAGAAATTCAAACTCTGTCTTTTTTGCAGATATTAAAATTAAGATGCAGAAAATAAGAAGCAAGAGGAGAATAAAAAACTGAGAGATATTATAAGATACCACTGAGGACTATACGAGTCTTTTGGTAGAAAGTGATTAGAATGATCAGGTAAAGCACAAAACATAACACTGTTTTCTCAAAGAGCTGCCCAACACAATCAGCATCTTCCTACTCCAGTCTCCTGTTGAGATGAAGAAGACAGTCTCAGGACCAGTAAAGACCACTGACTACTAAACACTCCATTTATACCTTTTTTATAAGGTGAATACAAAAGAGTCAGCCAGAGATCAAATCTAATTTCATTATTTCTTGGGTCAGATGAGTTCTGAAGGCCTAGAGGTTAAATGGAAAGACATTTTAGTTCGTTAAAATGCACTCACTCATATAACTGAGTTTTTAGATAAATTCTGTTCAAGTGGGATTAAAAATAAAACGTAATCGCAAGAGTACATCTGATTCACAAGGAACCTTTAAACAGGGTAATATCAGTATTCATTGAACTTAAAAAATAAAGTTTAAACAGGCATAACGGGATGGGCATCAAAATACTTCTTTTCTGATCTCTCTTATAAAAACAAAACAAACCAGAAATCATTGGGAATGGAATAGTGAACAGTTTCTTTGTAAGACAGAGGAAATCTTTATGTTTTCTTGCTCTTTCATGGTAGGTAAAAATGCTTTAGAAATCAAAGAACTTCACCAATTATCTAACAGACTGAAAACAACTTAACTGCTTGTTTCAGCAAAGATGTTATTATGATATTCCCTATAATTTTTTGCTCTTTCTTTTTAAATAAAGTATTTCATCATTATGTATATATATGACCATGTGGTATGGGTCGTGTAGAAGAGATGATCATTACCTTTACTTATTTATTTTTTTTGGAGTTGCTTCAAAGTGTGAGCATAGTTCAAGAAGATGAAAGGTCCAGAAAGAATGCATTACCTGTTGCAGGGTGCAGGATGGCAGTTTTTACCACTCAGAAATCACAGCTCTGTGTGTTTGTGAGTACGCGTTTATTAATGTGCACACCAAAGTAACAGAATATTAATTTCTCCAAAAACTGGTACTGTAGAGTGGTCATTCTTATATATAAATTTAACAGCTTTTCATGAATTCCATTATCATTAATTTGGTGGAGTATCAAGAGCTGCAACTCCTTACTTCGTTAAACCTCATTTTTAAGGCGTTAACAAAACATTGCAATATCTAGAACTCTGTCAAAAAATAATCAGCATTTATTAGCTGCACATGGGTGCTGTTAGCTCTAGGAAGTAATTAATCTCACTACAACAGTTTATGTGTTGCAATTGTAAAAACCACGTGAAACACAGAATTACTGACTTGTTAATTTTTTCATGGGTTTTATGTTCAGGATAACGTATCTTACCAAATCCATGACTACCTCTATGTTCTTGCTACATAAAATACTCAAACATGGTGTGTGCATGTTTTTCTAATACTGTGAAATATTTGTACTCAAGAATACCCCAAAACAACAAGAAGACTAGATAAAAGGAGAGTCTTGTACATCATGTATGACCTTGAAAATTGCCCTAAGGTACAATGATTTATAGGTTTGCCCCATTTATGTCACTGTTCTTCTTACCTCAATATGTCTTTCAAAACTCTGAACAAGATTAGAGTCATAGAATACTTTGGGTTGGAAGCGACACTTAAAGGTCATCTAGCCCAACCCCCCTGCAATGAATAAGGACACCGCTAACTAAATCAGGTTGCTCAGAGCCCTGTCCAACCTGACCTTGAATGTCTCCAGGGACAGGGCATCTGGGCCACCTCTCTGGGCAACCCATGCCAGTGTTTCACCGCCCTCAATGTAAAAAAATGTCTTCCTTGTATCCATCCTAGATCTACCCTCTGTTAATTTAAAACTGCTACCCCTATTGGTGTGATTCAAGTGGACAGCCTACTAGTCCTAAGTATGGACAAGAATAGTTTTCCTGCCACCTAAGGTGCAATGATAAATTGAACCAGAAACTGATAAAACATATGAATAATAAACATGGCACAACAAGGACTGCATCTCAGAAGAGACGAAACCTAAACTCTAGAACCAGATAAAATTGTAAATATTATTAGAATAAATATGTTCTCTCCTGAGATCTACGGAGTTCTGCATTAAATGTTTCACCTTTCATATAAACAGGACTGTAAATTTTTTTTTCTTTTTCCTTTTTCCAAGTGTGGCCTTTATGGCAGATGACAGTAACTCAATTCCTCATAGAGGAAACAACAAGAATAAGAGAACAGCAGTGTGATGACAGACCTTTAGAGCAATGTCTTAAGAATACTACTAAGCACTGTACACTCACAACTTATATGTAAAAAAAAAGCTAACTCCAGAATCCTTTATTTTTAAAACATGCCAACATCTACAATCACAAGAAGATCCTAACTTTATTTTTGTCCTTGAATTAAAGAATTTCCTTGAACAACTCAAAAGACCTGATTGCCATCACGGAAACTTGGTGGGATGAATCCCATGACTGGAATGTGGCTCTTGATGGCTACAGGCTGTTCAGAAGGGACAGGCGAGGAAGGAGGGGCGGGGGCATTGCCCTTTACATCAAGAAAACACTACAGAGTGAAGAGCTGTCCCTGAAGATATAGCCACGAGCAGGTTGAAAGCTTATGGGTAAGAATCAGAGAGAGAGGCAACGAAGGGAACCTAGTGGTTGGTGTCTACTACAGGCTGCCAGATCAAGAGGAGCTGATAGACGAAGCATTCTTCCTCCAACTCCAGGAGGCTTCGCGCTCGCAGGCTCTCGTCCTACTGGGGGACTTCAACCACCCCGACATCTGCTGGAAAAGCAATATGGCAAGCTGTAGGCAATCCAGCAGGTTCCTAGAATGCACTGAAGACAACTTCTTAAGCCAGATATTAAGCACCCCTACCCGAGGGGATGCGATACTAGACCTGGTGGTCACCAATGCGAGTGAGCTCGTTGGGGATGTCAAGATCAGAGGTAGCCTGGGCTGCAGTGACCACGCGCTGGTGGAACTAACACTACTGAGGGAAATGGGAATAACAAAGAGCATAGTCAGGACCCTAAATTTTAGGAGAGCAAACTTCCAGCTCTTCAAGGAGATAGTCAGAAGGACTCCCTGGGAAACGGTCCTCAGGGACAGGGGAAAAGAACAGAGCTGGCAGGTCTTTAAGGATGTATTCCACAGAGCGCAAGAGCTCTCGCTCCCCAAGTGTAAGAAGTTGGGCAGAGAAGGGAAGAGACCGGCAAGGCTGAGGCAAGAGATGCTGTTCAAACTAAGGAAGAAGAGGGAACTGCACAGGCAGTGGAAGCAGGGACTGGCTTCCTGGGAAGAGTATAGGGAAGCTGCCCAGTTGTGTAGGGATGGGGTCAGGAAGGCCAAGGCACAGCTGGAGCTGAA
>Ga0065711_1050246_pt1 | contig 10921 bp, 4 predicted proteins | sample Hoacrofraction12_FD_59098 | JGI IMG/M metagenome (GOLD analysis project Ga0065711, IMG submission 59098) | Hoatzin crop microbial communities from Cojedes, Venezuela - Epithelial fraction 12 v2 (version 2) | ecosystem: Host-associated > Birds > Digestive system > Esophagus > Crop | place... | reverse complement strand
AAAAAAAAAAAAAAAAAAAAAAAAAGTCCAGAACTGCTAATTATACCTTAAGATGAATAGTTTTAACAAGAATTGCTGTCTTCAGAGCTGAAGACCTGTGAAATATTTCAGAAGGTTTCTGGGCTACATGTAACCAATAAAAACAAAAGAACATGAAATAAATTCTGTGTTTTGATGTGTCACTATGTAGCAGACCCTTGTCGATCCTTTGGGAGCTACATTAGAACTGTTTGACTACTCAGAAGAGACTATTACTGTGTTAATTTAGCTAATTTGAGGCTCATTGACTAAATCTTTCTTTATTGACAATTAATGTAGAGAGGTGGTCCAATATATTAAGAGTTACAAACATTAGTTTTAGAGAGACAAAAAAAGTAATTAGGAACAATATTTTATTTCAGATCAGGCTGCCCTTGGCATATCTCTCCATTAGATACACGTCTGCAAACTATTTTTCCACTTGAATGATGGAAATCATTTGGATATTTCCTTCTTTCTATGTATGAAATATATACCTTGCCATTATTGGCAAAGTAGGAAAAAATAACTACGCTGTTACACTGAAACAGAGAAGCTGCTAAATGTTTGTAATCTGGGATGTGCTAATCTGTTTAGATGTTGTTATCAGGAAGATCAGTTTATGAAAGTATCTGCAATAGACGTCCTCTTGGAAAAAACAACCGGGCATAATGTGAAATTCAATAAAGCTGACTGTAGACAAAATCAGCAAAACCTCATTTAGTTCAGAATAACAGGGAAAGATAAGCCGTGCTTTGTTACCTTCAGTGCTCGTATATCATTGTAACTGCTAAGGCCAGGCGAAGAATGCAGGAGGGAAATGAAAGCAAAATGCTAACTGTGAATACTTCTGTGATAGATTTAGCCAATCAGATGTCAAAATTCAACCTTCATAATCTAACAGAGTTTACAACCTCTTATGATGATTTTGAGGAAGATTGATAAACTCACTTTTACCGATAAATATAAGCAAGTATACGGTAGGTAGCGAATCACGTAGATGGCATTTCCAGCACCCAACCCTTTCATCATCAACAGTGAAATACGTTATTTTTGGCTTAGCAAACAGAGTCAATGAAGCATAAAATGTTTACTACAGAAGAATGTGTTGGGGAAGGAGAGGTGTGCCCGATGGAAGGTAGTTCAGCTCTGTGGTCAAACAGGCAGCTTCCAGTCGGTAATGCAGGTGCAGTGAGTATGTGAGAGGCTGTCAGAGATTGAGAAGGAGGGTAGAATTAGATTCAGCAGCAGAATAAAAATAAAGAAATAAATTGGAAAGTGTCTGCATAGGTACAGAAAGAGAACACTAAACGGTCATCATCATGGTGTGCTCTGTGCTGAAAAAAGCGGATGACGGATGTTTTCTACCATAACACAACGCTTCACAGCAAATACTCTCAGCAATGGGGTTTTTGGAGCTCTGCAGTTTGAATGGGTTTCATAACACACGGCCCTTATGGTTTGCAGTACAGTCATCTAAATCCTGTAAAGAAGATATAAAGAAAAGTAGATGAGATTTATTTGTCTGACTTCTACAGACTAATCTTTAAAAAGGTGAAATTTAAAAAGACGATAGAATTGTATGTTATGAGGGTGTGGCAAATTCGGTGTATAAAATATGCAGATATTGTTTCAAATTTTGAAGAGGAGAGCTATTTATTTACAGAATAAGCAAATCTCTGAGAAAGGGAAAGAGCACTAGGAAAACCTCACTCTCAAACTATTTATTTTTTGTCTTCATGGACACTTAGATCCCAAGCATTCTTACTGCCTTCTTGGATGGAGCTTTGAAGGACTGCTGGCTGCAGCTCATAGCTCGAAAACTTACAGTGTAAAGGGGATGAGCTGTCATCCCAGGAATGCTGACAGAGCCAGGAACTTGGGCAGCAAGGCAGCAGTATGCTGCATGCCCTCCAGTCCAGCTTGTAAAGTCCTCTGTACAAGTGCTCTTGTAATTCCTTGTTTTGTTGCTCTAAAATAGAGAAACCTGCTTCGTTACATCTGTACTAGACTGGTATAAGCTTGAGTGACCCTTGACTTCTAAGACCTTTTCCTACTCATTTGTAGGAACAGATATGTTAAGCAATAATAATAAAGGAAAATATGTACGTGTGTGATATATATACCTGACATTTACACTGACCTTTATTTCTTATGCCTAAATAAGTCAGTTTTCTTGTCACCGATGCGTTTTACATCTTGGATTTTTGTTGTTGGTCAGATTAGTTATGGGCTCTCTCTGACCTTGTTGGTTCTTGAATCCTTCTGCAAGATGAAATTTGTTAAACTCTTGCCACTTCCTACATGCTGTTTGGAGTTATTTTCAAGCAGTAAGAGTGGTGAGCATTGCTTGAATACTGCTTGGAGCTATTTAAAAGTGCAAAGCCATTTTTCATCTTTTCTTATGTAAGTGTCTTTGTTGTTTTTGTAGTGCAGCATAGAGCCTAAAAATTCTGGCACAGCTTATTTTTTAATCCTTTATTTCAGTCTTACTTCCTCGCTTTTTGATTTTCTTTAATTTAATATTTCTGTGGTGATTAGACTTGATTGCTTTGGTGAATCCTGGTATCCTCTCTTTCCCCCACTCCTCCTCTCTTTTTGAGGGGCTCAACATGTGTTCTCTTCTGATATGGGAAGATTTTAATTAGTATTTGTATGATCATCCGTAATACTTTTGGTCTGTGTGAAGTATACATGGCTTCATTTGAAGAGCTGTATTGCTCCACAGATTTCAGCGGATATCCTTTACTTCTCGCTTGTCCTCTGAGGTCATTTTTGGAGTGAGCATTCGAATTTAAAAACTCATAGATAATATTTAACAGGAAGTATGCTTCAGAAGTAAGTTTAATTCTTTTTTTGTAGTTACATGAGACACCCTTAGAAATACGCAGCTTTCTGTTGTGAGGATGCAGAAAATGATTTTCAGTTGTGATTTTGTGTCTCTACAGCCGTAGAATAGTGCTTAATGGGGGGAAAAATGAGACACTGAGAGGACAATCAGGTTTTCAAAGCTCTTTCAAAGGTGTTTTGATTTTAATAGGATATATTACCCAGTCTTGTAAGGCACTTTGAAAAATCACACTGTGCGCATGTTGGTAGCTTAATAACCTTCGTAAATCTAATTTTACATCACTTGCTCAGCAAGACATAGAATTTAGTTATCAGTCTTGTGTTCGGAGATCAAAAAACCCAGATTCAGGCGTGATTTAAATTTTGTCTGGTGTACGGCTTCGATGAATTCATTTCATCTCTCTTTCTTCTTCCATCTTTTTCCTATCTAATTTATGTAATTAATTTTCTTTTGAAACACTCTGCTAGATTACGTCAGTTGGTTCCATCAGTTGTATCATAATTAATCAGGATGGTTACGATCAGTTTGAATACCTCATACCTCCTTTATGTCCACCTCTAAAATGGGGGTGGAGATTTTGAGCCTTTTTGAAAGTTCTTACGTTGCTTGTGTTTCAGTAGTCCACAGATGTGGCAGGGTTTGCACATGCACCCAGAGCCCATGGGGAAGCTCTGCCTGGAGGGCAGGACCTTGAAGCCGCTACTGTTACTCACCCTGCCATAGCCTGCTGTGGGCAGTGTGGGTGAGGTTTCCTGCACAACAGTCTCTTCCATGCTCTGCCCCAAATTCCTTAGTTCACCATGACTTTTGCATAACTAACCAGTTAAACCCAGTTTTCTCCTGTGCAACCTGGCTGTTCAGAGTGTAGTGTCTCTAGACAGTGACATTTATCAGAGGGGACTGGATTTTACGAGGGGTGGGTCTAGGGCAGAAGATGGACTGAAGTTTTGAAAAATTGCTAGTTACTAGTGTTTGATCTTATATTGGAACTAAGTATTCTGTGAGTATCAGAAGGAATCTGACATGTGCAAAGAATTACTTCTTACAAATGTTTACATATTAAAAATATGATATCTTAAAATAATAGTTACAAAAACTCACAAGAGTAAATCTTGTCTGCTCCAAATTGACACAAGTAGCTGAAAATACCATTTACTGCTCAATGACCAGCTTTGCTTTTAATGTTTAAAAACTATCCTCAAAAATAAGTGATAAAACATGTGACATTAAGATATCCATTTTGTGGGTTTGTTTTTCTGTTGACACAGAAGAGAGCTTCTACAAAATCCCAAATTTTTAATTTTATTTTTTAATGAGCTGAAAATCTCAAAATATTATTTGAAATTTGGTTTAATGTTGTCCTGCAAAAAAGATAGAGTTCATTATGGTATAAGCTTTCTATGAGTATGTATTTAATGTATTCTTTGCTCTGAAGTTTATGCCATCGTTCTCTCTGTTTTTTTTCCTGCTCATGATCTTGTTCACAGGAAAGCGACCATTTTATACTCAGAGCAGAGAAAAATTTTCCGGACTTAAGTTCTATAAGAAAACAGTGCCTTTTTAGCAATATTGTAATTCAGAGATGCACATCTGTGGAAGAAAATACATTTACTGTGACTCTAATATCATTACAGTGTATATATTGAATTAGATAGTGAATTCATAATTGCTTGGTTTAGTGCTATGGAGGAATGTAACATATTAAAATAAAAAAATACTAAATGTATAGTATTTTAGCTTCATTTTGCAGCAATAAGTGTATTTCACTGATGGCATCTTCTAGGCATATTCTGTAAAGTGAATTAAAAATCAAGAGGCGTGCTGATGCTAGAAGACAGACTGTGATAATGGCCAGTACAGGATAAAGAACCTGGAAAACTTCAAGTACTGTTATCACTAGTTTAATCATTCAGGATTTGTTTCTGTACTCACACTGAGGGAGATTCTTCCCCCAAGATGTAGTGGCTTTTCTGGATTGCCAGTGGCAGGTTTTTCAGAGATGGACGATTTCTGATGTTGTCTGAAGCCGACAGGAGGTGCAGGTGCAATGTGCTTTTGGACGTTGGCCTTTACTGAATGTAAACTGGCAGTTTACATGGTAATAGTGGTTTTGCACTTCCACTTCAAGGGAAGGATGAAGAGTAGATTTTCACCATAGAAAGACTTCCTGCACAAAAATTAATGTGGAAAATATACAGAAAGTTTTTATTTAATTAGGGCAACTTTCTTGACTTGGGCTGTTATTTTAAAGAAAAAATGTTTGAAATAACATGGGAATCGTATGATCAATAGCCATATATAAACACTTCTGTTGACAAGTTCAAATGCAACTTTAGCTTTGAAAAGGTAAAGGTTCTTTCTAGTAAGAAGTGTATAAATTATGAAAATGCAGTTGGTACTTCTGTTTCTCCTCCTCTGTCCCTTCTTTCTCTCAAAAAGAAAGAAAAGAGTTGTTAGACTTGACAGGTCTGTTTAGGAATGATCTCATGGCAGCTGCAGCTGGGAAGTACGCTGTTGCAGAGACCAGTCAGAATTGCATTAGATGGGCACGAGACAGCTCCTGCGCCCAGTGTGCTACCAGACAGCCTCCTGGTAGACCATGGGACAGCAGTCAGGTCAGTTCTGTAGAGCATTGCTGAATTTGATTCAGCTTAGACACGGTCTTCTAGGAAAGGTTAACTATATTCATCATCATTTCCTCTTTCCTCGTTATCTTTGTTATTTTGATCTTATGGCTTATCTCTCCACTCCTTGACCCACTCCCATTCCCAAAATAACCCAGGTTTTGCTGTCCAATTACAGCTTTCAACGTAAGTTACAGCACAATTAATTTCAATAAACATGTTTCATCTTGCTCTTCTATTGATTAATATTGACTATTTTCAAGCATCAGACCAGTCACTCAGTTTGTTTTGCTCTTATTTCCCCAATGAAGAGTTCTATGTCACTGTGAGTGTATAAATTAAATGCCCCTTTCTTGCTAATCTAGTAGGGTGGGTAAATATACATTCATACTGTCGCTGTTTTGGTGGGGGGGGTTTTGCTTAATTAGACTTAAGTTTCAGGAAATTTAAAAAAGTTAAATTGTGTAAAGAGTACCAGTTAAATATTTATTCCTTGATACTTGCTCAGAAGAATTTGCTATATTACACTTCATGAACGAGAATATTATGAGGTTGACACTGACCTTTCAGTCTGCTTATGTGACTAACGATTAAAAAAATTAAGACCACTAACTTAAAAACTAGTGAAAAAGAATGTCTTTGTTTATAACATTGAATTCCTCTTCCTTTTCACAAAACTTCTATTAATGTGTCTACAAAGCCTTGCATCTGATGTGATCAAAGAAGATGAAGTTACTCTTACCTAATGAAGAATTCATCCTTTGTCGTTCTTTCAGGAGATAGAAGTCTAGTTTTTTTTGAAATTTTTGTTGAATTAACATACACAGTTAGGAGGGAGTTGTGCTAAGAAAATAGGGACTGCAAAATAACTGCCAGGTAATTCTAGGATTGTAAGATAGGTCAGTGCAATTCTTTATTTTAGTGAGATCTTTGCTAAAGCTCTTTGGTCTTTCACCTGATTTGGAGGTGCAGAACAGTTATAGTTTGACAGGTCATTGCAAAGTATGTGCTGCTATCTGGGAGAATACTACTAAAAGCTAGCTTAGGGAGTGTCCTACTCACGCAAGGCTGATTTTTTAATTTAGCTTTCCCTTTTTCATTTGGATTTCAGTGGTTCAGACTTGCTGAGTAGAATTGAATAACACTGCAACCATAGAAATCATCTGATATTGTAAGACCTAATGTATTAAAGTCATACATTGTATATGCAGAAAGACCCCTACACTTGTTCTGAAAGAAAATAGGTTTTTTGTATATTGGTTTTGATCTTTAATCTTCTTTTGTTAACTGACGTTAAAAAAAATGGTAAAGAGAATGAAATTATTTGAATGATTTGTTTGGAATCTTTGCCCACTCTTGATTCCTACAGAACTGCTTTCTTCAGTTTGTAGACCGTATAGTTACAGTCTATATATTGCCCAACTTACCATGGTTTACAGATCAAAATTTAAGCATTTACAGAAGGTTCAGTTGCTACTTTAATTAGTTTTCTTAGTGAAAGCTATAGAGTCCTGAAATTCTTTAAAGGCTTTATAAAGATTAATGTTTTGAAATTAAATCTGTGTTTTCGGTGATAGGAACTTCAGTGTTTTGGTGTAATGTGTATTTACATTATATATATATGTATGCTAGGACTAGCCATTCATACTACAGTAACAGTATGAAACTTTCTGGTTATTTTAACCAACCATATTTTGCTTATTTTAACTAGAAGTGTTGCCTAAAAATTCCCTGATTTTTCATAAGCTCATAGCAAGACCAGATTACTGTGTTGTGCTTTTTCCATGAATTACATCACTTTTCAAATGATTTCTTGCTGAAGAAAGGCATGAGAGAACTAGAAATTGAAGATTGATATAAAAATAAAATTTTTCTAGTGTCCAAGAAGAGAAATAGGATAGGGTTTAGGAACACTTGAAGTGAGGACTTCCTTGTGATAAGCTGATGATTACAAAGATCTGGTAGGAATTAATAACAATCTGCATTTCTAAATATAATGGCTTTTCAGATGTTGCATAGATCCTTGTTAGGAGAAGAATGAGCCAGAAGACCTAAAGCAGTTTTATAGTACGTAAAATATTTTTCAGCGTAGGATAAAATAAAGTCTACATTCAGGAAACACTCTACTGCTCTACATTTTCTTGCAGTAGTGTTTTTCTGACAAAACACATTAGAGATAAAACATGCCTAATAAAGACAGACACCTATCTTAAAATAAAAGCCAAGACACTGCTTCTTCACCTCTAGTCTTTCTGAGTATGAGATGTGCAGAAGAATACAATGATACCTATAATCACCAAGGTAGTGCTTTAGGCTCTCAGAATGCCATGTACTGAACATTAACCGAAAAGAGATGTTTGGTGTCTTCATATGGCAACAATCCTTTCAGACTGGAGCTGCTTATATCTCAATTGTGAAGGTATTGCAAAATAGCACATTAATAAAAGATTACGTGACTATTGATAGATAAGAAACCAATAAAATTAGAGTAATAAGTTGCCTATTTTTTGAGGAATTGGAATCTATTTTAAAGTGGATACATTAGCAAGATAAAGCCTCTGCAACATGCTCATAGGACTACTTAGAATGGCTAATTAATCCCTTCCAACCTAGGCTCTAACTCTGAATGTGAGGCTAAATTCTCCCATTGCAGGTAATGGTAACATTTTTTGCCATCATCTCTACAACCTTGCTGAGGAAATCGATACCCCATCATCATGCAGTTAGAGATAAAATTACGCATACCTATTAGAAACAGTGTGTTTTGGTTTTATATCCGCTCCCTCCATCTCTTCTTGTGCCATATAAAAATTAGCTAATGTTTTATTCATATTCTTAAAACAGGAAAACTTAATTGTAATTAGTTTCTGTGTGTCTGAATTATTGTCTTCTCTGAGTTGTTTTAGGTAATTGCATCAATTTTTTACTAAAATCTTTCACTGTAAAGAGAATTTCTTTACTACTTTACATGACCCAGAGTTGACCAAATGTTTTTTGCTTACCAGGAAATTGCCTACGTGAAAGATCCGTAAGTCCATCTGCTTTCTTTACTGTCAATTCACATTTAGGAATTGATGATAAAGAAACCCGACAAGTATTCTCAATAACAATTCTAATCAAACTAGGAAGAAATAAAGCTAGTAGTGGTCCGTGTCTTATAGATACCTCAAAATAACTGAGATTGGGCCAGGTAGCGGTATAGCAGTTTTCTGTAATGGTACAGTGCTCCTTTCAGACGTTTGAGCGTGCCCTAATTCCAGGATGACGCCCCGTTCCTCTGTCTTAGTCACATTTTACTCATCTGCTTTTCCTGCCCTGGTGGGTTGCAGCAATGGGATGAAAAGCTCACGGGTCGAGATGAAGACAAAGCACCTGTGCAGCGTTTCGCTCATTCTTACACGTGGTTTCCCAGCCGCTGGGACTGCCAGGGACCAGCATGGGGCAGACCTGACCTCGGCCCCTGTGGCCCTCGCTGCCGACACCCAGATACGGACACCTGATTCTTCTTGTGCGCTCGTGACCACAGGGACCTTGTGCACACACAGAACCCACTGGTTTTTGTTTTGGTTTTTTTGCTGGGTGAAGCTGGGTACAAGGAACATGTAGAACAACCATCTGTTGAAACAACTGGAAGATTTCTGTGCGAAACATGCTTATCCACAGCAAATGGGAAATTAAAATTAGAAGACAGTTAATGACTAAAGAGCCTGTATTAGACTTTCAAGATAATTAAGTGCTAAAAGATATTCCAGGCTTGCTTATGAAAAACTTTAAATTTGTGATGTAATTTTGTGTGGGCCATTGGCTGGCTGGCTACAAAGTGAAAATAGGCATTTATATGCAGAGAAGGAAGGTGGCTTTCCAGAAGCATTTGACCAAAAGCAATAAATAAATGGAAACAACTGTTCTGTGAAGAGAAACCTTTGAAATTACTTTAAGTAATGGTAAGAATGAGACTGGTTATCTTTTCCTATAAATGTTGTTGCTGACTGCAGAGTGGAAAGGAATCAAGACTGTATAAAATAAAGCAGAGTGCCTAAAACAGGTTTGCACAGCTTTGAACAAGCTTACTAACTTTCCGATAAAAACCTTATATTTGGGGTATCGAGAAAGGTCCTCACTTCAGATATGGTGAGGGAAATTGGATGGGAAGTCAAGAAGTCCCTTTTGAGAAGGCAGAGTATTGAATAAGAGTTTGTCTAGACAAACAGGCTAAAATCTATTACTGCCTGCAGTTTTCAGTTCTATATTGCTTTTCTCTGTTTTATCGGTATGCTTAATTGTATCAGTGTTTCTCAGCTATATTAGAAGCAATATGCAAAGTCTGCTTTGTATCCTATCATAGAGACCTGTGTTGTGAGGTGTAACAGTTCTTGTAAACCCTTGATTATCCTTTGTAGTTTGTATGTGTACTTTTGTCAAAAATGAATATGGGATTTAGCCTCAAGTGTTCCTGAAAATATGATTTATTGGATTATGATGAACATAACTCATCATTATGGACATCATTCCACAACTTTTAAGTTGGAACATTAAAAGCGTAGTCAGTCTTCTCAGGTTTTCAATTAATAAATACCTACAGAGCTCTGTAGATTTTTTTTTTCCTTTTGATCGATTTGCCCAGACCTGTCTCTATTCTTACCACTTTTCCTTAGAGTTATGTTGTTATCATCAGGTAGGAACTTGGATACTTTCTGAACGTTCAATTACAATCTCTTGCTATCAAAAGAATGAATGCTGTATCTTTCATACGTCAGTCAAGTTTTACATTAAAAGCAGACAGGCTTTCCCATCTTTCCTCTTTATTGAAAGACTGAAATCTCACTCTTCTGATAGTTAGGCACAATCTAATTTTCCACCTGGTTTTATTTACAGCCTGTTCAAAGTAATTTGTATTTTGTGCCAATATTGTCTTCCACTTGAATGCTGCTTTCTCTTGCAAGTGTTGTTTTTTTTTAAGTAACAATATACTTTTGTTGCTGTTTTGTTGCTTCTTTGCTTTGTTTTTTTGTTTTGTGGATGGTGGGGCTTTATGGATATTTTTTGTGGGTTGTTTTTGGTCAGTAAGATATAAGGCAGTTTCTTTCACAAACTGGTCATGTAAAGATAGGTTGTCATAATTTTGGTGCTGAGGGCTTTTATTTTGAAAACATTTTAAAAGAGTGATTTTTAAAAGGAGCTGGTGAGTTAACCAATAACGCTTAGGACAAGCTTGGAAATTATTGTACAAAGATTAATAAAATGAAGTCCTCTGTCATCTTAATAAGAAGCAGCAGAGATCATATAACCGTTCCCACAGACCTGTCATGCCAACTTTTTTGGCTGGTTAGTCTCAGACGCAGTGGACTTGGCAATGATAAAGTAAATCTGTTTCAGTCATTAATAACAATATCCTGTTCTCTTCCTTAATCTATGTAAATGGGGGGGG
>Ga0065711_1050245_pt1 | contig 10921 bp, 5 predicted proteins | sample Hoacrofraction12_FD_59098 | JGI IMG/M metagenome (GOLD analysis project Ga0065711, IMG submission 59098) | Hoatzin crop microbial communities from Cojedes, Venezuela - Epithelial fraction 12 v2 (version 2) | ecosystem: Host-associated > Birds > Digestive system > Esophagus > Crop | place... | reverse complement strand
TTGGGGCAAGGTGAATTTTTTTTTTTTTTTTTTTTAACTCTACTTACAGTGTTCTGGAAGTAACAAACATCTCTTAATCATCAGCATAACTTATTTTCTTTTATGTTTAGAGTAGCTCTTGTGATGATGATAATTCTCTGAACTGTAGTGGTGCTTTTTTTTGTTTCTTTTTTAAAACAAGAAAATATTAAAATGGACATCTTGGAAATCTTTTCACTTCCCAAAATGTGATCTATACACTGCTGTCAAGGCAGCATGCTTACTTAAGGTGATAAATCTAAAATAAGTAACGCTGGAGATTGTACTGACTTAAAAGTAGGAAGATGTAGAAGGAGTTCCGGTGTCTTTGGTGTGCAATGTTTTGGTACTGAAATAACCCAGTACAGAGAGTGGGAAAGAAAGTCAGTTCTGTTAAGAAGTTTAAGGATATTTTAAACACAAACAAAACCTTTTCTAGAACATCTGAATCTTGTATCTACAGAATCCAAAAACTTCTGCAATAGTGAAGCAACTCCTTGCTGAAGGAAATGCCGGAGAACTGCACAAATACTTTGGCTCGCGGATGGAGTTTGGCACAGCAGGGCTCAGAGCTGCCATGGGGACAGGGATTTCCCACATGAATGACTTGACTATTATCCAGACAACCCAGGTACTGTGCTCGGCCTTTACCTCACTTAGCTGGTTGTATATAGGAATGAGGAGCCTCATTTATGACAAGCAAACGGGTATTCTCTGGAAGTACAGGTTTTCTACTATTCTTCCAGTTTTCAGAAGTCATTTAAATTATAATTATTAGCTGAGTGCTGATCTCTGAAAACAAGCAGAGAAAAGCTATTAAGCCATTAAAATAAGTTATTTTCCATACTTGCTTTGCAACTGAATTTATACGCTGCTACGGTTAAGCTCAAGTGGATCAGTTAGTCCTGATGTACCAACTATAAAAAACCCCGAAGGAAGCCAGCATTTGGCTAAGCTTTGTGTATGCTGGACATAAATCTACATAAATGCAGTGAAGCTATACGTACACATATAGGTCCTAAAGTAGCTGTACTTGGGGAGAGGTTAAAAAAACCCAAAACCTTAAATTACTGCAGCCTGGAGTGGTGGCGTATCATGTCCTAAACAGGTGTCATTAGTAAGGGTGAGATTTGGTTAAAAACTGGAGAGATTTCAGTTAAAAAAATGAAATACTGGCTAGTTCTTCTCTTCCTCATCTGAAACCTAACACAGCTAAATAACTTCTTAAGATCTGCAATTCAGACAAATCGTGTTAACTGTTTCTTTCTGGAGTTTGTTCTGATTTTTGGAAAAGTACTTGAATGTTTCACTATATTGATTTGAGGGCTTCTGATACTTGTTGGTATTTATTGGTCTTAGACAAGCTGGATCCCTGTCCAGTTCAGTGAGATGTTATGTGCGCTCACCTTTCTAAGATGTGAACATGTTGGCAATCATCTTAATGCAGTGAAAAATTAAATATTAAGATGGGGTTAATGAGGTGGATTTGTTGTCTTCAGGGATTTTGCAGATACCTTGAGAAGAATTTCAGTGACCTGAAGAAGAGAGGAGTTGTGATTGGTTTTGATGCTCGTGCTCATCTTTCCAGCGGAGGCAGCAGCAAAAGGTACTTTGTCAGTTTTAAGTATTTTGTAGATGTCTTGTGGGATCCATTATGGGTTTATATCTGCTTCAGCAGTATTTGCTCCTTCTGTAGAGTGAAATAAGGTGGGATTTATAGTATTTTTATATTCTGTTAATACCAGAGCGGTTCTTAAAGTCATGCTTTATCTGTTGGGAATAGTGAGAGAACACATTAAAATTGGGTCTGTATAATAATTTGGGGTTTACTTTTGTGGAGTTTGGTTTGTTCTTTCTTTAAATTGGGGGAAGGGAAGCTGTGAATTCTAGGAAACTAATTGGAGAGAAAATGAATATATTTCCTAGGCATCTTTTCTTCCTGTTTAGGTTTGCAAGACTTGCTGCTAATACCTTCATCAGTCAAGGAGTTCCAGTTTATCTGTTCTCTGATATAACACCAACTCCTTTTGTGGTAGGTTTCTCTATTATAGCTTTCTCTGTACACATAAATGCTGTCAAGTGTCTTGCGTTACTGACATTAAGGAAAACTACACAAACCACTTTTAACTTTTTAAGCTCTACATGCAGTTAGTGTTACGTTTATTTAGCTATGTGTAGTTCACAACACCCACAGCAAGAGAAGGAAGAAGCTTCGTGGAGTATCAGTGGCCGTGAGATGTGTTTCTGTTCGCTCCTGCTTTCAGGCAGATTCCTTGCAGAAGACATCCCATCATTTCTAGATTGCTGTGGAATCTGAAGTCTGAAACAGACACACACATTTAGTTTTCTGACTTTTGGTTGGTTGGTTTGGTTGTTTTTTAATTTTTTTGTTTTTTTATCTTTTCTGGGGGATTGAATCCCAGGTAGCCTTTTTACATAGCAGGTGGTTGGAGTGCAGCAGTGGTGCGCCGGGAGGGTTGCTGTATGCCTCCGCATTTTCACCATCGGATCAGTAGGTGTCAGTGCTCCAGAGCAGTCAGGAAAAGCCCTCCCTTTGCACTAAAAGCAACTGTTTCTCTCGACACCAGTCAGTTGCTCCAGTGAGTGCCGCAAACACAACATAGCGGGATGAAGGCTTTGTATGTAGCATTCTTGTACCGATACAAATTTTGGTAGATTTAGGGTCAAATTCTTCATAGTGCAGCTTAAAGCAGCGTTGCACTAGCTGCAGTTGATTACACTTGCCATTAAATAAAAAGCCAGGAGTAAACTCGAATTGGACCTGTGGTCACAAGTAATGCTTGATTTTTCACTCACTCCATCTGTTTTGGTTTTGTACTAATTTATAAGAGCTCTCTCCAAAACAATTCTCTTCTGAACCACGATGGATTAGTTACTCCATGGGCTGGTCTCAAAAGATAGCATGGATGAGACTGCTCCAGGTGTAACTCTCTACACTACGCAGACTTCTGTCATTGCCCCGACAGACGCTGCACCCTCAAAGACCTTGGGTATCTCGAGCCGTTCTACAGTAGACAACACGTGTGTTCGGTTTCCTGCTGTAAAAACACTACAGTAGAGATCCACAAAGCATCTGAAACCACACCAAGAATATCTAAATGGGGAAATGCACAGGAAAAAGCAAGGGCTAAAGGTGTGCCACGTGGGGTCTAGTGGAGCAAGTACTGCTTAGTCTCAGAGAGTCAGTCTGTAGGAATCACATCCTGGCTTTCTTTTTGTTCAGCAGTATGGAAGTATTGCATCTGCATGAGAATAAATAATACCTAATGCTTTGCACATTCCCCTCTTCAGATAACTTTCTCTTGTTACAGCCATACACAGTAACTCATCTGAAGCTTTGTGCTGGAATTATGGTTACAGCTTCCCATAATCCAAAGCAAGATAATGGTTACAAGGTATTCCTATATGATCAATTTTCTGGCTTTCTTCAACATCTTTTTTCATGTAGAGACATTAATATTATTGTGTATATTTTCTATCATGTTATAGACCAAACTAATTGATAGTTTGATCTCTTCTAGATGTAGGTATTTAAAGCTAGTTATTTAATTAAAAGCATAATTAAAATCTTAGCTCTAAAAAGCAGGAAGACGAGTAATACCATTGCATACTTTGGAACACTTTAAAATATTAACTGACCTCTTTCCAAAAGCATTAATCATTTCTCCAATTTGTGATCTAAAAAAATCTCTTTAGTTTTACAAACTCAGAGAATTAAAAATACGAAACCCAATGAGCTGCTTGTACAAAACGTTTTGAATAAATTCCATTAATTTCTTCTAGTATGTTTTTCTTTTGCTAAGTGGCGGTTATCAGTGTGACTTTTTTCTATGACAGAAATCTGCTTTTCACTGAAAAAAATGTGGCTGAGCTGCCTGTCAGCCAGTCATCCCATAGCTGGACTAGTCATATAGAGACTGTTTCCAAAATACAAAAACGAAAGTTGAGAGATCTTTTTTGTTGTCTTAACAGAAAAACAAAGCATTAGCAGGGCTGATTTCGTGCTGTCTCTCCCTCTAGAACTTCATGTCTGTTTAAAATTGTTTTAATATTTCACATATTGATCTTGATAGTTTGTTTTGACGTTTTATCAATTACTTTGTTTAATCAACTTCATTTTTTTCTTAATGTTTCATTATTTGGGCTACGTATGTACATGGCCCAGATGCTGTTACGTATCTTCCCTTAAACTTGCCATCAGTAGGAGGAAGTGTGCAAACAACTGTCAGAAAGTAAAACATAGTAAGTACACCTCTTCCTGAACATGTAAACAATCAACAAAAAGGGGAAGACTACAAGTAACAAACATCTTGAAACTTAGCTGAATTTGTGCTTGCTGTTGTGGCAACACTGCTGCTGTACGCAGCTGCAAAGTTTTTGTGCCTTTCTCCTTAATTTTTTTTTTTTTTTGTAAATGTGTTTCGCTTTTGCCCATTTTTTTCCTCTTAAGAACTCTTCTATAGATAATGATTATACCTAAAAATCTGGAAGAAAGTTTATGAAATAGCATGGGCAAATTATCTCCCAAGGCTGGCAGACAGGCTGATAATTGAATCTTCTCAGTAATTGAGCTGAGTCTCGTTTTGTGTTTCATTATGGATTTTGATATCTTCTGATAAAATTAAACAGCTTTTTTTTATACAACAGAAATGGAATGTGAGAGGAAACACTGAGAACATGAACAGGGGAATACTCTGGGTATACTTAAGTTGTAATACTCTGCCGAATGTAGTGCACCTTAGCCGACAAAAAAATAACAAAGCTATCCTACAATATGAATGACCAAATACTCACTCACCTTATTTATTATTCAGGTTTACTGGGAAAACGGCGCTCAGATCATTTCCCCTCATGACAAAGGAATTTCTCAGGCTATTGAGGAGAACCAAGAGCCATGGCCTCAGGCATGGGATGACAAACTGATTGACAGCAGCCTGCTACTTCATGATCCATATGCCACGGTCAATAAGGACTATTTCAAAGACATACAGAAACAGTGCTTTCACAGGTAACTGGTGTCAACTCCGTTAAGAATACGGGATTTTCCATCTAGTGCCTCATCACGGCAGTTTAAATGGATAGAAGTTAGGGTGACCGTGATCCCACCATGATCCAGCGCTGTCTGTGCCCTCTTGTCATCTTCTGTAGTAGCACTGCCAGCTGTGTGGTGACATAGTAAGACAGTTCCTGAAGCTGGTCTGGCAGAATTCTAACCTAGCAAAGTGAGCGAGGAGTTTCTGATGGTATCATCTCCCTGTATTTGCACGACCACGCATCAGCCAAATGCCACAGCAAGACTGGGGCTATCTTGTGCAGCCGACACTGACAGTTGAACAGTCTTAAAATGGGCTTCTAAGAGCGAAGGCAAACCAGGCTGTTAAGCCAGTTCTGGAAGAAGGAGGTCTTGCTCTGTCATTCTAGCCTTGCGTGTGCTCCTGGTGGCCTTGGGTGCTTTGCATGAGCCTATTCCTGTCGCTTGCTCAGTAAAAACTTTACTCAACAAAATCAATGGATTGATGGATGTTTCTCTTTGTGATTAACAAGTAGAATCAGTTTATGGATTAGATGAGCAGCAACCTGTTAGATCTGCTCATTTACATCAAATTTTTAACCACCAGTAACTGTGTTCTTACTCTTGCTAAAAACAAAGTCAGAATTACTAGAAAGTTGGGGCTATGAGAAATCATGCTGCTTGTTCAGAATAGGAGTTAAGTGTCTCCTTAGCAGTTTGCATGCCTTTAGGTATGTTCTACACTTTCAGTAATGTACTTCATAAAACCGAGTGTGCTCAAATGAGATGTGCTGTTGTCAGTTCACTGTGTTCATAGCCTCTGGAGCTCGTTTAAATGCCTGAGTTGGGGATGAAAAATGAATGACAGTTGTATTTGTTTTCCACTCGTCTCCTTTGGGGTGCATAGTGTGTACTATCTTTCTTATTCCAGTGATTTGCACGTACCAGGACCTTAGATATAAAGAGGGACTCAAGATGCTGAAAATGAAGCTAAGCCAATTTTCAAGTCATTACCTTTAAAATCTGACCTCCTTTAATTTATAATTTCAACAGTGATACAGAATACTGAGTCATATCTGTTTCTGAATGTGTTCAGTTTTGTGCAGAATATTCTTCCACATCGAAGCTTACTGTTAATCTGTTTTATTGCAGGAATATAAACAAGGAAACAAGCCTGAGATTTGTTCATACTTCTGTGCATGGTGTCGGTCATAAATTTGTGCAATTGGCCTTCAAGGCATTTGACCTCAGCCCTCCTTTTGCCGTTCCGGAGCAGAAGGATCCTGATCCAGAATTTCCCACAGTGAAGTATCCAAATCCTGAAGAAGGCAAAGGTGTTCTGGTAAATATATATTTTTTTTTTTAATAGTTGCAGTGTCTTTCAAACAGTGTTCTCTTTCTGCCAGTAATCATGGCTATAAATATGGGTTGAAGGTCTGTTTTGTTTCTGTTTTCATAACCATACATTTAGTGAAGAGTTAGATGGTATCCTTTCATTGAAATTTATAACTCTTTTTGAATGAGTTGGGTAATAATTAGCTATAACTTTAAACTACTTTGTTCTGCGCTCTAACAGAATGGGCAGCATCTGCACATAGAACAAAGTGATACAGTTCAGTTTTAGAAAATAATAACAAAAAAAGTCTTCACAGTGGTTTTGGTAAGTTTTTACAATTTATATCTGAAATACAAGGACTAAATTGTTCTGATATGACACTGGGAGGGGGCAGGGGAAGTCCTGACAGGTGGTTAGAATTTCTGCTACAAGTATTTCTGCTACACTTTGTTATTGAAGGATCCTGCTGAATCTAAGTACCTTTTGGCTCAGGCTGCAGAAGTGGAATGATGTAGGTGAAGTTAAATATCCTGGCTTTGCTCTACTGCTTCCAGGCTTTAAGTTTGTTTTTTGTACAGACACATCATGATTTCGGGTGTTCGAGATGAAATAAATTGGGAAAATTATTTAAAACCTGTAAAGAAAATGAAAATATTATTTGGGTGTATTAACACTTATCTGGTCTTGCTTACCACTTTTCCAGACGTTGTCTTTTGCTTTGGCTGAAAAAGATGGGGCAAAAATAATTTTAGCAAATGATCCTGATGCTGATCGACTTGCAGTGGCAGAGAAACAAGAGAGGTATGGTAATAAAGAAATGCAAAGCATTGACGTTTTTTACTTAAAGGCTAGGCTTATTTGCAGGATTCTTGCAATCTGTGTTGCAGAGGAAGATAGAATAGTCACAGTAACCGGTTTTGCACTGAAAACACGTAGAATGTGAGAGAGCTGTATGAAGCAGACCACAGTGGGGGAAGTAAATGAAATAATGATTAATATTAGACACACTACAGAAGCCTGAATAAATACTTGACGCTTGGTGTGCCTGAGATACGCACAGAAGCATGTGAATTGTTGTGACTGTGCTATACCTTTTTAAAGGTAGGTTTTCAGTTACAAATTTTTCGCGGAAGAATGATAAACATTATTTCAAACTGTGTTTATTAAATAATAACTTGAATATTCAGGAGAACCTTTATAGTTCCCTGATAATCTCAGGAATAGGGAACACCCCTGTTCTTTAAGATGAGTTCCTTCTTTCTCAAATACTGTTGGACCAGACATTTTACTAATCATTAGATGATTTAGGCCTCTCTTGCTCAGTTCCCCACTTCTATGCATAATGTTGCATACCCCCATTTCACCCTAAGCTTTGTCAGTGTTTTGTACTTCTCAGTATAGTAATTTGTACTCCCTCCTTTAAGGACCAGCTATAAATGCTTTGTTTGTCTATGTATATCCTGTCAAAGAATGGGATCACAGAAGGTAAACTTGCTCAAACAGGGGCTTCTCATGAATTTTTCGTATGTATGGAATGTGTAACCTATAGTTCTGACCCAGTATTGCCATCCCCGTATTCCACGCCCCCTGATATCCTGTACTTCTACAGTCATTTGCATTTCTGTATTGTGGTTATATCTGATGAATGAAAATAAGTACGGCACTTGGTGTCATATCCACAAACAGTGGTGTTTCTCTTTTATCTACCTTGATAAAGCAGAAACTAATCTGAGCAGGGAGAAACCATAAATCTTTAATAAAAGTAAACTTCAAGGTTTTCAGCTCAGAGAGGAGCAGAACAAAAGTCTGCTGCTGGGCCAGGAGCAGAGATAGTGTAAATGAGTTCCCTGTGCGCGAGAGCCAGAAGAGGGATATAAAATCATGGCAACAGTCCTTAGTACCCAAGGAACGGGATGGGTACCTGCTAGATGTCCTCAGTGATGGTGGGTGATGCGAGTATCTGAACATGAATTAGTTACACAAATTCCAAAAACCCAGTAAAAGGAGACAGCGCAAATACCCATTTTGCTTACCAGGTAAGCTCTTCTGGTCTTGTAGCAGCTTCAAAAGTGGTAGCATTTTATTTGGGTTTTGGGGGCTTTTTTAATTTGTTATGCTCACAGCCTGAACTAAGGAGGCTTCTCGGCCTTTAGAAGAAGAATGGGCTAATTGGCGCACTCCGCCATATCTTCGACAGTGTTAGCTGGAATATCCTTATTTAATGTTTTTGGCCTGTGCCAGCCTCAGTTGGTAATTCAGCGTTGAGGAAAAAGCATAAAAATGCTTTAGTTTGTGCTGGTTATGATGGGTTAGAACAAGAACGCAAAGTCACTCATGTTTTTTGTCTAAAAATGTATAGCTAGCTGAGGCTTGAAGAGGGAGTGTTAGTTTATTGTATTTATCGCCATTGAGAGCGTGGTGCTCTCATTCTGCTACCTCTTTGCTAATTGTTTAGCCAGTCTCAGTTGTCTCCTAACTTTCAGTCCTGCATCCTCCTCTCATACTTCTGCTGTAGCTGTTCGTAGACTGATCGAATATTAATATAGGCTTCTACAGTATCTGCACTTCTTCTTTGACAGAAACTCCTGCTAGAGCACACTCTCTCAGCGCTCTTACACTAAGTTGTCGCTGTGCGTTGCTTTGTGCCTGTTGGCATCAGTAAATGCAGGAGACTGAGTCTGCTTCTTTTTCACAACAGGTACTGTTTCTGTAGGTCTTGATTTTTGTCAGTTTGGCAGTGTCTTTGTCCCCTTTTGTGACTGGGGATTTTTGGGCAATTTTGACGTCTTTCTTTCCCTTTTTCCCTTCAGTTTTTCTTGTTCTAACAACATGTCAATGTTAATCTTTTTTTACCTGTTTGAGATTTTTTCCCAATCTTACTCAATGACTAGTTGGTGTATTTGTGATTAAATAAAAGGTATTTGTCACTGTGTCGACTGAAAATACTGATCACTGAGAATTGTATTTTCGTGTCTGTGTGCTTGTCTCAATTATTGATTTCATAATTTCTCTGCTAAATATTTTTGTTTTACTTAAAATATGCTGGAAATATCACTCTTTCATCTTTGGATAAACTCAGAAGCTGGTATGTATGACAGAGGAAGAAGGTAACCACTTCAGAATTCTTTGGGGGATAAATTTTTTTGGTTGTTCTTAATGCACACATGGTATCTTGTTACTGTTACTTGGAACTCATACAGTGCTTTTATTTGCTAGTAGTCATATATGGAAGAACCACTAGATTACTTTTTTCCCAGTATTATCATTTGAATTCATAAACTTTCTACTAATTTTTTTTTTTTCCATCCAGTGGTGAATGGAAAGTGTTTTCTGGAAATGAGCTGGGAGCTCTTTTAGGTTGGTGGATCTTCACATGCTGGAAAAATCACAACAGAGATACTTGTGCCATTAAAGATGTCTACATGTTATCCAGTACTGTTTCTTCCAAAATCCTGAGAGCAATTGCACTAAAGGAAGGTTTTCACTTTGAGGTAAGCTGTTAAATGTCACTCCATATTCATTTATTTGCATACCTACACAGTGTCATATCTTTGTAAAACATTGCTTTTATTTTTAATGCCCTTTTTGATCCTCACTGCTGCAGGAAACACTGACAGGTTTTAAGTGGATGGGCAACCGTGCCAAACAGCTTATGGACCAGGGGAAAGCTGTAATTTTTGCATTCGAGGAGGCTATAGGTAAGAAACAGAATATTATGTTCTAGTATCCTGTAAAAGAGTGGAAGTCGGGCTATTGCAAAAAACTGGCACTGTAAAGGTGCCCTCAACGCCATGGGTATATTTCCAGTGAGTAATTGATACCATCCATTTGGATTACTAGTTTCAGTTGTATCTCTGCTTAGCACAGAGTATGATGATGTGAGCTAGGTGTATGTATCTTCAGTAGCATGGCTATGTAGACTTGGACTGCAAATTCTGCACAAGCTATTTAAAAACAGACACACATGTTTTTCAGACTTCAGGTTGAGTATGTTTAGCTGACAGTTTTAAACTAAGCTTAAATATGAATAAATAAAGTAAAAAAACTCCCCCAAATTATACTTGTAAACTGGAAAGTAGTAAATAAAAGCTGTTCGTTCATGAGAAGGAAATTGTGAGGCTATAATGCTATTTCTTGAGTATCTCAGTACCTGAAAACGAGAGAAAATGTGACTGATTTAATGGATAATTATTAGTATTACCATATGCTGCCATGTAAGGGTAATCACATTTGAGACAGTGCTATACTTGCATTGTTCCTGCAATGTGGCATTTCTCTTTCACAAGAGATCCAAAAGTACTCAGGAGCATCTGGCACTGATACAGTACAAATCTGTCTCAGTCTTGAAATTCCATTAAATACCTTGCTTATCAAAATTAACACTGTGCAGGGGATAAAATTTTTCCACTTCTGGTTTAACTCTAAAATGTCTGTACTATGGTAATATGCAGTTCTGCTTTAAAAGATGTTGGTTTGATTGACCTCCCCCCCCCTCCCTTATTTTATTTCCTCATAAAAATACATCAAATATATAT
>Ga0065711_1050244_pt1 | contig 10921 bp, 7 predicted proteins | sample Hoacrofraction12_FD_59098 | JGI IMG/M metagenome (GOLD analysis project Ga0065711, IMG submission 59098) | Hoatzin crop microbial communities from Cojedes, Venezuela - Epithelial fraction 12 v2 (version 2) | ecosystem: Host-associated > Birds > Digestive system > Esophagus > Crop | place... | reverse complement strand
GGGGAGTGGGGTGTGTGTGCATGCGTGCATTTTGCTACATGATCAAATGTCTTCCAAAAAGAATGCTGTGTTTCTCCTTAAGCGGTGGTATTGTACAGCCTATACGTGTTGCACTGATTTTCATTTAGCATATGTCAACAACAGAATATGGTGAAATCCAGGCATTCAAGGAATCAGAAAGCTAAACAATGACTTGAATATTCCATAGAATGATTTCAAAATAAGTCTGCTTTTGCTGACTATTCCAGCTTCATATTATTTTTGGGTTTCTTACTACACTGCCAGATTCTCAGAACATGGCAAATATCAACTGAGATACAGAGAAGTCAGAGATCTCCGATGATTCAACACGTCATATGATGTCACAATTTTTTTTTTCCACAGATTGGAATCAAAACAAGTCTTTTAGCCTGGAAGAACTCTAGCTTCCAAAACTTAAAACAGTATTTCCAAGAAAGAATACCCTAGACTTACTTTGCAGTTCAAAAGACAAAGAATATTTGGTAATAGGTATCAAATATTCAGTGATTAGATGGCAGCACTCTTCTGCAGTTGCTTCTAGCAGACCTATTCTTTATCTTTCAAATGTCCTGTAACTGCCGCTCAAAGCACTAAAAATGGCTCTCCTCTGCCCATATGGGGGAATTTGTGCCAGAACTGGTTTTCCTAAGTTTGCTTCAGAATTAGGCACATCAGCTTCTCCTAAGGCAGACATCACAACTCCAAAGTTCCTTTGCCTCTGCACTATCAATGGAGCAGATAGTAGAGACATTTAAAATTCAATACAGAACATAGATTCATTAAGGTTGGAAAAGACCTCTAAGATCATTAAGTCCAACCATCAATCAACCCAACACCACCATGCCTACTAAACCATATCCCCAAGTGCCACATCTACAAGCTTTTTGACCACCTCCAGGGATGGTGATGACGTGCAGAGAGAAATTTCGCAACTCACGGAGAGTTATAAAGTAGGTATGTTTATTGCGGTGCCGGGTGCAAGGGGGATTGCTCCTCCTAACTTGCACACCAAGTCACAAAGCATGCACCTATTTATTACAAAGTTTATCTAAGTAGGCTGGATTATAATTATTTCTAGGAATAGGCATGATTATTATAATTATTTGTAGGAATTCATTATCACAGTCTGCCCCTCTTTAGTGCATGTGCAGTGTCGTGTGGTGGTCGTCTGTGGGGGTCTTCTGGATGAAGGCTCCTAGTCCTTCTCACTGTGCGTGTTCACCTTTGGCTCAAAAACTCCTCTGAGTTGTCTGTGTTGGCTGAGTCCCAAACCATAGAAACAGTTTCAGCTAGAGAGTTGCTTCTTACAGACAATAAAGTTCTGGTTATCAGTCCTTATCAGTGCTTGTTTCTCCTTGTTTGTCTCGCAAGCCATCCTTGTTAGCTACATTTGAGCTCACAGCAGTCCTTGTTAGCAAGGTTACAAAGAACAGAACTAAACTAAATGTCAGTGGTTAACTCTTACCTTAACATAGCTGCAAAGCTACATAACAAACTTAAACTAAAGCTATAACAAAATCAAACTAAATGTCAATCTCCCACATCAGTGACTCCACTTCCCCGGGCAGCCTGTTCCAATGCTTCACGACTATTTCAGTGAAGAAATTTTTCCTAGTATCCAATCTAAACCTCCCCTGATGCAATGTGAGGCCATTGACTCTCATCCTATCACTAGTTAGTTGGGACAAGAGGCCAACACCTGCCTCACTACAACCTCCTTTCAGGGAGCTGTAGAGAGCAATAAGGCCCCCTCTCAGCCTCCTCTTCTCCAGACTAAACAGCCCCAGCTCCCTCAGCTGCTCCTCACAAGACTTGTTCTCTAGACCCCTCACCAGCCTCGTTGCCCTTCTCTGGACAAGCTGCAGCATCTCAAAGTCTTTCTTGTAGCGAGGGGCCCAAAACTGAGCACAGTATTCGAGGTGCGGCCTCACCAGTGCCGAGTACAGGGGCATGATCACCTCCCTGCTGCTGCTGGCCACACTATTCCTGACACAAGCCAGGATGCTGTTGGCCTTCTTGGCCACCTGGGCACACAGCTGGCTCATATTCAGCTGGCTGTTGACCAACACTTCAAGGTCCTTTTCTGCTGGACAGATTTCCAGCCACCCTTCCCCAATCCTGTAGTGTTGCATGGGGTTGTTGTGACCCAAGTGCAGGACCTGGCATTTGGCCTTGTTGAATCTCTTATTCCTGCTCTGCCATTAACTGGGTGACTTGGGGCAAAATAAATTTCCATGTCTCTGTTTGCTATCTTTTTCATTGACAAGTCCATCTCTGCATATTACAGGAACACTGGAAGACTTGGCCACAATATTTGTGCAGAACACTGATCTATAAATCAACCTTTGTACTATTATAGCAGAGAAATAATTCCATCCTCTCCCCACACAAGCACTGTACTTCGCATTCTGGAAATACTGTGATTCCTTTTCAAAATGTTAGGAATCAAAACCCACCACTGTTCTGCTTCAGCCTGCTTGCTTTATTTCTGGGAATCAGTGCATTCCTATATACATGTCATCCTTCAAAAAGGCTCCAATCTTCTGCAGTTGAGTGTCAGTAACAAAGTGTTAGAGAAATCAAAGCTCTCCATATGTTCACAGGCTTTCAAAAAATCAAAGAGTAACTCATGTTTTTAAAAGCATTATTGATACAATTCGAATCTCTCTTCAGAGATTCTGAAGACAGGTTTTTGTTTTGTTTCTTTTCTTATTGCCTGACAATATGACCTGTGTATTCCCTGGGTGAGTGACACGAAAAACAGTTTCTCCTGTGAAACAATGTACCCGATGTTTTGCTCTCCAGGATTCACATCAAAGGTTATCAAAACTTGTTTGAAACTGGTCTTTGCTTCCTTGTTAGTAAAGTAGATATAGCACTATCCATTTTACTCTACAGACTAAATTTGAAGATCGCATCTGCAGCACAGGGTGTTATCAATATGCCAAACATCACTGTTACCATATAAGAAAATAACATCTGATTTTGCCTAAAAATGATCAGGGTTACTCACAATGAAGGAACAACAGGAATTAGGAGTATGACCTCATTTTTTTTCTTCCACTGTTACAGTTACTAAAATAAGGGTCAGGCTGGAAATAAGTATCTATTTTTTAAATTGTAAGACATTCTTTTATTCTGGTGAGTAAATCTCGACTGTAACATGCGAGTGCCTCATTTATATTAACTAGCAAATGAATGATAAGGTATCATTGCTCCCTTATTTTGAAACAATTCACATTACTATGAAAATTACTGCTTTTTATAAAATGTATAATACAAATATAAAATGAGGAACTGGTCTAGCATTATGCAGAAAATTACAAGTAGCACAAAAAAATTAATCAGACGAATTGTATGCCTTATAAAAGCTCTAGCCTCTGGTTAACAACAAGGCTATGCCTTTAGTCTTTCTAAAACACTGACACTTCCTCCAGGTTGGACTGGGATTGCAACAGATAGACTCAGTTGAAACCTGGTGCCATTGGAGACTAGATTTAATTGCTCTTCCTCTTCAAATGAGTTAAAACTCAGCAGGATTTTTACACTTAAGGATCAGTCAGCCTAAATTAAATGAAGCTAATATATCAACAAACAAAAAATGTGAGCCAGAAAGGTGAAACATAGCTTGGTTTAATATAATACCTCTTAAAAGCTGGCAATGGACAACATTGCAGTTACAACTAGCACATTACAACTAAAGTATTCTCATGTCAAAAATCAGACAGGAATAATAACTAATTGAGCAGTTCTCCATTTAAAAATTACAGTAATAATGTGCATAATAATTATATTCCATGACCTTGTCATAAGCAGAAACTATTTAGTCTCGTAGCTAATGGCTTCAATTATAGCTCTGGTTACTGTTCAACTTCCTTCCTCAACCTTTTGAGCTTGAAGTCAGACATATTAGAGGACAAACACAGCTGGGACCTGCAAGTGGAAGCCAACATAAAGCCTTCATTTACTTTTTAAAGAATGTACAAGCTATGATACATGAATATTGGACCATGCCCTTTCAAGCGTTCTGCTAGCAGACACAGATAAGGTAGAAGTTTGCACTGAACTGGCTTTTCCTGCCTTGCATCAGATTTTAACAATGCTGAGCAGGAATTCAGGACAGAAAATGCAATCTTGAGTAGAAAGAGTAATGAACACCAGTCAAAAAAACTCCAAGCTGTAAATAACCAGGAAAAATTGAGATTCCCTATCTCTATCAATTATAGCAACATACAGCAAAGATTATGCTCAAAATGAGTGAGAAACCAGCACAGAATACTAGAGAATGACAGCACAGATCCAGAAGGCAACACATTTATAACTGTATCTAAGGCTTATTAATATCCTAAAAAGCAACATTAAACAAAAAAAGATACCAGCAAGCAGATACCTTTGCCTACAGAACATTAACATGCATATAGGATCTGTCTGCTAATAGCATGACCACTGCCTCTGCTGTGATTAAGTGACCCAGACAACTAGCAAATAACACAGCCTTATCTCATTGGAGTGAGAAGATCCAAAAATCATGCAGTTAAAACCTGTAACAGCCATGCATTCCGTCACTGCAGGACACAGGTGGGCCTCTAATGCACACTGAACACCGTGCTGCTCGGAGTCGGTAATAGGCACTGTAATATGTCACCAGCAGCTTGCGTGAGAGTTTCAGTCTCCTCGGCACCAGATGCTGGCTAATGACTTACTATGTCTCTTTCTTATAGATGGGCAGGGAAGCTACATTTGTTAAGGTTAAAATTCCAGAGTAATGTGTGGCATTGGGACAAGCCGTCTGCAACAAATTTGCTCAAAAACCTTCCTTGCCAATGTATACCTTCGGTTAGTTTTATGGACTGATACTGAGTATTCTCAATTCATAATACTATGGGTATAAACTGCTTTGCTAGATCATTACTGCTCAGCTCTTTCTTTTTTATATGCAGTATTTTATATGTGTGTCTATATAGTATACTATAAATTAATAGTATTATATTCATATATGTTGGTATAGTATATAGTATATATCATTATATACACACTGTGCAGTCTACATATATATGCAGATAATGCACTTTTACAGCAATTCTTACAATCATCTTCTGTTTGCTTTTAAATTAGAGATATAAGATTAGGTGGCTGGCTGTAACAATGCCCTCTGCTGTTCTGATTATTTCCTTTGGGTCACCTCACCATCTGCTTTTGGAACAGATGCATCGCTGTCTGGTGCTCTCATGAATACCAGCTGACTGCCTGACCTTACTTTGGTGTTATGCTAGAACAGCAAGTGGCTATACATGCTACACTTTTTGCCAACAGTCAAACAAGACGCATACCAGCTTGAATTTGAATGGTTTTCTACAAATTTCCACTGAACTGCTTTCACCAGACTTTGATGTCATTCTTTTTAAAAATTAATGTACTGATGCTCTGAGCAAAAAGAACTTCACAGGGAATAAAACTAGTTCCAAGGTTCTCTTGCATTTGTTGGCTTCTTTCTAAGCCTTTTCCACTACCTTGTGGTTTTGGTAAACTACAAACCATACTACTAGATATAATTACTTTCTATCATCCCTTTCCTACTTATAGGATTATAATTCTTATGAAGAACTAAACTACAGAGTATCACAGTTACACAATGGCCAAGAGAAACAAACAAAAAAACCAACCAGTTTCCTCTTTCTCTTATACCCACTAGGGCACAATTACCATGGAGAACACAAGCAATTCAAGACTTTAAAGATTCCATATACCAGGGCCAGATACCCCATAAAAACCCCACATTGTTTAGCAACACTGTTATACAGACCATACAGTTCTTCTGGTCGAAAGTGTCCCCATCTCCATTAATCAAACAACTACAACTCACACAAGCTTCAGGATGAGGCTTATGTGCACTGAATGCAATAGCAGGACAAATAGTCTACTATGGTTTTAACTACACAGCAACACCAGCTACCCAGTAAATAACAAGCCTGCATTTAGGAGCATGTGACATTGAGGACTGATAAAATTTGACATGCTCAAGAGCACCATCCTGTTGCCTGTAAAATGCTGCTTTGATTTCTCAAATAAGAGCCATAAATATTTCAATATTTTGTCATTTATGCTTTCTTACATTAAAGAGCAAAACAGAACTTAGAACTACTGGGTGTTTTCTAGAACCAATAATTTTAAAGACTTGACACCATTGAAATTTAGAAACTATTTTCTGCTTAGCTGTCCAAATGCGATAGTTCTGAAAAATAGGTCTGTTTACATTCTCTCAAGAACAATAGTCTACGCTACACAACAATCCTACTATCCCCAAAATAACTTCATATAATACAGTATGATTAGGAGGCTCTGTTCATCTGAAACACTGTTCAGGAGAAGCATAAGACAAAAATTATAAAAACCATTCATTGCTTCAGGACAGTGATGGCAGCACAGGGTTAAAAACTGGCAGATAACTCTCTCAAGCATCTTTGCCAAGATTAATTCCTCTGATTTGTCCAATAATAAGGAAAATTAAGTAAAACAAATGATCATAATAACAAGTGGATGACTTGCAGCCTTTTCAAGTGTTTTCTGTGCTGTACCTGAAGAGTTACTTCTAAGTGTCAGAATCTTATCACACAGCCCCAAAAAAGCAAGGAGTAAAGACACTTAGGAGCTTAGAGATCAGGTACACATTCTGCTGCCTTTACTCTGGTCAAGAACATCCAAGATTACGCAGTAAGGACTCACCTGCACACTATAGATCAGTATCAGTCAGTTTTCCTTTCTACAGTGTACTAGCACCTACTAATAGCAAGTCACCTGCACCGTAAAATGCAACACACTACAGAAGTTATTCTTGTTAGACTGATTTCTGAGCATAATCATGCTCAGTACTGAGAGAGTTCCAAAACCCAAGCATTTTGGAATCATAATCACAACTCATGATGCTAAAAGAACAGGATACAAGTCCTGGTTAGCCACGGTAAGACAGGGAAGATCTCTTTCCACCTACACGGCCTCTCCACAACCCCCCACGCTCCCCCCAAAAATAAGAAAGGTGGAAAGGTGCCTGCAGATACACTTCCACTTAGCTTCACAGTTTCCAGAGACAAAATTTGCTCTGGTTCTACGCAAATTGGCACCCAGTGTTTTATGCTATCTTACCTGAAGTGAGAAGCTTATCGAGGTATAAAACAACATTGAGATAATGGCCCTGTTCCTAATCGCTGTGAACTCCACCACAGTGCTCTGAACCTCATAGTTATTTGCACAGCAGATGGTTGAGACTTTTGACACCTGTCCCAGCAGTTTTGTTTTTGCTACAGCTTGCAGAAATTCACACACAAGAGCCATTTGTGAAAAACTAATTGACAAAAGCCAAGTTGGGTGAAGTTATATTTCCCGAGAACAAATTTATTGCTAATAATAGGTGGGTTTGAGTAAGGAACTTTTTCTCTCCGGTATAGATAATCACTTCTCCACGGATCTACTAAAAGGCAAAACTGAGAAATACACTCCAAGTCAGCAACAGTTTACTATTTTGCGTCAATAAAAATAAAACAATAGGCAGCTTATATCGTATCACCTTGTGACAAAACTAGCTATCTAAGATTATGCACAAGTAATGGTCACTAATAGTATTCTCAGGCAGGTGCTTTCATTATAGTTTTGCTCCTCCACTTATGCAGAAAACACGTGATTGGAATCAACTTTATTTCTATATATAGTGCTAAAACCACAAAGGACTTATTTTTTTATAAAGTAATTAGAGCACTCTCCAAGCCATCCAGATACACCTCCAGGGTAACACATTAATTTTATCTTGAGTTTCATTTTAAGAGGAGTTAGTTGCAGCACACAAACATTCCAAATTACACTAGTTGTATTTGTTCTTTTCTGATATTCCTTTTACAGTATCACCTTAATCATTACTCTGATTACTTCAGGATTAAGTACTCTTAAACATTAAAGTCTGAATTAATAATTAATCGGTAATTGGGTAGATGCAAGAGCTAAACCTCAAGAAGATGGTAGAAAGGAAGTCTAATGAAAAGGAAAGAGTTAAGAAAGGGGGTGAGGGACTCAGCCTAGAGTGAGAGAAGGCTTCTTCAATAAGAAACTGATACTTACAGGCCTTTCCTAATACTTGTATTTCCTCTCTAGAAATAGTTTTCAGAGTAAAACATGACACCTCTTTGTCACCATAGCTTCCAGCTTCCATAATGAAAAACATAAATCAGGCAAATCATACAAGTAAGTGTGAAGTCAGCATTAGGTTATGAGCTGACCATCACCACTCAGTGAGCAAAACCTTGAGGTAGCTTCAACCTCCACAGATGTCAAGCAACAAATCAACTGCCACAGCTGAATAAAACCAAATATAATCATTATGCCACTGTATAAATCCCTGATTTAGCCATTCCTGGAATACCGGACAGAGTCCCACATCTCTCCTTTCAAAAAGGACATAGTAGTAATGGAAGTGGTTTGGAGAACAGCAGTGAGATCAAAGGTACACAAAGAAGCTGCACCTGGTAGGGACATCCTTAAGCTAAATGTCCTGGATGTCAGTAACACATTAGAATGAAGTGCAAACATACTTGACCTGTCAAAAAAGGGGTTACTGGGTAAGATAATCCCTAGTCCGATCCACATTTGTTCCTGAATTCATGACCATTTTCACTAATGAAGAAGTAATTATTGATGACTGATTTAGGCATTCAAAATACCACTGCAACTCATTAGTCTGCAAATATATTAATAAGCTACTATTTAATGAATGTTCAAAAAAAACCCCCAAAATAAAGTAAAACAAATTTTCAAAAGACGGAAAGTGCTAATCCATTCCACATAAAAGTAAAATACATTAAAACATGCAATGAGCAGAAAAATACCCAAAGAAATATATTTTAACTCTCAGTCAAGCTGTGCAGAAAAATGGCTAGGCTTCCCTGCTAAATACATTAAACAGCTAAAAAACATTCTGGAAGACACCTGTAGTCCAATAAGCATGGTATCTGCCGCAGGCTCTGTGCTGACTTGACAGCTTGAGGTCTCAGGACTTGTCAAGAGTCTGTTCTGGCTTGAGCTGGTTTCACTTTCGTCCATAATAAATACTCGGAGGGCAAGTGACTACTTCCTCCCATCTGGGTGCTTAGGTCTGACAGTGTTATGGGTAGGAAATGCCTGTGTCCTGGATTCGGCCAGGACAGGGTTAATTTTCACTGGAATCCAGGAAGGGACACAGCCAAGTGGGCTGACCCCACCTGGCCAAACAGAACAGGGTATTCCATACCATGTGCCATCATGCTGTGTTCTGGTGGGGGGGAGCGGGGCAGCAGGAACTTACTCGTGGCTCAGGAGAGCGCAGCATCGGTCCGGTCCGGGAGAGCGGCTCTCTGGGTTGTGTGGTTTGTGTTGTATTTTCTCCTTATCTGTATCGTTGTTGTTGCTGTTCCCTTTGTTTGCTGTTCTGTTAAACTGCCCTTACCGTGACCCACCAGTCTCTGCCTGTTTCTTTCCATTCTCCTCCACACCCCAGCGGGGGGAGGGGCGACCGCATGGCGCTTTTGTTGCCGGCCGCAGACAAACCATAGCATTAAATTTGGCGCCCAAGCGTGGGGCGGGGATAACGGCAGGGCTGAGCAGTGTGTGTTAAAACAGCTTTCTTAGATTTTTGTTACACGCATTTATTTTGTTAAACACTCGCCGGTAAAAAAATGTTTCTGACTTTGATCAAATGTCTCTGCTACATAAACCCCTACTTGCTTTATGTGTTCGCTGCCATGCTGTTCATTACCTTGGGGAAAAGGATCAGGATGATGATTTTACTCTACTGTATGATATCAACTTATGACATGATAACATCATTGTGCATGAAATTAGGATTGTATTTGCATGTGGCACTGCGGTCATTTCAATACCTCAGATCTTATCTCTTAGAATTTGTTAATAATCAAACCCAATCTGTGGGGAAAACCGGAGGGGATACCTCCCCCCACTCTTTTGCCCCCCCCTCTCTCCTCCAGGCTGGTCCTAACTGCTTTTGAGAATTTCAAGTACCTGTGGGATGCTTAGGCCAGCACTCTCCTATTGTTCTGTCACCTGAATGGGTTTTGGGTCTTGTTGAGGGTTCAACACATAGTTAAGAACATCGTGCAGAGACCCGCCCCGGGGCTGGATAGCTCTGAGTGGCTGGATGTGTGGGACAGCATGGGCAGGTGTCTAGGGCAGTGGGCACCCCCAGTGTCTTTGAAACTCACCCCTGAGCAAGTACAGAATCCGGACAAACTGGTAAAACATCCGCAAAAAGTGTGCTGCCACCCTGGGAACTCCAGAGAGACACAGATCACTGCAACGTGCTGGGGTCTGGCCGACGCCTACTGAGCCCTGTTCAACCTGATTCGGTGCTCTAAAGGCGGGGGAAACAAAGCGGCAGGCACTGCGACTAGCGCTGCCCCCCCAGCCGGCCCTGCAGCCGCTCCAGCCCAGCAGGCAGTCACAGCACCCCCTGACCGGCACCACCACTGCAACAATCGCAGGAGTGGCCTCGGTTGCCCCGGCAGGCACAGCAGCTGCTCCAGCCTCAGCTCCGGCAGCAGGCATCTCGGCTGAGCCCAATGACCAACCTGTGCCGGTAGCAGTCGCCCCTGTAAAACTAAAGAAAGACACAAAGAAATCAGATCGCGTCAGGAAGGATAACAATGAGCCAGGGTCATCGCGGGAGATAGAGACAGAGATCATCACCCAGTCCCTGACCCTGAGCGAGCTACAAGACATGCAGAAAGATTTCAGCCACCACCCAGGCAAGCACATTGTCACCTGGCTGCTGCAGTGCTGGGATAACGGGGCCAGCAGCTTGGAATTAGAGGGCAAGGAAGCCAAGCAGCTGGGATCCCTGGCCAGGGAAGGGGGCATTGACAAG
>Ga0065711_1050243_pt1 | contig 10921 bp, 8 predicted proteins | sample Hoacrofraction12_FD_59098 | JGI IMG/M metagenome (GOLD analysis project Ga0065711, IMG submission 59098) | Hoatzin crop microbial communities from Cojedes, Venezuela - Epithelial fraction 12 v2 (version 2) | ecosystem: Host-associated > Birds > Digestive system > Esophagus > Crop | place... | reverse complement strand
TTTTTTTTTTTTTTTTTTTTTTCTCTGAGCGTGGGGAAGAAGAGGAGGAAGAACCAGTGAAGTGAGCCCAGCCCCTTCTGCTGGAGGCCAGTGGCAAAGCTGTTGCTGAATTTGGGGAGGTAGAGTGCGGCGGAGCACCCCTGGCCCTCCTTGGCAGGGTTATGCCCCTTTCTCTCCAGCAAACCCAACGGCGAGGTGCCTCTGCCTTCCCTGAGCGCCTCAGCTTGTAGCAAAAGTGGCCTGGCATCTTGGGGTTCTGTGTGCTGGAGTTTGCTGCCGGGACCTAAGAATGGGAAGTGGGGGATTCGTTTGCATTCAGATGATGAGTATTATTTTACCCAGAATGAAACGTTTAGATTTGGAGTTGAGTGTCTCTTTTCCAAGTTAAATTAAATCTACAAATTAAAGATGATGAAATGTGGAAGCATCTGTGCCAACACATTTCAACAGCTTTTAACACAAGAGAAGTTGCCCTTGTCTCCCTAGCTAGTGTCTTGCGGTATTGCCTTCATCCTGCCCTTCCTCCTCTGCCTTCCAGCCCCAGCAGTGGGAGCATTATGAACCTGCTGAAGTCTTGTCTTTAGTTGTTAAAGGCTTCCCTGCCTGACTGCAGGGGAACACCAAATTCAGAAGCAGAGGTGCAAAATGTAATTTGGTGAATAATCCCTCCCCCCCGTGCTGTAAACTGATGGCTGGACTGCTGCAAGGGGGATGGGGAGGAACCAGCTGGTGGTGATAACAACTGGTTGCTTCTCTGTTCTTGTTCCTGGTCTGAGGAGTTTATTTATGCTCTGGCTTTCAGTCTTCTCGTTGCTAATCTAACAGCGAAACAAACCAAGCGACTTGCTCTCATTATAGCTGCAAGTATAAGACCTGCCAGCAAACCACTTCATGCTTTCTGGCATGGTCTAAGAATACCTTCAGATCTCTTACCACATATCGGCGAAGCTGAAACAACTACAGAGGGACTGAGACACCTAGAGAAGGAATAAGTACCTGTTTTATGTTGTCTCGTGTTTGTGTAAAATACTGTTATTAGCTGCTGTTGCAATACCTGAACTGGTCATAATCTGTTGCAAAAACCTTATTAATTATTATTAATTATGTAATTTAACAATGCCAATGTTGCTTTAAGCCCTAATTGGATTACACTGCTCGAGGGTATTTGAGAGTAAAACTTGACGCAATGGTCAACAAATCCAGCTGACTAACAAAACACGTGCCTGGCACTTACTTTCACCAGAGATCTCCCACTTAAGAATTATTAGGTCATGGTTGTAATAGGGAAATGTGTATTTTTAAGAGTTAAGTAATGCATATGAAAGATCTAATGTGTTTAAAACTGAAGTGTGTTCACTCTGTGCTGTAGAGGAAATCTGGCCCCATCAGTCACTGGGGGGGGGAAGTTCTGCTGGCTCTATTAGGGCTGAGTTTTCGCGTTCCATTTTCAGACTGATTGCTAGAGCTTGGAGAAGTATCTCTTTCTGCACTGGAACAGCTAAACTTACTGGCCGTAACACTTGAAAATTGGTTATGTGTGTCTGTACCTCTTGCATGTAGGTAAACTGGGACAACAGGGAGGCTGGAGACCACGCTGTTTTTCAGTACTTGGAGGGGATGCTTCCGCAGAGGAGGGTACCTCCAAACTTTGCCCATTCAACAGTAATGGGAAGTGTAGCACTTCTTCCCAGATGATGGGATCTGAGTGTTCAAAGTGCTGCCTTGCACAGTGCCTGTGACATTTGAACTGTCCTTGGAGGGGGTAAGAGCAATGACACTGCCTTGGAAAGAGAGGAACAGGAAGGACTTTTTATTTTAAGCTCTCCAGCTTCCCATACCTGTGGAAACCAAACTAAGAGTCAACAAGCAAACTGTTGTGTTAGGCAAAGATCTCTGATGGTTGTAAAGGGAAAAAAAAACCACAAACCTGTCTCCAGTTCTGTTTAAACTTGGGAGACATCCCCTGCAATGTTCCTGGTGGGTGAATCACAGAATGGTAGGGGTTGGAAGGGACCTCTGTGGGTCATCTAGTCCAACCCTTCTGCCGAAGCAGGGTCACCTACAGCAGGCTGCAGAGGACTGCGTCCAGGCGGGTCTTTAATATCTCCAGAGAAGGAGACTCCACAACCTCCCTGGGCAGCCTGTTCCAGTGCTCCGTCACCCTGAGGGAAGAAGTTCTTCCTCATGTTCAGACAGAACTTCCTGTGCTTCAGTTTGTTATTTGAATGTTGGCTTATAGTTAGCTAATTGCCTCATGAGCTGCCCTGACTGTAGAGGTGAGACACTTTACTAGTAAAATCTTCATACAGTTGCTTGCTGGTGTGTCTTCTGGCTTTCTACTCTTAAGGTGAGCACAGCCTTGTTGAGAGGCGCAGGGTGGAAGAGTAGCTGCATTTGAGGTCTGAGTGGTGTCTGGATGTTAACTAATACAGACAGACCTTTTTTTAGGATCTGTGCATGAGTTGTTTTCCTTCTGAAGCAGCAACCAATGTTTTTACTATGCTTAGGAGCACTAAAGTTTTTAGTGAGCTACCTTGGCTTTAACATGCATTTGAAGTGGAGGACCAGCCACTTGTCTTTAGGCTATGACCCTGTGTTCTGTGAAAAGCCACATTATAATTAGTCTTTTATTTATGCAAGCAACACTGAAGTGAAGAAATGCCATAAATAGGAGCAGCATGCACACAGTCTTAACATTTGTCTGTTCTGCATGTTCACTAGCCAACCAGGAGAGAAATATTTCTCAAATATTCAGCATGGGCTCGCAGGGCTATAGAAGTTACGCTGTTTAAAGAAATAGATTATGGTAATCTATGAAGATGACCTAATGCATTGTCCCTTTGCGCATAAGATAAGGTTATGCATGGTGCTTTTGGGAAGTCTTTGGTGGGCCTGGGAGAGTGCTGGCTGCAGAAATCACAAGGCTGACCTGAATTGTCGCAAGCAGTTGTTTGCCTGGAGCATTGCACTTGCTCTGCTGGCAAGTCTTTCAGATGGCTGCCTTTCACCTGGTCTTGATCCAATGGATGTTGGGGGTTATGGGGGTAAAGCTCACGTGTGCACCAGTGCCTTTAGGGTTGGCCACCACTCCTGGCTGTGCCCCCCACTGCACCCTGTGTGGATGTACAATGGGGAGCTGCTGTGAGCAGGAGGCATGGAGGGGTTTGGCAGGGTTATTTCTGCAGCTGAAAAGTCCTGGGGTGCTCATGGCTTCTGTGTGGGGTGGCTGATTGATGCTCTGTGCTCCAATACTTTCGGCAGTGAAACTGCAAGTTCGGGTTTTTATTAGTGCCTTCTGACATTTTAGTACAGGAAACTCTTTGCTTCAGTTAACATCTATGATTAAGGCAACTTCATGTCTGGAAGCATCTCAGCCCACTGGAGGTTGGTTTTGGTGTGTTTTCACATGCTCTGAAAGATGTGCGTTCCTCAGGAGCTGATATACCTCCAGAAGGTGGTCTCTGGCTTGGTTCTGGACCTGTACAGCAGCATTTTAGGGCTTGAAGGAGAGGAGGGGGAATACGGGAGAAGTATTCTGTTCCATGTGGTGCAGAAAAGGGGCAGTCTGGTTAGAGGGATAACTCTGTGCCTAGATAGCAGGACAGTCTTGGGCCCAGGGGAGCTCTGGCCAAGGCCTGCAATGGTCATTCTCCCACTCTGACTAAGCACATACAACAGCCTTGCTGTGAGGCCTTGGACAAGTTATTTTGATCTGTCTGGGTTTTTTTTCCTGTTTTCTGCACTGTTTGTAGTGCTGAGCTCATCTCTCTTGTTGCCGTCGGTGTTGAGCGTGGCTTACCCAGCTTCATCCACTGACACAGTGAGTGGTACCCTAGAACACCGCAGCTGCCTGTTCCAGAAAGCTGGAGAGGGGATTGCAAGCACCCCCTCCTCCCTTGACAGTATGTCTTTGCTAAAGTGATAAACTGTAGGCTCTGATTTGCCTCTAGGGTTGTTTTTTTTGTTTGTTTTAAAAACTCAAGGTTCGCTTTCATGTCTTCCTTTGCTTGCGCGAGCAGACTACCTCTTTTCCAAAGGAAAGCTCACATCCAGCAAGGAGACCAAGGTCCAGAAGGGGCACAAGCTCATGGTCTCTTGGCACTTGTTTAGTGGTGTCCCTACGAGCATGTCCCAGGGGAGCGTGTTCAGAGAGACCTGAGCCAGCAAGTCGGTGAGGAGCAACTGGAACCTTGTAGGTCTGGGTGCCACCTAGTCCCTCTTGTCCTGAAGGAACGAGCTTCTGATTGCTGCCGCCTGGCACAACGCTAGCCTTGTCCAGCTCAACTACACACTCGGGTCCCTTGGCTGGGGTCCAGCCAGCTCATGAGTCCCCGCACTGGGCAGTCCCCACCGGAGGGGTCTGAGGCTTGCCCAGTCAGGGTGACTATAAATCTGTCATCACCTTCTGCTGGGGGGACATGGATGCACTTAGTGGGTGGGTGGGTTTGGGAGCCACTGCTCCCACTGGGGTTAGATGCTGCTTTGCATGTGTGCATCGCTCCGTTTCAAAGATAATGGCTTTGAAGGAAGAAGTTGGAAAAAATGAATTAAAATCATAATTGTGATGTGAACATGTTGGTTCCAACTCTTTTTATTATACTCTAGCTTTAGAAAGCCTACAGTGTGCCTGGGTTAATTCCCACTTGATTTGCTGCAGCAGAGAACAACTGCTTCTAATTAAAGGTAATAAAAAGAAGAACAAATGTTTATCCTTGTCCACACATGACTTATCATATATATTTTTTTTTTACAGTAGCTCAGAGATTTGGAGAAAAGATAACTTGCAACTGGTTGTCTCCAGTTTATTATGCCAAAATGTGGTATTGAGCAGCTGAGCAATAATGTTTTAAAGCAAAAGCTCCTGTTACAGCAGTTGTTCTGTACTGTGTTGGTGATGGGCTCTAATTCTTCTTGGCCTGTCCTAAGATAGTAGGAGTTCGTCTCTTCCGTTGACGGAAACTAAGAATGAGCTTTTTGCAGCCGCTTAGAATTTGTGGGTATATTCTAGGTACAAAACCACTTAATGTGGTTGTTTAACATGAGGTTAATCTTGGGTTCATAGGTGTTTGTGTTAGTCCTGTAAGGCAGCGTGACATCTCTGTTGAGGGATCACGCAGTATTTGTGCTTCCTGGGAAATGTTGGTGTTAACTCACCTGTGGAGACAAGGAGACACAGATTGGTTTTGATCTGGCTGAAGGGATTCCTTGTTTGATTGCTGTTTAGCCTGGATTCTGTAACTAGGGGAGGGTTTTTTTTTTATCTCTTGACTCTGGAGTATATGGATGCAAACTGGGTCAACTTTCTCTTGCCCTTTGGGGTCTTTAGGGTCTACCCTTGCCTCCCTGACCATTAGGATCGGGATTTAAGTGCTGGCAGGGCTGGCCCTGAAGTTTGTGGCAGTGTGGCAGCATGGTGCTGGTTCCAGTAGTTTGCTGCTTTTATTTTTGGCCAGTCTGTCACTGGGATGTTTCAAGACAGCACCCTTCACTTTCTCTGGGTTGTTTTCATGTGCTTTGAAATACTTCATTGCAAAGTGTCAAATCAGAGCCACATATTACTATTTCAAGCTAAAAGGACAGAAACTCTTAACTTCAAAAGGGAGTTTAGATCCTGCAGGAACAGACTGCAGTCCCAAATGCTGGTGAGGTGTATCAGCACCCTATTTTCCTTTCATATTAATACAAATGTTGCTGGTGTTTCTGATGTGGAGGAGCAGTGGTTTGGGCAGGAAAAGAGCCTGTGTTCAGCTTTGGGAGAAACAAAGCAGCCTGCCCTGTCATTAGAAAGAAGCTGTTCTGAAGAGGTTGCCCTTAAAAGGGTGAAGTGAGTGAATGGATGGCTGAACCACCAAAATGTCAGTGTTCTCTGAAACATGCAAATTAAACAGAAATGTCCACTCCTGCGCAGCTGGGATTACAGATGTCTGACACAGTGCCGGGACCCTTCTGCCTCTTCAGATGTGCTGAGCTGAAGCCCTCGGCGTTACGCTCGCAGATCACTCTGCCGTCACACTGGCTGCTGGCTGTTGCCAGACCAAGCGGGACCGTTGCTTCAGGGATGCACGTGGTGATGGGCAGGGAGAGAGTTGGTGATAGGTTTAAAAAACAAACCAAACCGGGTGTTTTGGGTAAATCTGGGCTGCGTTACCTCTGTCTGTGAAAATGGACTCATAGCTCTTTGTCAATATAAAACCATTTGTGGTATCTTTACTGCATTAAAATAGTTTCTGTTCCCTCCCCCCTCACTTCCCCTCCCTTCTTTGTACGTAGCTGTAGCGTTTCTTGATGACCTTTTGTTAATATGATTTCCAGTGGGAGCATTTCACAGTAGAAGTATGTATTCCTTCAGGGTTTATGCTGACATTTCCAGTGATTATTTAATTGGACTTCATGTTAGCCTACAGCCCCACGGGAATGCATACTTTTGCTATGAGAAGTTATAATGTGTCTAATTTTGAGTTTCTGCTATAAATGCTTGCCCTCTGGGGAGGATAAGTCAAATCCTTGTCTGTTGCTGCAGAATCGTCACCATAGTGTGTTTGGGGTGTGGGGTTTCTTGTCTTGTTCCTAATTACATTATTGTATAGCTTAATCCTTGTACTGAAATTGAGAGCAAGCCTTCTCCTCTTTCACCTTCCTGACTGCTCCCAGAGGATAAATCAGCGCTTTGAAGGATGCTGTCATGTGCTTTATTTTCCTGTGAATATTTTTTTTTTTTTTTCTTTCAAAAGGGCAGACTCTGCACTCACTCAGTATAGGGGGATTTCCAGTTACAAGCTGGAACCACTGTCTTGAATTCAGAGATGTGGTTCAGAAGTATTCACAGCGGCTTCTGGACAGGCTGGTGGTTAGTCCAGAAGTTAGTGGCATCTCTTGGAAAACCTGGCAAGTAAGGTAGGCAAGGGGTGTGTGGGATTTGTCCAAAACTTAGGGTCTGAGGAAAAACTAAGACCAAAGAAAAAATCCCAAACTGAAATCCCAGGAAAGGTTCCCTCGTGGCAGACGGAAGTAAAAAATAATATTGTTTGTTTCTAATTGGATGATCTAGTGGTCCTCAGAAGAAGAGCGAAGGGATGAGAGCTGATGGTAAAAGAACTGAGTGACGTGCTGTGGCGTGACGTGCTGTGGCGTGGTAGGCATTGGGGGTGACAAGGTGGTTGAGGGCAGGTGGTGGCGAGGCAGCAGAAGCTGAGTGGAGCTGGGCTTTCGGTCACCTCTCTCCTGACTCCCTGGATGTGTTCCTCCGCACTGTGTCTGCTGTCAAAGTACAAAACAAAATCAGATGAGACTGGGAACTGCGAAGGCCAGTGGGAGAGGATGTGCTGTGGCAAGGGGCATGAGTTGTAGCGAGATGAAATTAGAAATAACATGCAAATGCATGTGCATGTGCCTTGATGCTGAGGGGAAACCTTTCCTCTTTATCCAGTGTCACACTCTTGACCTTTAAAGGGACCTCAAAGCTGTTGTGTCAAGGATGTGCTTGTAACTCCTCTAGGCCAGAGTTTGTGTACAAACCAACCTCTCGGGATAGTTCCCACATGGAAAAAACCTGACCTTGCAAGTTCTGTGGAATGCAGGGTTTTGCCTGTTTTTGAAGTGCCATTGGCAGCTCGATTAGAGGGAGAGACCAGATTAGATTGAGTTTATCAAGGTGGAAGCTGTTCTTTGTGAACTATGTTTACTTTTTAATGTTTGTTTAAAGCTTAATCTATTGCAGCAAGGCTGATGCTGAATGCCATGTGGGTGACAGGGAAAGAAACCCTGTGATGGGTCTTTTGAACCTCCTGTGGACAGGTGAGAAATACCCTCGAAGGACCAGAAAGTCAGACCACTTCTACTTGCTGGTAGCCATAGAACAGTCTTCAGTTATGTCTTTGATTTTGAAAAGGAGGGACAGTGTGAGTTGCTGAGGTAAATGTGGATACATGGGCTGTAAAAGGATGGATTTCTTTTTGTTTCCCCCTTGCTTTAACAGCAGGAATGGTAATGTGTAAAGCAGTCCTGGTGTCACTGTGGTTGTCATGTACTGCAGAAGCGTGGGCTTCCCTCTGTTGTGGCCTTGACCTTGCATAAATCTCTCTCCAGTGTTTTTAAAACAACCAAATGAAAACAACCAAACCACAATTTCTTTGAAACAAAAGGAGCAATTTCTTTGTCACTTAGGTGAGTGTGGTTTGATAGGTCCCCACCCCTTTTGACAGAAGGGAGTTGTCCTTCTCATCTCAGCTTTCCGCTGTGTGAGCCAGATACATTACTTTCAACCATGTCGAACTTTCTACAGCAGCAGGGGCAAGCCCTGAGTGCTGCTCAGCAGCAGCTGTGGTGCGGAGGAGGACATCTGTCTTGGAGAGTAGGAATGCTCCTACAATGACCTGCTTGGATTAGCCCCATTGCTCTAGAAGAGGTGTGGGAAGCACAGTTCTTCACCACAGGAAGCAGAGCCCTGCACAGACAAGGAAATGGGCTGTCATGCTTAGGGAATTTGGGCATCCCTTCTTTCAGTACCTCAGGATGAACAGTGGATGATCCGCAGCATGCACCATGAACTGTCTTTGCTATGGCTAAAATGGTGTTAGCAATGGCTGTGGGAAAGCATGATGGCTAGATCTTCCACTGTGAGGTGGTTTTAGTTGTCATGCTCTACAGGTGCACCCCCAGTGACTCTGTGCCCTCCCTGCTAGTGCCTTTGGTGCCTGGTAGACCTACCCTTGCTTGAGGCTAAGAGAGTACTGCCGGAGAAATATGGAGAGTTAGGTGCTTTTTTCTTCTGCTTTTACTCTTTCCATATCATCTCATGGGGTTGGAGGTAAGGTAGTGGGCCTTTGGTTTGGTTATGGCGCAGATACAAGATCCTTTGTGCACAGCCATAAACTTCTGCAGACATGGCTGTGTTAGTTGGTGGTGTGAAGGAATGGTCTGGGTGGTTGCCCAAATCCTAGGAGTGGATTTGGCCTGTACTGGCTGAATTCTGCTTCAACCTTTACAGCTCCTTTTTTTTTCTTCCCTTGGTGGAAGCAAGCAAGCTGTGATGGATTTGCTGCTGAAAGCAAACCTGTGTTAGATGGGGAGTGGTGTCCATTGGAGTGCCTCTGTGCTGGAGCTTGCTGTTTCCCTTTGTGTGGGAGAGCGCTCCTACCATAGACCTGCGACCTGGGGACAACCGCTGCCTCCAAATAAGCTCAGCCAGCTTTTGCCCTCGGTAAACCTGTCGCGTGAAGGTCAGCACAAGCAAAGTCATGCCATCTACTTGCTGGAAGCCAGTGGGGACTGTACCCTGAGCACCAGCGTGCCGCCCTGCAGCAGGACGTCCAGGCACTGCTGGTGGCACGGCACCAGGGTGGCCCCTGGGCCCTGACCCTCCTTTCCAGGTGGGGAAGGGGTACAGTACTGGGTGGATGAAGCAGTGAGCAGTACCTGGCCTCTATTTTTACATGCCAGAGTCAGGTTTGCTTAATCTTGAGACATCCTGCACTTTGAATCCACTTGACACAAAGTCGTCTGTTCATTAATAACACAGGAGCAGTTTAATTGTTGTCTTAGTGGAAAAATACATGAGACTGTCATCAGCTGTTGCTTCTGGCAGTGCTTTTCTGCAGTAATGTAAATAAATGAGGTCACAGGTTTAAAGGAACAGGCTGTACTTGCACAAATTCAAAGCGTCATCTTAAACAGATAGACACCAATTGTCTGAATATCTCTGTCCTGTGCCCTGAATGATAGCTGTAACATTTTGACCTTAAACACTCTCAGATGCAGCTACAGGGGCTCAGTTTGCTGTGTCGGTACTGACAGGGCACGTGCTGAGTGGGTGTTAAAACTTGGCTTCGTTCCTGAGCGAGTGAAGCTTTTCGTGGCCAGAACCCTGTGATCGCTGAATTTTCCGCTGCTGCCCCCATGAGAACCCAGCAACTCGAGAGCAGGGGAAGTTACAGACCCACCATCTCTTCCGCTGATACTTCACGGCCTCCTGGGATTTCTGCTCTTGTTGTGCATGTGTGTGCTGGTTTTATTTTTTCTGGGATGGCTTTGTGGTATTGTAATTGAGGATGAACAGATCCAGAAATCCGCTTGGACAGCTTTGAAAGCTGTATAAAAGGTCTGTTTGTCTCCCGGGACCACGTGTTCTGTCTAAATGTGGATCCCGCATCTGCAGTCTGTCATGTATAAAAATATGTTCTTGTTTGTAATGGTAGCAGGAACACCCAGTACCTGCCACGCTCAGAACAAAGTATGGCCACGCCGATGAGGTAACGCAAAGGTATTGCTTTATGATGGGGGTAGTTCACAGTAACTGCCTCCCTAAGCTCTCGCTATAGGGGGAACAAGGTCACTTACTCCCTTTGCTGTGGGGTGAGGGCCTGTTTGCAGAGAGGAAACATATTGCAAATCTACCTAAGCATACTGTGAGCTCACAGCCTAGTTGGTATATAGTCACAGAGCAGCAGTGGTGGTTGAAGGAGGTGCCAAAGAAGACGCAGAGATGGAGGGCAGGTGTTACTGTACTCCTTGTACTTTAATTCTCTATCTTCTCTTAAAAAAAAGTCACTTATATAAAATGCGTGCGATAAGGTTCATTTTTCTTGCTGTCTTTGAAGATGATTGTTTCTATTGCAAGGTCATGGTCTCTTGTAAAAGCTGGCTGCCTCGTTTCTGCCATACCTTTTGTGCCTGTTTTGCATCATATTTGCTCCCTCTGATGGCAAATGACAGATCCCATGTTTGACATGATTTTTAAGCAAGCACCATGCTGCTCGTCTTTTATTTGTTCAGAGCTGCGCTGGCTCCTGCTTAGCTGCTCACCTGGCCCCGTAGTGTTGGTGCAAGCCCCAGGCTACTGGATGGCTTTGGAGCTGGGAAACCTGTGCGCAGCTGCTGCCCAGGCACTGCTCAGTGAGTGATTTTTTTTTTTTTTTTTTTTTTT
>Ga0065711_1050242_pt1 | contig 10921 bp, 7 predicted proteins | sample Hoacrofraction12_FD_59098 | JGI IMG/M metagenome (GOLD analysis project Ga0065711, IMG submission 59098) | Hoatzin crop microbial communities from Cojedes, Venezuela - Epithelial fraction 12 v2 (version 2) | ecosystem: Host-associated > Birds > Digestive system > Esophagus > Crop | place... | reverse complement strand
TAAAAAAAAAAAAAAAAAAGGGAAACAAAAAGGCAAATAAGCGTGAGGTGGATTTGTCTGTCACTTGAAAGCCTGACCAGTCACCTTGTCAAAGGCTTTTTGAACCATTTTTCAGACACCACATCTATGAGTACTTCCCTCTCTCAAGAGCTCTACGTACATTTGCAAAACAAAAAGCCAGATAGCTAAAACAACTAAGAGGTGATAAAAGAAAAAGCGAGAAGATAACACTCCTCTAACAAGCTCTGTAGTTCTTGATTTTGTAATATAGAATTCACCTTCCTTTATCTGGGTAAACAGAGCAGATAACACCGTCGCCGAGAGGGAAGATGACGTAGGACGACGACACTTCTTGATACTTCACAACTACATAGCGCCCAGGTCTGACTCCACATCACCTCTCCACCATATTTTGGTTTAGAAAGGATCTATCAGTTCACACAGTTGGCTCACAAGTTTATTCACAGACAGCCCTGCAGAAAACAGGACTCGGCCGTGTTGTGTTCACAGCTTGTACCCATCCTTCACATGCTCAGAGTCCCTCGCAGCCAAAAAGCCAGCGCGCTGCTCGAGGCTTACAGTGACCCAGCAACTCCCAGCCTAAACCCTTCCGCTCCTGAGGTTTTCTGCTTATTGACTCTGCTGTTAGACGCGCTCCAAAGACGGCGAGGCAGCTCGAAGCCTCATCTCGCGCCGATGACATCCTCGCTCTGGTATGTTGAGCAAACAGGATCTTCAGAAGCAAAAGGGAAAGTGTTTACGGAAGATTTGCTTTAAATGATTACGAAGCCCAAACAGTCCTAACGAAAACCACAAAGTGAATTTGGGGCTTGGTATGCGATGGGTCTGCGTTATCAGCGTGTAAGACTTGCTCGTTACAGTGAACAGTACGGGCAAGGGGAAAAAAAAATCATCCCCTCACACTTTACTGCAACAACTCTAACATTAAAATAATCTGGGACAGATCTTACGCAAACCCTCACTTCAGCCTCTAGCCACAGCGCTAGATGTTCACTGCGGGAACTGATCAGATCAGGGATCTTCAGCAACTTTTCTTTATAACAAAGCAACTCTCCAGACTGCACAAACCAATTCCTCGGCATCCACACATTGTAAACAAATTTCTATTTTAGAGTCCTTCAGCATTGCTCATAGTTCTACATTTTTGGCTATTTGTGGAAGAGTTATTGGGGCAAGGAGGATTGTTTTACTGTGCAGGCTGCATGACTGGGGGGGAGGAAAAAGCCTTTATTCAGCAATAAGTTACTTTACGAACTACTTGGATATTTACTCCACAACTGCACTTTGCGACTGCAGGACAGATGTACCAGCCTTGCTGCCTTGGGTATTCACAGCACAGACAGGAAGGTGGGATAAGCTCCAGCTGTCCATGTAAGAAAGCGTTAGCAACGTTTACAAGCTTGCTAATCGAGGCCAAGCAAAATGACAGTGGATCACTGGCGGAATTGCCCAACTACAAACGACCACAGAAGAGATGGCCTTCAACTCCCTTGCTTAGGCCATTCAGCGTGACCTACAACAAACCCACACCAAGGCTTCTGGAGCAAGCAAACCCCAGCCATCCATCGGGTAGCCATGCTACCATGGGATCCAGCAGCATCCTCAGTACAGCCACATCCAGCAGTAAGATCCCACTGTCCCCAGGTGCCTATCCCAAATCCCAACCACTCCCAGTGCAGGGATTTCCCTAGATGGGGACGGTTTCTGCATGCTTGCAACCTTTAGGTGTACGCTGTGGGCCATGTCAGAACACCTCGGGGGCTGCTCTGCACGGCTGGGCCAGGTCAGTGTCGATTCAAGGATCTCTTCACCCATCACCCAACAGCCGTAAATTCTATTTTAAGTTCTGACATGTACGTGAACTGCAGTCTTCCACAGAAATACGTAGTCTTGACTTAAAGCCTGGAGTACCAGGGAACTGGCATTTCCAGGGACTGTTCTGGTAATTCCCCGTCCACCCCTGTTAAAAAAAATTTTGCACCTTGTTTCTAGCCAGAAACAGGGAAAGAGGGAAATAATTACTTAAACTTGGGGTCGCGCTTACATGAAAGAAATACCAAATCAAAAATGTGACACAGGATGAAGTCTCATTCAAAATCAAAATATGCAAGCAACATTTGTACTTTCTGATTTCAGAGTGTCAAAATACATACAGAAAGATCCTCCTTAATCTATGCACAAGTCTTTCCTTAACATCTCAAATACAGCCCTGCTAATGCACAGCCTTCATTCCATTCTGCCATCACCCTTTTGTTCTGCATCTTTCTTATTCTGCATCTAAAAAGCATCTTCTCAAAGAGGAGACATTGGGAAAAATCCTCAGCAATGACTTTATGCAACCAAATAAAATCTGAAAAATTAATACAGCCACTGCAGTTCTAGAAAGAGACTATTTTAAAGCAAAACTGCCCAGCATGATCCATGTTTTGCCCCGTTTAATGACAACTGAGACGTGCCGTCTGTGTAACTTGCAGCAGGAACATGACTTCTTACTTTTCAAAATACATTACAGCTATTGGTTTATTTTTGAAAAAAAGCAGCCAACTCAAAACTATTTACAAGCCTTTTTGTTAGACCTTCTTAAACTCTTCTGCACTGCCAGAAGCATAGCACTTGAATGGCTATTTCTGTTCAAAGCTATATTTGTTGTGGAACTACTGCAAACTCCTGAATCATGTAAACAGAGGCAAGAGCCAAAAAATGTTTCACTGGACTTGAAGTTCACATCTGCCTTAGTTACAAGGACAAAAAAAAAAAAATAAAGGCAAGCGCTTTAGTTTATAACCAGTAAATCCTGCAAAGACTACAGTTAATCATGAATTCTCGCAACAGGGTTTTGTTTAATCTGGTTTATTTAGCATTCATGACCTTGGCAAAGTACCTGCAAGAGCACCCACCAATATAGGGAGCAGCAATTCACACCTCCTGTTATTTTAGGCTACAGCAGCCGACTACACAGCGCTACATTAGTCAACCAGGTTTATAAACTTGCACCAAAGTCACCTGGATCTGATGTACAGTTCCAAACTTGCTGAAGCCCAGCAGCCAACAGTATTGCTGTACTTAAAAAAAACTGTATTATAACAGCTCTCAGCTGGACTTGGTAGCAGCTGCACATTTCTTTTTCAGAAATGCTTGGCAAATACGCTGCTGGGAGCAAAATGACCCTCCCGTTTCTTTAGCTTCGTGGTTGAGAAAGGTCAGCACTAGAAGCCATCCCCTCACCTCGACCTATTGCTTTGGATGGAAACTTTACCTTCTCTTCACTCACCTTCTTCCATTCCTCCTGATCCTCCTCCAGCAGGAAGAATCCCCAACACTCCCAATATGCTGGAAACTATGAAAAGCCCCAAAATCACAACAAAAACCCAGGCAGGTGCTTGATCCCAACTTCCCACAGATTGCAAAGAGCTACCACTTCAGGCGGGGGCAGATTCTGCCAAGTGGTCTTTGGCACTGAACTGCAGAAGAGGTACTACAGGTACAAGGACAAGCTGTGTATTTTTGGATAAGAATGGGACATCACAAGTGCATTAAGGAAAATTAAAAAAAAACAAACATTTCCTTCACTATCCACAGAAAATAAATCTGGATTAAATCGTAGTAGCCTGGTTTTGCCATACAACCATTTCCTAAATTCATAAATTTAGTAGTTGCCTGATATTGAGTGGCCAATATGTGCCCAATACACTGAAAGTATTTTCCCATCCTTTTAGAGAGGCTGCTGCAAAGCCACATTCAGGAACTGCAATTGGTTTTCCAAGTACTCGGGGTGGGGCGGAATAGAAAAAAAACAAAAAAACCACTTTGTTTTAGCAACCTCCAGAACAAACAAGATAATTTATTATTCTTGATTTGTTTTTAAAAGCCGATAATAAAACATCTTGTCCATTTATACTTGCACTATCTACCACTTACTGCAGTTTAAGATTGTACAAATCACTCAGGAAGATTCAAACGATATTCTACCTTAAAAGTGTTAACTTTATATATTATTTTACTTCTGTGCCCCTTCTCTTCCCAGAGCTATAACCTGGCTATACAATTCCTAATCTTAATAGAAGGACATACGTTTGGTTTTGCCTATATTTGACTACTTAAAACTGTAGTAAAGCCAGTATTAACCTCTACACACACCAGGGTACAGAAAATGAGCATCAGCTGTCAGGATGCCAATGTTACACAATTAACACTCGCACAGTCGAAACGCTTGCAATCCTACTCACAAGTTACCAACCCCCCCCTAAATGCCATGCCCGGACTAGGGAAAGCCATCTCCCGTAGGATTTCTTCATCTGCCAGCTCCCAGCCAGCTTCCTTTCTACACTAGATGGAGCATTGTCCCCTGCCTGGCCCTGGCCTCAGCTGGGGAGAAAACGGGTAAAGAGGCAAAGGGTGAAGCGTGGAGCTCACCCCGGACAACCAGGGTGCACCCTACGGCTCCAGGGACGGCCCGACACGGTGCCAGGCGAGCATCTGGCCTCCCACCGCCCCCTCCCCAGTCCCACTCCCACCAGTCCCTCATTCCAGTGCTGTTCTGTCATATTCAGAGAATCGAAGATTTCAACAACTCCAAATCCCAAACCACGCTGCAACTTCTACCAGCCTTTGCCGTGGCCATGAGGCACTGCCTCGAGTTCCCACCACACTAAAATTACATTGCTGCTTCTCCCTTATAAAGGGACAGCATTTAAGTTTATTACCAGATGGCACATCTGAATTGATCAGGGGCTTTCCTGGATCCTTCTTCATATTCCCCACTTCTTTTCTTTCAAAATAAGCTCTTCAGTCTCCTCTCTAACAACCTGAAACATCTGTACCTAAGGCCTCTGCTAAGGCTCCAGGCTTGGATCTGCTGACACTTCTGGGAAACAACTCATCAATTAGAGTACAATTCCCCTGGCTGGTATCTGCTGGATTTGGTCTGTATGGCTTCAGAACAGGTTCAGCAGACGCGGCTCATCCTTCTGGTGAGCTGCCACATCTCCAGTAGGATCCCTCAAAGCACAACAGGATATGGTCCATCATCGGTATTTCTATGATGAACTTAAACTCAGTGGGACAGAGAGGATCCAGGGGAATGAGTCACTCCAAATGTCACAGGTGGCCAGTGCTGCACCAAAAGCCTAAAAAGCAGCAGCCTCGGGCTGTATCAGACAGGGCAATACCACAGGATGGAGAAGCACCAGTGTCAGCAGCAGAAGACATCTGCATAAGACCTTGTGGGCAAGGGCTCCTGCCTGGGCACCTCTGCTCAAGAGCAAGGAGCTGAAATTGAAGTGATGAGAGAAATGAGAGCCCACTTCATAGTGGGAAGCTAAGAAAAAGTTTGGCATTTCAATCGCACAAAATGGAGGCTGATGGAGATGAGTGTTGCTGTCTATAAATACAGCAGAGAAACAAACACCCAGGAGAGAACAACGCTGGCATTTCACCAAGCGATATGAACCAGCTATGAACTAGATTAAATTGGTACCAACAGCCTCATTCTGAGAAGTCCAGTCCCGAAACCATTTCCAACTGGAGGACTGCCGAAGGAACAACTTGCTTCTTTTCAGATAAAGACTCGTTGCCTAATCAAAGTAGGTCACTGTGGAACACAGCAGCCAGTAACGAATTACGGGCCACAGAAGATGCCCTCCAGCCAAAAACTCCATCAGGACAGATGCAGGGCACCGCAAACTCTTTGGCAGAGCATACAGACCTGGAGCAGTGCTGGAGTATAGCACTGCAAACAACACCACACTGTTGCCTTCTCATCCATCAGCATGGCCAAATGCAATCCTTCTGGAAGGTGAGCATGCCAACTTGAACAGACTTCTCAGCGGGTCCTACCAAAACAAGATGCTCTTCTAGAGCTACCCGCCTGTCTGGACCCTAACAAAACATTCCTCATCGTCCGGCGTGCTGGGTCAGCTAGAAAGCGAGCATCAGCAGTCATCGTGCTGCAGCTTCTTGGCAGTCCTCTCTCCCCTTCATCCCCACCTCCTGAGGATGCCATTGCCCACATCCTCTCCTACGTTAGCCGAGCTGAGTGAGCCAGAGTTCAGGAGTGTTGAACTCAATCAGTAAATAACACCTCAAAAATGCGACCCCCTCCTTTCTAACTAATTTAGAAATAACTGGACAGCCTATGTCCCCACTTAGCAAGTGCCTTCAGTTCAGCTGAGCCCACCTTTCGTGTCTGGGTGCTACGCTACCCCCCAGATTTCCGCACTGAACCACGCAGAGTCCAGAGGGGTCCAGTGCTTCCTTCATTTGGGGCAGTCACACATTCAAACGGAGTAAGACAATGGATAAGACTAATTTCAAGTACTAACATTAGGAAAAAGCCTGAAAATAGGCTCCAGAAAAAGGACATGTTTATCATGCAAAAGTTCCTCCAAGTCAGTATTTCTCAAACAGGCAAACACTCCCATCAAGCAGTACAAATAACTGACATAATAGCGCAGAAAGCAAGCTAGAGTTAGAAAACTGTGGGAGCAGGTGATGAAAAGGAGAAGCTGTTATCTGTTCACATCAGAACAATCTGCCTCGGTCCCTATTTTCTTTCTGTTGACCACACCACGTTATTCAGTTTAACTGGCCCACAGAGTTAACGTCAAGAAGTTTTGCCCAAATCAAACGTTCAAGTATGTCACCAGTTTTGGGCAAAAATATTTGCTTCTTTCTTCAGTTGAGAAACAAAATAAGGAAACAAATAAACAAATAAAAGGCACACTTGCCATATTGTCTTCTCCTAGGCAGCCTCCCCTGGTTTCCAGGCTTTCTGACCAGCCTGGGGGTACCTCTACCAGTCCAGCCTGGACAGCCAAAACTGGTCGGTCAAATTAATTATTTTTTCAGGTCAACATGTTCATAACACGAATATAACTCACAGCAGACTTTGATAGAGGAAGAAAACTTGCATCCCCTTCCAGGGAGTTTGCTCTGCAAGGAGAACTAAGCCAGTTTACCTTCAGGAGCCTTAACACCACACCTTCATTTGCCCACCAACTTCTGCCATCCTGGAAAGCTGGAGCTCACACGGTTTAAGCTACCAGGCCACACAGGCTAATCTAGAGAAGCTCACCTGCCCTTCCTCTCCCAATCAAAATCTGATAATCCAAAGATTAAGGGTGCTCCCCAACACAAACATAAAAACAACAAATAGACAGAAGGCATGCAGAGAAAGACATTTAATCCGGATCAGATTTAAGAGGGACACCTTTCAGAGATGTGACAGCAGCTGAAGGGTTCCACAGCCATGCATCACCCGTAGTGACTTTCAACACCAGGATTTTGAGCAGAGCCTCTTAGAGGACTTACTTGGGGACACACAGCCTGGGCAGTGAAGACAGGACTTGAAACCACACCTCTAAATCCCAGTATCATCCATCGCCTGCAGCCAACAGTCATGCGTCTTGATTCATCCTACCCGACACTGACAAGCAACACAAGACGTAACTGAAGGTGAACGTGCCAGGCTCTTGCAACACCTACTTTCAAGTTTAGCAGAGAACCACCCTTTCAGTCTGTTAGAAAACCGTAAAAACCCAAACCCTCAGCATCCCGTTACAGTTCAACATCCTGAACTTGCCGTTCAAAATTTCCACTCAAGTTCAAAAGCAGAGCGGGATGAAAACACCTTCCCTGGCCATCTTACTTCCAGCCTGGGAACGGTGCTCTTTTAATACAGTCTAATTTATTCTGAAAAAAGTAGTAATTAAATACACAAAACCAAAGTACACAACCTGAAAAACACCCTCCTGTCTAGCACAGCAAGCACTTTAAGACACTTCTATTAGCTCATGCTGCTAATTTTTTTTTTTTTATAATTGGGGGAAAGCAGAGACAACCTACAAAACACACAACAATGTTAAGCTGAAAATGTTCCATTGGAGGGGTGGGGGGGAAGGCAGATCAAATGCATTAGGTAACATGTTCTAATAATTAAGTTCATACACAAGTTGTTTGAAACGTAAATGTATTATTTGAATGCCTATGTATGACTTTTTAAAAATCAAACAAGTGTTTAGTACCACTAAAAAGCCAGCACGTTAAATCTATCCAGACTGAGATTCAAAAATTCACTGAAACATATGTAGAAAAAGCTCTGAGGGGAAAAAGAAAGGGGAAAAAAAAAATAATAATCAATGGTCACCACCCAACCCACCACACACCTCTACACAACCAGCACCAGGTAAACTGGGGATTGCAAAATCAGCCAGAATAATGGCCCCTCCCAGGCCAGAGGGGGTTGTTTCTGAACAGGTCAAACATCTTGGTACTGTAGTGGCCTGGAAAAGGACTGGAAAAGAAGCGCTAGCAAGCTCCAGCAAGGGAGGCACTCGAGACTCCGATACCAACGGTCTTACAAGCAATAAGCCAGCCTTACAGTTATTACTTCAGGTAAGTTGTATCTTTCCTTATTTAAGGAAAACCTCGATATACTGCCATAAAAAAGGGCAATAAAAGACCCCTGTGATTGCAGGGAACGCAGCAGATCGTAGCTGGAGAGGGGGACAAGCCCTCCCCGTGCATGTGCGAGGAACAGACTGAGGTCAGTAGGAGCGGTCTGAGTCACCCCAGGAGAAGCCCAGGGCCCTTCCAACACAGCCCAACGGAAAGAAGCCGACAGCAGTGCCCTCAAAACACAACTCAGCCACAAAAATCCCCAAACCATGCGCTGAACCATGGCAACTCCTAACGTATTAATGTAAGGACATATGACTACAGGGGTAACTCACGGATAAGACCCATTTTCCAACATCATTCTCCTGCGCTGATAACTCTCGCCTGGCAGAAAAAGGGGCACCCCCCAGTCTTGGGGTAACAGGTACACAGAGACCGTGCTCCGGAAAACCTCAAAGAAGTCAGGTTTGTTTCAAATTGGCCGGTATGTTTTAAATTTAGCTGCAGCAGCTTAAAACCCCAGTTTCTAAGCGATTTTTAATTTTCTCACTGCATTATTCAACAGCAGCATCATTTTATCAACTGTCCAAGTACTACCCTCCAAGCAGCAATATCCAACAGCTTTTCTGTAATAATGTTTTTCAGCATAACTAGAGCAGAAAAAAAAAAAATTCATATTGACAGAAAATGGCTAAAGTTTTCTGTACCAAAGTCCATCTTAATTTTTCATTTGAGATTAAATGCCATATAACTCTTTGGAACCAATAAATCAAATATTGTGGACCCACCCTGCACGCATTTTTATATTATTTAACATTTCACATGCATAAAAATTTAAACAATGAGTTTCAAGCCAGAGTGGCCAAATCATATACTTTCTTCATTTCAATGACAAAGGTGAATATAACTATTTCCAATGGGTCTGGGAATCCATAGATGCATGCAAAGAAAGCCAGGAAAAAAAACAAAACACACCACCCAAATCAAAGTACCTACAGAAAATAGATTTTAAACTGCATTTCTGCATAGCAATAAAACAACATGCTGCTTGGAAACATCCTTCCGCTCCTCTAACATCATGGCGGTATGAATTACTGCCAAAGTAAACTTCAGAGATCTGTTTGCCATGGAGGAAAACCAAGCAAACTGAAGTTCTATGCGCAGAATCGAGAGCGTGAAGGTTTGTTTCCCTCAGTGCCAGGTCATTTCAAACTTTTCTGTCTACACATTTTATTGTGCTTGCAAAACCTTTGGGGAAAAAAAAAACCACCAGACAAAAAACTGGAAGATTAAAAATTTAAAAACCCCACTCCTAAAAATACTAAAAACCCCGCTAACTGACCTGTGTAACTCTAAGTGCAACATTCTTTCTGCTCTATCAGCCTACTCCCAAAAGGCTGGCATCTGAAAGCAAAATATTATTTCACGTAGCTCAGAGAGATGGCATGTTTTTTGAAAAAACGTTTGTATGAAATCCAGGAAAAAGATGTGTTTACAATTTTAATAAAAGTAAAACACAAATTATTTAATCTATACTCTTAAATGGCAGTTTCTGACCATTAACAATCATAAATACAGATAAGAACTTTTATTCAACTATCATGCTAAATCTCAAGTTTCTGTAAGCAGCCTGATAAAGCAGCCCCATTACTCCTCCCTTCCTTATCTGTTATCTAAAAACCACAGACAATATCATTTCAGACACTAGAAAAATACTTGGAACTTTCTACACCGTGGCTCAGTCTCCCCAACGGATCTCTAGGCGCAAACAAAAGTTCTCCTCCTCCACCCTTGTCTTCCATTCAGGCTTTCTGCATTTCCATGGTTCTAGGTCCCCAGCTTCAGCACACAGACATCTCAGCAAAGAGCAATTTCTGAAAATGACTTCAGAAAGTTTATGTTACTTATTCAAGATATTTCTGGTGATATTTTTCCTAGAAGCCTTAGGATTTAAACTCAAAGTGCAAGGTCAGACTCTTAGCTGCTGCAGGACTGGGGAGAAAGAGAGGCTGACTTTAATGAGATTATTAGACAGCAAACTTTCACTAAGCATTTAATTACAACATTAAATTCAAGCATAAATTCAGTGCTTCGTAACCACATTCCGCTGGGACATGGCCCCAAACCTGAGGAAATCAATAGGACTATTTCATTCTCACTTCCCATGGACTTTTGGCGCAGGTGGTATTTGACTACAGCATTTTTCAGACAAAAACTCGCCTGCCCTTACTGCACCTGCAGAAACTGCCCCGAAACGGCAATCGCAAGGCAGCGTCGGCTCTGCAGGCCACGGCGCTCGCAGCCGAGCGACCCATGAACCAGCTGGCTGAACATCAAAGCGCCCACAGAGCTCCTGCGCCTGCCTGTCAGGCTGGTTCGCAGAAGAAAAAGAAACGAGCAAGGAAATATTTCCCACCCTGTGTGGGTTTGGATTTTTTTGTTGTTGTAAGTCAGGTAATTTCTTCATTTTATTCCTACCTGGGCCAGGAGGGGAGGGGGCAGGGGG
>Ga0065711_1014434_pt1 | contig 10921 bp, 8 predicted proteins | sample Hoacrofraction12_FD_59098 | JGI IMG/M metagenome (GOLD analysis project Ga0065711, IMG submission 59098) | Hoatzin crop microbial communities from Cojedes, Venezuela - Epithelial fraction 12 v2 (version 2) | ecosystem: Host-associated > Birds > Digestive system > Esophagus > Crop | place... | reverse complement strand
AGAAGTTCTTCCTCATGTTCAGCTGGAACTTCCTCTGCTTCAGTTTGTGCCCATTGCCCCTTGTCCTGTCGCTGGGCACCACTGAAAAGAGTCTGGCCCCATCCTCCTGACACCCACCCTTCAGATATTTGTAAGTATATATTAGGTCCCCTAAGATTTGCACATTTCAGTAGATTTTAGTGAACTAATTCAAATTTGAAGATAACCTAAAAGTAACAGCATGACTGATCCCCCAAGTCCCCACATCAGTTTAATAATACACTGGGTTAACTGATTAGCCTGCAAATGCTATGCAGTTTTGGGCCGTATTTCAGTATCTTACAACAAATGATAAATTCTTCTGTAAGCATCTGACGTCATTTAATGTGATCTCAAAGGTATAAAAAAACCTCACAACACTCTTACAGCTCCATGAGAACGTAGGTATCCAGCTCCAGATGACCTCTAATAAACCACGTTCCCTTTTGCCTAGAGATTTCATCCACTCTAGTAAGAAGTGTCTAAACTAAGTGGTGAACTTTATCACTTACTAAGAAAGCAGAAAACTAAACGTTACTTGCCTTACAAAATTGGCAAGCTAGTGTACTACCAGGAAGAGGAAACAAAAAAAAAAAACACCACAAAACCCACAAACATTAAAAACCTACAACACGCCCTTCGTTTTCTTCAGCTGAACAGTGAAAAAAAAAAAGCTGTTGGAGCTGAAGTGGTCATCAACTGAGAGGACAATCAAGACTGTGCAATGACATAGAATAGAAGCATAGGATGCTTTGGGTTGGAAGGGACCTTCAGAGGCCATCCAGCCCAACTCCCCTGCAGTGAGCAGGGACATCTTCACCTGGGTCAGGCTGCTCAGAGCCCCATTCAACCTGGTCTTGAATGTTTCCAGGGGTGGGGCCTCCACTACTTCTCTGGGCAACCTGGGCCAAGGTTTGACCACCTCATGGTAAAAAATTTCTTCCTTATATCCAGTCTAAATCTACCCACCCTCCATTTAAAGCCATTACCCCTTGTCCTACTGCAACAAGCCCTGCTGAAAATATCTTCCCATCTTTCACCAGCTAACCCAAGCCCACCACGCCTAAGCAAGCTCTGCCAGCCAACCCAAAATTTCCGCAGAGGCTCCCACGGACAGAAGCAGGACCGGCACCCGCTGTGAAGTGCCCAAGGACCAGAAAGCAAAACAGAATCTCGCTCCGATGACACCTTGGAGAGGCTGTCACCTCTCCACAGAAACAGCAGAAGGGAGGGAAAGGTCTCATACACCAGAAAGAATATGAATGCAATGGAAACGCTGCAGAGGAGCCATTAAAAGGCTTTGCTGTTTTTTTCCAAGACTATTCAATCTTCATGATTCACGCAGCTGCGTAAATGTATAGGGGTGGATGGTAGAAGGGGGAAAGGGGTGGTGGAAAAGAAGAGGAGAAGAAACATTTAAGGGTATTTGGACTGATGGAAGGGTAAACTCTCAAGTGCACCAGTAATTTCGAAAGCAAAGCATAACCATCTCTAAGGATGGCAGCAGGGAGTCAGAAACAGTATCCTGTATTTCCTGCTAAATTTAACATGTCTCAAAAAAAGTCTCATTTGTCTGCACTACCTGCCACAGACTATGGAAATACAACATCACAAAACATCTGCAATGATTATTTAAACTCAAGACAACATCTAAGTCAATTATCACTCAAAAATAGATGGACGGAGACAAAATAAGACCTTTCTTTCAACAGTTAATTCATGGATTTTTTTTTAAATAATGTTTAAAACAGCCTTCTATTCCGAAACTGGCAGTGCAGACACACAGTTCCATGACTTCACATAGTCCCACAATTTACACAGTGAGTGCAGACTCAGCAGCAATGGTGTTTACATTGCTCTTTTACTTGCACTAGATTGGGAAAAAATCCCTGAATAAATCATAAATCATCATCAATCAAAAGGAGCTGAGTGATCTGATCTGTTATACCTATCCCAGGAAAAAAACTTCATCAGCAAAAAAGAAAAGCCAGGAAGATGTCATGAAACTTTACCATTTGCAACTTGTTAAAAGTGTCTCATCGGTACGTCCACCTCCAGGGTACATTTTGTCATCATGTTTCATACAGGTTAAACAGTGTTTTGAGGTACATACTCAGGCAGCAGCATTAATTTTATCATGCCTACCTCATACATACTGCTTTTCCCACACTTTATAACATTTGCAAAGAATATTTAAATTCTTTTTGTTTGATTGTTTTAACTGATCAGGTCCTGAAACGGGACAAGATAGCAGAAGTGGCGACAGGTCCAGAAGATGATCCAAGGGCCGGAGCACCTCTCCTGCGAGGACAGGCTGAGGGAGCTGGGGCTGTTCAGCCTGGAGAAGAGAAGGCTCCGGGGTGACCTCAGAGCAGCTGCCAGTGCCTAAACGGGGCCTACAGGAAGGATGGACAGGGGCTTTTCACAAGGGTGTGTAGTGATAGGACAAGGGGGAACGGCTCTAAACTAAAAGAGGGCAGATTTAGATTAGATATTAGGAAGAAATTCTTCACCATGAGGGTGGTGAAACACTGGCTCAGGTTGCCCAGAGAAGCTGTGGCTGCCCCCTCCCTGGCAGGGTTCAAGGCCAGGTTGGATGGAGCTCTGAGCACCCTGGTCTGGTGGAAGATGTCCCTGCTCATGGTGGGGTGGTTGGAACCAGATGATCTTTAAGGTCCCTTCCAACCCAAACCATTCTATGATTCTATGAGAAGTAGGGCAGGGCTGGATGCACAAACAGGATCTGCCCATCGTGGTTCTTTCAAAGTCCATAGCTGTTGCTTGAGAAATACAGTGCACATTCATCAGCTTGCTTGAGTGCTTTCCAAGCTGTGAAATCTGAACATTGCAGGAGCTTAATATGAGTACATGGGCTCTAATTCAGATGCAAAAGATGCAGTGGGCACATCAGTCATTCAAAAAGTTAACAAGATTAGACTAAACTCCTGTTTAACATTCCCAGCTGGTTTCACTTACAGCAGAGGAAAGATCCCGCGGAACAACTAGTCCAGCTAGGGGAAGAGGCCAGGAGGACAACACAACCTTCAACTGCTGCACTGCTTTGCAAAGCGAGCGTGTAGCCAGTGTCACTCAGGTGGTGAAGGCCAGCGGCTGCTGGCAGGGGCCGTTCACACTCCAGCACCGCTCCGTCCTGCCCCGCGTCTCCCCGTACGGACACCGGCGTGGCTGGGCAGGCCACGCGCTTCGTTGGGATGACTTGACAGTGAGCTGAGGGGGTGGGATATGGGGGGGTGGATGTATTCTTTCACTGGTTGGGCTTTCTTTAAACCACAAGATCAACCACTAAATTACCCGAGGGATTTGATGCAAGGGAAGCAGCAGTCAGGGTAGCAGGGAAAAAAAGTGCAGAAAGAGGTGTTCCCATTACAAGCAAAGGATTACGAGTTTAGTTACAACACTAAACCACCCATCACTCAAAACCACTACGTATTTTTCTGCTTGAAAGAAGGCAATTACTCCAACAAATGCTCAGCCATGATTCAATGCCACCTCTTGTTAATTCTACAATATCAGAAGTGTCTGATGAATTAGCCTGCATTTCAAAGCCCTGTCCCTAATCCTCTTTGAATTCAACTCACCGCCACTTGCTCTCAGCTCTAAGACTGACTCTCTAAAGGAATAAAAAGGAGCTTTTCCACAGAAGAGGAAAAAAAGAATGCACAGAAAGCAAAGGGTGTGGTGCTTTGTTTTAATATTTATGCACATGAGAAAGTCTCATGTTTTCTGGAAATGCAGGAAACTGGAGTCAAATCATTGAAAGAAAAGTGAAGGATTGAATAGACAAACAGAACTCAACTTAAAATGTATGCATCCAATAACTTCAGCATACTGAAGTATTCCAATAACCCAGGTATTTCCAACTCACCACCTACGCACTTCTGCAGGAAGCAGCAGGCAGTTCCTCAGCTGCAATACAAGAACCAGCCGGAGCAGAAGGGAAGAATGGGAGAAAAAAAAACGTCCCATGGCTTCATGCACATCACGAAGCACAGAGAGTAGAAAGGGAAATCAATTAGAACTAAACCCTCTTCAGCTTAATTTTGTTTTATAAATATTTAAACCTGCAAACGTAACTGAGATCAAAAGGATACACATTTATCAGAAATGCAAGTATATGTCAAGGCAAAACAGCTGTGGTGGTCACGTCCACAGTTTGTTAGTGAGGAGGACAAGGTGACTAATACATCAAAACAACGTAGAAATAAGATCCAAGAGAGCTCTCTTGGATGAGGAAAAAGAAGAAAATAAGACAGTAAAACCAAGGTGCAGCTAACAGGTCGAGTGTTCTGCTGGATCAGATCTGCAGGGCTATGATGCAATGAAGCAGCACAGCATTACGCCCCGTTCTCCGAGCCCTAACAGCAGGTTATCGCAGGCAGTAAGGAAACGGAAGATAGGTTGAGACAAGGGAATTCAAGGTGCTGTGTCTTGGATCTTTTCTGTAGCATGCAAAAGCATTGCTTTCTTCTCTAAGAAAACGGCAGCAAAACAAAAGCAAGACTGACTTAAAATCTTAACCTTTTCAAAAAGGGGAAAAGGTTAATCTCCAGATTCAGAAACTGAGCCGCTGAAAAACAAGGAAACCACTTCCTTCTGCCTCTTTCAAGCAGGACCTCTGTGAACACAGACAGATGGACTCAGTCCCAGAAGTCTGAAAAATTACTTGGTAACTCCTTTAATTAAATAACCTTCTGACAAGCTCGCGCTTGATAGACGACTTCTGCCTCCACTAACTCTGCTGCAGCTCTGCACACATGACACAGTACATGTAGTATCACTGTTTAGCATCAATGTTTAACTGCAGATTCCTATTTTAAAAAAAAGAAAAATATTACATTTGCTGTGGACAAAGCTTTAGTACAGTCCAAAAATTCTGACAGTAAATGATCTCTACTAACACATTCAAACATTAAAGGCTCCATAGTACAAAACTTACACAGATAATCACCAATAACATCTTTCAGTTTTGCCAGACCTAGCCAGCATTGTTCGTCTGAAATACTCTGCACTACTAAACCAAAGCTCAACCTCATAATGAAAGGAATGCTGATCACAAGCCTAATGAGAAGTGTGACAAGCAGATCCCTAGCATCAGGAAGAAGAAATACCAATCACTGTAGAGATAAGGGACATCTATACTTCAAATTCTTTCTGCCAAAATTTTAGTATTAAGGTTTGTGTCTGAAGCAGGCAGTGTAGATCTTTGTATCTCTGCTCAACGCAGAACAAAATTATACAACGTTATAGCTTTGAAAGACACCATTCTGCAGTAAGGCTGAAACTGGGGAAAAATCCCGGAATCCCAGAATAGCAGGGGTTGGAAGGGCCCTCTGTGGGTCACCCAGTCCAACCCCCTGCCGAAGCAGGGTCACCCACAGCAGGCTGCACAGGACTGCGTCCAGGCAGGTCTTGAATATCTCCAGAGAAGAAGACTCCACAGCCCCCCTGGGCAGCCTGTTCCAGGGCTCCGTCACCCTCAGAGGGAAGAAGTTCTTCCTCATGTTCAGAGGGAACTTCCTCTGCTTCAATTTGTGCCCATTGCCCCTTGTCCTGTCGCTGGGCACCACTGAAAAGAGCTTGGCCCCATCCTCCTGACACCCACCCTTCAGATATTTGTAGGCATTTATAAGGTCCCCTCTCAGCCTTCTCCAGGCTAAAAGAGGAAAAAAAAAAAAAGCTTGCTTTTTTGTGTGCTACGGTTAACACCCAAACTGATGCTATTACAGGAACCCAATGTCAGAACACTATTAGCAAAATCTCGACCACACACAGAGGCACAGCTTCAAAGCAGGAAACCAGGTGTTTTCCCTCGCTGCTACGCACCCTGCTCCTAGCTCACAGCGCTGCTTTCCCTCTGAACTGCGCTTCGTTAGCTTGGCTGGACTTTCCAAGAAAGCACCTCCCTTCGGGTCGGGATCCTGGTCATTCAGTCCTGAGCAAAGGCACACAGCGAGGCGCAGAGGGGAGCAACAGCTTTACGCAGTGAAGTTTTATACTAAGTATACAAATGGAGCCTTTTAGATATGATTTAGGTCCTGTGTGCAAACCCTTCAAGATTTCCACTGTCTATCAGATCTATCTATGAGATACGGGAGAAAATAGCCTTCAGTTGTGAGACAAAGCTAACAATACACAGACGTGTTCAGAGGAAAACAAGTTTTTCGGAACTGAGGGGAAGACATTTAGCGAGGACTGGGTGATTTACTGAACGTCACAGCTAACCGAAGCACCCCAGGAATTCTGCGCGCTTGCAAGCAGCAAGCTGGAAGGCAATTTCACACTACACAGCCACGCCAGAGTTAATCTAATTCTAAAAAGCGGTGGGAAACCTCCTCCTGGGTGTTGAGGCCAGGCAAGAAGAGGAAGTAGGCTAAAGCCTGCTCAAGTTCTGGCCTATTCATCTGCACCCCTCGGAAGAGGGGTCACCAACCATACGCCCTTTGTGGCCATCTTGCACCACCTCCAAAGAGCCCTCCCCACAGAAGCTGATGCAAGGGGCAGAAAGGCAGAACTAAAGGATGATCCAAGCACGACAGCTGGACCCGGTGCAGCGCAGAAAGCATTTGTGCTGCTCCCAAACCTACCAGTAAGGAGAAGTCTTGGTATGTAACAGCTCGAAAGGCTCCAACAGGAAAGATGACTCCAACTCCGGTTCCACATTAAGGCTGCCTAACTCAAACTACCAGAAACTTCTCAATGTCGAAATTTAAAACCTCCTGCGGGATTTTATGAGCTACCATTTTCCAGAATTCATTAGCTCAAACAAGGGTTTTTTTACTGCCAACTGGGAAATGGAATATTAGCCTTAACTTTGGAAAATGCCTAAAGATGGAGTAAAAGCCATCATCTGTTTTGGAAGTCATGAATGGTACGTAAAAAGATAAAAGCAAAACGTCTCTCCTGTCATCTGCCCTTCCCACAATATGTACTACCCCACCTTTTTCAACAGGGAGCTCTCTGCCTTCTCTCGCTAGAGACGCCCGTATACTGACATTAAAGTCCGAAGTAAATGAGAAAACAAAAAAAAAAAGGATTTGAGGAGAGATACTCCTGAAATTCATGCGCATGCATGCACACGTACATATATATGCGCACGAAAACATACACACATATGCAAACACACAGCGAAAAGTCCCCTGTCACATCAGCAGCCAGAAGTGAACTCCAATCGCAGACTGACTTCATGGTAGGAAACAGGGGCAGGCGCAGGGTGGGAGACCAAGGGCACTTTCAAAAGTGCCGTGGGAACCCCAAGAAATAATTTGACCTACCCCTAGAACACAGAAACAAAGAAATTTAATTTCTCTCTGGCAAGTGAGAGAAGAGTTGAAATCCTGATCACAGCACAACAGCAAACAACAAAATTAACCGATACATTACCCCAAAGAAGAAAAAAAAAATAGGGAGAAGAAACAAATTTTCACAAAAATGAAAGAAAAAAATAGTAATATCAACTGTCTTGAACGCAAGCCACAGCAGCATTCTCAAATATAGCTGGTGGAATAAAAGGGTGTGTTCAGCTCCCTGAAAAATACATCGACACATGGATTAGAAAAGCACTTAAAGATGAGAGAGTAAGGACTACATGGTACAGGAAAGGCATGGTGGTGTTGGGTGGATGGTTGGACTTGATCTTAGAGGTCTTTACCAACCTATGATTCTACAAAAGACAATCTATGTCTGTACAATAGCAGGCAGCTCCAAATTAGCTCCAGTAAATATGGTTATCAGCTTGACGCTTATACTGGCCAGCAGGCTTCCTACTGAGAAAGATCACGGCACTGCTGCAAATATTTTAATTATTCTATGTGAACATCTTAACTCGTTCATATGTTGGTGGTTAACCAAGCAAGATACATTCAGGTAATGAAGTATCTAACACTAAAAATCATTTTAAAACGAAACAGCACAACTGTCATGACCATAAAGAGTTTGTTTCATTAATAGGATATTACTTCTTCTTTCTCATCATTTTTCACTTCATCTTCTGTAACAATCCAGACAGTAGCAGACTGAGAAAACGAAATAGCTGATGCAGTGGGAAAGGAGTGAGGATTATTTTAGTATTGGCTATTCCACAAAATACTCAGGAAAAAAAAATATACGATTTGAGACAGCGAAATTTTCTTTCCTTGCAGTCTGAAAATATGGGTTTTATTCATGCCTTCGCATACAGCGCAGATGTGGTCCTCAGTTTTGCACAGCAGTAACACCACTTCACACTTCAAGCCTGACTCATCCACTCTTCTCCAATTGTTACCATCTCTACAGGGTAGCAACCTTCTTTCTGGCTACAAAGGTGATTGCTGCCTTTACCTCGGCCTCACACTCCATTATGAAGTGCCATTGTGTCGACTAAATTTATCAGAGACATCGCATCACAAAAAAAAAAAAATATTTTCAACACTGGACTGTGGGATCAGATTGCTATGGCTGTATTTCCTACTTTTACTGATTGTAGAGACTGCCTAATCTCTCTTTTATACAGAACCTCATTTTATGTAGAACTTTAAGCAGGCTCATCCTTTACAAACACATCAAACAGCTGTCCAGCCCCAGCAGTTCAGACAACGGGGGGACGAAGGGAGCAAGTAGCAACGCGAGTCACCCCATGTAGATAGCAACTGGCTTTTTAAACTACTTCCTTCATCGTTGCTCTTTCAAATCACCCTAATTCCTCATCACAAAGAGGCATTAGAAGTGCCAAGTTCCATAAGCCAGTCCTCTCACTTCAAGGCTGAACGGTAGTATTTGAGAGCAAGGGGTTATAGCTGTAGACATCGGGTATCCCAAGCCTGAAAGCTAGGTCCTCTCAGGCAAAACAAAAATCCACACCTAAACCAAAACAACTTTTCTGGATATTTCTTCAGCCCTAGCACAGTTTGTTTCACCTAAAAAGATTCAGAGGAGAGACGAACAAACAAATCATTCATCAAATTTGGAGGGATTCAAACTACATGAGTCAGAAGTTCTCTGATACTGTCTCGCCTTCCTAACGGCTTGTTCTGAACAGTGGGGATAAATAAAGCAGAGTCAACTGGCTTCAATTTTTTAGGCCAGTCACACTATCCAAAAGTTAGAGCCCCCAGCTTTTAAAAAATCTACACCTTGCTCTAATTTCTTACCCCAGTTTGTTCGTATGTTGGAAAAAAAGCACCAAAATACGGAGCCACAGCATCAAGTGAAACCGAGCTTCAGAGCAGCAGTCCTCAGCACAGCCATACTTCTTGCTTCCCCAGACTCATAATTCAAAAGCTATTTGTAGACTAATGAGTAAATACGATCTGTCAAATTCCTTGAATTCTGAGTCACATAGCCAGATTAATAGACGAGTTGCAGCCTAACTGCAGTTTTACCACCATTTTTAAGACTTCAATAAGACCAGAATAGGTAACAGAACCACACAAGCAACAGCATTTATAAGCTCAGGCCATGAGAAATGAGGCTTTGTAAACTTACTCCACAAGAGGTTGCAAATATTTCAGTTAGCAACACAGCTGTTGCTTCAGGGATGTCATCATCTGATCTCTCCTCATCTACTACAGTGTCTAGTTTTAAAGACCTTGACAGAGATGAAATATTGAAGTTTATTTTGAATTGAGCAAAGATTCAAAAGTCTGAGGAGGAAGAAGAATAAGGGAGGAAAGAAATGGGACAGGCCATCAAAAGAGTTTTCTGGGGTGGGAAAAAGGCTGAAAAAAAAAAAAAAAAATACTGACACAGATGCAAAAAACCTCCTAGAGAAAAGGAAGGAAAACTTCAGAACCACCAAGCAACAATTTCTTTGACATTTAATTCTCACTACTGGATACATACGTTGTAGATAACAGCAACTTTAAAAGGTTTGTTACTAAAAACATAGACAGCTTGAAAACTCATTTCTTTTGCACTTGCAGGGAAACACAGATAAAGACAGAGACACAGATTAGGTCACCTGCTCTTGAAGTGTGCGCTGTTCTGTCGATGGATGTTATTCACATGTCGAGATTAAAGCTGAAAAAACAAAGTGCTAAAGAAAACTCTGAAAGATAAAACCCCTCAAGTTTACCCAAGCACTAAAAGCAACATTCACAAATCATTTAAAAGGGGAGAGGGAGGGGAGACACATGTCAGCTTCTCTAGCTGCTGAACGCTACTTTCCAAAAGCCAAGTACGTGCTACTGCTTGGCAGCCCCGAGCAATATTGCTTGGTGACTCCAACCTTTTCCATCTCCTTCCTTTTCACTCACACTTCTTTTCCCTAAGAGTATGAACCAGTCCTTAAAACCAGAGTTAGATTCTTTGATGCTCAAACTGATCAGGTGCCACTGAATCAAGCTGCAACACAAAGAGGAGCAAGTTATAGTAGTGGTTTATTACGTTTTTGACTGCTGGCATTATAAAAATGAGTTGCTTACTGTCAGCATCAGCTATACCTGAAAGCCCTATGTATTCTAGTTTGGGATGGCCACACTTGGTTCTAAAACAGTGCCAAACACTGCTTACATAATTTCTGCTACTGCTTCAAATCCATGCACCCAGAAACCACCATTTTTAGTTTCTTGCGCTTGTGACTCCTTGACCATCAGCACTTCAGGCAAAACACTCAAAACCCCACTGTCAGCTCCATACCCAATGCTAACCGTGTGTTGCAATGGCAGTTATTTAGAAATAACGCTGAGATTATGAATCTCTCTGGACCATCTCTCCCACAAGGAAAGGCTGAGGGAGCTGGGCTTGTTCAGCCTGGAGAAGAGAAGGCTGAGGGGACCTTATAAATGCCTATAAATATCTGCAGGGTGGGTGTCAGGAGGACGGGGCCAGACTCTTTTCAGTGGTGCCCAGCGACAGGACAAGGGGCAACGGGCACAAACTGAAGCAGAGGAAGTTCCAGCTGAACAGG
>Ga0065711_1013882_pt1 | contig 10921 bp, 18 predicted proteins | sample Hoacrofraction12_FD_59098 | JGI IMG/M metagenome (GOLD analysis project Ga0065711, IMG submission 59098) | Hoatzin crop microbial communities from Cojedes, Venezuela - Epithelial fraction 12 v2 (version 2) | ecosystem: Host-associated > Birds > Digestive system > Esophagus > Crop | place... | reverse complement strand
CACGGGCACGGGCACGGGCACGGGCACACGGAGCGGCCCCTGGCGCGGGATGAGGGGCCCGTGCCGGGACGGGGAGGCCGTAACGGTACCCGTAACAGGATGGGGAGCCGGGACCGGCATAGGGCGGCCTGTACGGGGATGGGGGACCTGGTACCAGCAGCCGTACTGGGACGGGGGGCCGGTACCGGCACGAAGGACCTGTGCCGGCACCTGTACTGGGATATGCACCCGGTACCAGCACGAAGGACCTGGTACCAGTGCCCGTAGTGGGATGTGCATCCGGTACAGGCACTTAGGACCTGGTACCAGCACCCGTACTGGGATGGAGGGCCAGTACCGGCACCCGTACTGGGATGTGGACCCAGTACAGGCACTTAGGACCTGGTACCAGTGCCTGTACTGGGATGGAGGGCCGGTACCGGCACTTAGGACCTGTACCAGCATCCGTACTGGGATGTGCACCCGGTACTGGCATGAAGGACCTGGTACCAGCACCCGTAGTGGAATGGTGATCCCATAACGGCACCCATACCGGGATGGGGAGCTGGTACTGGCATGGAGCATCCTGTACTGGGATGGGAGGTCCCATACTGGGACAGGGGACCCATACCAGTATCTATCCCGGCATCTGGACCCAGTACCAGGACAAGGGACCTGTACCAGCAGCCGTACTGGGGTGGGGAGTCCCAGACCCATACTGGGTTGGGATGTCCTATACTGCGATGGGAGGTCCCGTTCCAGTACCTGTACTGGGATGGGGACCCCATACGGGAATGGGTCATCCTGTACCCGAATGGGGGACCCCATGTTGGCACCTGTACTGGGATGAGGGTCCAGTACTGGAGTGGAGATCCTGTGCAGGCATCCATGCTGGGAGGGGAGCCCAGAACCAGGACCTGTTCTGTCATGGGGTCCTGCACTGGGGTGGGGGTCCCACACCAGCACCCGTACTGGGGTTTGATCCTGGGAGCAGGGTGCCGTGTTCGTACCTGTACCAGGATGGAGAAACCCAGACTGGGACGGGGGTCTGGGACTGGAATTGGGGTCCCAGGCTGGGGGTCCCACACTGGCACCCGCACCGAGGAGAGATGGGGGGTCCCACACGGGTGTCTGTACCTGGCAAGGGATGGGGGAGACCTGGGGACCCCTCACTAGGAGGGTGTTGGACAGCCCTGTGCAAGGGCACCCGGGACCCCCCTCCCACCCTGAGCCCTCCCTTTTGACCTGCACCCCGGGGAGACCCTGCCCCCCTGGGGATAACCCCACGGGGCCTCGGCCTCCACCCACCAGGACCCCTGGCCTGGGGTCCCTCTCTGTTGCTGGGGTGACCCCTGCCACCCCCTTCCCCTGCTGCGCCCGGGACCCTGGCACTCCAGGCACCCTGTCCCCATGGGGGTGTCCCCCCAACATCCCATCTGCCCTTCACCCTCCATCCTCATCCTCCCACTACCCAGCAGGACCCTGCCCCTGCAGAGCCCCCCCCCATTCCCATTCTCAGTCTGGATGTCCCCCACTGGGTGGGGACAGGGTTCCGGGGCTCTGTCCCTTCGCGGGGACGGTTTGGGGAGGCAGCGCCTGGGTGTGGTGCGTGCGGGGGGCTGCGGCTGAGCGCTCCCGAGGCGCGGGGTCGGAGGGTGCTGGTGCGGTTTCGGGGTGCGGATGGGGTGATGGAGCGCGTGCGGCGGGGGATGGCTGGTCCCGCCGGCCGGGTGACAGCGTTGTGTCATGGTGGAGAGCCGGAGGAGTGGGCAGAGCGGGGGCCCGTGCTGGACGTGCTCACGGGGGGAGTGCGAGGCGGCTCGGGGGCTCGGATGGGGTCTGCGGTGGTCCCCGGCGCCGCGGAGGGCAAGGCAGGTTCGTCTGCTGAAGGTGTCCGATGGGAAGAGACTGGCAGGTGGAAACCGTGCGGGATTGGGGCCGGCAGGTACCGGGGAGGCTCAGGGTTCCGGAGACGACGCTGCTTGGCCGCACCACGCCGTGAGATCTGGGATGCCGTCCCTGCGCTGCCGTGGCTGACCTGGCACCGAGACGACTCGGTCCTTCCAGGAGAGCCCTCGCGCTGCCGGCGTCTGCAGCCCCTCCTGCTTTAGCTCGCTTGCGCTTTTGGGGAAGGCTCCCCCCCCGCCCCGAAGACCTCCCCAGCAGCCCCTCGCACCTCGAGGCTCCCGCCTGCGGCTCTGCCCGCAGCCTGCGCCACGTGGAGCAGCGAGACGGGTGCTGGAGCCCGTGGGAAGAAGACGGGGTGGCCCACACATCCTGCTGGCAGCGGGGCTTTTCCTGCGGCCGGTCTCCAGCCAGGAAGGACCCTCAGGTCGCCCCCATTGGAGCAATCGCCCCCCACCCCGGGCTGGAGGGGGCTTCCCTCGGGCGTCCCCCCCGAGGCGGCTGGTGCGATGGATCTCTGGGGAGTAGCACAAGGCCCGCGTTTCCCTGGGCGCTGAGCCCGGCGGTGGAGAGACGACCTCGCGCTGAGCTCTAGCCGTAGAGCATCCGTGCTGGATCCCTTCTGTTACTCTTCTAGAGATCCCGCCGGGCCCCGACGCCGCAGTGGGACTCCTGCCCGTAGCACGGTCCCCAGCCGGGTGCTTGCTTGCCGTGCTTGCCTCCAAGTGGGTGCGGGTGCCAGAGGCCAACGCCAGGGCTGACGTGCCTCGCGGAGGACGTGCTCAAGCCGCTCTCTCTGACCACCTCCTGCTTTGGGTTTCCTTTCAGATCGATGACATCGCGGACGGCGCTGTGAAACCCCCACCGAACAAGTACCCCATCTTCTTCTTCGGCACCCACGAGACGTAAGCGCTGCCTCGCCCCCCTCTCTGGGCTTTGACCTCGCTGCCTCTGCTCCGGGCTCACCTCTGCTTTGTTTCTCTCCAGCGCCTTCTTGGGCCCTAAAGATCTCTTCCCTTATGAAAAATATAAAGACAAATATGGGAAACCAAACAAGAGGAAAGGCTTCAACGAGGGATTGTGGGAAATCCAGAACAACCCTCACGCCAGTTACAGTGCCCCTGCGGTGAGTGCGGCCCCTCGCGGCGGGGGGCTGCCGGCCCCCCATCCCTCCTCTCCGCCGAGCCGCTCTCCTTTTGCTGCTTCTCATTGCTCCGGTGCCTACGCGCTTCCAGCTCGCAGATCGGCTTTCTCGGGGTTGAAGTAACTTCCCTGCCCTGCCCTCTCCCTCCTCCTCCTCCTCTGGAAGCAGACACCTTTGCCCCATCTTCAAGGTGCAACCACAGATGCGCTTTGTGCCGCTTGCCCCCAAACCACGGAGGATTTCATTGTCAGAGGGAGAACTTGGGGCTCGCTCGTCCCTGGCTCGCAGACCTGCGTGTGGACTGTTGGGCAGTCCCCCTCTTCGTCCGTGGCCGAGGCTCTGAGCCAAAAGCCGCCGGGCTGCTCCTCCAGCGGGCTTCAGAGCAGGCCGGGAGATGGCTCTTTGCTGTTAGTTGCTTGCGTAGGCATTTCGTAACCGTAATCGCGTGACACAATTTATTGTATAGCGAGCTTCAAAGAAGGCGTCCAAAGCAGCTTCGTAGGCAGTTGGTGTGAAGAGGCCGAGGAAGGTTTTTAAGGTGAGCTACAAGGCCAAGGTGGTCTGGAGGCAGGCAGGCGGAGGGAGCGAGTCCCCTTGGCTGTGCTGCCGCTGGTGCGGGAGAGAGGATTGGTTTGAGTAGCTGAGGGAGATGGTCGGACCCGAGACTGTGACTGTAGGGTAAGGTGAGCCTGTGGAGATGCTTGACAACCTGGAGAAAAGCTTCGGCTTGTTGGGCAGGAGGTTGGTGGTGGTGAGGGAGACAGCACCCGCGTTGTCCAGGGGCTCCACCGTGAACTGGCAGCAGGAGTGAGGAACCTATTGGTGAAGGGCCTGCTGTGGCTGAGGGACCGAGGCAACGCCGATGGCCCCAGCAAGGCTGAGGGTTCACCAACGTCAGCTGTGTTTTGTGGCCAAAATGCCTGGAGGAGCAGAAGAAGAGACTGAAGTAGAGGTCTTTTTTGGTTTTGTGACCTAAATGAAGGAGGTGCCCGGAACAGTCAAGGACGAGGAGAAGCTTTCCAGCAGGAAGGCTCCAGCACTGGAAGAATCCCAGCTCTAGGAAACCCCTTGGGTGTGATATCCATCCATGAGGAACCTCATGATGGGCTGGTGAGCAGCCAGGAGACCTTCCCTACGTGGGAGCGAGGGAACAGGATGCAGGAGATCCCAACTGGGAAGAGCGGTGGCCGCCACGCTGGACTTCTGTGGACCTTTCCTGTGGGGAAGACGTGCGCTGTGCTTTGATGGTGAAGCCGTCAGAGAAGGAAGAAGCTTGACCCGAGCCGCGGGCTGGTGGCCAGCCCGCCGGAGGAACGGCTGCTCCCGGACGACGGAGGGGACGCTGAACCGAGCCGCCCGGCCCCGCTTGTCTGGCGCTGTCAGGGCAGAGGAGGGCGGGGGTCCGCGCGCCCGGGGGGGCCGTCGGGTCTAGGCTTCTCCGGGGGGGCGTCGGCAGAGCACGAGGATGGAGGGAGAGGGGAGCGAGGCGGCAGCAGCCGCGCTGGGAGATCTGGAGGGAAGGCGTTGCTGGTGGTCTCGGGGTGGGGGCTTGGGAAGGGGTCACAGCGGAGTTAGCAGGGGGTCGGCTGAGCGTCCTCGTTGTCCCCCTGCCTCAGAGCCACGCCGAAGGGTTCTGTGCCGGGAGGGGAGGCTGCACACACACCTCTGCATGCGCACCTCTGCTCAGCTCTGCCGTCCGTCGCTTTGTCACCCTGCTGTGCCCCTGCTGCTCCCCCTGATGTGCTGCGGGCCCCCTGGGGCGATAACACAACTCTTGTCTCCGCTGTCTCTAGCCTGCGAGCTCCTCCGACAGCGACGTTCCCGAGAACGACCCGATGGGGGGAAGCGATGCAGGTGACGATGAGGAGGACGCTGCCATGGCTGCCGTCGCCGCAGAGAAAATGGAAAGCGATGAAGACTCGGATCGAGGCAGCGACCACAGCGGGCTCAAGCGAAAATCGCTGGCGATGAAAGTGAGTGTGGGCTGAGGCGGTTCCGTGCGGTGGGGACGGGAGGGTGTCCTGCGCACCTTGGGTCCGCCGCTGAGCTGCAGCTTTCATCCACCACGCAGCGTGTCGAACCCAGCGTGGCAGGAGGTGGTGAAGAAACCAACTCCTCCTGGATTCTCTGGTGGGAAGTGGGGTTCGGTGCGTGTCTGGGGGTCTCGCAGTTGGTGGGATGGCCCAGCCCAGGTGTGGTTTGCAGCCCGGAGGAGAAACCAGAGCTGCGGATCTCTGCCGAGTGCACGTGGCTGCTCTTGCAGGGCCAGCTGGGAAGAGCTGGGCAAAGCCCTTTCCCAGCAAGCGCTGGGTTTCTGCTGTGGGTGGAGGGGGAGCGGGCTGCTCTCACGTCGTCAATTCTCGGTTATCAGATGCCGGTGGCAAAACGTCTTCGGAAATCCTCCAGTGACCTGGATCAGGGCAGCCCCTCCCTGACAGAAGAGGAGAACTCGGAAACGTCTTCTGAGTCGGAAAAAAACAGTGACCAGGTGAGAAGGGTTTGGGATGCGCTTGTATGGAGGCTGGCAGGGTGGTGGGGAAAGGGCTGTAGGAAAAGGGTCACTGTCTGGGGGGGCAATGGCTTGGGGAGCCTGACTGGATTCTGAAACCATCGTGAGACTGTTCCTCGTTTCTTCTTTTCCTCCAGGACTTCACTCCTGAGAAGAAGCCAGTGGCCAGGGCTCCCCGGAGGATGCCAGCAGCGGGGAGGAAGAAGAAGGTAAAAGACCCTGAGTCTGCAGTGCAGCGGGGAGGAAGCCAGAGAGGAATCTGGGGTCTGTGCTGCCTGGAGCGGGACCGGGGGGTGGCAGGGCTCTGCCACGGGCTCGGTGAGGGCCAGCGCTAGGAGGGACCTCGCTGATGCCGCAGCGACCCGGCTGTGCCCCGTGCTGCGTGTTTTGGGGCACGCCGCTGAGCCACTGCCACCCCCCATCCCACACCACTCTGTGCCTGCAGAAGGTGCAGTCCGGCTCCGACTCGGACTCCAAAGTGGACTCGGATTTGGAAGTGGGAAACGCGACGGTGGACATGACCAAGTCGGACTCCAACTCCGATTCCGACTCGGATGTGTCTGTGAAGAAGGCTCCGCGGGGCAGGAAACCAGGTAACACCAAGGACGCTCCTTCCACCGCTGCTGGCTTCCTCTGCACCAAGAGCGCGTGAGGCTGGGGCTCCAGGGTCCCCTTCTGCTGGGGACACCATCCAGCCCCCATCTGAACAGCCCTCTGTTTTGGGGCTGTTTCGACAGAGGGACAGTCAGGGCTCCTGCTGAACTTCTCCCCGTTGTCTTGCAGCTGAGAAGCCCCCTCCCAAGCCCCGCGGCAGGAAACCAAAGCCCGAGCGTGTCCCGACCAGCTCCAGCAGTGACAGGTGAGATAGCTGGGACACCGTCACCCTCGGGGCTGGGCTGGAGGGTCACCCACCGCCCCTCCGCACAGGGGGTCCGAGCGTGCTCTGCCCTTTGCAGTGACAGCGACAGCGACGTGGACCGCATCAGCGAGTGGAAGAGGCGGGATGAGGAACGACGGCGGGAGCTGGAGGAGAAGCGGAAGAGGGAGCAGGAGGAAGAGATCCGTCGGCTCCGGGAGCAGGAGAAGGAGGAGAAAGAGAAGAGGAAGGAGAAAGCGGAGAAGAGCGAGGAGATGCACTCGGACTCAGACAGCAGCGCAGAGGATGAAGTGGCCAAAAAGGGCCGGAAAGGTCGGGCCAAGGCCCCATCCTCCTCGGACTCTGAGTTGGAGCTGGAGAAAGAGGTGAGAGCGGAGCCGTGGGGAGCTGGGGACAAACAGCCCGTCCTCACAGGTCAGGGCAGCGGGGACCTCCAGGAGCGGCAGGGACCTGCTGTCCCGGTCTTTTTTCACCCTGGGGTGGCCCACACAGCACTGGGAAGGGTTGTGTCCATAGGGAGCTCTTCTCCTGGCCCAGGACACCCCATCCAGCTGTGGGTCTCACATCTCCATGACACCCTCCCTCCCACCAGTCATCGGATTTGCTCCACTGCCCTCCCCGGAGCCCGGAGGGGCATCAGTGGGATTCGGCTGAAGCACAGGGGAGGGTTGCAGGGGGCTCGCAGAGCCGTGCTGCCCGTGGTCAGAGGCGAGGTCGCCCTTCTAGCATGGCAGGTTCTTCCCCGTGGAGCGGGGCCGGGAAAGCAGCCTGAAGATCTTGCGGTCTGGAAGGACGCATGGGTCTGCCCGTGGGTCACTGCGGGCTGGGTGGGCCGCTTTAGGTACCAGGACACTGACTTCTGGAGCAGCGCACTGCTGCGCTGGAACCCGAGTCCCGTTTTATCCCAGGTGGGGGATGCCCCTGCCCCCAGGCTGACCTGCCGCAGTGGCGGGGTGGGTGGCCGGGTGGGTGCCGGATCGCGCCCGGCCGGGGCACTGCCTCCCTCCCGCAGCAGGGAGGGCTCTGCCGCTCTCGCCTGCATTGTTCTCTCCTCCAAGGTAAAGAAGCCGGCGAAGAAGCAGCCCTCGGAGTTGTCAAGGAAACCGAATCAGAAGGAGAAGAGGGGCCGAGCGGAGGAGAAACCGCGGAACAAGTCAGCATCTCCCCTCCCCGCGTCGACGCTTTCCTCCTCTGGGGCCAGGGCTGTTCCTTGCGGCTGCCCAGCCCTCCGTGGTGACACCGCGGGGTGGGGATGGGGCTCCCGCGGAGCTGCCCCCAGGCCAGCAGCACCCGTGGAGGGGCTGGGCCGCTGCTCCCCTCCTGTCTCCTGGAGCTGGAGGGGCTGGAGGAGGCGTTGGGGGGCACCAGGCTGAGCTTCCCTGGTGTTTCCCGTCTCGCAGGGAAAAATCCTTGGGGTATGGCTTTGGGGCTTTGCCTTGCTGCAATCCCAGGAAGCCGGGGCGTGGGGGAGCTGCTGTCTCCAGGCTCCTGGCTGCCTGTGAGCTGGGCGTGGGAGCGTGGGTGGAGTGCGGCAGGGCGCTGCTGCCTGGCTCGGCCGGCGGGCAGGCAGGGGGGATGCGCTGGTGTGTGCCGTCACCCTGCTCGTTAGCCCGGCAACAGGTGGCTGGTTTCACCTCAGCGATCTTACCGCTTTCCTTTCCCTCCCACAGACCTTTGAAAGTGGAACGAGGCCGGAAGAAATCTGACCTGATCCCCGAGAGGAGGATGGAGAAGAAGAAGGGTGAGAGCGCCGTTGCTTGCTGTGACAGAGGAGAGGGAGAGAAGGGATCCACGGTTGGTGCCCCCATCCCAGGGAAAGGGAGGGATCTTCCCAGCACTGCTGTGGTCCCGACATCGTCTTGAGACTGTTTACAGGGTGTGCAGGGACCGTGAGCTTCCCTACATACGTCCCCTCCTGATTTCGGCGCGTCCCAACCCGTCCTCTCCAGAGAGGCTCCCGGGGCTGGGTTTGACCTTGGAGACGCAGGAGGACCCCAAACCCTCGCTGGGGGGGAGCGGTCCCGGGCTTCAGGCCGGGCCGTGCTCTCCTCCAGCGGCCTGATGCCTCGACCTGTCTCTCTTGTTGCTCCAGAGCCCACAGTCGAGGAGAAACTTCAGAAACTTCACAGCGAGATCAAGTTTGCCCTGAAGGTGGATAACCCGGTGAGTGCCCGGGAGCGCTGGCCTGGCCTGGGAGGTCCCTGCTCGTCGTCTTCTCCTTGGCCACTGCCTGAGCCTTGCCTGGCTGCGGAACCGGGGGCTGCTCAGCCTGGCTGAGCCTCCTCTGCCCGCTCTGGAATGCGGGGTGGCATTAGGGGACCCTGCAGGGAGACTTCCAGGCAGCTTCTGATCTCGGCGCCGTCCTTGCAGGACATCAAGCGATGTCTGAATGCGCTGGAGGAGCTGGGCACGCTCCAGGTCACCTCTCACATCCTCCAGAAGCACACCGACGTGGTGGCTACACTGAAAAAGGTAGGGTGGAGGGCCGAGTGCCTGCCTGGGGGGAGCGAGGAGCCTCCTTGGGCCACCCCAGCTCCAGGGGCATCCCTACTCCCTCTTTCTGGCGTAGATCCGTCGCTATAAAGCAAACAAGGACGTGATGGAGAAAGCTGCCGAAGTCTACACCCGGTTGAAGTCACGTGTCCTGGGACCAAAGATGGAGGCGATCCAGAAAGCCAACAAAGCCGGGCCTGAGAAGGACAAGGGGGAGACGGAGAAGGGCCAGGAGAAGCTTTCGGGTGGGGAGACACGGAATGAGAAGAGGGAAGAGGAGACGAATGCTGGTAACGCTCCCTGCACATCCCGGGGCGGTTCCCTGCCCTGTCCGGGCACATAGCGATCCCGGGGCCCTTCTCGGGGCACGGCCCAGCCCGCTGGGGTCACGAATGGGGACACGAGTGGGGACACGACCCGACCCTCTGGGGACCGGGGACACAAGCAGGGGTGGCTCTTGGCCTTGGTGGTGGAGGCCCTTGCTCACTGGAGTGCCAGGAGTGGGAAGGGATCGAACATTGAGCGCTCGCGGCAGTGAGAGCAGAGGGCAAACCTCGACGCCCACGCCCTGGCTTTGGGTGCCTCTGGGCTGATTTTTAGGCCAAGACGGCTCCTCGCTGCCAGCGCGAGCGCTGGTCCAAGGCTCTGGGGAGAAGGAGGAATGCGGAGACGCCCTTGGACCCTGGCTCGGGCTCTTGCGCAGGCAGCTGGTGATGGGGATCTTCCACCGCTGGGGCCGGGTCCCTGCCTGGGGACGTCCTGGTGATGCTGCAAGAGCCTTCCCGGAGGAGCTGATGGGGAAAATCCGCTCCGACGCCTGCCTCTGGGCTTGGGGATGGAGTCTTTGGGACCCTTCTCCTAGCTGTCGGGGTCAGGCCAGGCCTGGGGTCCCCTTGGGCTTGGCTGGGTGTCCCTTGCCTGGATGGGGACAGCGTTTGGGTGGGGGTCCTCGGCGTTCCCAGCCCCTCGTGGGTCAGGGGGGAGGAGGTCTGCCGTGGGGACCCGGCTGGCTGAGCCTCTCTGTTCCCTTCAGACTTGTCGGGTCCTGTGAATGGCGAGTCCCTGTCCCAAAAAACAGAGGGCACGGAGGGGAAGGACAAAAGCCAAGGGCCGGGAGCTGGGGAGTCGGAGGCGTCTGTCGAGGAGACCCACAACAAGTGAGCGTGCGAGGGGCAAAGCTGGGGGCTCGGCACCTCTCCTCGGCCTGCTGCCAAGCTGGGTGCTCGGATGGAGGATCTGGGGGGTCTCGGGGGTCGTGGTGGGCTTTTCCCAGCTTGGGAAGGAGCCTGGGGGCACAGGGCATGGCGGACGCTCGCTGAGGCGCCTGTGCACTCCCCCAACAGCGTGCAGGACTATCCCAAGGCCGAGCGAGCTGGGCCGGAGCGAGCCCGCGGGGAGTCGGAGGCTGTGGACGATGCGGAGGAGAGCTGAGGACGTGGCTCCCGCCCGGAGGAGGAGGCGGTGGAGGGGCTGTCGAGGGTGACCGGCCGCTGCCGCGTCCCCTGCTCGAGTTACTTCACGAAGTCACACAGTAGTGATGTCCTAGGTCTTGTTCTGTGCCCCTGGCCCCGCGAACGCACCGACCGCGGGGGCCTGTGCTGGTGGTCTGTGTTTGTCTCCCTTTTTTTTGTTTTATTTTTTTTTTCCTTTTTTTTTTTCATTTTGTTTTTCCCTGTTACCTAATTTCTTGTGATTTCGACCGACATGAAATGAATATAAAGGGTTTTTTAATTGTTCTGGTTTGGCTGCAGCCGGCAACAAAAAAGCGCCACGCGGCCGCCCCTCCCCCCACTGGAGTGCGGAGCAGAATGGAAAGAAACAGGCAGAACCTGGTGGGTCGGGATAAGGGCAGTTTAACAGAACAGCAAACAGAGGGAACAGCAACAACAACGATACAGATGAGGAGAAAACACAACACAAACCGCACGACCCACAGAGCCGTTCTGCCAGACCGGACCGGCGCCGCGCGCTCCCGAGCCGCGAGAGAGTTCCCGCCCCCCAGGTCCCCCCCACC
>Ga0065711_1050241_pt1 | contig 10922 bp, 7 predicted proteins | sample Hoacrofraction12_FD_59098 | JGI IMG/M metagenome (GOLD analysis project Ga0065711, IMG submission 59098) | Hoatzin crop microbial communities from Cojedes, Venezuela - Epithelial fraction 12 v2 (version 2) | ecosystem: Host-associated > Birds > Digestive system > Esophagus > Crop | place... | reverse complement strand
CTAGTCCTTCTCTGTTAGTAAACAGCAGGTCTAGCAAGGCACCTCCCCTGGCAGGCTCACTTACCAGCTGCGTCAGGAAGTTATCTTCCACACAGTCCAGGAACCTCCTAGACTGTTTCCTCTCTGCTGTGTTGTATTTCCAGCAGATGTCCGGTAAGTTAAAGAAGTCCCCCACGAGAACAAGGGCTAGTGATTGTGAGACTTCTGCCAGCCTCTTATAGAAAACTTCATCTGCCTCTTCATCCTGGTTGGGTGGTCTATAATAGACCCCCAGCAGGATGTCTGCCTTGTTGGCTTGTTGGCCAACTTCTTCAGGTTCTGACATTTCTTTCTTCTGGACCCAGGTTATCTTACAGCTGTGACACGCTCAGGAGCTTGTTCGTCCCGTGAGTGTGTATTCTTGTGATATGTTGCGTGTGGGAGTGGACTGCTCATTGGTGCCAGAGGGCCTTTTGCTCCCCTGCCACATCAGTGTCATCAGCCAGCCCATCACAGGCCTCTGGGTCACATCATCTAGGCTGGCTAGAAGGCTGTGCTTCCCTCCCTTCTCCCCATGATGCTGACCCCTCCACAGTTAAACACAATGATCAGATATACAAAAAGCAAGCCATGTATTGGTAGGGACAATTATTGCCTGTTGTGATCATCCTTGCATGGATTTTCTGCAGGATTTTCCTTAGTATACTTTGATTTCAGTGCAAAACTGAATCATATTTCTTCTGAAGGTTTGTTTTTTTAAAAAAAAATTTTGTTTTTTTTTTTTTTTTAAAAAAGAAGAGTTTTATCTCTCCTTCCACCACTCCATCCTTATACACACAATGGCGTATACTCTCACATTCCCATTCCTTTCCGCACTTCAGCTTTCTGGTAGCATCTGCTTCTCCTTCTACATCACTCATTCTCTTCTCCTGAGACTTCTGCTCTTGTATTGCAGCCCTGGGATGTTGGAATATTTTGACTATGGCCCTGACTATGCAGGTGATTATTCACTGTTGTTTATAGAGAAGGTTGGAGGACATAGCTGTATTTAGTAAGAGAAGCCCTGCTTTAAGCTGCAAGTTAAATACACAAGACAGAAAAAAAATGCTGCACTTCCTGTTTTACTAAGGTGAAGAGGGATTAAGGGCTGGATTTTTATAGACAGTTGGAGACTTGAAGAGTCAAATGGCTGCTATGGTGCCAAGTTGGGTTTTCAAATGTGTGAAGCTGTCTATGTCCTACACGAAGTGCTCACATATCTATTTATTTCCTTGGGTATGTAAGCATCTTTGAAATCTGGCTCAAAGGGACTTGCTTGAAGCCACACACATGATCTGGGACAGAGCATAGACCTAAGTTCAGATCTCATATATTCTTGCCCTGCATCTTAACACAGGACCTGTTCTCTTGAAAAATGGTGGAATTCACTGAAATATCTGAATTTACTTAAACTTTCCATATGTAGTATTTCAGCGTATTTGTCCTTGTAGTTGTAACCCATTCATCAGGAAATGCCGTAAACAATTGTGAGTTAGATGTCCAGGATTTCTGTTTCCTTCCTCAGGTCTTCTTTTCTTGATGATTTACTTACAAAAAAGCAAGAATAAAATAGAGATTTAAATTTTTTCCTGGAAGTTACAAGATTTGTGATCATTTAATCTCTCCTGGGAAGAAGCTTCCCAGTGTGTCTTTCCAGTCTGATAAATATTTTTCAGGTAGAAAGCAATATATTTGGATGAATAAAGAATCTCAGGGAAAGCAAAGGAAAGCCATTAGCAGCTGTGGATAAATCTACTTCTCCTACAGGTTTTCGATTATACAGTGGGCACTTGCTCAACACACCATGGGGAGAAAGCATGATTTTAAGTGCCATTAAATGCTGCACAGTAAATATCCCCAGTGCATTACAAGCATCAAATATAGCCCAAGGGAGAAGGCACTGAGTTTAATACTCAGATCTTTATGTGCTCTGTATTCTCGTCCATGTTTCCCCTTAGACGATGTTCTGCACTAAAGCACCTAAGCAGCTCCCATTAAGGAAACTATTGTGATCGAGCTACAGGTTTGTCATGTGCTTGCCTTTTCTCATCCTCTCATCAAGTGACGTGTCATATTTTGATCATTTCCTCTATATTTTTCTTTTGTTTCATTTGTTCACTCACTTACCATTTTGGGGTTTTTTAGTATGTGTAGGCTGCTCTACTCATAGATAGTGTGATCCAGTGCCTGTACAGAGCAATTCTCTGTAGTGCATTTGGATTCTTGTTGCAGATTTCCTTAAGGGTTGCATGCTCTCTACTGCAGCTGTACTTTTGTATTTAGCTGGAACAGTACCATTCTCTTTCATTCATCTTTAATATTGCAAGCAAAAATGATGAAAGTGAAGTTAAGTAGGCTATTGAGATAATTCTGTGGAGTGAAAGCTATGGAATGAGAGCTATGGTTAAAGTTCTTATCAAGAATCCAAGATGAACAAAAAATGAACAAGAACAAAGATCTGTGAGGAAACAATAAATAGGCAGCTCTTAAAGGAACTGCAATGTCAAAAGAGCAGAGGCACCACCTGCTTTGCCACTGTTGCTCTAGGGGAAGTAATCTCCAGAAGAAGGACAGGGTGGACAGGGGGATAGTAACTTCTTTGGCCAAGAGAAATAAAGCTAAACTGGATCATAATTCAGAGACTGGTCTGCTTACAGCAAGCTGGCACTTAGCACAGCTGCCTTGCACAGGGAGAAAAGACTTTTCTAAACTACTTGTTTGTTCAGCTGCAGTAGTAATGCTCAATAGGAAAAAAAGCTATAAATAAATTTGTGTAACAAAGAAAGAGAAAATCTTAAATGGCTATAGAATCCTAATCTGAACAAAGTTATTGCTCAAATACCTGACAAAAAAGAGGGAAAAGTAGACAGTTCAGATGTTATTCTCAAAGGTCTGAGAAAGGTGAAGGAGATTTCATAGAAAGTGTGGATTTAACTTCAAACTACAAATTATCCACTTTTAAAATTCCCTTGAGGAATTGTGTAAGGTAAAAACTGTAATAAAAAACCCCTACCATTCTTACAAGTTTTTAAATAGTTGAAAAAATTATATCATAATCTGTTTTTTACATATTTCTTTATAAATAAATCATTAATCAGTTTTTGAAGTCTGACTTGCAAATGCTAAAATATACCTGAAATCAGCTTTATACATTCTCTGTATCTGAACGCTTCTATTCCACATATGAAAAATGGAGTCATATTGTCGGCATATCGAGATAGTCCGATTGGCTACTGTTAGATCTCATATTATCCTATACTGCAACAAAAGCTTCTGATTTCAGTTATATGTTATTCATTGTAGGTAAGTGCTGTCTTCCTGCTTCCACCGCAGTAGATGAAGGGTAACCAGGTCAACAGAGTTACACCAGCATAAGGAGGAGAAAATCAGACCTACAGGGCTGTAGTAAGAAAAGAAGTTATTTATGATGTAGCAGTGAATCACCCTCTTTCTTTTTGATTATTTTCTTTTGTGGGGGTTATAGTTATGCCCTGCATTAATATTTTTGCTTAGTTTCCTAGAAAATACAAATAAAAAAACAATTTAAATTACTTTGAATTTTTCTTTATGCACCAGCAGAATGTGTATACCTTGGAAACTAATATAACTCTTTGATGGGAATTGCTTATTTTCTGTTGACAGCTTTTTAGTGAAAAAGATAGAAATCAGATTGAATTTCGACAGTGAGAAATTGAGAACTTGTTCTACCAGCAGGAGTCTCAAGGCCTCTAATTTTACCTCTGTGAGCAATGATGAACCAAGAATATCAGCAACCTACTTTTCTGCCAGAGTAGGAAAGCACAGCATCCTAAAAGTCACGCAGACAATCTGAAACAGAGATTTGTCTAAACTTTGGTGATTTTACCTCAGTTTAAATATGCCAGTGCATAAACACAGTAGAGATACTAGACTTTATTATTAGGGACCCAACAGGGTGGTACATTACAGTGAAATAAAGCAGACTCACATGCACATCTTGTCTTTGCTCACACGGGGAGGGTCAAGTGTTGCTCTCCCTCATGTCCCCAAGTGCCAGTCATGCATCAATCTTGCCAACACTGAGAGTGCCACCATACAGCACTGGCAGCAGGGCTTCAGTGCTTGTAGAGAATTTCTGCTGTTCATTACTGTCTCTGATGAGGCCTTTAGGTTATTTATATCAAATGAATGTCTTCAATAAAGTTAATGTGTCCATGTGAACACTGCTATTGACTTCAACTTCATAGAATTAGAATACAATCATTAAAATGTAAATATCAGAATGCTTTGTCTTCTTTCCAGTGTATTGCAGTATTTTTCTGCTTTGTCTATTTATGTTTTACATTCTGTGTAATCCAACATTGTCTTTTGTTGCTGCAGTATATCATCATAATGCTTCTGTGCAGCAGCATCATGAACCATATCAGGGTAATTCTTTTCCATCACATCATATTCTGTTGTGTCCTAATGCTATCACTTCATGCTTAGTTCTTTCCTCGTGGTACTTTGCTGTATCATCTTTCCTCTTTATCATATTATTTTACTTCCTTTTGTCTTGTAGTTTTTGCTGTCAAATCATTGTGTCGCCTCAGCAATCAGATACTAGTCTGTCATGGCTGCTTCGCAGCATGTTTCCACCTGAAAAAAAAATCATGCAATCTGATCTTGCTAATTTTTTTTTTTGCATAAAAAAGGTATTTTTTGATCATAAAAACACTGAGAAAAATAAAATAACAATTCCAACTACTGTATAACAAGGAGAAATACAAAGATTTTCTTTCACAAATTCTATTTTACAGACTTCACTAGAGACTGACTGCTTTTAAAAAGCCTTTACATAACTCAGGAGCAAAATTTTCATCTTCAGAAGTAAGAGAGTTACACAAAGCTGAATCCAGTAAAGAACTGTGGCTCCTACCAGTTGGGCCTCCTGGTGAATATGGAGGAGATCTAATTCTGGATCATGATTGTGCTTAAATGCAGCTTTGAACAGGCCAACCCTGCAAAGCCAGGGCTGTTGTCGATAAATGAAGTTACTGGGGATTTTTATGTAATGAAGCTTTATGTAAAGTACCACAGAAGCCAGCAAATAAATTAGCAAATATTGTGGTGGCCGATTAAAAGGTTACGGGTCTTTGTTGTCTTTCCCATCCTTCTGCAGTGTTTTTTTCTCCTACAATAGAGGGGAGTGTATATCCACATGTTAGCCTGCCGTTTTCTGTGGTGAGAGGTCTTGCAAGCTGGAGAGGTTCAAGTTGTGCTCATTAGAGAGGTTGCTGTCTGCACCAGTCATTCTTGGTTTTCCTCTGGAAGTTGCAGTGCCATGACAGAGGTGGCTGAATTAACATAAATGTACTCCTTACCAATCACTGGATTAATTTACACTAAAATACGGAAGTCTGTGAACTACAGCAGTTGAGAAATTACGCAAGTTACCTGTTATGTTGTCTACAAGGTCAGTAGTCCCTGGAAGACAACAATTGTGGATATTAGTCTCTTAAATCCAGCCATAAAGCTGATGAGACAGAGCCTTTAAGCATCAGTAAACTGGCCATGGAGGAGTTGAAGAGCTGGCATAGCTGAGTGGACATTGCATGGTCTCACAGAGTTGTAGCAGGGACATAAACTTTTAGTCAGAGAAGCAACAGCAGCTTAAACCACCTTTGGAAAGTTTCATCAAGGGTTACTTGCTGTTTACACTGTCTCTGCCCGGTTTGGGGAGATACAGGTGCCTCAGAAAGCAAGCTGAATTGCTCATCATTGAGCTCCGTGGTGCCGCTCCGAACAGATGATAGCAGCAGAAAATCGGGTTCCAAATTTACAAACTTAGTACACTAACTTAAATCAAAGTCAGCCTTGTTGTGCAGACAGGTTTTCCCATGTTCTCACACCTCTACTTTTAATTAAAATGCTGACAATCAGGGATAAGGGGAACAAAATACAAAGGTAATCATGTACAGAAAAACATATTTCACCAGAGCATAAGCTATTAGCACTTTCTCGGCTATCTGATCATCTGACAGGCTTAAGGGTAAAAGTGATGTGAATTTCAAATCTCTAGCTGCTCCCTGAGGAGGCTCTGTCTCATACAGTTTGTAGTGAACTGAGACAGTGGAATGAAAAAATGAAGGAAAGGAAAAGACAGAATACAGCAGGATGTATAAACGTAGAAACAGGGCCAAGTTCAACCCTCTTTGAGTGCCATTGACTTTGATGCATTCAGTGGCACATGAACATCTGTCTCAAAACAGCATAATCCCCTACCCGAACTAACATTTGTCATATCTGTAGGTTTAGCTCTGTAGGACTCAATCCATTCAGGAAATTAAGCAGGTATCTAATGTTGAACAGATGAGCATTTTCGCTGAAGTCAGAACAATTACAATTAGATATTCACCAAAATCCCTTGCTGAATTGGGACCTGAGTGGAGTAGCTTGTTGCAGATGGTTACCAAATGCCTGGCTGCATTGCAAACCGTTCTTTTCTACCGAGACACTCCAAGCTGGCTATGCACTTCCTTTCTCAGGTCACTTTTTTGCACTCCATACTTGTGTATGACTGCTGTTTTCCCCCCCTTCACTTAAGTATACTGCTGTCACTGATCTGGTGAGTCTAGATGCATGGGCATCCCTTAAGAGATCATATGCCCAGTTGCTTTCCATTACTTCTCTTCTTCTACTCATGCAAGAACAAAAAGATGACTTTGTGCACAGGAAAACTGCAGCCAAAGAATGAAATAAGAGATAAAGAAGAATACCAGCTACTGGAAGAAAATGGTATTGGAAATGATCCTTAGCAGCATAATGGACAGCTGACTCAATGCACTACAGCCTGTCCTTCAATGAGCTTTTCATTGGCTTTGAGAAGTGGAAGGGTCTGAAGGAGAAACGACTATACAATGGTGTTTTTGTGTATTTACAGTGAACTCCTACCAAGTGTGAGAGTAGCATGAATTCCTTCAGTAGCAGGATTTAGCACAATTTTAGGTTTTTATTTTTGTGGAAGCTTCTTGCACCTAGCCCAAGGGTGTGGTGCTTGCATCATCCAGAGAGTACAACAGACTAGACTGGGCATAGGTCAAACATAATTGCAGTTCTCATGCTTGCTCCCTGCCCTTCTGTCACCAGTTAACTAGGATTTTCTCCATGGGGAAATAATTTCCACATCTTGGCTCCTGAAATAAATTGAATCAATGTATTAATCCCATCTTTTTTTTTTTTTTTTTTGCTTAGAGTATCTGCAGCCTATTTAACTTTTATTACAATTGTAAAGGTAACCTAATAATTCCAGACATACTCAGGAAATTATAACTGGGTTTGCTCTGTTCCTGGCTAATGTGCACATCTGGGCATACTTCAGACTCTTAACCCTTAATGTTTACCACTGAGTTCATTGCATATGGTTAGACGTGTGTTCTGCTGCGTATGTTTTCTGCACTCAAATATTAGGAAGAAATTTCTTGCAACATGCTGTCTTTCTTTTCTTGCTTCAGTCACATTCAAAGCTTTTCGCTTGCATACAAAAGCCTGCTGACTTTTGTAAACTGTAAATTGAGCTCTCCTAGATTCCAGTGACAGTGTATCACTCTGTTTTCCCTTTCTGGACATCTCTGGTGCGTCTTGATTTGCAAAGAATATACAAGATTGAAATAAAGACAAAAGGTACTTTCATTATGCTTGTCCTTCCATGGTATAGGTTGTACAACGTCAAATAGGAAAGCACAAGAGGTTGACAGGTTAGCTGTAAGTCTCTAAGCAGGGTAGCTTCCTTTTTTTATGTTTTATCGTTTTTCATGCTGTGTAGTTTAGGACCTATCTTTAGAAGGAGGGTGGATCGGATGAACTCTTTAAAAAGGCTAGTATATCAAATGATATTTATCATAAAATATCTCAGGTTTATGTCATTTGTAGCTGTAGTTTAATTATACCTAATAGGTTTCCCTAACTGTGATATTGACTGTTTTATAGGAATCAGAATGACCCTTTTGATCAGCTGTGGGTACAGCTTCACTAATAGGCATAAATCAAAATGTCTTAGATCAACTTTGTACCCCTAAGGCAAAATGTAAATGATGAAGGGATGGGACTAGGTTTTGTCATATTCTCTTCAAATATCATGTTATATTAAAGAAAACACTTTTCTCAATCACAGGTGCATATACAAAGAATGAGTGACAACTCGATGTCATCTCTTTGATAAGTCTACTCCCTTGGCATTTTTAGATGTACTTTCATAAATGAGCTTCAATTTGTCTTGCATGGAGTGGAGCTGTATCTCACTGTCTGCAAAGCTGTATTTAAAAATGTGCTTACTACTCCATAATTCACAAAGGAGGGGGGAAGGTAAAGAAAAAAAAAATAATACACTTTGTGTATTTTGCAAGAGACCAAAAGGGAAATGTGCGTATTTGTTCCTTAAAGTCAAAGCACTACAGGGAGGAAGGCAAACCTGAAGTCTGTGCTGTTCCATCACCAATCTGGCAGTTTGTTATATGATGTTTTTTATATGCCACTACTTGGGTGACGATCCTGGCGTACCAGAATCTCTCTGCCTGCCAGAAGAAAGAGGCAAGCAGAGAACATTGAACAGCCAGAGCAAGTATTTTGTTCAGCAGGGTGTATCTCTTTGCATGCTTAAGACAAGCACAGACACATGCATAGGTTGAGATGAATGTACAGTCTGCATTTTATTTGCATGGGATATTTCAAAACTATACTGCTTAGCTGAAAAAAAAAAAAAGGATTTTTGATAGTGTAAGGATAGGACCAGCTTTAAACAGTAGGAGAAGATCATATAAGTAGTATAATGTATTAGGTATGTTTGTGTATATATGTTCTATATTGCATATATAATATGTATATCAAATAATATGTTACGTAACATGCATGTCTAATATGTATATCAAATAATACAGGTTGTGTAACGAGTCAGATCTTCATCTGATATAAATTATCAACTTCCATTTGACATCTTGTGGAGCTTTTAAAGTTTTACATCCATTGAGAATCTGCCCCGTTCAGCTTTTGAAATGACCAAATAAGGCAGTTTCTATAGCATCTATAGGATCAGACCCACCATTTGTTAGTCGTTTGAATCTGACAACAGTTGCCTACCATTACTCCTGCTTTGAATTCTAATCTGACATTTAACCTAGCTGGAAATGTATTGCCTCATTTACTTTTCTGCTCTCCCCCCTTCCATTTACTTCTAAATAACCTTTTTCTTTAGATGATTTTCATGAAATTGCCACTAAAAAGAGTCCAGTTTGAGCTGCCTCATTTAAAAACTGTAAGATAGTGCAAGACATCTGAAGATGTCATTGTAACAGATGAAAAACACTTCAGCTAGCGCATAAACACTATCAAGTAGAATTTGAACTGAAGTTATAAGCTAGGCTGAAATGATATTTTGTTAATAATTGTCAAATATTCCACAAATAGCACAATTCTAAATAGCGCTATTCTGAGCAATGAAAGCACCGCATAACATGCTGCATTTTTAAACAGAGCTGAACAGAATATAGAATTTCTGTTTGGGAAATGTGGACATCTTGAAGTTCAATTTTGTTCAGAAAGAGAATAAATATCTTTGCTGCAAAAGGAAAATTCTAAGTAGCAGCTTCAAAAAGTAATGTGCAATTCACAATCAAAAGTTTAGGTTTTAAATTGTCTTTCTATTTTTTATTATTTTGATGTCATAGTCTGGTTAAAGAGATGACAGTATATGGGAGAATGTGCTAGGAACAAAAGCATCATCAGATACTTTGCTGATTTCTTTATCAGTGTAATAGAGAAGAAGCTGTTTTCGATATCCTTATGTAGGATATAGTGTTACATTTTCTACTACTGTCAGATCATGAAATAATGTGAATAAAAATACAGAATATTTTAAATTAAACTTTAATGTTGAAATAAATATTCAATTTTGATAAACCAGTTGAAGTTTTTATAAGAAATTTTGATGAGCAATGTTTAATAACAAATTTTAATAAGAAACAAAAATAAGTAAAGTTCCATTTCACTGATATTTCCCAACAGAAGATTATTTTATTGGAAATATATTAAACCAATTCATTTGCTTACAATCTAAGAATACATTTATATTCAATCTCTGTCAAGCAGGCAGTGCATTGCTGTTACAATACCCGCTGTCTTCTTTGGCAAATATTTTGCTCAGTAATCCTGCTTCTAAAGTTATTATATGTGCTATGATGTTACCCATGGATACAACCAAGATCAACCCCCTCCCCCGTCTCCTAGAGCGCCTACTGAGTTATGGAGGAGACAGTTCTCGCTCCAAAGAGCTTGCAGTGGATCTAGATGAGACAGTGAGGCAATACGGAATGGAAGGACAGTAAGGGAAATAAGGACTGTATGACTAAAACAAGCCAAGTGACCCAACTCTTTGCCCTATACCATTTCTGACATCTGTGTTCCCTCTTAATTCATTTTTGCAAATTACTTACTTTTTAAAAATTCAGTTGATTCCCTATACATGCAAAACTCTTTTCTGCATGGGTTAGCAAGATCTACAGTCCAGCCCTATGAGAGTGAACATGCTACTTGCTTAACGACAAGCAGGCAAATCTTGGTCTTGCGTATATATCTCATGTTGCATCTAACAGTGGAGGGCACTAGAGTAGGAGGAGTGGTGCCGTTTCTTTTTGGTCTGGCTAGAAATAAAAGACAAATGCCTTAAAAGTCATTCATCAAGAATAAGGAGTAAATAAAGTAAAAACATGACAAAAATCACAGAATCACACAGAATCACAGAATGTTCGAGGTTGGAAGGGACCTCTGTGGGTCATCTAGTCCAACCCCCCTGCCAAAGCAGGGTCACCTACAGCAGGCTGTAGAGGACCTTGTCCAGGCGGGTCTTGAATATCTCCAGAGAAGGAGACTCCACAACCTCCCCGGGCAGCCTG
>Ga0065711_1050240_pt1 | contig 10922 bp, 7 predicted proteins | sample Hoacrofraction12_FD_59098 | JGI IMG/M metagenome (GOLD analysis project Ga0065711, IMG submission 59098) | Hoatzin crop microbial communities from Cojedes, Venezuela - Epithelial fraction 12 v2 (version 2) | ecosystem: Host-associated > Birds > Digestive system > Esophagus > Crop | place... | reverse complement strand
GAGAGGAGAGGAGAAATCATAGAACAGTTTGGGTTGGAAGACACCTTTAAAGGTTACCTAGTCCAACCCCCCTGCAATGAGCAGGGATGTCTTCAACTAGATTAGGTTGCTCAAAGCCCCATCCAACCTGACCTTGAATGTTCCCAAGAATGGGGCATCTACCACCTCTCTGCAAAACCTGTTCCAGTGTTTCACCAACCTCATTGTAAAGAATTTCTTCCTTCTATCTAGTCTAAATCTACCCTCTTTTAGTTTAAAACCATTACCCCTTACCCTATCAGAACAGATCCTGCTGAAATATTTGTTCTCAAATTTCTTATAAGCCCCTTTTAAGTAGTGAAAGGCCACAGTAAGGTGTCCCCAGAGCCTTCTCTTCTGCAGGATGAAGAACACCAATTCTTGCAGCCTTTCCTCATAGGAGAGGCATTCCATCCCTGATTGTTTTTGTGGTCCTCCTCTGGACCTGCTCCAACAGGTCCATATCATTCCTGCGCTGAGGACTTCAGAGCTGGAGGCAGGACTCCAGGTGGGATCTCAGCAGAGCGATGTAGAGTGGCAGAATCACCTGCCTTGACCTGTTGGCCACGCTTCTCTTGATGCAGAACAGGATATGGTTGGCTTTCCAGGCTACAAGTACACAATATTGGCTCGTTTCCAGCTTCTCATCCACCAGTACCCCCAAATCCTTGTTGGCAGGGCTGCTCTCAATCCCTTCATCCCCCAGACTTTATTGATAGTGGGGGCTACCCCGGCCCAGATGCAGGACCTTGCATGACGTTCACACAGGCCCACTTCTCAAGTTTGTCCAGGTCCCTCTGGAAGGCAAGCCGTTCCTCAGGTATGTCGAAGAAAAAATTGGGAGAATGAGAAAGATAAAAGGTACATTAAAAAGGGTTTCATAAGAAATATCCAAAGTAAAGTTATGATGAGTTATGAGTTCTTCAATGACTGTTATTACAGTTTGGATCCAGCAGGTGCTCTTGTTGCCAAAGTAAATCAAAGGATAGTGATAAACATCTCCAATGATTCATAAATGACTTTGAGGCATATAGAATTTTTTGACCTTTGTGCACATCTGAAGTTAGGGTTAGGAGATAGATTAGAAGAAGACCAAGTAGTAATATGTTTTAATGGACTATATATGTAACGAGTTGATGTGAATGTCAACAATAAGTTGTACAGGAGTCTACATTGCATGGGAGTTTATCGCATCCAGTCTTTGCCAGTCCCGGGGAATGAAAAGGGTTGTGAAAAACAGACTTTCATCTCTCCTACACACTAAATGAGACAGATAGTGCTCATTTATCTCAGCCAGACAGATTCTTTCCAGTAGCAACTGTTGAGTAATATGTCAGATCAGACCCGATCAACTCCAGAGGACACATGCAACAAAGTCCATGTAAGGCAGTGCTCTCTACCCTGAAGCACACAGTGGTTTATTGCACTGGAAGAAGGATTCTGTGTGAGTGGGTGAAAAATGCTACGAACCGGAACTTGAGGATTTGTTTCCTCAACAGAGTCCTAAATCTACATCCCTCAGTATCTGAGGCAATGTCCAATATCATGATGATGCCATAATGCACCCTCACAAAGTTCTGGTCAGTGGGACAGCCCTGTGATAAGCTGCCTCTACTCCACCCAGGGCAGCCTATCCCGTCTGCAGGGCATTACCGTAGCAGTGCAACCCCCTCCAGAAACCTTCTTGTCTCCTCTTCCAGAGAACAGAACAACCTACTCAGCTATTTACTTTCTGTGAGGGCAGACCAGAGCAGTGTCATCCAAGAACGACTCTGAACTTGGTTATATCACTTACTAAAGTACCTTCCAAAACTGGAAAGTACACTCCTAACACTATTAATGCTAAGACCTGGCAACTTGACAGGGTAGTGTAAGGAAGTCCACAGTTCCTCTTTCTTTCTTCTTAGTGTCTTTGAGGATATTTTGAAATAAGAAATAGATATCTACACAGTTTTTTACAAATCTATTATTTTGCTTTTGTGCATAATTTTTACTGGCATAGTCAACATCTGAACAATGGAAAACAATAGGTAGAATAGCCTGTTGCATCCAAAGAACTATATTGGAGGGGTTTTATTATTTCTGGTTTTACTAATGTGACTGAAACATTCAAGTTTTGATCTCTGGCCAGAAAACACAAACAGAAAGTAATAAGAATTATGACTATTTTCCTGTCTTCAAATTTCACCCAAAGAAGATAAGAATTTCATACTATTTACATATTCAGCTTCGAGAAGTCAAGTATGTTCAGAGATAGTCACAGGTTTTGAAGTTAGCAGTATTTTGTGTAGCTGAGGCTGAATTTCAAGTCTATATTTAAAATGAAAATAAGCCCAAAAAAGTCATGCCGTGTGTTATTGGACACATTTTGCAGAAGCCAATTCAGAGTAGCTTGACTGGTGCTGAGAAAATGTATGCATTTTTATGGAAACACTAAAAGAATAAAACAACCATACACAAGACCCTCTAGAAGAAGATGTGTAGCAAGGATGTCTGCTGTGAATCTTTATAGATGTAAAATGCTGATCCTTTTTGCTGCCTACTGTTGTGAAGAAGGTTTCTAAACTGCAGAAGTAATGTCTGCTACTTTTGTATGTTAAAATTGAGAGATTAAAAAGGTGTTTAAAGAAAGAACAGTGCATAGAGTTTCTCTATTAATCTTTCAAAAAGAAGTGTATCATAGGAAAGATCCATAAATGAAGTCAAAAGGTCAGTACCTTTGCTAAGTGTAAATGCAAGAAAATGCTCCTGGCTGCTATTTCAGTCTGGGTATTTTAAATCAGTTGAACACCCAAATAGCCTTTTCTTTTCACTACATTCTCTTTTCAATCCATTTTTACTACTGCTATTACAGCAGTTCCCCTTGGCGCCACTCTAGTTTATGTGTAGAGAGTGGTACTATTATATACCACTCTTCCTAGCACTTTAAAACTGGCACAAGAATATCTTTCTTTCATGTGAAATGTATGACTTGAATCTTCCTGTCCATTAAATTAAAAAATAATATACCTTGCAGGAGAAGTCTAGTTTCAGCTTTGGAACAAATGTGAGTAAACATTGATTCTCTAAAGACAAAGAGTTATGTTGAATTATATCAAGAAATCAAAATTTTATTATGTTATTTTAACAAAATAGAAGATCCCCTCTTGTTTCTTACTGGTAAAATAGAAACAAAACCCCCAAACATTTGAAGTTACATATTGCATTGCGACAACTTTCAGTTTAGCTGTTCTAACAATGGATATTTTATTGTTAGTAAGTCAAAACTAGGGAGACAAAAGTATTTTCCTTTTTTTCCAAAAAATATTTAAATATTGCCTAGTTTCCTAATTCTTGATATTGCTTTTTACAGTTTGAGAGTTCCATTTCCTCTTAGCTACACAAACTTAAGATCAATGGCTAAAGGGTTTCTGGACCCTTTCTGGATTGACAGGACAGGTATTTATCACAACTTTTTCCTTTACTTCTTTGTGCTTTGATTTTCATCTTATTCAGAATTTGAATCAACTTGGGAAATGATTTTTGCATCCATTTGTACCACATAATGTGTGGTCAGGCAGCAGCTCATCAGAGGCCCTAGGAAAACTGCTGCAGTATGAAGTTACTTTTTGTGGTAAACAGTGTTAATATTTGGTTTAGATTACATTTTTAAGTGTTCTTAGTCACTTTGTATTTATTTCTCTGAAATACACACCCACAAAAAAATTTGAATCTCTTGAACGTGTTGGGAGAAGTCATCAACTGAATACACAGCAGTTCCGTGGCAATAACTGGCGAAGTAAATCAGCAGAGTGGCAAATAGCTTAACTATTGGCCTAGTAACATATTTAATATGCAGATATGGTAGAATTTCATTACCAACAAAAGCCAGTCCTTTTCGCCTTGCAGATAGACTGGGAATCTTTGTGATATACAACCTTTCACTAAGCCTGGTTCTTATGTTTCTTCTCTGTACAATTATGGTACAACATCAGTTTCCGAAGGATAATTTACCATCAAAATAAGAAACAGGCTGGTACCCAGAACTGACAGTTCCTCTCTGTTTACTACTGTTAATAAACTTGATGATACATCTTGCACAGCAAGCTTCATTTTTTTTTAATGGCAACCGCATGAAATGATCCATTGAACAAAAAACTCTGGCCTTTATCTATCTAGGTTTAAGTACTGAAGCACTTGTATTATTAGTCATTTTTATGTGACTATTATGCGAACAGAGTCCCATCATAAGAACTTGGCTGAGTGACTAAACATGGGGATCAAACTAAAATGATTGTTGGAAGGCACATGTTTAATGGTTGCAACAGTAAGGCTTCTAGTTCTTATTTCATCTTCATTAAATAACACTAAGTAAGAAGAGATGCAGCATGATAGCAACTTTTTTCAGGTACATTGGTTTCAAGTGACAAAAAATATAGCGAATAACTGAGAAATATGACAGAAAACAAGAAATACATGTAGTTTTCTAAAGAGAATATAGTATTATGTTGTATTTTGAAATAAGAAGAAGCAGGAAGAGAATGTAAAAATAGTTCATGCACAGCCAATTAAATTAATTGTCTGTTACATATATATATATAAACTTTTTAAAGCTGATATCAATGGAGTTTTGTTTCATGGAGAAGAGAGGTAAGAACCAACTCTTAAGTTAAGCCAAGACCAATTAAATAAACAAGAAGCTTCCTTGTGTTCATTGTGAGATGGATGAACTAGTAAATAACTAGTGACCACATCTGTGTTTAATTCAGAAGATTTAATTATCTAATAGTTCTAGAGACATATGGAAGAGAGAGCTATACAAAACAATATTTAGGAAGTTGCAGTGGCTGACTTATGGACATAGATCAAGAGAATTAAGCACTTGTACCTAGTTAAATGATGTCCATAGAAACATTCAACAAGCAGTCTAAGATGAAAATACTGAAAAGGAAGGAAGTTATATAGAAATATACAAGAACTACTAGGAATAATAGAACAAAAGAACAAAAATTCACCTCAAAACTTTTAAAAGGAAAATTCAACAAATATCAAAGTTGCCCAGCAGTAACAGTTATTAAATGTTGCATTCAAAACATCCTTTTCAAAAGCAGAAAGAACACAGAAGCTTTAAGAAAATGAGACCCATGTGTGGAGATCTGGTAAACAGATCCAAATATTTTAACATTTCATTATATTTTTGCATTTCCCTCACATATGGTTAAGTTCTATAGAGCAAAACACTGTAAAATTTTAGTTCTGAGTTTTTTTATTGTTTTGTTGGAAGGAGATATTCTCTTACCTTTCTCTGAAGCACTGTAAGTTACAACAGCTAGAAATCCAACGCTTTTGTGCACTAGTGCCATTGAAGTCTTTCAGTTATTTGTTTAGTCGGTTTTGCTTACCTTCTGGAGATAGATTAATTCACCAGTACGGCAGGGCCAGGAGGGAATTTTCCTTCCATTGAGGACGGATGAAACCGTCCTTTTGTTCTGCATCTTTGTTTTGATTCTTTGTGTTACTTGGACCCTGTTCTGTAAAAAGTAATTTAAGTTTCCTTTTGGGTTTTAGCAAAGAATTATTTCTTCCTCAATCCTCCCTGCTCTCAGCTAGTGGCATACTGAAGTTGTGTTGTTGTGTTGTTTTGTTGTGTGCTTCTTTTTTAAAATCTTCAACTACATACCTTAAGTTTGTTCTAGGATACTGAATGGTTTTCTGTTGTTGTAGAGTTCAGTATACTTGGAGTTAGGATTAATTTGGTGTATAGTTCTTATATTGATGAAGCCTTTGCATCTTAATTCTGACAGGGGTAAGCATGCAGATCTGTTTCCTAACTTGTTCTTTCTTTTATCGTGACAATGCCCCAGACACAGAATATATGGACATAGAACTACAAGATTTAAAAGGCTGAAGTACCATATCTAGCAATTTGGCCTAATGCAGAAATTAATTATGTGAAAACAGGGTTCCACACTAAGGAACAGCCTAAGCAAGAGAATTGTACTCTAACGTGTATACCTTCCCTGTGTTCACAGCAGTACACTGTGTACATATATGGCTTCCCCTGTGCTACAACTATGCTACTAGTTTCTCAGCAGTAGATTTAATCTAACAAGAAAAAACTAAAAACTTATAAATCATAACAGTAACAACCTAGTATTAATTTTAATGTTACCAGCTTTGACACTGCAAACACTTCTGCTTTAGAAAGGGCTAACAGACATCATAGCTTTTTAACAGGATTCCAGTTCTGTTCCCATCTTGCATTTCTGAATCACAGCCACTTTGGTTATCAAAGAGGGTTAACTGAAAACACTGAGGATTAGAAATTGGTCCTGATCCAATAAAGGGAGGGTTCCGATGCGATCCCAGGGGACGAGATTGAGACACAAATGAGGTCAGGTGCCGTACAACCCTGCCAGCTTTATTCCAACTAACTTTGAACTGAAGCTGGGACAAGGAGATAACAGAGAGAGGACAGAAGGAGAAAGCGAGAGAGAGAGAGAGAGAGAGAAAATTGAGGAACGTGGAGGGGGTGGTGGGTACAGGGCACTACCCGCTGCCGCCACGAGTCTGGCGATCCCCAGCAGATGAAGCCCTTCTCCCTTGATATCAGGATGTCACGCTGCGGGTTCCAGCAGATGCACGGGGTGGGGGGAGAGGAGAGACTGCACCCGAAAAGCGCTCGCAGCCCCTTCTCATGTCGGCCCACTCCCACGCGCAGTGAGCCTGTGTGCGCGCGCAGCCCGTGATCTCTTCAGGCGGGTGCCCCCTGCCTCTTCCCACCCCGGCGCAGGCGCACCGGGATAGATGTCCCAGCTCGGTGTGGTCGTTTCTCCAGAGGCAGGACGTCCCAGTCAGGAAGCAGGGGCTGTGGTAAAACGGCAATGTTGTGACAAGTCTCATTTCATAACGTTCTGCTACAAGATTATTTTCCACGTGTCTTCTAAACTGTATTTGGCATAAGATACTTGCTTAATGTGAACCAGAATCTCTCCAACCATCTTTCAAACTGGCCACAACAGAAAAAAAAATAACCGTTTTCTTTTAGTAGAATCATGTTATATTTCAAAGTTAATGGAGCTCTTAGAATGCCTATGAGTAGGCCGAGAAATCTCAGTTACATTGAGCTTGATGTAAAACCCAATGAAGTTGCTGGACACTTTCCACCTGTTTGAGTTTATTTAAAATGTCCTTCTAAATACTTATTTACAGGTCACCAGGGAGATGAAATATACTTTAAATTTCTCAAAGAAGAGCTTGGAACTTGCAATATTTTTAAATTTTTTTCTGTATACTCTAGTTTGTTTTGCTGTTCATTCTACCTATACATGACTAAAGGTATCTTTCAATAAGATGAAACCTTCAGAAAGGGAAAGAAACTTACTGGTAAGGATGCTGCAAGACTGCTGAAAAATTGTCTAAAACTGAAATGTTTGGGTGTTATTAATGAAAGTGAAAATATCCTGAAAAGTAAGTGCTTACTAAAACAATATAACCTTTTAACAATATTCTTGCATAAACAATTCACATAAAGTAACAAAGCACAAAACACAAAACTTTAAGTTAAAACCACTGTGATATAAGTTTAGGACCAAGAACTGGAGCAAGGAGTACTATTTTTGTTGTTTTTTTTTCCTCCAAGAGCTACTAGTTTTAATCCTGACTAATTTACATCATTGACTAAAAAATTTTTAACGCTGGAAATATGCAAAATTTAGCATTTAAACTACATGTGGGACATCAAGTACAATGTTGGAATCTGCTGTATTAGTCACAAATGTAACATCCTGAATGGAGGAAGGGAGGTTTTAAATGCCAGATGGGTGGAAGAATCTAGTATGTGATCAATTAGTTTTATTATTAATATATATGTAATAGGCTAGAATCCAGACAAAACCGATAAACTTTTTAGGGTCACAGAAACTGCTAGTGGTCATTTGTGAATAGTTTACTTTCAAGACTTCATTAATGTACTACTAGAGAGAAAATTTCATATCACATTTGATTTACTTTTTCATGTATTACAGCTGCTTCCTCCACTCATATTTTAGGTTACATTTTTCATGTAGTTATAGGAAAATAACTTGATGTACTGTTCTTTGTCATATCTCACTGAGCTGTGCACATAAAAATCCTCTGAATCTTAGTGGAGAGCAAAAATGAAAACAGCAGAGTAAGTCGCGTAATTAAGGTCTTTGCTCATATATTGAAATAAAATGAGTTTGAGTTACATGTAATTCTTAAGCATACGTCATTCGTTTATTTGGCTGCAGATCTCCTTTTTGGATTGCTGTGTTTCATAAAGAACATTTTGTCTGTTTTTACATTTATTCTTTGACAGAAGAAGAGTTCTTTTTATTTCAAAATTCTTACGAACATATATTTTCTCCTCCTCCTCACATCTGTTATGGAAAGAAACAAAAAAACACCTCATGTTTTTGTATTAGTTTGCCATATAAAAATAAGTATGAAGCATAGAAAAAAAGTACCATCAGTAAAATACAAATAAGACATAATGAAATTTTGTGAATGACCTATTAGATGTTGTGCTTAATAACACTTGCCACCAGAGTCTTCATTTCAACAAAGCATTTTGGATCAGTGTTAGGGTATGCTGGGAACCAGGATTTGTCGAAGGCTAGGTGCAAATAAAGTTGGGAAGGGCTGAGGCACAAGCTTGGGAAGTGAAGTCAGAAACATGAGAAATGAAGTCAATTAAGGAAAGGAAGGAAGCTCCTTTCCTTGTGTGCATGCATGTGCAAGTATTTGTACACAAGGCTTGTCTCGGAGCAAAGCCCTGCTGCCATATTACCCTTGAGCTCACCCAAGTCGGTGTTGGTGCCCAAAAGAATGCAGCAGTTCTTGCCTGTAGCTGAAATGGGTACTGGATATTGAAGGCGAGGTCTTGCAGATGTACAAGAAGGAGGAGAATATGCTTTGTTACATCTTAAGCTCTGCTGCACACCAAGCCTATGCACTGAAACTCCAGGGTGTATGGCTTCTCGATTTGAAGAGCACTTTAGCCTATGGAGGATTTGTGTGCAATTTTCACAGGGGCAGTGAAATGTGACCCTCTTATTCCTTGTTCCTAGGGCTCATGTAGGAAAAAATGATTTGACAGTGTTTATTTTTCCCTGCTCATCATTTTCAAGGGGTAGATATGTATCATATTTGTGATGTCTCAATTAGACCTGTCATAAAATGTCACATTATTTCTTTCTCCTAGCAATTCCTTTGTGTAACTGACCTTTATCACACTCTGATGAAATAGAACAGAGCAAAATGACTGTCATTGAGCAGAAACACGATTTTATCTTAGATCTTGCTTCTGATTTGGTGTACAGCAACAAACTCAAAACAGTTAATAGAAATCAGTGTTCATTGACCATCTCAGTCACAATATTTGAAGAAAAATTTTCCTATCCTGTTAGCTTTTGGTATTTTCTTTTATAGATCTGTATCTATCCTTCTTCCTATATTTATTTCTTACCTGGTAACACACTACCTTAGTGAAGTACTTTTGCTTTGATTTTAATTCCATCATTTTCAGCAAGAAACTTTTCTTTCCATTTTAGCTCTTTCATATCTGAAAGAAAGACAACACATCTGTAATATATGTAACTCAGTTATGACATTTTCATTCTGTAGATATATGAAAAGAGATTTTTAACATTGCTTTTACTGTTCAGGTAATTGAGCCAAAATTTCAGAGGTAACTAGCCACTTTGGCAGCCACAGAGGCTTTGTAGAATTAGGCCATTTTAAATTGCTTGACACAATAAACTTCGAAAGAAATGAAATTCTTTACATTTAAAGAAAGAGGAATACATTTGGGATTTTAAAAAAGGTGGTTAGTGATACAGTTTTCTTGCTATGATTCACATCTGTGAAGACTTGTGTCCAATGCACAGACACAGTAACCTTGTAGTCCAAGTCGATAAAAAAAATCTTGCATTTCAATCTCCATGTCAGCTCAGGGGTGTAAAATGATTGCTCTAGTCTAATGTAAGTACAAACCAATACAGGCATGGGATTTTGGTTTGTCTGAGGACTGTAAGTTTTCTATTAGCACTGGCTAGTGTGACAAGCTCACTGTAGGTATTGGCAGCCATGGCTGAAGCACCTTCCCCTGTGCCCTCCACCTGCCTGCAGCTGTGGCCAGTTCTGAGACTTAGAGGGGTCTCTCTGCACAGTGTGCTTGAAGGGGTTTGAGTCCAGCACCTCAGCCTCTCTTGACTGCTCTCCCTCTGCTTCCATTAATGCAGGCTTTACAAGAGAGGCTCGGAGTCACATCAGACAAATCTCACTCTCAATGAAGAAAGACCCAGCTACCTTCAAACCTTGGATAAGTATGTTTTGATTCCTTACAGATGATGCCTTTCTTCTTCAGACTTTTTTCTTTGATTTCTGCTGGATTATCAAATTTCTACTGGATCCATTTTCCTTAGTCTTGTCCCCATGCCCCAACACAGCATCATTTTATTAAAGATTTTCTTTCTGCACTTATTTTCAATTCTTAAGCCTACCTTGAAAAATACATATCTCCTTTCTAAACATTTTCACTTCTATTCCTTTTTTCATTTTTGTGTACATTTCTGAGTTTATTAATTTTCTCAGATCCTCTTGCACTGCTGATCAAGAAGCACAGTTTTCAGCAAGTTAGATTTTTGAGTTATTACGACTGTTTTTGGGCAAGCAGTATGTCAGGTCACACAAGAATAATGACACTTTTTCACTTATACAACAGCATGCCAAGAAATGTGTAGTCATTGTCAAAAGAGAAACTGAAGTATAACTTGAGAAGAAAAGAAAAGAAAAGAAAAGAAAAGAAAAGAAAAGAAAAGAAAAGAAAAGAAAAGAAAAGAAAAGAAAAGAAAAGAAAAGAAAAGAAAAGAAAAGAAAAGAAAAGAAAAGAAAAGAAAAGA
>Ga0065711_1009525_pt1 | contig 10922 bp, 8 predicted proteins | sample Hoacrofraction12_FD_59098 | JGI IMG/M metagenome (GOLD analysis project Ga0065711, IMG submission 59098) | Hoatzin crop microbial communities from Cojedes, Venezuela - Epithelial fraction 12 v2 (version 2) | ecosystem: Host-associated > Birds > Digestive system > Esophagus > Crop | place... | reverse complement strand
TCTTGGGTGGATCCCATCTGGCCCTGTAGACTTACAAGTGTCCAGGTGGCTTAGCAGGTCATTAACTGCTTCCTCCTGGATTATGGGAGTTTTATTGTGCTCTCCATCCCTGTCTTCAAGCGCTGGGGGCTGACTAGCCTGGGAATCACCAGTCTGACTATTAAAGACTGAGGTAAAGAAGGCATTAAATACCTCAGCCTTTTCCTCATCCTTGGTGGCAATATGTCCCCACGCATCCAATAAGGGATGGAGACTCTCATTGGCCCTCTTATTGTTGCTGAAGTATTTGTAAAACCTTTTTTGTCATTCCTTACAACAGTGACCAGCCTGAGTTTTCCCTGGGCTTTTGCCTTTTGGATTTCCTCTCAGCATGATCTATTGAGACCCCTGTACTCCTCTTGAGTCACCTGCCCTTTCTTCCATAGGTGGCAGACTCTCCGTTTTTTTCCTGAGTCCCAGCAAGAGCTCCCTGTTCATCCAAGCCGGTCGTCTTCCCCACCGGTTCGTCTTGCGGCACAGGGGGACAGCCTGCTTCTGTGCCTTTAAGACTACCTCCTAGAAGAATGTCTAGCCTGCCTGGACACCTTTGCCCTTCAGCACTCTCTCCCAAGGGACCCTCTCAATCAGCATCCTGAACAGGCCAAAGTCTACCCTCTAAATATCCGTAGTGGTTGTTTTGCTGGCCCCCCTCTTAACTTCACCTCAAACCAACAACTGTATCATTTCATGGTTGCTAAGCCCAAGAGAGCCTCCAGCCACCACATCTTCCACCAGTCCTTCTCTGTTAGTAAACAGCAGGTCAAGCGAGGCACCTCCCCTGGCAGGCTCACTTACCAGTTGCATCAGGAAGTTATCTTCCACTCTGCTTGGAAATCGAAAGACCCACAGAGACCTCTTCACAGCTAGCAGTCTACATAATCGTTGATATGATGTACAAAAAACCTACCAACTGCTGTAAGAATTTAAAGAAAGAACATAGTGGAGAGTTAGTGTTATTTAGAAGATTTGTACTCTGGGTATTTATATCAGTGTTCCAATATAAGTATAGTGTGGTGTTGTTTAAGCAGAATGTACTGGTGCCATGCATCCCTTGACAGAAATAAAACACAGTGAGTTTTTGCACGCATCTGCATCTTGGACAGTTTGGCTATTAAAATAGAAGAGTTTTGCCATCTGGAAAAGTGGTAGAAATTTAATGTAAGCAGATGAATCTGTCAAAAGGAGCATATTTTCTTCTAATGAAAAAATGAGAAGCAGTGAGCAACTCAAAAAAATTGAGCCAGTTAATGGGAATTGACCCACAAGAATTCTGACCTATGGGATCAACATTTGTAAATGCTGAGCTACATTTCAAGGAAAAAAAGCATCAGTTATGCAAAATCAGGATCTTTACACCCTTTTATCATTGTTATTAAAACTGCATTAATAAAAGCCTCAAATGTTTCTATCATTCTACCTTCTTAACAATAACGTAATAAATAGTAGCCATTAGTAGCTAGGCGTTGCTGAAAGGTTAAACCATTTCAATTAGAAAACATACATATATATAAAAGAAGCTGTTTTATTTAGAAACAATGTTTAGAAAAGTGTTCTTTTTTCATGATAGCAAGGTGCGTAAACCATTTTTGTCTCTTGAGGAAAAACACTGAACTCTGTAAGTGGAGGGATATTCAAAGCCTCTGCTATTTAAACTTTCTTCAGGCAAACGTGAAAAAATTAGGTACTCTGAGGAACAGCAGCGAGTGAAACAGGTAGCCCTAACATTAGTAACAAATCATGAGGCTTCAATTCCACTTAAAAATAATTTTGGCAAAGTTTATAGGAGAAAGACTACCACCTCCCTGTCTTCTAAAGCAAGAGAAAATAGATGCCAAATTTCACAGTAGCTGGGGTCAAAGAACAAAACACAGAAATGTGCTAAATCTTGATGTGCCTGGATAATGTTATTGTAATCTTAACTATATCCGTATTTAATTTAGATATCTAACTGCATAGTGTGTAACACATACTTTATTTCCAGCATACTATGGTAAGTCCGTGTGGTGAAGGCAAGTGCTGGACAGAAATCTTTTTTAACGTAATTAGCACGTTGTTGGAATACGCAATAAAATTTATATGCACTAAGGCAGAAAATGAAGGATACATGGAATCAACACAATGTTGACATAATATTTGACTCTTTTATAAGGAAAGGTTAGAAGACATTAAATGCAAATTGAAAAATAAATTTGCTCCTCCAGTTTGTAACAAGGAATCTAGCCTATTTAGATCCCATGCATCTGAGGAAATATAGCAAAAGATTACAATGGCAGGGTCAGTATTAAAACCAGAGAATTACTGGAAAAACAATAAAAGGCTATAAGTGATAGAAACATACAGAAAAAGACTAGCCAAATGTAAACAGATAAAACCAACAACAGAATTTATCCCTGAAAATATGGCTGGGGCAAATCAAGTGATGCAGTCAGTTCACATTTGATAAGTTATCACTATATGTAGCTAAAGGAGAAAAACAATGAAATTCCTTTATGAAGACAAACAACTTTAATGACAACAGAGCTCTAATGGGGCTTCTCTTCGAGCCAGCAGAAGATACTCTTCCTCATCACAATCACAGGTTTTTACACATTTTTTCTGACAGGTTTTCATGGTGAATCTTCGCAATATTTGTAAATTTTAGCACTCAAAGAAATATACATTAAATGTAAGCCGAAGATTATATGAACAACTTTAATGAAATAAAATTTAATTCAGAATTTATGTTTATGCACAGGAAATTTTATTATTTATTTGATCCTAGGCTTGGCCAGAGAACTACACCGAAGTGACTGTTGACTGGGTTAGACCTTGAATCAAGGCAAACTAAAAAAACCCAACTTCCAAATAGACATTTTTAATTGCTGTTTTCAATTCATCGCAAGTTTATAATGGGTCCAAAGTATGACAGATAAATGAAAGACTGCAGATTAGATGGAAGAACATATACAAAATAGATAGCTAAATGAGACTTATCTTTCCTTATTTTGGCTTTCTAATATCTGAATATATTTAAACATGTTGCTCTATATCTTAAATGTCCTTGTTGAAAAACATTTAGTGGGAGGGAAAATTAAGATGCAATCCTACACTATCAAACACATGAACGTAACGAAGCCTATGTTTTCAGTTTCCACTAACATACAAGGAAGAGCTGCTATTTAAAAAAATTTATCTGAAATACTTTTCATATCAGTTTAATCAGAAAAATGAACACTAAAAACCTTTGTAATAGGTATTTGGAAAAAATAAAGTTAACAATTGGAAAATAATCTTTTTCTGAATTTAATGTGAAAAAAATATTATTCTGGGTTTACAGGCAGATCCAACTGATTTATTGCTAAAGAGACAGAAAGGTCTTCCGATCAGGTTTCCTCTAAGACCTGTGCGTTCGCACTTATTCTTTGTTGTGAAAACATAGTAGTACCATTGAAATTCAAATCAAATTAAAAAAAAATCCAGAGTAATACCAGACTGATCACAAATAGTGAAACAAGTATTAAAATTTAAAATAAATCCAGATACAAAAGTGATACAAAACTAGAAAAGTTATAAAGTAACACTGACCGCAATTCAAAATTTGTGAGAGGTTTTTGGTTTGTTTCCACAATGCAGACCACACCCCCCGCACCCCCCCCCATGGCATTTCCAAAGGTTAGAAATTGTCTGGGACTATGAGTTTTAAATCCAAAAGTAAAACCAGTATAAAATTTATGTATTTCTTTCTAACTTTGCTAATGTCCCCCCAAAAATGATAACATTAACCTAGTTCATGAAAACCAGAGATGAAACTATGTACAAAATAATTGACTCAAACAGGTCATGAAATAAGTTTCCTGCCTATGCGATTTTGTTTCTGAACTGAAGACAATGCTATATGAAGCAAACAATGTTTGTTTCTTAATCTAATGATCTGAACGTTCAACAGGAGCATATTTGGAGCACATGCACACTGTATGCTGAGCAAATCTACTTCCTGAGGTCCTGCATTTTAACCTGTACAGCTACAATGAACAGAGTAAAAAAAACAAAATTCCTACGTCGCCCTGGTAGAGCAGCACTGTGAAGGAGAACATAGAATTCCTGTTATTAATTATTTGAACATTGCAGATCAGGACGTAATACATGTTGTATTTGTACACATGATTCAGCCAGAAAAAACCCTTAAAGTAGAGAATCATCTGAGGAGAGATGATAGAAAAGACTCATTTGGGTCGCTAGTCTGTTAAGTACTAATCTTCTATAAAAAATAAGTACACAATAACAGGTGTAAAGTTTGTTACATCTGGCTTGGTACGTAAGGGGAAACAGATTAAGATTAAATTGCTGTGTCTTTGAAACTACAGAAAAGTAAAATGTCCACTGCAAACGCAGGAATGTCTTCTCCCACTCCCAACATTTAGATAACGCTCTTTCTAGATTTTTTCGGTTTTTTTAGGAGAGAACTTTTTTTTTTTTTTCTTTTTTTTAAAGAGAGGTGGAATCGTTTCCGTGTTGTGGTGGGTTGGCCTTGGCTTACAGTCAAGCATCCACACAGCCACTCACTCGCTCCCCCACATCCCCTTCTTCTGTTCATTTGTGTTCCATAAAAATAAAAAAGTAAATTTCCTAAAATACAACATTTCATTCACAACAAAGGGCTCAGATGTGTTCTGTGGCAGGTCCTTTGCAGAGCCACTAGCATCCAACTCAGGGCAGCATCTAGCCACCTCCCACAAAGGCTGTGATTGCAGTGTCCCCCAGCAAAATCTTGCTATTTGCACCCAAAATTCATCTTCCTTTCTATCTTTTATTGTAATGAAAACATTTTTTCTAGTAAAATCAGATGTAATGTTTCAAAGCAAATTAGATTTTTTTTTCTATTTTTTCAATAGAAGAAAAAAACAAATTTTAATCTCAAAAATATTTTTCACAGGAAAAAGGGGCATTGACCTACCTGCTGTCTTCATTATTCTAATGATTTTTTACTAAACCAATAGAAAAAGGTGAGTTGTCCCCAAATAACAATAGGTTTCTATTCATATGAACAGATTCAATTAGCAATCAGTTGAAGAAAAGATAACTGAGCAATTTCCATTATATTATATGGAGTTTCAAAATAGGATTATTTATTTTACTCTTTTGAGATGTACACATGACATTTTTTCTAATTTCTATTTAAATAAATCAGTAAATAATCTATTTTATATAACATATAATATGTAGTAAGTAATGTAAATATACAGAAAAGAATGTAACCAACTAACATAAACAGTAGAATATTTCAGTGAATGTTTCTGTTTAAATTTTAATACTGTTTAAAAATTACAATTACATTAATCTTTAAATGATCTTCCCTGTACGCAGAAAAATTATGCATAACCGATGTTAAAGCAGCAAAAGTAAAAAAGTTAATGGTTGTTAATTTTATCTTTCAGCTTATAATGTGCTTTTTGTAGAGACCAGTAAGCAGTCACAAGCAACACTAGCACACTAATCTGCCTCTGTCAAGTTTGAAAGTATTTGTGGTAACTTCACTCCGGAATGTATCTTTTTTCTCAGTCTTCCTCTATGGGAAAAGGAAAATAACCCTTCTACAAATTGTGTGGTAAATTGTGTAAAACATGTAGAGGCAAAAGATACATAATTTCTTTTTTCTTGTAAGAAAGTGTGTGTAGAAAAGTAAAGTATGCAAAATGATGTTTAAAATAATGAAGAATTAGCACAGAGTTTTCACAGAAAATAGCTGCAGATTTAGGGTTTGTCTTTTTCCCCACTCCTCCAAATGTCAAAAATACTGTTATCAGCTTTTAGTAAGCTAACAATCTTCCATAATAGGCCAAAGGAAAAAATACCAAACAAAATCTCTAAGCTTAAATTGAAAAAATAAAATGCTGCTTATTGAAACATGATCTGTGAGATCACAGCCTAAAGCAGTGAATAAAAGCAGAGTAAATAATAGAAGATTTTGTTTCATCTCTTAGAAATGTCAATGTCACTGTTCAAGAAAATGGATTTCAGCATCCATGCTGGCAAAGCTACCTCCTATTTTGTTCTGGAAAGAACACATTAACTCCATTTTTATCGGTGCCTTATGAAATGGGGGATCACAGATCTTACTTGTCTTTTGTGATTTATCTCAGTTTCAGTAATAATACAAAATGAAGCAAAGGGACACAATTACATTGCAGATCATAAAACAAGAGACTGAAACAAGAGACTGAAGCAAGATGTCAGACAGCTGTTAACTTAAATACTTGAAATTATTTCAAGGAAACTTCAGAATTTTTAATTAGCACTGACCAGGAAATTTCATGAATTAAGAACATGGGGGAAAAAAATATTTATTTATTTATGTATTTATATATTTATCAAGAAACAGAGTTCCTAATCTTGAAACATGAATTTGTATCCCACAGCCTCTTTATAAATAATAGATAACTTTAAAATAAATCTCATGTTAGAATAATTGCGAAGATACTTTTTTCTTTTTTTTTTATTTTAACAACACTGCTGCTTTTCTTGTAAGAAAGTTAACACATGGATCATAGGAGTTTTTGTCACAGCTGTGAAGACACATAGGATAGCTAAGCAAATCAGTTTTAGAAATGTATATTTGAAGCTTAATCTTGAGCTTCTTAAGCTGTTGAATTTTAGAAAAGGTATTTTTCAGGGAAAGTACAAAACCAAAACACAATCCTGCTTTCCTTTGGAGACCATTCAGTTTAGCTTGTTCTCTGTCTAGTTATTCTGTACTGGTATATGGTGACTTCTTGGTAGCCTATTAAAACCAGCAATAGCAAAAATGCTGGAGTGGAAGGAGTCTCCATGGAAACTGCAGTTAAAATTGGGTAGTAAAATATGCTAGTATAAAACTGCATCTCTCCATTGCTCCTAGTAAAAATAAATAAATAAATAAATAGCCCAAAGTGTATAAAATACTATGCAACAGTATTCTGTGCCCATACAGGTCTCTACCACAACCTGTACTACATAAAACCTCATGCTGAGATAATAATCTTAGACAAAATAACACCACCTGAGGTCTTCTCCGCACTAGCTCCCCTTCTGTTAAGCATATAATTGCTACTACCACACCACAGTCTGGCAACAGAAAGGGAATGAAAAAGGAAAATTAAAATCTTTCTCAAAACCAATCAATTATTATATTACAACTCATCAATCAAGTTTCTTTTCTATACTGTGTTGTGTGAATACTGAGGCAAGAGTACGAGTAGGCAAAAGAAAACACGAAAAGAATTAAAAGGAAAAAGCTACATTGAAATAAATTTTATTGAAACAATCAATTAGCAAATAATGCTATTCCTGCAGTCATTTACTGGCAGTCTTGGAAGACAATTGGAATGACAGATTGCTCCTTGGAATAATGAAGTACTATAATCAGCTCAGTTCCACTCACTGACACTTCTAGAACAATCCTCCTCAAAACCATAATGCAAGCTAAGAGTGGTTTGGATGCAGTTCCCTCTGTCTTTATGATTTCCAGAATTTGCTGCTTGGGAAGAATAGAGACGGCTATGTCTTTTGTATCTTTTTTCCTACATTACAAGATGCAACCCTGTAAAGTCTCTAAGGCACCTCACACAGTTTGAAAGACAGCAATTATCAGAGAAGAGTAGCTCCTAGTTCTCAACTGTTCAAGAACAAGACAACTCAGATACACTTCTGAGATGAAAACAAAAATCACAGCACTTAATAAACAGACAGGTTTCCCTGAATATGAAAAGCCGTATTTTCATTCTCAAAAGAAATGAGTTTCTGACAACATGCTTAGTCAGACTGTGCCACATATTTTACTTTTATATCCAGAAAGTCTTCCTTTCCTCTGTTTTTTTATTCTATAAAAATGGAAGTATAAAATCAGCAAAGTACTGCATTTCATTCACAGCAATGCTTGCTATTCGGTCAATGATTCACCAGCCAGCCTGCAGATTTACAAATAATGCTATAAAGAGTTTAAGTTTTCAATTTTATAACTTTGACACTCCTGCCTTTTCACTTAGCTCATAATTATATATGTACCTATGCACACATTAAAATGCATACAGAGAAAAAAATAATTAAAAAATACAGATTATAATAGTAAGCTTGTTATATAAATGCTGCTTCCTCATGAGGCAAATAAATACATTTTAGTCCTCACCAATGACACATGACTAGAACAGAAGGAACATCTAACTAGTGCCAAACAATCTGATATTTCAGATCTGTATATGGAAGTTAGTTAAATCCAGTATATCTTCTTACTTATCTTTCAAATAGTATCCCCCAATACAGGTATTCTTCATGTGAAAGACAATGTATATACAAAGGTAAAGGAATTTTTGTGACAACATAATCTGAATAAGAAAACATCACCAAAAAGTAGTGACTTGAAATACACACACCTCACAGAACTAACTTGGTAGCCTTTTGAACATGTCCAAGCCTTTTAAATGGACCTAACATTGACCAAAACTAATTTCCAAAATCTAGGACTCTAAAAAAGCCTTTGCATAGAAAGATATTAAATCAGGGTCTAATATTGTCATATTCAAAGCCACCTAGCCAAAACAACATACCTGTATACAATTAGCTCTATTCTCTGGAAAACTTCTTTGACGGACCTCATTTTAGAAGTTTCTGTTCCTTGCTGTCACTTTCTTTCTTCTTGTGTTTTGAAATGAGACTAATTAATACTTTCTGTATTCTTGGTAAAGTTTTAATGTCATGGCTGTGTATAGTATGTTTCCTTAATAATTAATCTATAGCAAACACTAGAGATCTACGACTTTAGGAATTCAAAAATCATTAAAAATCAATTACAGTTGTCAACTCATTGAAAAAAAATCTTAACCTCTATTTTTAAGAAGTTTTAAGCCCGTGTATGTGAGTTAATATAAGTAGAGGTTCATAAATATTTAATATTAATGGCAAAAGAGTGAAAAAAGTGGTGACATGGAAACAATGGCTACATATGAAATGCAAGTCAGTGTATTTTTAAATGTATAGATTTAGTTTACTGGACTAGATTATACACCATTTTACTTTTAAGTACTTACATACTTTTACAACATGCAGAAGTATTAGTATTCATCTAAATCTTACAATTTAAAACTACTGAATCTCATTTGTGTATTAAATACTCATGGGAGTGAAGAAAAAAAGGATATTTTTCCTCGTACTCCCAGTGAACTTCACTTGCAGGATCTGCTAACAAAAATACAATTAATCTGAAGCAGAGGTTTGCACTTTGTGCCCTGGGTTTCCCTTACGGTCAAGATATACAGTGGTTCAAGATTCATTTACAAATTAATTTATATAAAGATGCTGGAAGTCACCAGATACTGACTGAAGGACTCAAAAGTAGAACAGAAATTAATTACTAAATCTTTAGAAAATTTTCTCCATCCAAAAGTTAGCTCTAAAGCATCTTGTTCATTATTCTGATAATATAATGTTTTCTCTCTTTAGTTATAAATAAAGTATTACTTCTCATTTCCTATTACAGTTTAAAGATACTCTGCCACTCAAAAAGCTGAAAGCAGAACAGATTGCAAATGTTAGTACAGCTACTTAGATTTAAAGAGGGATGGAGGAGTGCGTACAACACTGCATTGAAACAAGTCTTTTTCCTAGCTTGAGACAGGACAGGAATGTGTTCCAAACTACTTGCTTTTTCACACTTACTACTATTAATAGTGGCGTGCTACAATTTCTGACCCACTGTCCCTCATTACACTCATCTTCAGCTCCAAAGCCAAACAGGAATCATCTCTTCCCAATTTGAACTCTACATGACATTAGTACTTCTGTCTTGACTACCAGTCTGGCAGTGATGCTTACCTAGCATCACTAGGCAGTGATGTTTATTACACCTCTCTGCTCTGCTGCTACCCATATGACCTTTTTGTGTATGTGTAAGACAATCAGTCAACTGATGATGATTATCCTTAGGAACAGTACACATTTGCTTACAGGGCTGACCTGCCTGCTGACTATAGCAGCCACATCTTCGTAAGACGCATCCATCCACTCAGTCTGCAGGAGATGTGGGAAGGGAATAGCAGATTGCTTTGATCAGTGTATTGCCTTTATGTAGCAAGCTTTTAGTATTCAGGGGGCAAGGGGGCAGGAAGGTGGCCTCTCTGAGTAGAGATTAGGGACTGCCCCTGCATTGGACAAACCCAGTTCCAGCCAGATCCAAAATGGACCCTATGCTGGCCGTCAGTGATGCTGGTAGTACTGCTGTTACAACATATGTAAGAAAGGGTAAAAAATGTGCAGCAGCTGTGAGAGAGAGAAGTGAGAAAAAAATGTGAGAGAAACAGCCCTATAGACACCAAGGTCGTGATGAAGGAGGGGGAGGAGGTACTCCAGGTGTAGAGCAGAGATTGCCCTGCAGCCCCTGGAGAAGACCATGGTGAAGCAGGTTGTCACCCTGCAGCCTGTGAAGGATCACAATAGAGCAGATACACACACTGCAGCCCATGCAGAAAACTCAGATGTCAACATATTCCGTGAGATAATAACTCATAAAGCTGTCTTTCTGAAATGAACCCTACAGTAATGAAGACTTGCAGGCAGTATTGCATTAATTGAGATGGCTTGTGGATTCTGTGCTGGCATTTCCATCTATTGTCTTGCTGAAAGAAAGCATTGCTGTATATTTCTACAAGACCTAACTCAAGACTTAAAGGTTTTAAATACGGGTCTAAATTTAAACTTCTTGTCTCACAAGGCAGAGAGATCTGCTTGATGTGACAGTTCCTAAAACATCAGATACAAGGAGGAAAGAACCTTTGTTTTGGTTTCGGCTGCCGCCAGCAACAAAAGCGCCACGCGGCCGCCCCTCCCCCCGCCGGCGTGCGGAGGAGAATGGAAAGAAAGAGGCAGAAACTGGTGGG
>Ga0065711_1050239_pt1 | contig 10923 bp, 3 predicted proteins | sample Hoacrofraction12_FD_59098 | JGI IMG/M metagenome (GOLD analysis project Ga0065711, IMG submission 59098) | Hoatzin crop microbial communities from Cojedes, Venezuela - Epithelial fraction 12 v2 (version 2) | ecosystem: Host-associated > Birds > Digestive system > Esophagus > Crop | place... | reverse complement strand
AACGACTTTTGTGCCTCAGGCTTCAACAGCAAGTGCTCTAGCCACACCGCCCAAGTTGCGGAAGGCAAAGGCAGGGACTGGGAGAATGAAGAACTGCCCACTGCAGGAGAAGACCAGGTTCGAGACTGCTTAAGGAACCTGAAGGTGCACAAGTCCATGGGGCCTGATGAGATGCACCCGTGGGTCGTGAGGGAACTGCCAGATGAAGTTGCCAAACCACTCTCCATCATATATTAGAGGTCGTGGCAGTCTGGGGAGGTCCTCACCGACTGCAGAAGGGGCAACATCACCCCCATTTTTAAAAAGGGAAAAAAGGAAGGCCCAGGGAACTACAGGCTAGTCAGTGTCACCTCTGTGCCTGGCAGGATGATGGAGCAGATCCTCCTCGAAACCATGCTAAGGCACATGGATAACAAGGAGGTGATTGGGGACAGCCAACACGGCTTCACTAAGAGCAAATCGTGCCTGACCAACTTGGTATCCTTCTGTCATGGGGTTTCAGCATTGGTGGACAAAGGGCAGGCAACTGACATCGTCTACCTGGACTTGTGCAAGGCATTTGACACTGTCCTGCATGATGTCCTTGTCTCTAAATTGGAAGGATGTGGATTTGACAGATGGACCATTCATCGGATAAGGAACTGGCTTGATAGACCCACTCAAAGAGTTACAGTCAATGGCTCGATGTCCAGGTGGAGAACAGTGAGGAGTGGTGTGCCTCAGGGGTTGGTACTGGGCCCGGTGCTGTTTGATATCTTTGTCAGCAACACGAACAGTGGGACTGAGTGCACCCTCAGCAAGTTTTCCAATAACACCAAGCTGTGTGGTATGGTTGACATGCTGGAGGGAAGGGATGGTATCTAGAAGGACCTTGACAGGCTGGAGAGGTGGGGCTGCCGTGAACTGCATAAAGTTCAACAAGGCCAAGTGCAAGGTCCTGTACGTGGGTTGGGGCAATCCCAAACACAAGTACAGGCTGGGTGGAGAGTGGCTCGAGAGCAGCCCTGAGGAGAAGGACTTGGGGGTACTGCTGGATGAGAAGCTCAACATGAGCTGGCATTGTGCGCTTGCAGCCCAGAAAGCCAACCATACCCTGGGTTGCATCAAGAGAAGCGTGGCCAGAAGGTCGAGGGAGGTGATTCTGCCCCTTTACTCCATTCTCGTAAGACCCCACCTGGAGTACTGCGTCCAGCTCTGGAGCTCCCAACATAGGAAGGACATGGATGTGTTGGAGTGCGTCCAGAGGAGGGCCACAAAAATGATCAGAGGGCTGGAGCACCTCTCCTATGAGGACAGGCTGAGGGAGTTGGGGCTGTTCAGCCTGGAGAAGAGAAGGCTCCGGTGTGACCTTAGAGCAGCCTTCCAGTACCTGAAGCGGCCTACAGGAAGGATGAAGAGGGACTTTTCACAAGGGTGGATAGGGACAGGACAAGGGGGAGTGGCTGTAAACTAAAAGAGGGCAGATTTAGATTAGATATTAGGAAGAAATTCTTCACCATGAGGGTGGTGAAATACTGACACAGGTTGCCCAGAGAAGCTGTGGCTGACCCCTCCCTGGAAGTCGGATGGAGCTCTGAGGAGCCTGGTCTAGTGGAAGATGTCCCTGCTCATGGCAGGGGGGTTGGAACCAGATGATCTTTAAGGCCCCTTCCAACTCTTACCATTCTATGATTCTGTGATTGCTGAGAGCTGATTGCTCATTTCTTGGTTTTTTGATGTCTTAGAGGATGCATTTAGCATTTCTGGGAGTATTGATGGGCCATTTTGGAAAAGCTCAGGCCAGGAGTAGGATGTGTGTACCAAAAGTGCAAATATGAAGAACTAAGCAGACAGTAGGATTTGTGACCAATTTTTCACTCTGCCACCAACCTGCAACGTGACTGGAGCAATGCACTTGCTGTCCCTGTTTATGTTCCCTCTCAGGGGAGTAGAGATCGTGATTCTGTGTTTACCCATCCTTTTCTAGCTCTCTAAGAAGGAATCTGAAATAAGCTGGCAGGAATTCAGACAACCAGTTAAGCCAGAAGAGTTTTAACCTCCAGGTGGGTCATGACACCAACTGGTTGGTGACAGCAACATCTTCAGCTGCTGGGGCAGTCAAAAGGGGATGCATGAATACAAGCACCCAGTTCAGGAGAAGTGCTCACACGCAGGACACTACTAAAACACAGTAAATCCCACTTTTCCATTGCAGTTCTACTAGGTTTTTGTTTTCACATGAAAGTTTTCCTCCCCTAAACTCCCCCTTCTTTTAAGATTATATTATTTTGAAGGGAATTACAGTGAAAGCAGGTTCCTCTTGAGCATGCATAAGATGGAAATTAGTCATTAATCAACTGAATCCCCACAGAACCAGTAACTTAATGCAGTAAAATGAATGATGGAGGGAAAAATAAATGCTTCTGAATTAAACAAAGCAGAAATATTTTATTAACCAAAACACAACACACACAGGCTATTCTTGTAAGGGAGTGAGTTGAGGAGTCCTTTTCAGATTTATTATTTGGATTATTAATACTGATGGGTTTGGGAAAAGCAGTGAAAAAACTCAGTCTTCCATACTGTGGGCAGAAACCAAATACCATGCAGTCTAGAAATAAGTGTTGCAGATGCTGTTGTGTCTGGAGTGAAGCTGAAACAAAAAGCAAGATTCCACCCCCCCAATTTTTTTTACCTAAAGAGGAATCTGTGTAGAAGTTCCTTGCCACAAAGATATCTTGCGCACCTTTGGGACTGGAAGATGGATCCTTCCAAGGGGAAATACATTCTAACAGTTCACTGTGCAAAACTAACCTGCTCTTCCAGGCAAGGAGAGGGACAGAGAGAAATACGCTCTTTGCTGAAGCAGTTCTGTGTCATTCTCATTGAGAAAGGTTTTGCTTTAATGAAACTGGCCCCAATCAGGTCAAAAGGATTGGATGCAACATAGCAGTTCCCAAACTGGAGACGTCTCCACACCTGGGAATGTGAGAAAATAATCTTGCACGCTTGGAAAATGAGAACTGGTATACGAAGGCTGGCGTGCCCTGCCTGTGGGGTACATTCTCAGAGCCTGAAGCTCCAGCCCATCACACCTGGTGCAGCAGCAGCTGCCAAAGGCTGACAAAACCTCTCTGCTTCCCCATGGCCTCATCCTGCTGGGAACGTCACATCCTTGGGTCATTATGAAAAGAAATAACTTCTAGCAACATGAGGGCAGGAGAGACAATTGAGGACTAAACAACCTCAGGCCTCTAGTCAGGCCCCACTTGTGCTCTTTATGGTTTATACGTTTTGGTTGGGCCCAGGAAAATTAACCTCAAATTAAAATGGGCTGCTGTGAGCTTCATTAGCTGTAAACAATCCATGTTTCATTAAGGGGTGAGAGACCAAGCACACTAACAGCTCCCCTAGGTAAAAGTTACACTAAACCAACAACTGGATATTAAAGGTATAAAACAGGTAGTAGCACAGCACAGGAGGGAAAAATCAGACCTTCAGAGACGTAAATTCTCCCAACTTTTTATTAAATATGCTGTAGCTTACAGCTGATGAAAATTTCAGCCACTGATGAGAGAACAGATTAGGATTTCAAAAAGCATTTAAAATCAGTCCAGTTGTGATCAAATACTATTTCTGACTAAATTTGCATACCACCTTTCAGATCTAACGGCACAACAAATAAAGGAACATCCTGAGCATCCTTACGTGCACCTTTTTCCTTGAGAACAGATTCTTACAAGCCCTTTATTTTGGTCGTGTCTAAGATTTCCTACACACTCCCTCCTCCACACAAAGAATTCAGTTTACACTGAAGGCACAGTTTAACTGGCAGAGTTAGAGAGACTGCTGCAGGAACAAGTTGACGTGCAAGTGAGCAAGATTCAGACCAAAGAAACAAGCTGTTGTAAAGGGCAGTTCCTTTCCCTGTGCCAAGCAACAGGGAAAACCGGCTCTAAGCTCTTTCTGATGCTTTATTGAAATGTGTTGGTTTCTCCACAGAGGAGAACTACCCCCTGGTTTGTACAACACAGTGCAAACTCACAGGTCTGTGTACACAATTTTGAATAAACAAAGGCGCAAGCATGCCAGAAGTCTGTTTACCCTATGCAAACAGTGTTACCTTGTATCCATTTCCTCAGCACATGTTAACATAAATCTGACATTAACACCCACGTACCCACCACTCCTTTCATTGAGAGCATGCTGATCTACAAGCTGTGTTAACATAGGTTGTTTTCAGAACAACAGATCCTGGTCCTCTCTACACAGTGATGAGGCATCATTTCCCATTACCCATCAGATTCCTTGAATGAGCACATCTTTCATTTGATTTCTCTTTTTGTGAGGCTCTGCCACATTACTGGGCTGTTTCTCTCTGGGTTCTGCTGTAATACTTTGCTACTATGCAAGGCAGAGAGAGACTCGATGAAATTTTCCACCCCCCAACCAGGTTCCCAAGCAGGGTGACTGCAAGAAATCACTCCGGAGACAGGCTGTCACTCCTTTGATTTATTAGATGTCATATAACCACTCAACCCTCATTTAGGTACTTTAAAAACAACTTGTCTCTGCCTCCCCAAACAGAAAAATCACCTAGCTTACTCACAGTTCATTTGACATATTTCCTCTCAAGTAAAAACCAGGTCCCTTTTTTCTACCTGATGACTTCAAACACGTTTAAAAAAATTATTTTATATGTTTTGCATAAGATTTTTTTAACAAAGATTCTCTTTTTAATCATTCTTTTTAGGTAGAGAAACATACACCAACATTACTAATATGTTTTGTGCCACATGTTTCTATTTTCTTAGGTTCTGAAAACAGTCTAGCACTAATTCCATTATAGTTATGTGTGTTTTACATTTCTACTTTAAAAAAGAAAACAAACATTGCAATTCATTCTTTAACCCACCTGTTAATATGTTGTCCTATAAACTGTTTGCCTTCTCTGGCTTTTGCCTGTTCAAGCCAAACCTGGACCACCAGTAACTCACACACACGATGTGTCCAAATGATATAACACAAGAACAATTCCATGGGAAAATAAGACCTACATGAAACACCACAACCACCCCCCCACACACCTTGAAACACACTCAAGCACTCCACATTCCAGATTGTCAGTGTCAGTCCAAATCCTGCCCTCACGTTGTGGCTTTGCCCCTAAGATGGGTACGTATGAACCCTGGCAGGAGCTGACTGTTCACAGGACCTGCTCTTGACTTCCTTTTTAATGTTATTCTTGGTACACAGCAGCTATTCTTTGCTTATAGATGCTTGTCCCAACCTTTCCCCTTCTTTCTATAGAAACAGGGAAGTGACTTTGAGTACACAGTTGTTGTGGTTTAACCCAGCAGCTGGCTACTGGAACCAGACAGCTGCTCGCTCACTCCTCTCCCCCCAGTGGGATGGGGAGGACAATGGACAAAAAGTAAAATTCATGGGTTGAGATAAAAACGGCTCAATGAGGCAATCAGAGAACAAATAATAATGATAATAATGAATATGCAAACCAAGCGATACACAATACAATTTTTCTCACTGCCCAACGATCGATTGTGCAGCCAGTCCCTGAGCAGCAATCATGGAACTCGCGAGTTTCAGGGAACTCAACGAGTTCCTGCCCCCCAACCATCTCCACTTCTGTACTGAGCATGACTTCTATGGTATGGAATATTGCCACTGGCTAGCTTAAGTTAGTTGCCTAGCTGTGCTCCCTCCCAGCTCTTACACACCTGCTCATTAGCAGAACGTGGGAAACTGAAAAAAGTCCTTGATTTCTTAGCAACAACTAAAACCTTCAGTGTATTATCAATGTTCTTCTCTTGCTAAACCCAAAACACAGCAGCTACTGGGAAGAAAATTAATTCTATTCCAGAGTTTCAGTGGAAACTGGGACAACAGTTAAAATAATATTAATATTAATAATAATTAGTATGATTTTCTAAATAAAAACCAGACAGTTAGCAGCAGCAAGAGCAACTGTATAGAGCAGAAGCAGAGGCAAGCACTGTTAGAAAAACAAGGAACAAACTAGAAGCCTGGAGAGTCATTGCTCATATTATGACGAGTTGTCACTCTGAAACTTACTATAAATAAACAAATTGCCAGTAGTTATTGGGGAATTGACAGCTTAGTTTAAGAAATGGGAAGGGAGAGAAATAGAGAAAAGGAGATATACTTGCAAATACTGAAATTGCAAAGCTGTTTGCTTCCATTAGGTCACATGCTACAACTTAAGCACTTTGTATGTCAGCCCATGAAGCTATACTGACAGAAGTCTCAAAAAAGGGGCTCTTTCCCCCTCGTCCCAGTCAGTAATAGCTAATAATCAGTCCCAAAAACAACAATCCCTCACCTCATGAGCCAGTGGTTTGCGGAAGTGTGCAGCTGTGTTATGGCCTTCCACAAGGTGGCCTCTTCCAGTAACTTTACCCAGTAGCAATACCTTGCAAAGGTTCTACGTCTTGTAGGCGCAGTCCTATTTCTGCTTCCTCTCGCCATCTCCTTTACCTCTCCTAAAGGACTGGGAGGCACACGAGAAAGACATTAAGATCATGAAAAGAAAGTGCCCCTCTAAAAACTGTGATGGCATATGCCACAGATCAAGCCCCAAGAAGCGAATCCTCAGATTCTCTGAAAAACATCAGACCCTACTGGTGGTAAAACTAGTTACAACAATAACAGCCCAAACCTTCAGGTCAGATGAATCCATTTTCTCTTAACATCTGCAAAGCCCCATGCTCTCCAAACTGATTCTCCAGAATTATCGCATGCCAAGTACTGGCATAAAGCCAACTGATTTCTACCACAAACAAATAAATCCAGAAAAAGTGTAGAAACATTTCTGGTTTGCGTTGGCATGTATTTCCCTAAGCTATTCATGTTGAAAAGACAAGATGCTTCCCTTGTCTCAACTAGCAGTGCAAGCAACCACTGATCATATTAATCAATTAAGGCTCTATACTTACAGTAAAGTTTTACTCAGATAATTTCTGGTACAAATTCAGTGAAAGTGAGTTGACAGAGGTCTTTTCAGATACCATAGAGGAACCTTCACAACAAACTCAACTACTTTTTTTTTTTTTTAGATCTTTTCATCTTAAGTGAAGCCCGTGTGGCCTTATCAAAGATGAAACACTGAAGTCAAGTGTCAGGCATTACCACAAAAGTCAAGTGACTGCAAACTTCTGGATGAAGAGATATTTTAGTGATTCAGTGCTGGCCTTAGATTCAGAAAGCCTGGTTAAATCTCATCTCTTGTGCACAGCTCCTGAGTGACCTTGAACAAGCTCTGAGCTTCAGGTTCCCAGCACTTACAAAAGGGCTGATTTTTCTTTACTCCTCTTTGTCCTCTCATCTATTTGGCCTACTTGCTTCTTCAGCATGGGAAGTGTAGCTTATTGTGTGTTTATAGTGTCACACACAGCGTGGTTCTGTTTCTGTAGCGATATTCAGTTCGACTATAATAGAATAAATGAAGCAAAGAGGACCCATACAAAGGAAAATGCTTCGAATTTAAGCCCAAATTCTTTACCTAAAAGTAACAGTTCATGAACAAGGTCATCAGTAGCTTTAAGTCCAGGGATGTAAATATTGTCCTATCTCTGCTATCTGCTAGAGGCCGGCCCCAAATTCTTCTATTGGCAATATGCAAGTTTTACAAGGAAAAGAGATAGTTACTACGACCTCTCCAGTCAGAGAAAAGCCTGCCCTTAAACGCTGTAATCTTCACATTTCTGTTTCTGCAGTCTCCACAATGACTTCACAAATGGTTGATAACCATTCAAAATAGAGAACTCTTTGTACAAAGCTGTACGTTTTATTCGAGGCACAAAACACCTTCCGACAAAAACACGTTCTGCTGGAATAAGCAAACAGAGATCAGAGAAAAGACAAACTCAAAAGAACACTTTGGGTTTCAGCAGATTGCAGCTTACAAGTGACCGTGTATTTTCTCCCACATGCCATCTCCTTTTGACCACCAATTGCCATGTGTTCTTTGTGTAAATTCGACTCTCAAAATCTGCAAGTCTACTAGAGTAGTTTATGTAGGAACACGGAGGGATCGTTATGAACTAGCATTCTGTGCCTAAATTAACCCCTGGCATTTGTGGATGAATCTGGAGGCATCGATTATCCCTGTAGGTGGCTATTCTGTGCCAGTTCAGAAGCGGGGCAGCAGCTGGTGATAGGTTATAAATTGGGGTGCCAGAGTTGCAGTGAGGTTGAAGGACTGCCTAAATGCACAAAATATTGCCCTGGCCTTTATGGAGCGAGAAGAAAAAGACAGAAGTCAGAGATCTGAGCTACTGCGCAGGACTGGACAGGTCTAGAAAAGCGATTCTACATTTTTCAGGTAGGATCCATCATCATACTCCATCAGCACACATGAGGAAAGCAGAAATGAGACAGAAGACATGAGGACGAAGCAGAGGACACATGTCATCTCTTGACAAAACTGTATGAAGAAAAATCTTTAAAGTTTTATAAAAACAGAAAACAAAGGTGCTAAGTCATAGTTTTCATCTCATAAAATCAACTGCAGAGGAAAGAAAAGAGATATGTTAGAGCTGGTTTCACATGGCCTCCAGTTTGGTAGACAGCTTTCTTAGGATGATGGGAGAAGTTGTTTTCTGGATAATGTTCTTCTCTCTCAGGAGGACCCTGGATAATTAGGTTAAGCTCAGCCTGGCAAGATTAATCCCTTGTCAAGAAGAGTCTGAGATCCTGATCACTGACACCTTCCTCCTGTCTCACTGTCTCCTGTGCATGTCTCCCCACCATCACACCACCAACCCTGCAAAATCTAAGAGGACAGACATTCCCAAACAGGAAAATACATCAGAATAGTGTATATCCCTGATATCTGCTAGGGGGAACAAATTCCTTGAAACTTTCTTTCAGAATGAGTTTTTAGAGAATAGTTCCTTACTAGGTGGACTTGGAAAAAAGTGAGTAGTTTCTCTACTAGCTCATCTTCTAAACATTTTCTTCATCAAAATTTTCAGGTTTGGGAGAAAAGAGGGATAAAATCAAGAAAAAATGAAAAAACTTGTTCATTTTTTAGTGAATAACACAGGGAAATTCAGGGCTTTTTCAGTCCAGACTATTTTTATTTCTTTCCTCATATTGTCAAAAGGAAGAAAAAGCAAACAATGACGTGTCAATTCGGTTGTTGACACACAGGCAGACAAAGTGTTACTGCAGACCCCTTAAGATGCCGCAGACGACGCTATCGGATATGGCACAGGACCTACAGAATAACCACCCCTGTTCTGCAGGGTTGGCTGGAGCCTGGTTATGCCACTATCCCTGTGTTTATGCTCTGGCAACTGAATTCGTACCTATCATGGTTGCATGGAAAACACGACAAAACGTTTTCTAACATATCCAAAAGTCTCAGAAACACTGATAGGAAGTTTTAGCAGAATAACAAAGGCTCTTTAGAACTTTTAAAGCTAACTTCCAAAGCTAGCTGAAGTGTGATTCTGGAAGAGTTGGGGATTTTTATGACTGAAAAATCACATTAAACTTGTCTCTGATGTCCATTTACATCCCTCACATGAACAATTAGGAGCCTGCACAATTCTTATCAGAAACCCACGTCATCATTTCAGTGGAAATAGGACTGGAGTCCTCTCCTCTGTTAGCCCCATTTACTGTTACTGTCTGAATCCAAGTTAGGAAAGAAAGACTGCCAGCAAAAACAAAATCAGAAAGAATACAAAAGAACAAAGAAAATCTCAGACCTTATAAATTCTATGCCTTGAAGAAAGATGAGTGCTTTTATAGCATCACTTTACCTGAAGTTTTTATTCAAATATTGGTAGAGGCAGTGAAGACTTACCCAGTGATTGCACTGTACTTTGAGTTAGATTATAGGTGTCAAAACACTTCATTAAAGGATACCTGATGAGAAAGCCAGTTTTGTGGGGTAGTTCACTAAAAAAATAATACAAGTGTAATTAGAAGTGTTCAGAAAAAAACCCAAACATGAGAATAGTTGCCACCCACTTAAAGTCCCAGACCACACTATTTTACAAAGATCCATAGAAAATTCAAATTAAAAATCACAGTTTTGACTCCAGCAGAAATCACTAGTTGAAGGAGACACTAACCTTAACATGCGGTAGCTTAAAAGAAATTTCAAAGTCTTTGTTCTTTGAAAAGGAAAAAAGCATGACCAAAACTTACATTATCTTAGCCTGTGAAGTTATTGAAGTGGAAATATGAACTATAATAGCATTGGGATGCATTTTTTATTACACAAATTTATTGACCATAAAAAATGTTTTATTATTATACAGAAGTGCCAAGCATCAATCACTTCCTCGTGAAACAGTAAGGAAAGAAGATTGACCTCTCTGGCATTTATGAAACAGTTCAGGGTATATTTACATGCTTCCCAGAATCCTACAGCCACAAACAAAATGACCCAGAAAGAGAGGAAATTGGTCTCTAGAGCCTGGTGTGGGTCAGCTCTTTATTGCTGATATTCCTAAAATTGAGCAAATTCAGAATATCTGTTCAATCAAGCTTAAACAAGTGAGTCTGACAATCCCTGTTGAATTTGTAATTGGTAGTGATCTGACCCTGCAGAACATGAGCCACCCCTTGAGCTCACCCACAGCCCAGAGCTGCCTTCATGAGGGAACATCAGGACACCGATACTTCTGGAGGTGGTCTGCCCACTTACTGGACTTCAAGTTTAGTCCTCTAAATCTGCTCCTTGAAGGCCCAGGTTTTCCAAGTGCCACAGATGAATTAAGCACTCAGCTCACATGCTTTTAAGGTGAGGTGGACGGAAGGTGGCCAGACGCTGTGTCCAGTTCTGGGCTCCCCAGTTCAAGAAAGATGAAGAGCTACTGGAGAGAGTCCAGCAGAGGGCTACAAGGATGATGAGGGGACTGGAACATCTCCCCTACGAGGAGAGGCTGA
>Ga0065711_1050238_pt1 | contig 10923 bp, 6 predicted proteins | sample Hoacrofraction12_FD_59098 | JGI IMG/M metagenome (GOLD analysis project Ga0065711, IMG submission 59098) | Hoatzin crop microbial communities from Cojedes, Venezuela - Epithelial fraction 12 v2 (version 2) | ecosystem: Host-associated > Birds > Digestive system > Esophagus > Crop | place... | reverse complement strand
GTACTGCACTGGTTTGTTCTTCAGCATACTGCCTCCGCTAATTTTTGCTACAGGGATGGAAAGCCTCTTTTTAAACTGTGACATCCACTTTCTGTATCGGAGTCAAGAGCCTCCCAGCTTCATCATTTTTCCATGTTCCTTACGTAAAATGACCATGGTACAAAACACAGATGAGGAAAAATACACCAACACAAAACCATAATTGTCTGCTTTTACTTGATCCTACACTTAAAGCAGACCCTCGCACGTAGGCAAAGAAATTTCAGGCAGCCTGACCAAATCTTTCAGATCCTAAACAGAAAATTTAGGCCATGACATGGCCATGTCATGCCACTTTGCTCTCTATACATTTAGCTACATAATCCATCTCAGAATGAATTATCTTTAACATAGACAATATGTGTAGGCACAAAATAACAATGTTAGTTTATTTTCAAACCTTGGCTTGAACATGGGCAAGTTGTATTTTTTCAGAGAACAACAAAAGAGCAAAAGTATATCCTTTGTACTGTGGTGGTTTCCCCTACTAATTAATACAGAAAAACTGAATTTAAGTATTCATAAGCAGACAGTCATACAGATTTCTTACTTTTTTTGTGAAAAATGAGAACTTTTCTAAGCAAAATAGTTGCTCACACATGTACTCTCTAGCTACAAGGGAAATGTATGTCCAAAGTAATGAAGAAGGGAATGTTTTATGCAACTGACAAATTAAGGTCTTTGAATGGAAATCGTGCTATACTACAGAATCACAGGATGGCAGGGATTGGAAGCGACTTCTGGGGATCATCTACTCCAAGCCCCTGCCAAAGCAGAGTCACCTAGAGAAGTTTGCACAGGACCACGTCCAGGTGGGTTTTGAGTATCTCCAGAGGAGACCCCACAACCGCTCTGGGCAGCCTGTTCCAGTGCTCCATCACCCTCAGAGCAGAATCATAGAATGCTTTAGGTTGGAAGGGACCTTTAGTGGTCATCTAGCCCAACTCCCCTGGGGACATCTTCAACTAGATGAGGATGTTTAAAGTCTGTCCAGCCCGGCCATGAATGCTTCCAGGGACTGGGCATCCACTACCTCTCTGGTCAACCCGTTCCAGTGTTTCACCACCCTCATAGTAAAACATTTCTTCTTATATCCAGTCTAAATCTACCCTCCTTTAGTTTAAAGCCATTACTCCTCCTGTCACAACAGGCCTTGCTAAAAATCTTTCTTACAGGCCCTTTTCAGGTACTGGAAGGCTGCTAAAAGGTCTCCCTGCAGCCTTCTCTTCTTCAGGCTGAACAGCCCCAACTCTCTCAGCCTTTCCTCATAGCAGAGGTGCTCCAGCCCTCGGATCATTTTTGTGGCCCTCCTCTGGACCCACTCCAACAGCTCCGTGTCTTTCCTGTCCTGAGGGCTCCACAGCTGGATGCAGGACTCCAGGTGAGGTCCCATCAGAGCAAATTAGAGGGGCAGAATCACCTCCCTTGACCTGCTGGCCATGCTGCTGGGGATGCAGCCCAGGATACAGTTGATCTTCTGGGCTACGAGCGCACATTGGTGGCTCATGTCATCCCCCAGCCTCTATAGCAGGGGGTGCCCCGACCCAGGTACACGACCACCCACTTGGCCATACTGAACCTCACGAGGTTCACACAGGCCCACCTCTCAAGCTTGTCCAGGTCCCTCTGGATAGCATCCCGTTTAAGTAAAGAAGTTCTTCCTCATGTTCAGATGGAACTTCCTGTGCTTCAGTCTGTGCCCGCTGCCCCTTGTCCTGTCACTGGGCACCACTGAAAAGAGTGTGGCCCCATCCTCCTGACACCCACCCTTCAGGTATTTATAAGAATTTATAAGGTCCCCTCTCAGCCTTCTCTTCTTCAGGCTGAACAAGCCCAGCTCCCTCAGCCTTTCCTCATAGCAGAGATGCTTCAGTCCCCTCGTCATCTTCGTAGCCCTCCGCTGGACTCTCTGCAGTAGTTCCTCCATATTTATGTAGGAAATACAAACTGCACAGACAGCAATATTAAATGAATTGGTAGTTCTTCAATAATGTTTGTTTTCAACAGCTGCTTTTACAAAAATGATCATTTTGTAGTGTGTAAGAGACTAGTAATTACTCCTTACATTCATGAGCCTAACTATTCTGCATGACAAGCTTAAATCAAGAAAGTTATAATCATATGTCTTCTAAATACAACTACAAAGGGGTTAACCAGTAATAACACTAATATTTATGTCCCCTTTTCATGTAGTTCAGCAGGGAAAATAATTTGCAGTGCTTACCTAGAAAAAATTAATTGAAATCTAATTTAAACTTTTAGAAATTAAAGGAACTGAATGTTACGTTTAAGACAGTCAAATTTATCAGAAACAAATACTCTTGGAGAATTAGATAGATAGAAGAGAATTTCACTCTCCTATGATGAACACTATTGCAGAAGTCTGTTGTCCTAGTAAACACAGTCACAGCATACCAACGATTCTAGCATGGCAGATTTGATACATGAAGAATGACATCATTAACAGAGTTATCAGGCAAAAGGAATAATTTATTTTGGGCACAAAGTCTTAAGCCAAGGTATCTAAAACTTTGATCTGTCTGTTGCCTTTTATAATGCATCAGAATTTATCTCCTTTCAAAGCAGCATTTCCTACAAATACCAGACGTAAAGATATATAAAGCATGTTTAATTCAAGAATAATCTATTGAAATTTTTTTTGAACTATGGGACAAAAATACGACATTTTTGCTTGTAATTTTTCTTTAAAAAATACAAACAATATTATAGAATGAAATATTTGAATTCCTGTTCTTCAAATAACGTGACAAAAATGGTGGAGCATTTATATATATATACACATACTACACAACAAAAATTGCTGCACAGCTAATAGCATCTGAATGTAAACCAACTGCAATCAGAGATACTGTTCAGACCAAAAATGCTTACACCAAACACACCAGTTTTTCAACTGTTTTTAACATACATTTAGTGTATTTAATATGCTTTGGTACTTCTTTCACCTCATTGACCTTCAAACTTAAAAGCCAGCACTAAATGACAAGTGGAAATTGTTCTGCAGACACAAAAATATCTACACCTTATGAATCATGAAACTAGTGTCACATGCTACCACTTTTTAATGCATTCGTAAATAGGTTAAAATTGACAAAAATGGTCAAATTAAGTATCCAGATTTAGTTATTTCTTGTTACAACACTTATTTAAAGTGTACTTGGAATTATCCTTAAAAATAACTGCAGTTTGAGAACAGGAGCTTAAAGTTTTTGTTTCAGTCTCCTACTTGCGTCTAATCTGATGGACAAACTGCACTATCATCATCTTCATAGGATTACAGCAAATTACTAGCAAGTCCAAGCTAGAGTGAAAAAATAAGAAAAACTTAACATAGCAACTTTTTGCATTACCTTACCCAAGTTTTATTTTACCAAAGTAAGGAGTAGATTCACAGATACGTTAGACCTGTTTGTACAATCCAAGATACTGCTGAGTGAACGCCTACTTCCATGTAAAAGCAGCAAGGAAAGAAACTAAACCAGCAGTATCTCACCATGCCAGTATAGTATATCCCTTGTTTATATAATTCTTTTCAGTCCAAGAAGAGAGTGCTTTATGAGAGGAAAACAATTATGTACGTGAGTATATGTTACCCAGTCATTTACTGGGTCCACACAGTAATGCAGCTAAAATGGCACCTGCACGAAATCAACAAGTAAGCCACTGCCATGTTATGTGAAATGTCATTCCTGCAGTGAAAACACTGGGATTACCTTCAAAGAAGTTTTAAACTTCCAGATAACTCCACGCACAACAGAAATGAATAATATAGAGAAAGCAGGTAGAGACCTTCACAGCACATCACAGTCCTACCAGATACAATCCCAAGAACTTTGATACCTTGTTCAAAAAAAATTACTTCCTCCAACGCATGATCATGTTCTTTGTTTTCAGTTTGTATAATAGCATAACTATCAAAGTAGTACTGAAGTTTAAAATCCACTGTCTAGATTTCTTTTCTTCCAGAAAAAAAAAAAAATCACCCACTTCTTCCTACAGCCACTAGTATTGCAACTGAAAAAAAAGTCAGCTGTAGCAACTCTTCCATAACAGTTCATTTGCAACTCCTTTCCCAAGTGAGATCAAACTTCTATAGTAAACTTTAAAAAAAAGGCAAAGAACATCTACAAGATGTACATACTGTACAATTTAGCTCAAACGCATACTATTTCTATCTCACTAAACACACTGCAATACTCATTTGTCACTGAAAGTTTGTTGCAAATATTTCAAAACCTGGAGAGCTGATCATCTATGAGCAATAGGAACAGTACAGTGCTTTTCAGACTATACAGTGCTAAGAGACACTTTAAAAAAAAAAGAAAAATAAGACATTAGCACAAGAATGACTTCTACAGGAAGAAGAATTTTCTAAGATATTCTGAGATGTAATGGGCAGTACTAAAAATGAAAGAAAATGGTGCTATGTACAGCTGTTCTGAAATCTATAAAATACAAATATCTGAAGTATCCACCATTAGAGCATTTTCAGAAATGACTAAAAGCACAGAAATTCTCAATCGCAATTTGATTCTAGAAATTAACTTTCATGAAATAACAACTATAAACAGATCTATGTAGTATGTGTTGAAATCATCCAAGTTCAAGAACACAATCACAGACTTCTTACTCATGTTCCACAGTATAGGTATTCTCTATACACTTAAGTAGTCCTCAGTATCCCCCCAAAAATCAGCCAACTTCAGTCCAACCGAAAACTTTGATTTTCAGGTACTTTAAATAGTTAATCAAAGAAAGTATTGAAAAGTGTAAAGATGAATTTAAAGAAAGCTGTAAAACTGCTTTTATTATAGTCTCCTTGCAGAACTATAAAATGTCTCCAAACTGGAACAGATTTAGAATACAATAAATGAGAACTGTACAGATGCAAAGAGTTGCAAAGTTGACATTCTGTGCAAGCTAAACACCTTCTTTTTAACAACTACATTCTTGTTGCAAAGCCTGACAGCAGTGAACTGGCTAACCCTACCTCTAGTGCAAAATCACAGAGCATCAGAAGTGTAACATCTCCAAACACAGACGGCATAGAAACAAATCCTTTGGGCACGTGACATCTGCGTTAATAAGGGAGACAACAGAAGAGGTACCAGCTATCAACCCAGCAGAAAACCCCTCATTTTTAAGGCCCCCCACTCCACAGGCTGAGATCACCCAGGTCAGAACAGCGCAGACGGTGCCATGGGAATAAAGCGGTAGCACACAGTAGAACCAATTCCTCGCAACAAACCCTGTTTTGCAGAACTTAGCCATAGCTTGTGACTGCTTTTCAAAAATGCCATATATAAACAGCTAGTGAGCTCACAGATACTCTTCTACCCTATACAGCATTCATCTCTTCAGAGCTGGAATATCAAGTTATACAAGCTAGCTAGCTGCCTTTTTTTTTTTTAGCCCTTACCAGTAAGCAAAGTTCATTTCAGAGCATTTATTTGCATGTGTTTCTTTTGTTCTCAATTAACCACTCTGAAGCCTAAGATAAACAAACTTACTTTAACTTACATAGATTAGCCTTCCAAATACAAATGCTGTCCTACAGCATTTAAGTACTAGTTAGATAGTATTAACAGTAGCAACCATTTTTATTCATCTTTCAAAATGTTGTCAGTTTTCCATTTCAGCTTATACACAACCCAGGATGTTTTCTCTATGTTTAAGCCGAAAAATATTAAAAAATAAATACTTCCTATTCACATTTGATCTCTTTCGCCATAATTTTGTAACCTAGTTTTTTTTCTAATTCACATTTTCATAGTTTAGACACAAAAATATTCTTAAACCATTCTTATTTTGCTGAACTGATACGAGACCGAACAGCAGCACAGTCTTTTCCATTGCTGTGGGTTAGCCCCAGCCAGTAGCTGTGCGACAGCAAAGGCGGCCCTGGCTCTATGTAAGCACTGCCTCAGTTATCAACACCACTTTGGTTACAGACCCAAAACTTCGCACCATATGAGCTAGTCACATTTCTTCACAGTAGCTCAGCCAGAACCCATACACTCATAAAATCATTCCTATGGTCAGCTTAGTTGCTCTCATGTATTCATGTCCCAGACATGTATCTATAACCCTTGACCCTTGAAACAACTTACAAAGTTTAAAAATTTCTTGTTTTCAGAAAACAGTAATTTCTGCATAACGTCAGAGGAAGGTACAAACCCCACGTGCACGAAAAAACCCACTTGGATGCAATGGAGCAAGGAGACCAGACGACAGTCAGAAGTTGGTGTCTGAAGACCACACCAGCAATACAATCCTTAAAAAAGCTTCAGGCACAACAGAACTTTGAAATGGTTAGTATGAGGAAAATAAACTAAAAAAAAAAACAAAACAAAAAAATAACAAAAAAAACCTCCCAAAAATACAAAACCAAAAAAAAAAAAAACAAAGAAAGGAAGAATACCAAGCTAAGGACTCTGGGAAGAATACCAGGGCAATGCTGCACACAGCTCTGAAAGGCAGAACAGGGTGTTCAGGATCACCTACAATAAGTACAACAGTATCTATGTCTAAAAGCCCAGACAAACAGCGTTTCTTAAGCATTAGCATTCTGGATAAAAAGAAAAATGACAGTTAAAAGACCATAGCAAATTCTACAGTAAATAAGGCCAGAATTTCTAGGATGATGAAAGTGCGTAAAACGGGGACCATCAAGACCAGGTTTGGATATGGATAAGAAATTTACAATGAAAAAACTTCATCTAAGTGTAAATCCAGAAATTTATGCATCTGGGGCACTGATGTTGCAGTTCAAAAGTTACAATTTAACCTTGACTCAAAGGAGACAATATTTAGGATAGTTTGAGCAGTTCATTCTCCACGCCCACTCAATATGCCCTGTAATATATGTGCCAATAACGTAATGTTTTGCTGAACACAACTACCTGGAAGAGCACCTCAAGATACCCATGAAAGAATATGAATATGTATGTTCCCAGATACTGGTCACTATAACAGCACAAAGAGAGGAAATGTAGATGATTGTAGAACTTACTTCCATTACACCAAACTCCACACAAGGTTTGATCTCTCATACTTTAAGCTATGTAAAGTTACAGTAAAGTTCTTTGCGAAACAAAGTTTTTTCACTCAGCTTCAGAAATTTGACAAGTTCATGTTTCTAGCTTTGTAAAGATAAAAAGTTCAACTGGAATTTGCTGGAACAGATGATATAAACAAAGATGCCAGTCTGTCATTCATTATTTTCACCTAATCTTGTCTTTGTCCTATACAAATAAAAATGTATTTGTATTATCTTTGATGGATGCAAATTACCACCATTTTAAAATAATGATACCGACAGTTTTAAGGATTTGCCTCACAGCATCATGTTTGTGATCTCTTTCGGTAAAAAGCATCACAGCTCACTGGCAGCAATATCAGTTTTGATTTACTGCTATCTTTAAGTGAATGGCTGAAGATTTTTCTGAAGTACAACATGGGCCAAGATACCGACTTAACAAATGAAGAACTACAAGTGATTCATCTAAAGTTTGCCAGTGATCTCTTTGCCGCAAGGTATCACTAGATTAAAAAAACCAAAAAAAACCCATCCCCTCCCCCCCAAAGAAAACCCTACAGAAATTGAAGATTTTTTTTTTACAACTCAATTTAAGTTATTTTAATATCTAGCAGCACACATTCTATTAAAAAACATATTTTAGTGGAAAGATTTTTCACTCTAAGTCATGAAGAGAATTCCATGACACAAGCAGAGCAATAATACTTGGACCATTGACCCAAACGGCAATTAAATACGGATATTTCAAACAATCAAACAGAGTCCATATCCACCTACCAATCCCGGGTCACCACATTTAAAAATTAGATTAAAAGCTCAAATAACTTGCTCAACAACAAAAGAAAAAAAAAAAAAAAAATCACAAAACAGAAAACCAGAAAAAAAATTATTTGTCCATTATTATCTCTGTATTATGTCCATTAAAATTCATGTAAATCTATCCTATATAATCAAACTTAAACATTTTGCTTAGTTCAGTAACAATTTATCATTTCAGTAAGCATATTGAAGCATAAATTTTCTCGTAAAATTTATTAATTACTGGAATCCAGAGGAAAAAAAAAATTTCACTGCATGCATCTTTTTGAGTATAGCAGTTGCATATGATTACAGAGGTTTTACAGCTTCAGTAAAAGCCTCTTTTGAAGGCAGCATCTCACTGCAACGTTCTATTAATTTGCTTTTACTTACATTCATTCTTTTTACATAAAATGCTAACAGGTCAAATTAGACAAAATACCACAATACATGAAATTGTATGGGCATTGTTCTGAGCTGAAAACTAATTATACTTTAACTTTCTACTTGCAGTTTGACAGAGCGCTTAATAAAAACAAAACATTGCATGCTCTAGAAATACAGAAATACTCTATCAATACTATTCATTTCTGTACTGCCATTGCCTTTGGTATTTCAATTACAATATACAATGGCTCTTTCAATTAACTATACAGAAAGCATAAAAATTTACTCACACTTAAAACTCCCACCTTGCTGCAATTTGTTTGTAGGCTGCTTTTAGGTTTTTCACATTACCTCCAACCATTTGGATTTTTACTACCTGAATGTTCAATACTGAGAACATTATTCATTCAAGTACTTTGTAAATCTGATGTACAAGTTCACTAACATGCCCGTCAACGTGCAGGCATTAGCAGACATCACTTGAATATATAAATAAATGTATTTAACTTTCTCTAAAATTCTATGCAAAATATATGATCTGCAAGTATAAATTAAAATCATAACGTTGACCGAAAAGTAGAGAAAAGTTCTGCATTAGGCACTTTTCCATTCCTGTTTTATTCTATCCCTCAGTTCTTCATCATTATGTTAATTTACAGTGTATACACTACACATTTTTAGACATAAAATACTCATTAAAAGTGGTAACAAATTACAGCCTAAAGAACTATTCTAAGTGGTATAATACCTAATTTTATATCATTATAAAAGTTCAAAGTTTTTTAAACTGTAGAGTAGGAAAAGCCATTAATCTACCATGTGTAACCTCACAAGAGTCCGAAAACACAGTCAATGCAACAATACAGATTACAACTCCAGTTCTTAGCTGCTTTTAAAATTTATATATACACACAGACTTACACTGTACATGACGTCAACTCACAACATCGAATAGCTGGTTAAAAAGCTCAATCAATGCAGTACGTGTTAAAAAAAAAAAAAGCACAGAGTAGTGAAACCATACAGCCAACCTTACTATTCAGCCACAATATTTACATATACAGCCAACCATTTGAAAGAGATATACAGCTAGCTTTATAAGAAAATTACAGTCTATATACACATTTTGTTTCCATATAGCATATAATATAAAGAAGCTGCACTAGAATTATAGAGACTGAACTCTGGGAATTGGCAGTGGGACATGGAGCCATTCACTGCTACAAGTGGCCCAGGTCTGTGGTAACTGAAGTTAAATCATTTGACAGATGGTCGGTAGTTTTTATGAAATAAGCTGGTGCTTTCAGTCCAGTTCCCGGTGCTTTTGTGATATGGATAGCTATCCACTATCACAAATGGGTACTCCCGTTGGCAGCCACAGTAACGACTGAGCGAGCATGGAGACTGAACAAGCCTCTTAACCCTTGCTAGAGGTCCCTCTCTAGGTCAGGGTTTGCAGCACTTTGGTGGGGCAGTGGGGTGAAGCTTGCACTGTTGCTGCTGCTCACACTGCACCTGTTTAGTGGACAAAAAGACGACTTCAGTTTCCAGTGCTGTCAGTCTAAAGAGTTTCACAAACACTGAATTCATGTTAAAATGAAATTTTCTTTCACCTGTTTAAATACAAAGTTTCTCCACTGAAGACAAATACTTGGAGGAGGGAGGATGAGGGACAGAAATCATACAAAAAGACAAAAGCATTAGCAAAGGTTAAAAATAAACACAAAAAAACCCCCAAAACTCACACCCTGCAACTCTTGAGTAAAGTCTCCTCCTGCAGAGACAGGACGTCTTTTGAACAGTACAACATACAAAAATATTTTCAGTGTAACTTAAGGTACTGCATTTAAAACCCAAAATGTGGTCTTACGCATCAAGCTGAAAATTATCAAGGGGCTCTTAATTTATCTGACACCAAGGGCTTAAGCAGAATTAGTTTGCCTGCCTAACACATACCCTTGAAATATAACTGAAGAGTCAAGACACCTGAAGTACTTTCGTTTTACACTATCAAAAAATAAAATGGATGTAGGAAGTAAGAAAATCCACACTATTAGGCAAGTGCACACAATTTGCTTCAAAAAGCAAAGTTTCCTGTGTTGTATTCCTGAATACGTATCCCTAGGAGACACGTTCTTGGCCTTTCCACCAGTTCAAAACTGTATTACCATTGCAGAAGGCGGTCTTACCTAGGAACGGGTAAAAAGCAAACTAAAGAACAATAGTTTGTTTTCTCCAAGGTTTTGCTCCGGATCTCCGCAAGTGGTTAGTTTCAACTCATTCACTTTATACTCAGTGCATTTAGTACAGATCACAGAGTGCTTTGGGTTGGAAGGGACCTTTAGAGGTCGTCTAGCCCAAACCCCCCGCGGCAAGCAGGGACATCTACCAGACCAGGCTGCTCAGAGCCCCACCAGCCTGGCCCCGAACGTCCCCAGGGACGGGGCACCGACGCCTCTCCGGGCAGCCTGTTCCAAGATGCACACATTCCCACCCTGTGCTCTCCAGGCTCCTCCCGTTTCAAAGCAAGACAAAACAACCCACAGCGCCCCAAAAGCCCTGCCCGCTCTCTTCTTCCTCCTGGCTAACGTTTGACACGCAGCGAACCTCCCCGCGCGCCCCCGCAGCGCCCCGCCGCC
>Ga0065711_1050237_pt1 | contig 10923 bp, 5 predicted proteins | sample Hoacrofraction12_FD_59098 | JGI IMG/M metagenome (GOLD analysis project Ga0065711, IMG submission 59098) | Hoatzin crop microbial communities from Cojedes, Venezuela - Epithelial fraction 12 v2 (version 2) | ecosystem: Host-associated > Birds > Digestive system > Esophagus > Crop | place... | reverse complement strand
CTTCCCTTCCCTTCCCTTCCCTTCCCTTCCCTTCCCTTCCCTCTCTTTTGCCTTGCTTTGTTTTCTCTGTATATATATGTGTATGTAATTTAAATTTAAAATCTATTCAGACCCAAAAAAGCAGTGTTTTTTGCAGAAAAAGACCAATTATGAAAAAAAATACTAACTGTCCTTATATATGAACAATCTTATTTAAATTAGTAACTTTGTTGACAAGCTAAAAGTTTGGCCTGTATTTATCCACTTGATTGACTCAGTTCTTGAAAAACTGGAATGGAATTATTTCATTTTAAAAATACAACTTTAGAGGTATGTATAGTGTGATATCAATCCTCAGAATTCAGGTGGGTAACAGGAATATATCACATTGCAGGTTGCATTTACTTCTGATTGCTTTCCTCTGCTCTGAATGAAAGCATTTCTAACAAGAATCCAAAACCATCTCCCTGCACAGTGAAACTGCCATTCACTATGCAAAAACACACGAAAATTGCCTCCAAAAAAACCCTCTGGATTTGTCATCACTCCTTGAATGATGGTACCGGGAAGAATACTTCATGGTCGAGGTGGCTTCAGCCAGGAGGAGGCCTGAGTCAGCTCCGCGGGCCGCTCGCAAGCTGGGCGCTCGCCCCGCACGCGGCTCGGCGGCCATTAATAACATTTCCGTGCGCGGCTGACTCACCCGCCCGGGCAAATCTGCTGTGGGCCCAGCCTGCTTTTCTGTCGAATTAGCTGGAGCTGGGGCTCTAGTGTTTACGCAGGCTGCATGCTGGCTGCTGGCTTTCCGCCAGCCGCGGGAAGACGAAGCAGGGCCGGAGCTGGCACCGGCTCCCGGCAGCCCCGATGCGCGGTATCTGATCTGGCCTGAGCTCTGCTAAGGCGAGTTCACCCTGGCACAAATTTTTGAATGTATCTGACCGTGCAAAATAAGTCTGCGTTGGCTGAACGCTTGGACTTGTGTGCCCTCAGTGGTTTTAGCCTCGTCAGAGGGCCCGCGGACCTGGGTTGGCTGCAGAGGTGCGGGGCTGCGCGAGGCAGGGTCCCCGGGGGCCGGGGCAGACACACAGGCCTGGACTTAGGTCCTGAGATCGAGCTTATGGTGAGGCGTGCAAGACCCTTCCAGCTTTTCCTGCTCCCTGTCCTGCTGTGGGGACAAACTGTTGATCTAATATAAATCCTATAAAGATAAATACATTAAATCAGGAAGAGTTTTGTGTCTTGAGTTGCACAGAATGCAACAGTGAAAAAATATTGAAAAAATGTTCAAAATTTCAAGCTAAATAAAGAGCAAGAAGCTACTTCTCAAAAGAGAAATCTAGTAAGTTTTAACTTGATATCAGTGACCTTGCCATATGCTGTGTATTCTTAGTGGCAGGGAAAAGCCCACCGTGTAATACCTCCCCACGAAGCACTTTGATTTCCTCTTCATGAGTTACTTCAGTGGGGAAGGACCACTGCTCCCAAGATTTACTTTTGCTTAAATCTTAGCGGTAAAATTCAACGTTTTCTGCTGGAACTGTTCTATATACAACCTGTCCATTAGTCACCTAATACATTTTTTATCACTTCATAGTTCATTTTCTTCCTTTGACCTTTGAGGATTCCCAAGGAATTCTAAAACCCATTAGTATCTATGAACACTCACAGTAAATCCATAAATGATTGCTTAATGGTCATTGCTAATCAGAATTAAGCAATCTTGGCATAGCTAAAGCTTTTGTATGGTGGAGATTTTTTTTCTGTAGTGCACACATTTTTCTTTATTTATTTGCAAGAGTTATTTTAAGTATCAGATGACAAAATAAATATGTATTTCTGAGAAAAAGCCAATAAAATACTGTATGCATCAAGTGCTGAAGTCATAAACGCATTTAATGAGAGATCGCATTTTTACAAATGATAGAGGGACTGTTTCTGGGCATCACAGAGGGCTTACATAACTGTGATAGGGACGGATGCAGGATCTCCAAGCAGCGGATAATGGTACAGAAAGGGACATATGAACTTCAAAGGTTTGATTTCATGTAGATAAACACTACAGTGTTCGGGTGTTTATCTGCAGCTTATCTAATATGGATGGTTTAGGGCTGTTGGCAGTCTTCTAAGAGTTCACAAATTCCCTCGTACCTCTGCTTCCAGGTAGGCTAGAAATGAAGTGAGACTATGCACACTTGCAGTATTTTGGCACTTTTGCTTTTATTGCCTGCTGCAGCCTTCAAGTACAGAGGTGAGAGCAAATTGAAAGTAGTGGACCAAACACAGCCCCATCAGATCGCCGCTGTGCTGGACGCTGCACAAACACAGAGGCACGGACAACTTTGCCTGCCTCCGCGAATTTACTGTCTGCAAAGGAAACGAGGGAGGGCTGCATTGCACAGAGTGGATAGGTGTTGATTTACAAATGTTCTGTAAATTCTGCTGTTCTCTATTTTTGCAGTAAAATACAAAATTTATTTATGCTTTTTAATTAATTTTTCAATATTAAATTCAAGCAGAAGCTCTGAATGATGCAAAGCCCTGAGACACAGTGAAAGATTCCTGATGATTTCAACAGACACTTCATTATCCCGTCTCTGGATGACAGCAAAGTTATATATGTGAAACTCGTATGCTGAAACACAAAAATGCTGAGCTCTTTCAGTGCAGCCTGTTTCTAATATGAGAATCTATGCTTGATACCTGTTTAGCCTGCCCGTGTGGAGTGGTGAAAACACAAACCAGTCTTGGGAATTTATTGCTGGGCTCAGAATTTTTGGTTGCTCCTTTAAAGCTCCATCCCCTAGCGTCAAGCAAACAAGGGAGACTTTCAGCTCCATTCTAAAGATACAAGTTTCCAGTTCTAATGACTGCAGAGGTAGAAATGCCAAAACTTAGAGAAATTAATTAAAAAAACCTCCAGCTTTTATTATTATTAAAAAAATCTGAGTTCTTAAAGCCAAATGCTGGTTTTCAAGGCTTGATTCACGATTTTGAATGTGTGACACCAGAAGCACTGGCCTAGTTATTCATGATTCACAGGGAAATTACAAAGCTGTAAATAGATGTTGCTTAGTTTTGATTATGAAATAGTTGCATTTCCATCATGTGCCAACTAATCTCTGCTTGTATTTAAGATAAACACTATTGGACATAGGGAACCTATAAATTGAGGTTATCTGCTGTTTGGTGTCTTGGAGGAAAGGCAACTGAATTCAGCATAAGAATTGCTTGAGCCAGAAGCAGATGTCACGCTCTAAACATCTGAGGTTCATGATTTTTTGGCTGCCTCATTCTGTGCCTTTGTCACGCATTGTGTTCCTGTTTCACTTTGGGGGGGGAGCAGCGAGGGAGCACCAGGGCTGCCTGATGTCACTGCCTGTTGTCATACTCTACCATTATTTATGGTCAGGTTCCTCATCCAAAGCCCTGTGAGGTCTGTCAAGAGCCTTCCACTGACCTCCACAGCGTTAGAACAGGCCCTGTATGCCCAGCAGGTCCCATTTGCCAGAGGCTCTCTTCTGCTCTGCTGAGCACTTCTACAGAAAATAATTCCTTTTCTCTCCTATAAAGAATATAGTTTTAAAACCAGAAATTTCCAAATATTTTGATGTACATTTAAGTTAACATTTCAAAAGACACATGCTGTTAGATGAGCACCTACATTTGCCTGAATTAATCAATTATCCATCTATATATTTAAGCTGGATTGCTTTCATCGCTTATCATATCCGTTCTGTTTTTCTTCTTTGTTGATGTGATGAAAAGGGCTCTTGCTTTCAGTTTTATTTCTCACAGGTTTCCTTCCCTGGTTATCATGCATTGCCATGCCATTGGGTGTGATCTGGGGACATGAGCTGGCTGTGAACCGAAATCGGTGACGTCCCTCAGAAAGCAGTAAAGCAGCACACACAAAAAAAGCCCTGATTTCAGGTTATGGTCTCCAAGGTGCAAACCGGCTCAGGAAATACAGCACCTTGAAGGCCTGGGCCCTTTGCAAGGAGCAGCAGGGGAAAACATTTTATTAGTACTTTAGCTCACTGATTTTATTTCAAGAGACCATAGCAGAAACAAACAGAATAATTTAGGAAATTACAATAATAAACCCTTTTCTGAAACGGTATTTAACTACTGACAGCTGATGAAATGAGTCCAGAAACAGGCACAAAACAAGAAAGGAAGAAAAAGAAAACATGTTCTTGTTCATGAACATTGAGCAACTTGGCCCAGAACAGTCCCCATTTGGCTTTATTTCAGCAGGAAATTTTTTGGTAAATCATAAATTCTTTCCCAAAATATACAATGCACTAGTTTAAAAACAATCAATCATTCATTGGAAATTGAGGACGGATTTGTAGAGACGGCTGTCTCATTTTGAAGTAGCTCGTCAGACGTAAAAGCGAGACTCCTGCCTGCAGGGCGGACTCAGTGCCCATGGGCTGGCCACCACTGCTGGGGCTGGGCAGAGAAACCGGGAAGAGGAGTACGATGGGCCGGAGTGCGGAGCCCACGGCCAGCCAGATCTGCCAGGTCAGTGCCGGGAGTCCCTAACCTCGCTTCAGGGCGCATGGCCTGGTTGCAGACTCACTTTTCCCCAGCGCCTGGCCATGTACCTTCATTTCGTGTGCCCTAGGCAGGCAAAGAGCTTGCATGAAGCGGGGTTTGGGTCCAGCCTTGAAGGTACACTTCGTAGCACACCCACAGACACGCATGCGGAAAATCATCAAGTCCAACCCTCCACCCAGCACCACCATGCCTACTAAACCATGTCCTGAAGTGCCACAACTACACCTTTTTTGAACCCCTCCAGGGATGGGGGCCACTTCCCTGGGCAGCCTATTCCAATGCCTGACCACTCCTTCGGTAAAGGAATTTTCCCTAATATCCAATCGAAACCTCTCCTGATGCAACTTGAGGCCACTGCCTCTCGTCCTATCGCTAGTTAGCTGGGAGAAGAGACCCAACACCTGTCTCACTACAACCACCTTTGAAGTCACTGTAGAGAGTAATAAGGTCTCCCCTCAGGCCCCTCTTCTCCAAGCTAAACAGCCCTATTTCCCTCAGCTGCTCCTCATAAGACTTGTTCTCTAGGCCCTTCACCAGCTTTATTGACCTTCTCTGGACATGCTCCAGCACCTCAATGTCCTTCTTGTAGTGAGGGGTCAATGCAGTCACTTTTAGGCATGAAGTTTACAAGCTCAGGGCTTTTAGGGCAGGGCTGGTGTGGGGAAGCTGGTGTGGCCAGCCTTAGGATGGTAGAGGGTGTCTGGAGAACTGCTCGTGATGTCTTCAGAGGTTCTGGAAGAACATGTGCTTTATGTAACTTGTATTCCCTGGTGCAAAGACAGCTGCCAGTCTGTGTCCTACTTCAAGCTGCAAAATTGGTCTCCATCTTTCCCACCCACCCTGCTTTTTAAGAAACCTTTGTATTTGTTTTTTCTATGTTGTTTTTCACATCAAATAATTGTGCTAGATTAAGGATGAATGCTTTGATCTTCATATACAGCAAACTCTGTTATAAATCTATTGGCAAGGGTGGAACCAGAAAACAAAATTTTGAATAGTGAGACAGCAATAGTGAAGAAGTAATAAAGACGGTCCTTTAAAAAATACAAAACTGAAAAGCTTCCTATTTAATAAAAGGAAACAACGTTTGAAGCATATGCCCGCAAAGATCAAACAAAATTCCTACATCAATATTATTGAAAAAGGAGATCTCTCTTCATTTTTTTTTTTTTTTCTGACATTAAGGTTTTTGAACCCGTCTAGAAGGTTTTGGAATTACTTTGGATTTTCACCAGTCTAACGAGATCAGAATCTTGTCTTGTTTAAATAAATGATTTAAAACCATATTCCCCAATGGCTCAGCCTCCACTAGATACCTCTGTTGAAAGCCCAGTCCCTTTGTTTGTTTGCCAGAAATCTGACTATGTGTGTGCGCTTTGGTTTTGAAGTCTTACTACTAGTGGACATGAGTCTGCTTGTCCTGTCAGGTCCTCAGCCAACACTGAACTGCAAGTTTGCTCCTCTGTCTCAAATCTGATGAAGCCTCTCCATTTTGTCCAGATATATCTCATGGCCTAGCAAAGGTATTTTCACTACCCACAGACATTACCTTGCCCCAGGCCCTATCAAAAGTTTTTTATTATCTCTCCAACAGTCATAGAAGGAGATATTTGAGGTTTTTCTCTGCTGACTGTAAGCATAATTTGATTGCCTTCTGGATCTCTTCTTTTACAGTTTGGACTCATGAGTCCAGAGGTGTCTGCTCAAGACACGTCCCCATCTCAGGTGGGAAACAGTGCTACAGCCTCTGCAGCTTGTGACTTGTGCGCTCACTGACACAGCAGTCAGGCACGGGACTGCCCATGAAGTATTCCCAGATACCTGGAGCTGAACGTGTTTGTACTAGTCAGACTGGCTATACCTTTTAATTGCGCCTAATGGATCTACCTGCACATGAAAATACTGGCCTTTTCCAGAAGAACTATATGAATTCCCTGGTGACAGTTTCTCACTTTTCCACATTAAGAATGTAATTCTCATGAGGGATTTCATAATACTTGGTTCAGTGAAAAATGATGCTCACATTGCACTAACATAATTACAGAACAATACCTTCAATACATTCATACGCAAGAATTATTAATAATAGTATCAGTATCTTACTGACTGTTTTTGAACAGTTGTTCTCTGAAACTGCAATTATATCTAATTATAATCTCTTCTGCAGTGATGCAAAGTCCATGAGGCTTTTCCCCTGTAGGCAAATAAACTTAAATGTATGGAGAGTTCCAAGCCAAGGACTTGGAGACATGTGAGTTTTCTGAGTAGCGCTGAGTGAGTAATGGCAGCACAAATGATCACAGTAATCCCATTTTGTTTGAGATTGACTCTGCTATCAAGGTAGTCCTGTTTGTGCACCATATTTTGCCCATTAAAAGGTGTCTTCTGTAGCAAAAGCAATAAGAAACAGTTGAAAGATTTAGTTTTCAATATACTGCAGAAGCAATGCAGTTTTCTGAGTGGAAATGGTTTCATAGCACTGCAGAAGATTGTACATCCTCGGGCCATTTTGCACAATTCTTTAATGTCAAATACAGAATATATTCTGAACTGCTGAATCTGCAACTCAAAAGCAGGTATGTTTTGTTCCCAGGCTTCCTAAAAGGTATTGAGTCAGAATTTCTTCCCTATGATAGTCAAATAACTACTTCTCATTTTCTTCAGAACATATTCATGGCAAGTTTACTTTTCTAGTTTTAATGTGGGTGTTCCCTTGTATCTTAAACATTCTACCCTGTCTGTCCTTTCCTCTCTTAAAAACCTTCTAGACAACAATAACATTCTCATATATAAGCCACATTATTTTTTCATTTATTCTGCTAAAGCAAATTTGTCTTTTTTTCTTGGAAGTCAGATACACCATTTTCCTCACTAACCCGTATGTCCTAGAAATACTCATTGTCTGCTCCAGCTTGGATTCATCTTTTCTGAACATGGAAGGCAGAATATGGTTGATTGTTTTGGCTAAGGTCTTACATGGGTATAATGGCATTAATGTTTTTCTGTTCCATTTGGATACTACACATCCCGCAGTCATACCTGCTCTTTTCTGGGTTGCAAATGGTTAATGGTCCTAGTCATCCATTGCCAATTATCACTACACAAAGGTAATTTTTACATTTCTGATTTTTTTCAAATATTAGTATAAATCCACCCAAATTTTCAAAATTTGGAGTGTCAGATTTTGTTATTGGAAACTTTTCAATAAATTAGATGGAAAATCAAATTCAGGAAGTTTTGTGGATTTTTCCAACCCTTTTTTCAGTTTAATAATTTTAATTTGAATGAAAATTTTAAGAACCACAGGCAAACTACTTGAAATTGCTAAATGTTGACAAATGTGACAAGTGTGGAGAATATTCTTGTACAGCATTGTCTATAGTGTGGAGCAGCAACATCTGAGCACCTGCCTTTCATGCAGGACATGAAAAAAATGGATCAAAGTGACTCTTGTCTGGGGATAATCCTTCAAATTCCACAAACCATGGATGCTTTATTATTCAAAGTAAGTTTTAAAATACAAATTTTTGACATACCTGTTGGCTGAGGAAGAGAAAAAGTAGTGCATGAACTTGTGAAGTATATGTCGTATTCCAGTCTGCCAATTTGGTCTTGCAAAATTCCTGTGACATGCATGACAGACTTAAAAACCCACAAACATCAATGTGTTTAGAAGCATCCAAAGAGATCACAGAGCAATCAACCTGCTGTGTGAATTACAGCAGCTGTTAGAATTAGGGAATATTTGAGTTCTTTATAAGCAACTCTCTTATTGTCTCTGGTGTGTAGCAGACACCACATTTGATTTACTACCATTTTTATTAAAATAAAAATTACACTTAGATAAATATAATGTGAGACTGGGTATTATTGCAGCCGTAATTTATTTCTTACTCATTGCTACCTCTTCAAATTTTGCCACAAAACAGGAGGAAATAGCAGACTACAAAGAATAAGCTATGGAGGGTTTTCAAGACTGCGATGTGTAAGAAGGCTGCCCCAGCTGTTAGTGTTACCTAGACATAAAAAAAAAAAAAAAGATAAGAATAGTCTCATATCCAGGAAGGTTTGTCACAGGGTTTATAGCAAAAGCTGGTTAGTAAATTTTTGTTCCACACCCTTAAGCTTGATTTATCCAGCAGATTGTTACTATTGAAACTTGATGTTTTGATTTTTCTAACCTTGGAATGATTTTGACAGTGAAAGATTCCAAAGCACAGCGACATTCTACTGAGCAACACTGAACTTCATACCAGGTGCTCAGAAGAGCCTGTGAGAAAACAGACAGAAATAAAGCAGAAACAAGTTGCCCAACTTTCTCTACAGACTGTGTAGGACATGCAGGGTGTTACTGATGTGAACTGCGCCTTACCTAAATTTCTAACATATCCAGTGCAGTTTTCACCCCTCTTCTCTCCCGCTGTTGCAGAAATGTTCGTTTTAACCTGAGGGCAGATGCTGCTCATGGATCTCTGCTTCCCGAGGGCTGCATCTTCCTGTTGGTGCCCTCGCATCTCACCTCTGCACGGAAACTAAAATCTGCATTTGTAACCTGGGAAGACAGTGAAAGGTAGTAGCTGATGTCCAAAAGCAGCAACAAAGTTATTTTAGTATAGACTACGAAAAACTGCAGAAACACAGTATTATTACTAAAGCTGTTAATTTGGGCTGCTTCTACTGAATTCTTACAGGAACTGGTTTCAGATTGATATTCCTTAAGGTATTTATCAATAGTTTAGAAGAGGCAAAATGACCACTGAAAGAAGTTCTACAGGCAGAACAAAGAAGCTTAGGGGAAAAATAACGTTAGGCCGACTCTTGTTTATAGGACGCTGTGGTTCATCTTGTAAACTGGATACTGTCCAGCTACCGAGTTGTAATAGCAGGCCACAGACTGGTCAGGAAAAGGGACCTCATGCTCACAGGGTGGGAGGCTGCATTGAGGAAAGCAGTGCTTTGCAAAGTAGTCCTGAAAGGACGTTCACCCCATGTTCCTAGTGTGATCCTGTGACAGAGAGAGATGGTGTAATGCTGGGGCAAATTCTAGCAAAACTGAACAGGCAAACAGAACCATGACAGGGACATCATTCTGTAGGTATGAAGAAACACAATCAGGCTCTAAATGGCATTGTGGTGGGTTTGGTCTTGGCTGGCTTCCACACATCCACCCATCTGCTCTCAACAGGACAAGAGCAGAAAGCACAAAGAAAAAGCTCATGGGCTGAGATAAATACAGGGAGATCACTTACCGATTACTGTTGGAGGCAAAACAGACCCTACTTGTGGAAGACTAAATTAATTTATTGCCAATTAAAAATAGAATGGGATGGTGAGGAAACAGAGGCAGAGCTAAAACCACCTTCCCCCAGCCCCCCTTCTTCCCAGGCTCAATTTCACTCCTGACCCTTCTACCTCCTCCCTGGAAGAGGAGCAGGGGAATGGGCAATGAGAGTTGTGATCAGTCCATCACTCTTCAGCTGTGCCCCTACTTGCTTCTCATGTTGCTCCCCTGCTGTGGTGTGGAGTCTATCCCAAGGGAGATGGCCCTGAACAAACTGCTCCAGTGTAGGTCCATTCCATGGCATACAGTCTTTCAGGAACAGGCTGCTCCAGCATGGGTCTCCCATGAGGTCACGAGTCCTGCCAGCAAACCTACTCCAGCGTGGGCTCTGCTCTCCACAGGTCCTGCCAGGAGCCTGCTCCAGCATGGTCTCCCCATGGGATCGCAGCCTGTTTCAGGGCATCTACTTGCTCCGGCGTGGGGTCCTCCCTGGGCTGCAGGTGGAGATCTGCTCCACCATGGACCTCCATGGGCTGCAGGGGGATAGCCTGCCTCACCATTGTCTGCTCCCCAGCTGCAGGCAAATCTCTGCTCCGGTGCCTGGAGCACCTCCTCCCCTCCTTCTTCACTGACCTTGGTGTCTGCAGAGTTGTTTCTCTCACATCTTCTCACTTGCCTCTCACAGCCAGTCCACGAAATTTTTTACCCTTGAATATATTTTCACAGAGGTGCCACCAGCATTGGGCAGCTTTGGCCACCAGTGAGTCCATTTCGGAGCTGGCTGGAATGGGCTGTGTCTGGCACGGCAGCCCCTGATTTCTCTCACAGAAGCCACCACTGCAGTCCCCCTCCTCCCAAAACCTGGACATCTAAACTCGATACAGAGACAGTGTGCACTATTTCAGCATCCGTACTTCAGAATGGACATCACAGAATCACAGAATCACAGAATCACAGAATTACAGAATCACAGAATCACAGAATCACAGAATGGTAGGGGTTGGAAGGGACCTCTGTGTGTCATCTAGTCCAACCCTCCTGCCGAAGCAGGGTCACCTACAGCAGGCTGCACAGGACCTTGTCCAGGTGGGTCTTGAATA
>Ga0065711_1050236_pt1 | contig 10923 bp, 13 predicted proteins | sample Hoacrofraction12_FD_59098 | JGI IMG/M metagenome (GOLD analysis project Ga0065711, IMG submission 59098) | Hoatzin crop microbial communities from Cojedes, Venezuela - Epithelial fraction 12 v2 (version 2) | ecosystem: Host-associated > Birds > Digestive system > Esophagus > Crop | place... | reverse complement strand
GGGGGGGGGGGGAAATCCTTCAGTCACCAATGATGCTGGTCAGCAAACTTGCACCAAGTTCAATACTGATTTAGTATTTCTTTATTATTATTAATTAAAAAAGAGGCAGGAATACATGAAGTTGTTAACCATCCACAGGTTTCAAGGTCTTTCCAGCAAAAGGAGAGTTCACACACATTTTCATGTTTGGGTTGTTTTTTTTTTCACAGTAGAAAATGGGACAAAAACACTGGAAAGAAAAGTGGAAAGGGGAAGACAGAGGAGAAGTGAAAGCTTCTTGGTCCTTTCCTCCTGCCTTTTCCTTCCTGTTCTTGGGCACCTTCTCTGGTCTAGACAAAACTTAAAGGAAGAGCTCTAGGTTGATCGACTTTTACTGTGGTGCAATTACATATTCATTAAAACAAGGGATTTGCCTGCCTGGGTATTGAAAGACAGGGTTTGGGGGGGTTTGTGTGATGAAAGGCATAGGAGGGAGCTGTCGGCGCAGGCAATGGCTGTCGCAAGGAGACTCGGGGCTCTGATATATCGAGATAATGTCATAGCAGCAGAGAGACCTAATTAGTGCAAATAAATAACTTGCAGTGCTTTCTGTCAGGAGCAACAAAAATCTTGCCCGTTGTCACACCCCAGTCATGAGAGTAATTAAATGCCCCACTCCATTAACGAGAGTGACTCAGATTCGCCAGTCCCCTCAGCTGGATTAAGGTGAAACGACACCAGAGATCCTGTAGCACTTTACAAGGTTTGTTCATGATTACGCTAAATCAACTTATTGTGGCACGATTATGACAGGCAAACTACTGAGGCATGATTATGCACGATAATGACAAGCAAATTATGGTGGCACTATTATGACAAGCAAGTTATGGTGGCACGATTACAACAAGCAAATTATGGTGGTACGATTATGACAAGCAAACTGTGACAGTACGATTACAACAAGCAAACTACAGTAGTACGATTATGATAGACAAGCTACTGTGGTACGATTATGATAAGCCTTGCTTGTATAGCTTCAAAGGAGAAGGAAAAGAACATAAGGGGGGACAGAAAAGAAAAGTTAGAGAGGAAAAGAAGAGGAAGAAGAAACAAAAAGATATCACCAGTCCTGGGTCCAGCATTGATCTGGCCAGTGGAGGGGAGGGGGGTCCAGGTCCTGGAGGGTGCTGCATTTACAGTGATTTTTCTCAGTTTTCATTGGTAGTTAGCCCCCTCCCCTTAGCTGAGTTTCTCGCTTCCCATGCTAATTAATTAGTTGGTGATAGCCACCTTTTCTGTTACAGGCTAAGTTAGCCTCGCTTCCCATGTAAATTAGCACGCATGCTCCTTACAGGTAGGGTGGGGGCAAGTCTTTTCGGTCTTGAAATGAGTCAGTGGTCGCGATCTCCCCCTGCCACAGTTACCTCTGTTTGACCTCTTCCCGGTGCAGCACTATTGGCTTGTCAGCTGTAGAAAGGGAGTTGGGTACGGAGGCAATTAAAAGTGGTCTGCTTAGCTTTTTACCAGAGCAGCACTGGGCTGTGAGGGTCTCTCCCTCGGCCCAGACGTCACTCGGCTGGTTTAGCACCAGTCCGGCAGGCGCCAGGATGAGCAGGCGCTTTGCTCGGTGCTTATCGGCACAAGGTAAGTGCAACGCCCCTGTATCCAACACTCACGGCTTTATCCTTCACATTAGCACCGTAGACAAGGTTTGAGACATTTAACCTCATATTGTCTGGACCCTTACACCCATCAGAAGGGTTTGAGGTCAGTTCTCTCCCTTTGCTGCTGATAGCTCCGCAGTCCTGTTTTCCCAGGGCAGGACAAGTACTTTCCGTAGTGGTTTTTGCCTTCTATTTGGGGTGGATGAGTGGCCTCCCAGGTCAGTCTGGGTTGCGTTGGTTTGTTTTCCCAGCAGTCTGTCCCAGCGTGGGTGTTTGCGGAGAGGAGAGCAGGCAGTAAGCTGTCTGCACGGCCGGGGGACCCGGGCTGGCTGTGCCTGCAGCAGGGTGCCCTCCTCATCTCCCCATTGCAGGCAGGGCAGAGCTGCAGGCAGGGCTTGTTTCAAACCGCTCTGAAGGGTTGATGGCCCTAAAACCAGGCACCCTCGGCTGGGCAGTCTTTACCTGTCATTGCTTGAGCAGGCACTGGGTGCCCCAAAGAAGCACCAGACCGCAGTGTCACCAGCCGCAACCCACCTGCCAGGCAGCGCGTGTCTGTGACAGAAGCCAGGCGCCGTTTAAAGCATGTGGTTTGAAAGCTGGCGCCCGTCCGCTCAGCACGGGTGGGCTGCTGGTGCGTGCACTGGCAGGGCATGCTCTTCAGGCTGCCCGGAGCGCGGCACAAACACGAAATGTGCTGCCAAAACCGAGGCACTTGTGCGTGCTCAGTCGCCGTGCCTCCAGCGAGTACTATCATTCTCTCTGTTGTAAATTTTCTTTCTAAAGGTATTTTCCTGTTCATGAGTGCTGAAATAAACCCCTTTTCTTGGCTTGTAAGTAGTGCATGTGCTGGTCAGAAAGCAACAAGCTGTCGGTGACTGCAAACTCTGTTGTTTGACTCGCACCACGAGAAAACATCTGTAAGCCAGATGTTGTACTTCGAAGCTGTCGTCAGCTGCCACTTTGGCTTCATGTTTGCAGCACGTGATGCCCTGTGTGTTGGGCATTGGAGGCCTGTTTGGAGGGAGAAGAGAGCTGAAGGTGAGAGAGGAGAAGGCTTCTGCCCAGTGGGACAGGGGAAGGGGTGGCCTGGAAGGTGGTGTGCCCTTCCTGCATGGTCCCTGCAGGCAGTCTCTGCCCCCTCCTCTATGGCAGCTCTAAGTCATGCCGAGGGTGCCTGGCTGATGCCACATCGGTCCCTGTCCTGCTGTGCTCCCATGGTGGAGCTGGGCAGAGGCGTTTTGCAGCCACAGCCTCAGGCTGCCTGGCCCTCCTCTCCCAGGGCTCCATGTCCCTCCATCTCATGCCGTGACCAGGGGCCTGCCCAGGGCCATGAGGCTGGGCTGGGGACCCTGAATAGCCAGGCTCCTTTTTACCCCTTTTCTGACTTCTGGTGTAACTGGCACTGACTCCTAAAAAATCATCAGTTATGCCTCTTCCTTGGTTTCCTTTTTCCCAGCTCTGATCACACAGATGAGCTTAATGTTCAGCCCCTGCTGTTAAACGATGGCTTGTCATCGGCAAAGCAAAATGAGGTGGCGGTGGTGGTATTAGAAAGCCGTTGCCGAGTGGTTAGGAAGAGATCCCAGCCTGTGTTGCTGCCTGGCCGGGCTTGGCAGCTGTGGCTCCCGTAACCACTTGCTTAATTGGGAATATAAAGAAAACAAGTGTATTTGATCTCTCAGCGTGAGAGGGTAGATTCAGCTCTGAAAGCAGCAGCTGCCAGGTCGGGATCAACAAACAGATGTTTCCCTTTGTGTGACTGAAGCTCCTGCCCCCTCACTGAGCTTAAAGAGAGCTTTATTTATATACTTGTGTGATAGGAAAATCAGTTCCCTTGCTTGGCTGCTGTTTGCAACAATTTAGTTCTTTTGGGGGGTTGGACTAGATGACCCACAGAGGTCCCTTCCAACCCCGAACATTCTGTGATTCTGTGATTCTGTGATTTTCAGGATAAATTGCTTAGTGTTTAGCCTGACCATTAAACTGATTGTGAAAGTTTTTCTTCTAGAACACACTATAGATACCATAGTCTTTCAAGATAATTTTGCGAGGATTGAAGAATCCTTTCTGTGGGACGGTGCATCTCTTCAGGCATATTTATTCCTCTTTTGGGACTGGATGTTACTGGGTACTGTAATGCATTCATTGGGCGTTTACGTTTTGTTTTGGCTGAAATTATGTTGTCAGGAAAATCTACTTGCAAAGAGCATTGGGTCCAGGAAAGAAACAGGAGTTGAGAAGGGAATGAGTTTTCCTTCTGGTGTTTCCTAGGTATAAAAAGGAACTCTGACAGAGCTCTCTCTGGTTGTCTTCCCTTTTCATGAAGGATTTCACTATGACTCTGTACTTAAGGCACTACTGGAAGGATGAGCGTCTCTCATTTCCCAGCACCACTAACAAGAGCATGACCTTCGATGGCAGGCTGGTGAAGAAGATCTGGGTCCCCGATGTCTTCTTTGTGCACTCCAAAAGGTCCTTCATTCATGACACCACCACGGACAACATCATGCTGCGAGTGTTCCCTGATGGTCATGTTCTCTACAGCATGAGGTAATGGTGTAGCCTCGCTGCTCCTGAGCATCTCCTGGGGCTTTGCTGTTCATTTTGCTCCCAACATGGCTCTGGTGACTACCAGGACTGCTACTGCCAACCCTCCTACTCCCAGCGATGATGTAGAGCCCTGTTTCCAGCAGGTCCAGTACATGATGTTTTGCAGGAAGCTGTGAGAAACCATGTTGTGGGCAGTAATGGGATTATCTCCTCCCGAGAGAAGCATTCCCCTAACTCTTTGCAGTCGGAGGAGGGCTTAGTCAAGCGGGAATGTTCATCCCAGGGTCAGTGTGTGATTAAACTGGAAGCTGCTGATATACCAGATGGTGACCTCTACAATTATCCTATTTTGCTTCCTGTTTGTATAGATTTTTTTTTTTTTTATTGGTGTTTGCATGTTGATGTAAAGGTTTAAGTTTTGTTGGCTGGAAGAATCCTGAGGCATGTCCATCATGACCGAAGGGCTACCCGGCCTATGGGTGTATGCAGGTCGTGACCATGGGTTTGTGGGATTCTGCAATACACAAGGACATGGAGGCCTCATCCTCTAAATGTGATTACTTTATTACAGATTACCAAAAATACCACAAAACCTACTACTATCAAGTAAACTACCACAAAATCATCACTAGCAAGTATACCTACTATTAATAAAGCAAATACGTAGATATACAAAATACTATTACAAATTACTATCAGTGATCAATAATACAGTGTCAATCAATCGTATAGCAACAGCCAATAACAGCAATAACCAAGTAGGTATATACTCTTACAGGTTACTACAAATTATTCATTGATAGAGCAACTTGTCAGCAATATAACAGCAGATATACTTAGAATAGATTGCTTATATGGATGCGTAATACTGGCGTCAAGTGATCATAAAGTGAACCAAATCATCCCACAGGTGGGAGGACAAACCAAAACAACCCCAAAAGTGGGCCCAGAGGGGACCAATGAGGCAACAGACAGAGTCTAACTTCAGAGACACTCTGAGAGAGCAGAGTCTGGAGTCAGCTGGGTGTCCCTGGGGAGAGTCCAAGAGCTGGTAGAAAGTTCATGCAGCAAATTCAACTCGTTTAGGAATGGAAAAGTGTGTGCAACATGGGAAGTTCTTGGAGAGAGAGAGGATCCATTCTAGATAAAAATTAAGTCCTCCTTGTATCACAGAGACATAAGAGCATGTAGGAGACCACCACTTTGAGCAGCCAATGGGTACTGTTAATTTCTATTTTTCACCTGTGACAGCCAATAGATGATGGTGTTTTCTGTTCTTTCAGATCAATTTTTATTTTCCAGACCATTTTCCACCTTTTCAGACAATAAATTAACATCACAATCCCTTTTTTTTATGCTTATCGGTGGTATCTCAGGATGTCTCCATTTTCTAGGTACCCCATCTGCACTTCAGAGAGGCTAGCTGTGCTTCTCAAGGGCATGTCTGGTTCCCAGGCTGGCAGGCTTTTCTCTGTCAATGTTTTTCAGCAAACATTTTCTTTTGCCCAGTGATTTCCCCCTTCTAACCAGACCACGGTTATGGCTGCTCACATCAGCATCACAGCAGATTTCACTTCCTTCGGAAGAATGCAAAAAGAGATGTGGAGAAAAATACACCGCCAGAGGAGAAAAGCTCGAGAGCCCGGAAAAAAGGACGTTTCCCCAGGACAGAAAACATGCTCTCAGTGTACAAGGACCTTTGAATGTTTTGTAGCCAAGGATTTCTGTTCTAGGATCTTTCTGGAACTTCTTCATTTTAGCTATGGTAAAATAATTCTCAAAGCCTACGAAAGGTTTTCCTTAAAGTTTGATTCATAAGGCTACTTCTCTTAGAAGAATGAGCATAGTGGGAAATACTGTCCCAACCAGGACAATATCCCACCAAACCAGGAGGCTCTAAAGTTCACTGATTTCATAGTCCAAATATAATTCTACTGAATTATTTTTAAAAATCCTGGACAAACTATTAAACTCACAAAGAAACACGTGTGTAAGTAAGAAAGAGAATACGTACCATATGGCCACTTCATCTTGCCCAGTCTTACTGATGAAAATCACATCTTAACCAAACATTTAGGCATAATTACCCTTTTCTGACACTTACTGCGTGAAAGGTCTGATTAGTCATACCTTAACTAAGCACCTAAAGACACTGTCTATTCTATTAGAACTGGACAGGGATGAAGGTGCCATGTAGTAGGAGTGACAAGAAGAAGAGTTTAAAATTTAGAGGGAGGTTAGATGTCAGCTTGGGTCAGCACCAAGGGAAGAAGAACAGGAGGAGGGTGCAGACCTTCTCGACAGATGTTTCTTGGTGTAACAGACTATTGGTTTCCATTGCTCACATCCCACAGTTTTTCATGTGCTGAAGGGTGCAGCACGTCACTTGTTAGCAGTGTTCAATAACCAAAATGATGGAACAAGTATTTTTAATGGCAAACGTTTGCTCTGTTCAGTTCTGCTCATTTGCCCACATGCAGAGTTTTTACTTTCAAAGTTTTCTGTGAGCTGTCAAGGAGCTGATGTGACTTTCTAAAGTTGCCCCGCGAGATTGAAGGATGTGAGTAACCAGAGCACGAGAGTTAAATGGATAATTTGATTCGTAAAATCAAAGAAGAACAAGAATCTGCTTGATGTTTGGGTCTGGTGGTGTTTAGGACGCTCAGAATGTATCTGGCTGCCCAAGCATTTGTGTCCAATGGTGTTGGAAATGCCATCCAAGATATATCAAGATGTCTTGATATATTTGTGTGGGGCTGGCACTGGGCTGAGGGATGTTTCATTCCTCATTTGGGCCCTGGGCTTTCAAGGCCACCTGAGCACTGTGCTTTAGTTGAGGAATACCTCATGGACACGCCAAGTTTCAGTGCTGTCCCTCACTAACAGATTGTTAATGACCACAGGTTGTGCCACAGTTTAGGTGACCCTGAGGAAAGAAAATAGCACATTGCAATGAGATGGAATTGTGCAGTGCTTAAATGCTGCACACAATTGTGGGAGGTCATTGCTGCAACACACCTTCTGGAGCATATTCCCAAATAGCTTCTCTAAGTTTTGCTCATACGGCAAAATTTTGCTTTAGTTTTATAGTCAAAATGAACAGTGTGTGTTTTTCAGGGGCGAGAAGTGCATAGGTCAGAGTAGGATTTGGATCACAATCCCCTGAACAGTTCTTTATCAACATCTGCAACGAATCTAGAAAAATGGTCATGGCCAACATAAATCGGCCTCTGAAACGATGACTCATGGCTGATTTGCCTCTACTAAATCGGGAGCTCCACTGCAAATCTGTCTACACGAGAAAGTTCACTGACCCAGTGGAAAACATCTTACATAATGTTGTGCACAACTGGGCTCATTTGAAAATGGGAGCTGTGACTGCTGCAGCTCTTTAGCTAAGACACAAATTTAACAGAGGCAAATCTAACTGACGGAGAAACAGCTGCACCCATTTTACACCCCCTGCCCCAGAAATGCACCCCCCAGATTAAAAGAATTTGATCAACAAATGAAATAAAATTCTTTTGCTTTAATAATGTACATACTGGAGGAATTTTGTGGCTTGCATTAATGTTGGTCATGTTCCTCAAGCTTGAGTCGTTGTTGAGGTGGCTGTGGAGGGAACTGAGCAATGGGGAAAATGAGGAAACCCTAATTAAACTGGACATAAGGGAAGCTTCAAATACAAATGATGAAGTTATTTTATGTTGCTGGCTTGTAGGGAAATAGTTGGATATAAAACAGTGGAAGTGTCCCTACTGACAGTATTGCTGTGATGTGCAGGACAGTACTTTGGTTCGTGATAGACATTGAAATTACAGCTTCCTTTGGAGGTCTGTATATAATCCATCTCGCTTGGACTTGGAGAATTGGTAGGCATTTTCCTGGGGATTTTATGCTAGCATTATGCATAATAGCCCGCTTTAAAGCTACAGAATGATTTATGTGTCGCACCATTCTTCATTGCTCCTCATGGAAACCAACCTTTCTCATTTTCAACTTCTAGGATCACAGTGACAGCAATGTGCAACATGGACTTCAGCCGCTTCCCCCTGGACTCTCAGACATGTTCTCTGGAGCTGGAAAGCTGTACGTTGTATCTGTGTTTCTAACTAGACATGCTCCGTGGCTGGCTACACAAACACAGACTGGATACATTTCAGAATACGGTCTATTTTAGAGCCTGAAAAGATAGTTTATCAGAGTTACGAAGAGTCTTTCTATTGACTTACTGTGTTGTATATCTAGCCCTTATGCTGCGAAACAGGGTAATTTGCAAGGAAAGCATCCTTGTATGAATTTTGGTAGATGGCAATTTAAAAAAAAACCACCAACAGAAATGTTTGACAGATACTTGTTCTCAGCAGCTTGATGATGAGTAATTTGGGAGAGAAGTTTTGGTCTGTTTGTTGCTTCTGATGGGAAGGTGGTGCTTTCAAGTGTCACAGTAAAAAGTTGAGTATAATGATCATTGTTTTTCTCTAAATTTCATTACCAATGTCGTTTATGCTTGATCTAATCCTGAGCCTGCAGACACTGTGACTTCGGCTCAGCATTTGTGGGAAGGAGTTTTTCTGTGGAGAAAGTGATGGCTGTCCTGTAAACTCTCCAGGATGTGCCAAGACTAACATCTATTTGTTTTAAGGTCTTCCCAAATATTTAACTGAAATTTGCCTCTACAAACAACAGAATCACAGGGTAATTCAGATTGGGATGAGAGGTTTGTCTTGAGGTCAGCTGCTCCAATACCCTGCTCAGAGCAGGGAGAGCTTTATAGCGGATTGCTCAGGGCTGTGCCCGGTTGGGTTTTGAACATCTCCAAGGTAATGGAAGCTCCACAACTTCTCTGTGCAACCTGTTCAAATGTTTGACAGCCCTCATGCCAGAAAAGTTTCTTTTTACCTGCTTGGAAAAAGTCCTTTGCTGCAGCTTGCATCCTTTCTCTCTTGTCCTTTCACTCTGCATCTCAGAGAATAGTCTGAGAAAAGCCGGTCTCTATCTGCTGTATGACCCTCAGCAGGACAGCAGCTGGACCTCACCACAGACTGCTCTGCTTCCAGCCACACAAACCCAGCTCCCCAGCCTCTTCTCCTCTGCCGTGTTCTCCAGCTCCCTGAGCATCTTAATAACCTTTTTTTTTTTATTTACCATTCCTGCCATCTAGTGTGCTAGCTAGTTCTTTAAGCTTTTCATTTTCAGTCTTCAAATATGTCTAGACTTTTGCTTCAAATCACACCTGTCACTTTTGCTTTTCTCATTCTAAGACAGTTTCAGGTGTCTGTTTCCTCTTCCTCTAAATTCAGGTGTTTAACCCATGACTATTTCTGAAGTTATTCTTACCAATTAGCAATATGTTATCTATGTTTTTTGGTATGTGATGCTCAGAACAGCACCATTCTAGCTGTCATTTCATCAGTGTGGAGTAAAAAGAGGATGCATTTCCCTGAATCAGGAAGGCCTGTATGCTTTTGTTGTTTTTGTCATGGTATATCATATTGCAAGATTTTTTAATGTGTGCTTGTTAGCAAACTTGTTTGTGGCATTACTTCATGCCAAAGATGCCTTTGTGTTTGTTAATTTTGTCTGTATCCATTAACTTTTTTTCCCCTCCATGCTAAAGCCACACTACATTGTGTTTCTTCTTTCCCTAAGATGCTTACACTGATGAAGATCTGATGCTGTATTGGAAAAATGGGAATGAGTCTCTGAAAACTGATGAAAAGATTTCTTTGTCTCAGTTTTTGATACAAAAATTCCACACTACATCGAGATTGGCTTTCTACAGTAGCACAGGTATTGACCTTTTCTGATTTAATGCTACTGCTAAAGCTAATGCTGTGTTAACTACTTGTGAGAGAGCTCTTGGGATTATATGTCACTGAAATGTAGTCCCCACAGTCTGGACAATACATGTTTTGAAAGATCTTCTCACTACCCTTTAGAAATAAAAGATCAAAATAGAGATCTTGCCTCTCTGTGCCTACCATCCAGGCTGTTCTCACTGGTTCTGGCTTTCCTTCTCTCTCAAAGGTTGGTACAATCGCCTCTACATAAACTTCACTTTACGGCGACACATCTTCTTCTTCTTGCTCCAAACCTACTTCCCTGCCACTCTGATGGTCATGTTGTCCTGGGTGTCCTTCTGGATCGATCGCCGAGCAGTTCCTGCCAGAGTCTCTTTGGGTGAGAGCAACTACAACAAGCCATGACTGCATGAAAGTCTGTGAACATGAAAGTTTTGGCAGGAGAGGAAACTGTTCATTTTGATGGTTAAAGATACTGGGCAAGCAAATCATAGAATTATAGAATCATAGAAAGTTTTGGGTCGGAAGGGACCCCTAGAGGTCATCTAGTCCAACCCCCCCGCAGGAGCAGGGACACCACTAACTAGATCAGGTTGCTCAGAGCCCTGTCCAACCTGGTCTTGAATGTTTCCAGGGATGGGGCCTCCACTACCTCCCTGGGCAACCCATTCCAGTGCTTCACCACCCTCATTGTAAAGAATTTCTTCCTTATATCCAGCCAAACCTACCCTGTTTTAGTTTAAAACCATTACCCCTTGTCCTGTCACTGCTGTCTCTACTAAAAAGATTGTCCCCATCTTTCCTATAGCCTCCCTTTAAGTACTGAAAGGCTGCAATCAGGTCTCCCCGCAGCCTTCTCTTCTCCAGGCTGAACAAGCCCAACTCTCTCAGCCTGTCCTCATAGGAGAGGTGCTCCAGCCCTCGGA
>Ga0065711_1050235_pt1 | contig 10923 bp, 8 predicted proteins | sample Hoacrofraction12_FD_59098 | JGI IMG/M metagenome (GOLD analysis project Ga0065711, IMG submission 59098) | Hoatzin crop microbial communities from Cojedes, Venezuela - Epithelial fraction 12 v2 (version 2) | ecosystem: Host-associated > Birds > Digestive system > Esophagus > Crop | place... | reverse complement strand
GGTGTCGGTGTGACGTTTTCGACCACACCGCGACCCTGAGGGGAGGTGAAGGAGAGCAGCTGGAGGTCATAAATGGTGATACGGCTGGCTTTGAGGATGTCGGAATCGACTGGTTTGCCTTCGCGGTAGAGTTTGCGTGCAATCTCGTACACGCGCTTACCGTCAACGCTTTTGGCGCTGAAGAGCGGTGCAACTTGGTCCTGATCGCCGATAAAATCGGTCAGGACTTTGCGCAGAGCCTCTTCGTTAACCCCATCTGTCGGGTATTCGGCGTCAATCTCCTTCTCCAAATCGTAGGAAGCGGTCGTTGCGCCAAAACTTACTCCAGCGATGTACTGCTTAGGTTGTTTCTGGAATTCTTCGGCCAGCTTGGTCGCCTTTCCGATGCATACCAGCAGTTCGCCCGTAGCCAGCGGGTCCAGCGTCCCTGCGTGGCCCACCTTTAGGTTCTTCTTACCGAAGTGCTTGATAGCCATCCACTTAGTCTTACGGATAACATCTGCCGAAGTCCAGCGGTAGGGCTTGTCGATGGGGACAATTATCCCTTCGGGGTAATCGTCAATGGAGTGTGAAAGTTGGACGCCTTTAGCCAGAATCATAGCTTCTCGCGCTTAAGGGCAAGGAGTTTCAGCATCCAGCGGGACAGCGGCTTGTAGGGGTCGCGCTTCTTGAAGTCCAGGGCTAGGCCGAGTTTCTTGACTAGCGGAACGCGCAGTGTCTCAACAAACTCCAGCAGAGTGCTCTCGGGAGCCTGGATGTAGGAGAAGTTGCCCGTGGTCTCGCCCATGTCGAAGTCACCTGCTGCGCGAGCACTATCCACGGTAAACGGATAACCCTTTGATGCCACAAACTCGCGGAAATCGTCCATGTTGACGATGTCGTAGCACACCTGAATGAAGCCGGGGTCGCCCCAGAGACGGCCTTCGAAAATGGTCTTAGGTTCGCGACCGGACACCTGCACGAGTTCTATCTGCGAAGGACCGAAAAGCGGCGAGAACGCACCCTGAGCGGGGTTGGACATTGCCAGCAGTACGCGGCGGAACTTGTCGCCACCACCGGGGACGCCGTTAAAGTCCTCGAACACACCTTCTTTATCGTAAACTACCACATCGTAGCCCAGAATATCGCGGTAAACCTCGAGGCTCTTCTCGACATCAACAACGCCGATAACTGCGCCAAATGCACCGCCGTTAACACCCTTGCTAGCATCAAAAACGAAACTGTCTTCCACGAATTCCCAGATGTTCTGGTACGGGTCCATCAGATAGAAGTGCTTGGTACCCATAGGGTTAGATACAACTTCGGTCAGAAGGTTCAGTCCCTTTGCCTTGAAGGTATCGTAGGCCTTCTGGGCATCCAGCGTCTTCATCTTGCCAACACTTATGCCGAGGTCGCCGAGCTGAATCTGGAACTTGGGCATCTCGGGAGTCTTGCCGGTGTGCTGCCAAATCTCCAATCCGCCGCCACCCTGCATGCTGATTGCTATGATGGCTCTGCGCTCACGGGGTTTGCCTCCAGTGTGGGGCAGCATAAACTGCGCAACGGCGGTCTCGTCCACCACCTTGACATCCACCCCAAAATTGTTGTTGTACCACTTCCAGGCCTCGTTAATGTCGGGCACGCCTACTCCCAACTGCTGGATTCCGTTAATCTGAAACTTCATAAGGGTTTAACTTTTCTTGCCAACTTATAATATAGACATGGGAAGAACCTGCGGATGTGCACCATCACAACCGAGATTCCACCGTATAGTATTTCCTTGCGGCCTCTTTTCAGGCCACGACATATCTTTTTTGCCGATTTTTCGATGCTGATTCCTCCTGCCTGCCCCGGGTCCATCTTTCCGTAAGCCTCACCAGTCTTTGTGATGGCATTCTTGGAGACATTTGTAGATACCCTGCCTGGCAGGATTATGCTCACCTGCAACTCGGGATTTTCTGCGCGAAGACTCTCGAAAAAACCGTGCAGAGCGTGCTTGGCGGCCGAATAAGCCGAGCGGTAAGGGAAGCCGAACTTGCCCACGATGCTGGATGTTACGGCTATCAATCCCTTATTTTCGATAAGATGCGGCAGCAGTTTCTTGGTGATGGCAATCGTACCGAAATAATCCACTTCCATCACTTTGCGGTCAATCTCCAGAGGGGTCTCAACCGCAAAAGAACGCTGGCTGATGCCCGCAAAATTCAGCAAACCGTCCACTTTCACCCCATCTGAGAGCACAGAATCCACGGCTGCTTCCATCGCAGCGTAGTCGGTTATGTCGAAGGCTTCGATGCGGACTGCGGCCCCCAGCGAGATGCATTTGTCCGCAACCCGCTGCAACTGGTCCTTATTTCTTCCGCTGAGTATCAGGCAGTTAGACCTTTTTGCCAATTCTACGGCCACACCCTCACCGATACCCGATGAGGCCCCCGTAATCCAGAAGGTCTTGCCGTCGATTGTCATAAAGTAGCCTAAACTTTTAAATTCTTCGCAAATTTAATCTAATTTCCGCTAATTCCCAAAGCCCTTTAGCCAAAGAATTACGCGAAATCTACCCCTGTAAAACTATTGTCCCAATTCGTAAATCCAGATTAATACAACCAAAATCGGTTGAAAGTTGAATTACAACCCTATACGGTTGTATTGTTTGGGGTATCGGTGTGGTTGAAAATGTCACACCGATGCCCTCTGATTTTGGGCTAAGCGACAGAAAATGAGCGAGTTAGGGTAAAAACGATGGGTCTCGGTGTGACGATTCTGACCACACCGAGACCCACGGTCCAAGGGGTTAGCGATTAAGGAAGGGGTTCCAGAGGCGGGGGTCGCCGTCCTGGTAGAAGATGTTGTCGAAGCTGTAGTCGGCGGCTTCTTCGGCGGTGAGCTGGTGGCTCCAGGGGACGCGCTGGTCGGCGGTGGCGGCACCAGGGCCGTAGGAGCCGTACTCTGCGTAGTAGCAGTTCTCCTTGGTGTTAGGCTTGCCGGGCTTCTCCCAGTCGTGCCAACCTTCGGCTACGATGTGCGGCCCAAGGTAGCAGTCGATGAACACGGTCTTGGCCCAAGAACGCCATGGACGGCCAAGGTAACTCTTCGTAACATTCTCACCAGCAGTCAGTTTGCAGTTCTTGAACACATAGCCGTAAGGCTCACCCTTCGGGGTCGAAGCGGCTGTTACATAACTGTTTATCTTCTGATGAATCGTGCAGTTCTCGAACAAAACGGTACTTGGTCCAAAGATGAAATCGGTCGTACCCTCAATGTAGCAATCCAGGAAGTAGGCCCTCATCAGGCCGCCGTTCTGGTTGTATCTTCCGAAGGTGTAAACCGTGTCCTGGTTGCCAATCAGGCGGCAGCGGTGAAAGAAGATGAAGTCCCCGTTGGTAAACAGCGCCACGGCCTGGCCTATCTCCCTACCGGAACCAGCATCGTTCTCGATTGTAAGGTCCTCGAAGGTGCAGAAATCGGCATGGGCATACACCGTAGCACTTCCCGATGTCCCAACCTTGTGGTCGGTGTCGGGCCAAAACTGCTCAGCGTACTTGCCATAAACGATGATGGTCTTATCTGCCCCATCTCCCTTAATCATCAGTCTCTGCTTGTTGGCGGGAATCACCACTTCCTCGCGGTAGACACCCTCCTTTATGTAGACGGTGGTGATGTTCGTGTGCTCATAGTCGGGGCAGGCCGCGATGGCATCGTTGATACTGGTAAAGTCCCCGCTGCCATCCAGAGCAACGGTGTAGAACTCTTTAGCCTGCATCACAAAGGGGCAAAGAGCCAGAGCAAGTGCTAGTAATCTTCTCATAGGATTATTACTTAACAGCCTCACCTACAATCTGTTGCATCTGTGGATACTTGCGCTCCATACTCTCCAGAAGGGCCATCTGGGAACGGGTGCGGACCAGATTATGTTCGGGATACTTCACCTTGTAATAGGTGTCACCGTCGATGTAGTCCATCAGGAAACGGAGCACCTGCTCGTAGGTGATGTAAAGGGGCGCAAAGGCCATCCACTCCAGTTCAGATGCGGTCAGAGTGTCCTTGCGTTCGCTTAGATAGCCTTCCATATAGGCCTTGAACATGTCCAGACGAAGGTCGACCTTGGCATAATCGGGGTCATCTTCGACTGTAGCATTTGCATACGAACGGATGGCATCGCCAACATCGTTCAGCGAAGTGCTGCTCATCACGGTATCCAGGTCAATGGCGCAAAGCACTTCCCCACTCTTGGCATCGAAAAGAATATTGCTGAGCTTGGTATCATTGTGCGTCACCCTCATCGGCAGGGTTCCATTCTCCACAAGTGCCCAGAAATCAAGCATTTGCGCACGGCGGGACTCGATAAAATCTATCTCGGGCTTCAAGTCCTTCACGCGCCCAGCCTTATCTGCGGCAAGAGACTCATCCCACTGCACAAAACGCCAGCGGATGTTGTGGAAGCCCTTTATCACCTCGGCAAGAGGCTTGTCGAAGTCTGCCAGAAGAGCCTGGAAACGGCCAATGCCTATGCCGCCCTGACGGGCCATCTCAGGGGTCTCTGCCTTATCGTAAGTGACGGTATCTTCAATGAAGAGGCAGACAGCCCAGAAGTTGCCATCGGCGTCCTTGAAGTAATACTTGCCGTCGGTGGTTGGAATCACCGTAAGTGTCTCACGCAGAGGGTCTTTCACCTTCTTCTTGATATGCTCGGTAACGGCAACGATATTATCCATCATGGCCGGCACATCGGGGAAGACATTGTGGTTCTTGCGCTGCAGAATGTAACGCGGCCCACCCTCTGTAGTCACCACAAAAGTATCATTGATGAATCCATCTCCAAGGGCCTTAATCTCACGGACTTGTCCCTCAATTGCAAAGTGTTTGATTATTTCTTTCATTTTATTACAAGATTTTCAACATCGGAAGTAATTGGTTCACTGCCATTTGCAGCATTTATCTTCACATTTTCAAAGGTAATATCCTTGCCATAGTGGATTTCAATGCCATTCTTGGCGGTGAAGATGCAGTCCTTGAAGTACATGCCACTAACGGGCATTTCGGGCAGGCCGTTGATAAATACCGCAGCATCTGCACCATTGCAGACAACATTGCTGATGTGCATGTCGCGGAAGCCCGGAGTGGTCTCGTCCACCTCTGGAACTGCCTGAGCCTCAACATTTAAGCCACCTTCTGCCTTCTGCTCGGACACCGACTTTCCACCATAGTATAGGTTGAATATCACCGCATTGGTGATGATATCCTTCATGTAGATGTTCTCAATCCAGATATCCTTGACTACCCCACCGCGACCGCGGGTGCTCTTGAAGCGCAGGCCCACATCGGTGCCGAGGAAGGAGCAGTTGGAGACCTTGATGTTCTCCACGCCGCCACTCATCTCGCTGCCGACCACGAAGCCGCCGTGGCCACTATACACCGTACAGCCGTCTATAATGAGGTTTTTGCAGGGTTTGGCGTGCCTGCGACCGTCGGCATCCTTGCCGCTTTTTATGCAGATGGCATCATCCCCTACATCAAAGGTAGAGTTCACCAGCAGCACATCCTCGCAACCATCGATATCAATGCCGTCGCCATTTGTGCTCCAGGCGGTATTGCGGACATTTACCCCATCGATAATCACATTCTTGCACCAAAGCGGATGCAGGTTCCAAGCAGGAGAGTTCTGGAATGTAACTCCTTGAAGATAAACATTTTCGCACTCTCTTAAAGATACCATGACGGGGCGCAGGAACCGGCGGATTTCATTCTCGTCCAGACTGGCATCGGGGTCATTGAACATGCCCGAAGTCTCGCGAGCCTTGGCATAGCCTTCATCGGGGAACCACTTATCGCCCTTTTCGCTCACTACCCCACCTTTCTTCAGCTGCTCCTTCCAGATTTTAGGCGGAGCATTCTGCTTCTTGAGTTCGCGCCAGCAGTCACCGCTGCCATCAATAATGCCCTCGCCCGTGATGCTGATGTTCTTCTGCCCCAGAGCATTGATTGGAGAGGTGCTGCGACGCATGTCCAGTCCCTCGAAATTGGTCTCAATAATCGGGTAAAGTTCAGGGTCGGGGTCAAAGAGAATGGTCGCATTCCTTTCCAGATGCAGGTCCACCCCGCTCAGCAGGGTAATGGGGCCAGTACGCCAGATTCCAGCAGGCACATTCAGATGGCCGCCGCCCTTGTCAGCAAGGTCCTTAACTGCCTTCGCAAAGGCATCCGTATTCATCGTAATCCCATCTCCAACTGCGGAATAATCTGCAATAGAGACAGTTCTGGAAGGGATTGAAGGCTTCTCCACCTTGGACATCTTAAAAGGCAGCCCCTTATACAATTGGGCATAGTCGTCGCCGCTCTTTGCGCTTGCGCAGGACATCGCTGCCACCAAAAGCAGGGCTGGGAATAATCTGGAAAGGGTCATAGTCTTATCTTATTAATGGCTTTGCACAAAGATAGAAAAATTTTTTAATGCAAACGTTTGAACACCTAAAATTTTATTATATTTGTCAGATTAATGACACAAACGGACAATATGAAGACAATTACAAGGTTTGCACTTTGCATATTAATACTTGGAGCCATCCTGCCTTCGTGCAGCAAAAAGGCCCATCTTTCCATGCTGGTCGTACAGAGCGAAATGCTCAGAAATCCCGACGCCAGCTATCTGGATGGCATGGAAGGCAAGTACAAATGGAACTACACCACCGGGCTTGAACTACAGGCTTTTCTGGATGTCTATGACACCTACGGCGGGGACACCATCTTCAATTATGTCGAAAAATGGTATGATTCTGTTATCAATGAAGATGGGGCAATAGTCAATCCCGAAAACGGCAAGAGCCTGAACTACAAGGTCACCAACTACTCCACTGACCATATCTGCCCCGGAAGGACACTGTTTTATCTTTACGATAAGACTGGTAAGGAGAAGTACCGCAAGACAATGGACATGCTCCGCGATCAGATTGCAGACCAACCCAGAACCCCCGAAGGAGGCTTTTGGCACAAGAAGGTCTACCCCAACCAGATGTGGCTGGATGGCCTCTACATGGCCCAGCCATTCTATGCAGAGTACACATCACGCTACGAGCCTGATTCCACCAAGGGCAAGTGCTATGTGGACATAGTCAACAATTTCCTTGTGGTTGCAAAGCACACCTATGATCCCGAGACCAAACTCTACCGTCATGCTTGGGACTCTTCACATGAGATGTTCTGGGCAAACGACTCTACAGGTCAGTCCCAGCACGCATGGGGTCGCGCTCTCGGTTGGTACTGCATGGCCATCGTAGATGTACTCCCCTTTATCCCCGAAGATACCTTTGGCCGCGAAGAGTTGATTAATGTCTTGCAGGGCATCTACGAGGTTTTGCCCGACTACGCAGACCCTGAAACGGGGATGTGGTATCAGGTACTTGACAAGCCGGGCCGCGAAGGCAACTACACTGAGGCTACCGCCAGCGCAATGTTCACCTATGCCATGCTCAAGGGCGTTAGGCTGGGTTATCTTCCCGAAGACATGAAGAAGTACGCAGTCGAGACCTATAATAACTTTATTAAGGAATTCGTGCGAACCAACTCCGACGGCACCATTGACCTTATCCGCTGCTGCGAGGTTGCAGGTCTGGGCGGCAAGGACAACCGCAGTGGAGACTACGACTACTACATTAACGAGCGCGTAAGGGACAATGACCCCAAGGGTATTGGGCCGCTGATTTGGGCCGCTCTTGAAATGAATGACTAATGAAAAAAGCCGCACTTCTTTTAATGCTGCTAATCCCACTGGGGTTGGCGGCACAAACCCATCAGCAGAAGGCTGAGGAACTGCTTTCCAAACTGGATATCTACCAGAAGGCATCCTTGATGCAGGCGACATCCGTGGCTATTGATACCTTTGGAATTGCAGATTATAACTGGTGGAATGAGGCGCTGCATGGTGTTGGTCGAAATGGCTCCGCTACCATGTTCCCCGAGCCTATCGGAATGGCTTCATCTTTCGACGATGAATTGCTGCTCAAGTGCTTTGAGATTGCCTCAGATGAGGCCCGTGTGAAATTCCGCATGGCCAAGGAGGCGGGCACACATAAGCGCTATCAGTTCCTTACTTTCTGGACTCCAAATGTAAATATCTTCCGCGACCCCCGCTGGGGACGCGGCATGGAGACCTACGGCGAAGACCCATATCTAACTGCTAGAATGGGACTTATGGTCGTAAAGGGCCTTCAGGGCGAGGACAAGGACGGTTATCAAAAGACTCAGGCTTGCGCCAAGCATTATGCAGTGCATTCTGGCCCAGAACCCGATAGGCACCGCTTTGATGTCGATGTCAGCCAGCGCGACCTTTTCGAGACTTACCTTCCTGCTTTTAAGGCACTTGTCACTGAAGGTGGAGTACGAGAGGTAATGACCGCATACAACCGCTTCAGAGGCGTTCCCTGCGGTGCAAATCCCTATCTCATTGACACCCTGCTTCGTGGCAAATGGGGTTACGAAGGCATCATCGTATCTGATTGCGGTGCAGTTGCCGACTTCTGGGAGCCAGGCCACCACGAGTGGGTAGCCGACCAGGCAAGCGCTGCCGCCGCTGGCGTCAAGGCTGGACTTGACTTGGAGTGCGGCAATGTGTATTCCTTTATCCCTGAGGCAATTGAGCGCGGTCTGTTGACCGAGGAAGAGGTTGACAAATGCCTACTTCGCCTGCTTACAGTCCGCTACGCTCTTGGCGAACTTGAGGGCGTAGACCCTTGGTCAAACCTTTCAGACGATATCGTTGAAAGCGAGGAGCACAAGGCCGTAGCACTTGATATGGCTCACGAGTCGCTTGTACTTTTGCTTAACAAGAACAGGATTCTTCCACTTCAGGAAGGACAAAAAATCGCTCTGGTTGGCCCTAATGCCGACGATGTAGAGTTAATGTGGGGCAATTACAACGGCGTACCAAAGCATACGATAACTCTTCGCGAAGCCCTTCCCGATGCCTTCTATCTGCACGGTTGCGACCTTGTTGAGCCTTCGGATTCCATCGACACGGTAGTTAACCAACTCGCTGATTATGAAGTAGTTGTGTTCGCAGGTGGCATCTCACCAAGAGTCGAAGGAGAGGAGAAAAGCAAGGTAGAACTTCCCGGTTTCTATAAGGGCGACCGTACAAGCATTGAACTACCCGCCGTACAACGCCAACTGATTGAGACTCTGCACAAAGCAGGCAAAAAGGTGATTCTGGTTAACTTTAGCGGAAGCGCAGTTGCTCTTGCTCCGGAGGCAGAAAGCTGCGAGGCAATTCTTCAGGCATGGTATCCAGGCCAGATGGGCGGAACCGCAATCGCCGATGTGCTTTATGGTCGTTTTAACCCTTGCGGAAAACTGCCCGTTACCTTCTACAAATCGGACGCAGACTTGCCCGATTTCAATGACTACAACATGGCTTCAGGCCACACCTATCGCTTCTTTAAGGGCGAAGCACTCTTTCCCTTCGGATACGGTCTCAACTACTCTGATTTTCAGATACTTAAGGCTGTACGCAAGAAGCACAAAATGGTCGTAAAACTTGTCAATAAGGGTGATGTTACGGGTACCGAGGTTTTGCAGCTTTATGTCAGCAAACCCGATGATACCGCAGGCCCCATCAAGACCCTCCGCGACTTCAAGCGCGTAACCCTTGGACCGGGTAAAAAAGCAAAAGTTAAATTTAATCTTGACGACAAAACCTTCCTCTGGTGGAACGAGGCCGAAGGCGACATGGGCAAGGTGGACGGCGACTTCGTCGTCAAGGTAGGAAATTCTTCAAGTATATGAGAAAAATTACGCTGATAGCAGGCCTTTTCCTGTGCATCTGCGCACAAGCCCAAAAGAAGGACAACCCTTTGAGAAGTAAGGATGAAAGCTTCCTTAAAAGCGAGGAAGCAGCACGAATCGGCGACCAAGTTCTGCTCTGGCAACGCAACACCGGCGGTTGGCCCAAGAATGTCGACATGGCAAAGCCAATGACCGATGAAGAGAAGGCTAAAGTCTTGGCAGACAAGGACTTGACCAAGGACTCCACCACCGACAACAATGCCACCACCACCCAAATGACCTTCCTCGCCAGACTCTATAAGGCAACTGGTGAGACCAAATACCGCGAAGGTTTCCGTAAAGCTGTCGAGTATCTGCTAAGCGGACAATACCCCAACGGCGGCTGGCCCCAGTTTTGGCCCGAAGTCAAGGTCGCCTACGCCAAGCACATCACCTACAACGACAATGCGATGTACAACACCATGGTGCTGCTCCGCGACATCTACGAAGGGAAAGAACCCTACGATGGTGACCTAGTGGACAAGGCTCTCAGAAAGAAGGCAAAAAAGGCCTTCAAGAAGGGTGTAGACTGCATTCTTGCCACTCAGATAGTCCGCAATGGGGAGCCCACAGTTTGGTGCCAGCAGCATGATGAAAAGACTCTTGAACCTGCTCCTGCAAGGGCATTCGAACTGGCATCCTTCTGCTCTGCCGAAAGTGCCAGACTTCTCTCGCTCCTAATGGACATCCCCAAGCCCAACAAAAAGGTCAAAAGGGCCATCAACGGCGGTATGAAATGGTTTGATACCTACAAGATTACGGACATGAAGTTCCACAAGGTCGATGGCAACGCCGTTCTGGAAAAGAGCCCCGGAGCTAAGCCCATCTGGGCCCGTTACTACGACCTGGAGAACTGCGAGCCCTTCGTCTGCGACCGTGACGGTATCCCCCGCAAAAGCCTGGACGAAATCGGTGCAGAGCGCCGTAACGGCTACGCCTGGTACACCGACGACCCCAACTTCCTCTACAAGAAATACAAGAAGTGGCTAGACAAACATTGATGCTAAGTCAAAAAAATCTTTGCAAACGTTTGCATTTCAGAAAAAATGCTTATATTTGGGAGATTTTTGTAATTTAGCATACACTAATAGCCAAGATGAAAAGGTTCCTTACACCAATTATAGTATGCTT
>Ga0065711_1050205_pt1 | contig 10923 bp, 3 predicted proteins | sample Hoacrofraction12_FD_59098 | JGI IMG/M metagenome (GOLD analysis project Ga0065711, IMG submission 59098) | Hoatzin crop microbial communities from Cojedes, Venezuela - Epithelial fraction 12 v2 (version 2) | ecosystem: Host-associated > Birds > Digestive system > Esophagus > Crop | place... | reverse complement strand
CTCATCTGGAGTACTGTGTCCAGTTCTGGGCTCCCCAGTTCAAGAAAGATGAAGAGCTACTGGAGAGAGTCCAGCAGAGGGCTATGAGGATGATGAGGGGGCTGGAGCATCTCCCCTAAGAGGAGAGGCTGAGGGAGCTGGGCTTGTTCAGCCTGGAGAAGAGAAGGCTGCGAGGGGACCTAATATATATTTACAAATATCTGAAGGGTGGGTGTCAGGAAGATGGGGCCAGACTCTTTGCAGTGGTGCCCAGTGACAGGACAAGGGGCAATGGGCACAAACTGAGGCACAGGAAGTTCCGCCTGAACATGAGGAAGAACTTCTTCCCTCTGAGGGTGATGGAGCCCTGGCACAGGCTGCCCAGGGAGGCTGTGGGGTCTCCTTCTCTGGAGATATTCAAGACCCGCCTGGACGCGGTCCTGTGCAGCCTGCTGTAGGTGACCCTGCTTCGGCAGGAGGGTTGGACCAGATGACCCACAGAGGTCCCTTCCAACCCCTACCATTCTATGATTCTGTGAAGTCTACTTAGCATTTGTATTCCTTTTTCCCATTGTTCTGTTATGATGTTATATTAAATGTTCTTCCTGTTCCAAGCACTTATAATTTTTGAAATCCGAAACGTTTTTAATTTTTCAGTTAGAAGTTGAGGAAAAGGTGTTGCCTTAAAGATCTCTTTCCTTCTGAAGATGCATTCAGGAGAAATCTTTCTTTTTCTTTATACTGTTTCATTCTCCTTTTCCCTTCTCTTCACAACCTCAAGGTTAGAAAGACAATTCTCTTAATGCTTTTTTCAGATCTAGGACAATTTCTTTTTCATTTTGCTTTTCAATATTGCTTGTTCTCAGCTGTGTTTCTTGACATCTCAGGGGCTGTATGCTAAACTTTCCTTGCCAGTACTGATTCTTGTCAATGCAGTGGAGTCCGAATGTATGCAGAACAAAATAGATGTTAGTAGGTGTGTTGGAGTCCTGGGGGTCCTGCTGCTGTCAGGCTGCTCCCCCTCTCCTCCACGGAAGGCACCCTGTCTGCACTGTTGGTCGTTTTCCTTCCTCGAAACAACCAGACTGCAAAATCATGAGAAAAATACCCAACTTTGCTTAGATGAACTTTTGTTCTTTCCTTAGCCATCACATACATTACTAAAACTTAGCTGAAAACAGGGCATAAGTTGTTTTTGAAACTGAACCACCTTTATTTTTAGATGACTTAACAGTTTGTTTCCATTCAAATACTGAATCTGGTGATAGATATTACTCTCTGCTCAAATTTAGAGAGTTTCAGCCTATTAATAACAGTAAGCATTCATTAATATCCGAGTAACTTTGTTTCCTGTCCTGCCATCACTTCTCACCACAGGAGTCAGTTTTTCAGGACATGCAATGACCTGTTGTTGCAGTCGATTGCTGCACTACAACGGGCTATGGAAATTGTAGCTGGAAGAATGTGGCATGTACACACAGGTTTTGGTTGTGCAGCTTTAACTATAGTGCTAAGTTAAAGGTAGCTCTGTTTTTTTTTTATGTGGAACCTTCAGCGGAAGGATCTGCATTCTATATACTGGAGCACTGGATTCAGGAACTCAGTTGCTATTGAGGGCAATACTGAAAGCTCTTTCAAAATTTCCAGAAGAGCTTGGTGCTGTGTTGTATCCCGAATTAGCAAATGGAAGCTCTAGAGAAGACTAATTCAGGGATATTTAGTAATCAGAAGAGACGTGAAAATAAAATGTCTCTAGGAGTCTCCTAAGACAAAATGAAAAAAGTGATTTTATTCGTCTTGGGAAGTTCTGTCCTAGGAGCAAGGGTCAATATAAAGCTGTGTCAAGTCTCAGGGGAGGGTCACGACTGCAAGAGCAGCCCTTGCTTCCACTGATGCTCTTTTTTGAATTTTAAGATTTTGAAACGCTGGTCTGGCCTCAGTAGGTAAATGAACAGTGTTCCATTGACATTGATAATAAAAGTGTAAGAAATGAAATACTAGTTTGATTTGTAGGTGTTCCCATATGGCTTGGCACATCTTCTCTTTGGTTTGATACTAAGGTAGCGCAGATGCATGTCCTGCGTGAATTTACATCTAGGGAAACTAACTTTTTTTTCCTTGAGTGTAAGCATGATGACTAAGCACTGCGATGTGTAATAATGTATTTTGTTTTTCTCATGGTGTCTGCCTTAGGAATTGTATGGTTTGGAGTATACATCATAAATATAACACGAAATCTTGTTATTCTGTGAATGGATCCTTTCCTAATTAATTACAAGTCCTCTAGCCAATAAGGTAAACACTTTATGGAACGTATACATTGATGTCCACAAAAAAATGTGCATGCATATGTTATTCCCATTTGTCTTCTAGAAGGCAATTAAGGTCTCTTTTCCTCTTGTAGCAGGTACACTGTACCCTACTGGGACATAAAAATAATACCTTGGAAGCAGATCTTGTGGAATCTCAAGTTTATATTATTTACAGTAAAGCATTTCTAATACAGGTCAAAAAAATCAGGTTGAGATTGTGTTCCCTGGAGTTATTTCAGGTGCTTTAACAGAATCTGTGTTTCTCCCTGAGGATAGGTTGATACTGCTGTCGTGTGCAGTGACAGGGATTTTAGATGACAATATCATTATGTCACAATTTTTTGTGTTAGTGCAGGTTCCCACATTTTCTTCTCAATTCCTTTAAATGTTTCTTGGACAGTGTGCTCTCCAGACAGCTAGGCTTTTCCCAGTGCTGAAGCTATGTACTAGAGAGTCCTATTAAGTAATCTTATTCTTCACATTGTTGTCTTCAGAAAGAGAGGTTTTGTTCCATTTTTAAGGCACAATAAATAGTCCTAGGTAACAATATTCCAACCCATACATTCTTCTCTGTGAGTCTCTGATTGCACTTAACTCCGGTCTGCTACTGCCATTTGTGATTCAGTTGAAAATACTGTACTGGAAAGAAACGGTCTTATGTATGCCCATTGTGTGAGATGGAGGGAAAAGTGAGTAAATTCTCCTGTTTTGTGTGCATGAAAAGATGATCTTAGAGGTCTTTTCCAACCTATGATTCTATCTTTACTGACAAACTAGAAATGGAAAAATTCTGCTTGAGAATAAAAACATGAACAGTATCTATCTGAAAAGTTAGAGTTCTCTTCCACTGGATGTACCTCAGGGATATACCACTGAATTTCTGGCGCAAGAGGGCTCGGTGTGTGTTGTGGATGGAAATGCACAGCTGCTTAGCTGCCATGTACTTCCCCTGCTGAATAAATACTCTGCCTGCGGCAGAATGAGCAGCGTGCCTCAGGCGATGTACAGCCAGCTATTAGATTTTGGTGTAGCTTAGAAGTCTGAATACAATCCACACTTCTGTTTTAAACAAGAGAGGAATAATAGGGAAGCTATTTGGGGCACTTGAAGCTCTGTTGTAAAACTGCCAAATTAATTTTTCCATCTGACGTATTACTTGTTAAGTATCTGATCTATTCTGTCAACAGACTAAATTCTATTCTAATGCAAATGAAAACCAAATTAAGTTAGCCAAACATCAGAATCCTTCTGTGTCCCTTCATTATGCCTCTCTTATAGCACGTTCTAGGGATGACTGTTGGAGGCTTAATAAAGGATTTGGTTTTGGTGAAAGTTATATGTTGTAAAATAAGAACCTTCATTCATCCACAGCTTGAAAACATCTCGCAGGCTAAAAAGCCATTAGTAGAGATCAATCCAAATCACAGCTGAGCATGTGAGGTGTTCCCCATGATCTGCAGTCCTTTCCTGCAACTGCTTTTATAAACTTTGTCTGAAACAATTAGCTTCAAAAAGTGAAGAAGAAATCTTTCCTACACATTTATTGGTGCCACCCATTGAGTGATGCTAATTATAGCGGTGAAAATACTTGTAGCATAATCTGTAAATGGTATTAAAAAACCCACCTAAAAACTGGACATGTGGAATTGTATGTGATACTATACCTGCAAACATGCACCTTGGTGCTGAAGAAAAACCTTTAACTATATCTTACGCATGTAAATTTAGTCTGAAGACTGTAGTATATAAGCTGCCAAAAGATGTAAAGAATTGACTGCTGTATGCACTAGAAACAAAGCAAAATGGACGTGCAGAAGTCCTAAGAGCAGTACTAGGCATAGGGACAGAACGTGATAAATATATAGGGCGCATTTCTCCTGAAATACATAGTTTCTGCTGAAAATGAGCTCATCTCAGAATGCAGTGTGGTATCCTGAAACAGGTTTTGGATTTTATTGTGTTTGAGATCCCTCCTTGTTGTCTATGACTGAAGTGCACTGTGTATTGGCAGTATTTAGAATACATTTAGACTGATAAAAGTTTAGGACATATTACTGGTGATTTTCTTCCTTTGACAAATCTGTGATAGAGAGCTTGTAATGAGTGTGCAAAGAAACAAGAACTAATCTGGATTTGAAAGATAAACATCTAAAAAGCCTAAGATGGGCAAAAGAGGAAACACAAGGAAAATTATCATATGGTGATTTAACTAATCTCCTAACCTGTTTAATTTTTGGCCATTAAGGAGTTTGTAAGAGTGGCCTTGGAAGCTCTAGAGAAAAGAGGGTGCTTGTTCCTTCCTTAACACCCATACGTAATACATTTAGATGTAGAAATTAGATTTAAGGCCAAACAAAACCCTAGGTCCAAATGGTATAAATTAATGTTGTGATTATTTTTCAATGATGGATCTAGCTGAAAAGGAAATGGTGTGTGCATCCAGCAGAACAAGATTTTGAGTGTTTAATTTGGAGGGAGAAACAGGATGGAGGGCCTGGATTCAGTCTTCTGACCCCCATGGTGTTGTAACTGGTTAGCTATTGGGATGCTGGACACAGCATCGCATTAAGAATGGTTTACTTTGTCATGTAAAAATGAGATGTTTGCTGGAAACCTTCATTTTAGGCAGCCATTGTATGTTGCTCAAATAATAGACTACTTGTCGATAGGTTTAGTCCATTTTCAGTCTCTAAAATCGTGTAATTGCCTGCAAGTCTTTAAATATTCTGAAGAAGCTTTCTCAACTTTCTAGCTGGCTAAGGCTCTTTTTCAGGACTGTTAGCAATCCAGGACTAGCATGAGGGGTAGCCAGCCGCAGATACAGAGCACTGCTCTGGGACCACCCTGGTCTGTACCTGCTGGGAATTGCTTTCTTAATTCCATGTCTGTCTCTCTGAGCTGATGGTGATACAGGATTTTGCCTGAGATGCTGAACCACCGCAGGCTGGACACAGCTGTTGTATACTTCTCCCGCAGTGATGCTGACCTATTTTAATTGCTTGCTCTTCAGAGTATGACTTTGAAATCCACCATAATCAAACCGAATTTGGAAGACCTGCTGTAAGATTTCACAGCTAGAGTCCTTTGCAGGAAATGCTTTCTCCAAATCATGCTCAAGGAATGGATTTTCAGGTAGTTTTTTTTTCGTGGTAGGTCTGCTCAAAAATTCAGCTTTGTGTATTGTGTATGTAAAAGGATCTGGAACAATTGCAACAGAGCAGAGATGGATAGATATCGACCAACAAAATCCACGACTCTTCAGAGTGAAAGGATCAAATAAGTATCCATATGTTTCCTTACACAACTGTTGTTCCAGCAAAATTTATTCTGAAAGTGAAAAAAAGCGGTGGAAAATAGAAGGTTGGAATACGTTTTGTAAAAGAGATAAATGAATCTTGCTGCCTTCACCCTCCTTGCAGTTGTCAGTGTTTCCTGTTCCCAAAATCACTGGTCTTCTGCAGGACAGGAGAAGCTCATCCAGTCAAGCTGCCAAAACAATTCCATGTTACTCCCATGATCAGTCACACATTCAAATTGCCGAGTACCTAAGTCCCTGTTGAAGTAACTGACTTGATTAAAGAAAAATGTTCAGGTTAACCCAGATATTCACACGAAATTTTACAGCAGTTTTAAATCATAGAATAGAATCATAGAAAGTTTTGGGTCGGACGGGACCCTTAGAGGTCATCTAGTCCAACCCCCCCGCAAGCAAGCAGGGACACTGCTAACTAGATCAGGTTGCTCAGAGCCCTGTCCAACCTGGTCTTGAATGTTTCCAGGGATGGGGGCTCCACTACCTCTCTGGGCAACCCATTCCAGTGTTTCACCACCCTCATTGTAAAGAATTTCTTCCTTATATCCAGCCTAATATGTTAGTTGAATGTAAGAAGCCAGCAATTTTGAATCATTTCCTTGGCTTTACATGTCAGACAATGAGGGCTGAGGTGCCTGCTGTTTAAACGCTTGTTGTCAAGTCCTGGTCAAAACTCTCCTGCAAAACTAAAGATTTTCGTTATTGGACAGAAGACGACCAATTTCCTCTAAATGGTACATAACCCCCTTGAGCTACTGACAGTCTCTAAAGTGACATGAAGGATATTACTTAGGGCTTCTATAAACTTGGGAGCAAGGGGGAGAAAAGTGTGGGGGGGCAGGAACCCAAACCAAAACACCTGACCAGCTCTGTCTCATTCCAGAATACTTTCTCATCTGACATCCAAATTGTCTTGAACGCTGAATGCTCTTAACTTGAGAGTAGCTGAAGCATTTGGCAGAGAAACTGAGTCGCTACACTGTCATCCATCTCTAACTACATATTTAATTTGGTAAATATATTAAGCTGTGAGAACATCCAAATATTGATTGCAGTCGGTGGGAACTGGCTGTTTTCTTTAGCTGCAATGAGATCCTGCGATATGTTGGAGAGTGCTAGGCTGCTATATCCAAGCTTCATACACAGCTTAGTTGATGCTTCCCTCCAGAAAAATTTTTATACATTAATTTAAGCATCCAAATGCAGAATTTGGAATTAATGAAAATCAGTCTCCACATCTTGAAAAATTAAGAGATGAAATTTGGAAATATTTAATTATGGTGTATGAAAGATGCAAAAACCCTGTTGTTTTGAGCAAGGATTTTTTCAAAAAAAGGTTTTTTAGCAGTAAGTGCTTCAAATTGTTCAGGGTTTGATTTTCTGTAGGGAAAATTACCCTTTAAAAATTTCTTTCTACTGTTAAGAAATAACTCGGAGGAGCTGAAATTTCAATTTTCAGAAGAGCAAAAGAATAGATTATATTAACTAAGAGATGGGAAAATAAATTTTCACTTCCTGGGGAAAGAAACAGATTGTGTCTCCTAATGACTTTGCATTTGTTCAAGTGATTTTGTAGTCAGTTCAGAAAGGATCTGAATTGGATCAACATTTATTATTATTACTAATGTCTGGGCTATAATAATCAAAACACAAATATAAAAAGCTCGCAAACAGTTGATACTAGAGGGGGATGGAGTATGTGCATCAGCATATTTCGTGTGCCCCCCCCTCAAAAAAAAAAAGAAAAGAAATTAAGAATGCATCCAAATATTCTGGCCAAAATGAGCTGGATCCTCCTTAATTTCCTGTTGTTGTTTTCTTCTAGACAAATCGAGCCGAAGAGACACTGATTTAATTTGGTAAGGAATACGTTGTCTGTCTGATGCCTTGTTTTCTGCTTGCTTGTATCTTGCCAACAATTATCTTGTCAAAAGATAATGTGGGCAACAGAGAAGCAGTTAGAAAACTTCTGATGGAGGTAAAGTTTCTTACTACAATAAAACTTGATCTAAAACCAATCAAATGTTATTATTTAAAGAACTTATCTGCTTGTTTTCCCGTAAGACAAGTACTGCCTTTACAACTGACGTTTTCTGGACCTGGACCACTACACGTTAATGCAGATTATAGCACAAAATGGATTTAGACCTGAAATTAAGATTAATTAGAGAAACATGGTGTAGAGATGGGTCTGTGCTGTTTTCCAGTGCCCTTTGTTGAAAATGAGGTAGCTGGAATGCTTCTGCCCTCAGTGTCCTCGTGGGACCTGGGACATTGGGACTCTCTAGCTGGGAGCAACCTGGGACGTTGCACACTGCTGATTTCCATGCCTGTGCGCCAATATCTACAGGAGGGAGCAATCTCTTTTTAGACTCTTATTGATTAGTATAATCAACTTTAAACTCTGAGCAATTGTTCTCCATCAGTTTTGGCTTTAAAGATTTCTGTTTCTTGCTCAGATCAAAGACAAGTCTAGTGTCCAAAAGGTGATCTGTTTCTTTCCAAAAATAGCAGTTGAAAATATTACATCTCCCTCCAACCCTTGTCTCATTTATATCCTTAAATCATCTTAGATAAAATAGTGCTGGTACTTTTGGTGGCTATCTGGCTATTTGCAATCTCTGCCCAGTGAGAAACTGGGTATCTGTTTAAAGTCTGGGCTTTATATATGTATTTATATATGCACACATGTTTCATGTGTAGATGCTATATATATACATCTGGATCAATGTGAAGTCTAAAAATCCATTTAGACATTGTATTTCTTAATGCAATGACATGTCTGACTTGGCACTTCTACTATTTATTGGGCAAGCTTAGGGATGAAAAGGGATCCTCTTGGTATAGGGGCAGCTGGAGATGTTGCAGAACCTTCAAAGTGGGAGTGAGGAAGCAAAGGCAGTCTGCAGTTGGGGTCGCAAATCTGGTCTTCTGCTGGCTGTAGTGCTGCAGAATGACTATTGATGGCAGCTCTTGGCAAGCTTTAAAGATTTATAAAGAGATTTACGTCAGCTCTCGGGCAATGTGCTGGCTTGTTGGGGATAGAATTTTGCCCTGAAGATGCCTTCTGTACTTGGATGTGGTAAATGGAAGGATTCGGGCTAAAAGGCAGGATGAGATTGAATGTACTGCTTGGATATTTCTTTGAGGAAGACTCGGTGATAGATTGTGCATTTAATAATGCAGGAGCACATCATGGCTGAAACATGATTTTCTTTCTTTACTTTTGTAGTTCTTTTGCAAAGGTTACGATATCATCTTTCGGAGCGAGTTCAGACGCTTTAGGTTTTTTACATTTACTTTAACAGCAAATATTGAAAGTATGGTGATGTTATTTGCCTTAAATTTGGGGGGGAGGGAGAATCCTGGTGTTTAGTAAGAGAAGGAGAAACTTCTATTGGAAAGTTTGTATGTGTTAATACTTCTAATGTGTACAAATTTTAAAAGTTCTTACACCTTTTCTTCAATAAAGACATTAACAGGGACATAATTAAAATATTTTACCAAAGCTGCGACTTCGCTGGTTTTCTGAATTATGATGGCATCATAAATCATTTGGCATTGTATAATTAGTTATGGGTCTGTTAAGCAAAACAGTTTTTAACTATGCTTATATGCCTATTGTATTGGCTTTTGGTAGTAATTCTTGAAAATTATTTTCCTGTTTGCATGGGAATTTTATACTAAAGTTATAGAATAGTTACACTAGGTCTGCACAGAAAATATGCGCTGGTTTCTTCAGAGGGGGAACTGAATTGTGAGCTCCAGTTCCAACACTAAACCACAGTTGAAGGTGTGATGTCCTCCAATACCAGTTTTAATGAATAATGGGTGGTATTTGCCAATTTACTGGGGCCATAACCATCTTTCTGTTCTATATTTTTTCAATATCTAGTGCAATGTGACCTTGTCAACAATTCTGAACTCCACATTGCGGCTGTAATTAAAGTACATTAATAATAACACCAGCTATTAAAATTATTCTGAAAATAATTGTGACTAATGAAGGACTAAGAAAATCGTCGTGGCGATAACAGTTCACGAGTTGAGAAAGAAGCAAAACATTGTTACAGAAGTATTTTGTTTTGAACTTTTCTGCCCATGTTTAAATACTCACAAAAGTTTGGAAGTGGTTTCTGGCACCTCATTGCCATGGTGATCCACTCTGCATGATATAACAGCATGAGTCAGGGTGAAACAGAAACCCAACTGTACTTTCAGCTGCTGCATTTGTTTACATTTATGTATGCTGCAAAGAAAATGTTTTGCTTCCCTGTTAGCCACGAGGCTGCAGGAAGATGTAAGGGGGGGTTAGACAAATGCTGGAGGAAGAAAATACTGAGGTAAATATAATCTTTGGTTGTTATTCACAAATTACGGAAATGCAGGCTGCAGCAACGACTGAGCTGTCTGCTGCCAGAACAAAGACGCTCAGGACTTTATATTGGCTGGTCCAGAAGTCTTTCTGGTGGCACTAATGCTAAGGATGTTGTTGTATTGTGTGAAGAAATCATGAGGTTCTGAACTTAAGGATCAAAAATTGAGGATAAGGTATCTATGCCATACCTCTATTTTTAATTTTCACGGTGCTCTGTCTAAAATTTGGCTTCTGCTTGAATTTTTATCTCTCTTTTTTTGCCTGCTTGATTCATAATTTTAAAAATTTGCATGAGAAGACTTTGAAATACAGAATAGAGGCTATGGTATTTATAGCATAGCAGGGAAAGGTTGGTATAGCTGGGCAACATTCCTGTCTAGTCTGGGTCGGTCTGTCTTTTCAGCCTCCCACATTTGAGACATCGGGTTGTTAAATAAGGATCGTGTTCTCCAGATGAATTAATTTTTATTTTCTTCTTTCGCACGCTCTTCATTGTGTTGCAGAGAGGGGGAACTGGTTGAATCAAATGAAAGGGCAATGGAAAGCTCATTGCCCATAAACCCTTAAGCCCAGGGGGAAGCCGTTGGGTTATCCAGTATCTGGCATCAGACGGCTGCCTCCTCCCCTTCACACCCCACCTACTTGTCACAAGGCACAACAGTTCTCTCCATTATTTTTTTTCCTGACATTCTCTGCACTTTTATAAGTATTAAATCGGCTGAGTTGCACCAAATTGAAGGTGTTAAATTTTTTTTGAGCACTTTTTCCAATGTGGGGTTCCATAAAAGGTATGCCCTTTAGCATCAGATGAAGAAACTTGGAGAATTAAATCAGAGTCCTATGTCCCATCTGCTGTCTGTTGCGTTAGAGGTGTTTGGACAAATGGCAGTTGTAGCTCTTCTCTTTCCCCTACCTGCTTTTTGCATTTTTGAAAACGCAGG
>Ga0065711_1010618_pt1 | contig 10924 bp, 8 predicted proteins | sample Hoacrofraction12_FD_59098 | JGI IMG/M metagenome (GOLD analysis project Ga0065711, IMG submission 59098) | Hoatzin crop microbial communities from Cojedes, Venezuela - Epithelial fraction 12 v2 (version 2) | ecosystem: Host-associated > Birds > Digestive system > Esophagus > Crop | place... | reverse complement strand
AGCCTCTCCTCATAGGAGAGATGCTCCAGTCCCCTCACCATCCTTGTAGCCCTCCGCTGGACTCTCTCCAGTAGCTCTTCATCTTTCTTGAAGTGGGGAGCCCAGAACTGGACACAGTACTGCAGATGGGGCCTCCCTAGGGCAGTGTAGAGGGGAAGGAGAACCTCCCTCGACCTGCTGGCTGCACTCTTCTTGATGCACCCCAGGATCCCATTGGCTTTCTTGACAGCCAGGCCAAAATGTGGCGATGCGATGGGCAGGTCACCTTCAAGAGGGAGCCACATCCTCCGCTGGGTGTCGGACAGACCCTCGCTGCGGAGGCAGGCCATCACCGTGGCCGCACGATGACTGCGCGTGTGGCAAAGACAAAGAGCGGGTGGAAAGGAGAATTTGAATGGGAAGCAAAAGCGGCTTTCGCATGGACGCGTGACTGGAAAATTTAGTAAACCAAGCAAATTGCTTACTAGAACCTTAAATAGGATTCCTCTGGTATCCAGCAGGATTCACGATGAGCGAGCGATTTATAAACCAGCACATCCACGCAGAGAAATAGCTTGGCTGAAACCAGCCAGCCAGCGCCTTAGCAATGCGCTGAAATCACATCAATAAATAACATTTTTTTAAAAAATAATACTTTAACATTCCACATTGTTGGCAGCGTATTTGTGCGGCCTTGAACTTTGCAAGTGTGTTTTAAAGCGAAATATTTAAACAGCATTTTCTGCATTTGTGAAGTACTGACTTGAAAGTTGTGACAGGTCTTGCGCAGGGGTCGATGAATCACGGACGCCTGAGGCTGCGCCGAGAATCCAGGTCGGGCTTTGTTTTCAGGTGTTAGTGATTCATCGGTAGTTTCTGGGGAAATAAAGAAACTTGAACTCTGGTCAGGGCAGGTAAAAAAGCCTTCCAATTCGCCTTTTAATCCTGGAAAATAAAATAGATTTGCAACTAAGAAAAAACCCCAACCCGACAAAAAGGTGTTGCATAAAAGCGATAGAGGAAGGATTACTCTGAACTGGGCAGAGAAGAGCGGTTATCCCTGAAAGGTAAGCACCAGGTAAAGGCAGACTTGATTTTGAGACTTTTAGGGCAGTGGACTAAGGAGTTATTTGGCTTAGATCAAGGCTTTGTTCTCCTCTGTGGCTTGTTAATTGTCGTACTGGGTGTTGCTATTTAGGTACCAAATTGGTAACTGTTAAGAATTTTTCCAAGGATAATGGAAATGCACCCAGTGAGCCTTGCTGGACCAATTCCACTTGGTATTCCTGTCTTCACGTGTAGGAGAACCGCCATGGCGAGGCGAGTTGGGTCTTGCATCCCGTGACTAAAGAACCTTTGTCTTCTGTAGCTGGAGTAGAAAGTTAGCAGGCCCCGAGCGCAGGGAGCGAGGTTTCCCTTCTGCTTGTGGGTATCATAGAATCACAGAATGGTTTGGATTGGAAGGGACCTTAAAGATCATCTGGTTCCAACCCCCCTGCCATGAGCAGGGACATCTTCCACCAGCCCAGGTTGCTCAGAGCTCCATCCAACTTGGCCTTGAACACTGCCAGGGAGGGGGCAGCCACAGCTTCTCTGGGCAGCCTGTGCCGGGGCCTCACCACCCTCATGGTGAAGAAAATTTATGTCAGTACCGCAACCGCTGCCGAGTTCTGGAGCGTTTGCCGTCTGCTCAGGTGGGTTCTGTAGCCCGGTGGGAGCTGGGCTGTAGAAAGCCGCCTGGGTTATTGCTGTTTGCTGTGCAGTGCTCTGAGACCACGCGGGCCATGGAGTCCGTCTGGTCTGAGACAGCTGACCCCTTCCTCCCTTCTCCATCAGCCTGATCTGTAACGGCCGGGCTGCTGCCAGAATCGAGTTAGCGGAGTTAAAGGTATCCTAACTGAGGTGGAACCGTGTCTTTGGTTTGATGCAGCAAATCATTGGACATTAAATATCAGGGAGGCAATTGGTAGCACCAGCTCTGACTGAAGTGTGGGAGTGAGTCAGCTGTTTGGCACATATTCATTTTTAATCGTTGCTGACATTGTTTTTGGAAGGAAGATGAGTTTTTCTGCCTGCCTTGTTTATTATAAACAATGCTCGTTATCCTTGTGAAACAAAAGTCATACATCTGCCAAACAAAGTGTTGAGAAATTGAAGCTTGACAAATGCAGATAAATTCGGAAATTAAGCCTTAATTTTCAACAGTGAGGGCAATTGACCAAGAGGTCAATATAGCAAGGGATTTTTGCACTGAATCTCCATCACTGTTGATTTTTATGTGAAGATTAGATGCTTCTTTACAAGATACGCTATAGATCAAACAATAATCAATTCAGGGAAGTTCTGTGGCTTCTATTATGCAAGAGGTCAGGTTGGATAGTTTCAAAAGCTCCCCTCTGGCCCTCTCTGTGAAAAAAGACCATTATAAAAAATCACAGTTTGTGTAAAATACTTTTCTCCTCTTGCCTGATGCTAAATGAATTGCAAAAGCGTGTTTGAAGAAAGCTGGCAGGTTGTTCAGAACACTGTTAAGAAATCATAGCTACACTGGAGACCGGGACGTGCTGTATTTTGAGGTTAAGCAAATAAAATTTGTTTCTAGTGTTATAAATATGTATTCGTAACCCACATGGTTATAATTTATCTCCATATCGACATCTTTGAGAACATAGTTTTAGAATAGAGATTCAAAGTCCTGTGTCACTTAGTCCTTGTGTGAGTTGCTCTTTTCCCTCCTGTGCAGGTCACATGGCAGCGTCTGCTGTGGATTAGTGTGTTGGGAAGCATCTACAATGCAATATTACAGGTTTTGTTTGTTTCCTTGTGTTTGGTTTGCTTTGGTATCATTGTTGTTGGTGAAGACAAGGTCAAAGAAATCTGCCCTCCCCATGGAGCATGCTCTGGAGTGAGTAGCAATGCATTTTCTGCCCTGGAGTGGGGCAGGATCCCCCTCCGCAGCTCCCTGGCCATGGCATGTTGCCTTCACCTGAAGAGCTGAGCGTTGACTGCCATCTTCATTCAACACCTTGGCATGATCTTTCAGGCATTCAGGACCAAGCTTCTGGAACAGCTTAGACAGACCTTGCATTAAAAGTCCAGTTTGCTAGGAAAGTAAAATAAGAGACACGGAGAAGATGTGTTGGACCATCCCTGTGATGGTTGGTTGGTGTTGCCGGGGGTGTGCACAACAACCAGAATTTTAGCTCGCTGTAGCCACGACTGCGGTACCACGTCCCAAGAGTGTTGAGTCTGCTGGTCTCCAGCTGGCAATAGCTGCTGTCACTGTGGATCGTTCCAGGTGTGTAGTGACTGCAAAGGTGCCTGCTCTGGTCCTTGTTGCCCGATGACGTGGAGGCCCTGAAGGTGAGCAGGGGTTGAGCAGCAGTTCTGGCAGAATTCCCTGCGATTTTAGTGCCACTCTACGCTGGAAAGCAATGGCAGCTCCAGCAAAATACTGCATGGAATAGAACAGGATACATGTTACAGCCCCCATCTCTTAATTAGTTTTTTAATATCTGTTCCAGAGTTCAGGCTGCTGATGTACTATTCTTAAGCTGTTCTTTTTTATTCTTCACCCTGTATAACCATGTAGTCACCTAATAGGTTAGGGAACACAGCATTATCTTTAGTTCCATTCCAGTGGTCCATTTGTTCTTATAGAAACATAGAATCATTAAAGTTGGAAAAGACATTCAGAGGTCTTTTAGATCTCAGAGGTCTTAGATCCAAAAGATCTAAGATCATCAACCCAACACCACCATGCCTGCTAAACCGTGTCCTGAAGTGCCACATCTACACGTTTTTTAAACACCTCCAGGGGTGGTGACTCCACCACCTCCTTGGGCAGCCTGTTCCAATGTCTGACCACTCTTTTGGTATAGGATTTTTTCCTAATATCAAATCTAAGCCTCCCGTGACGCAACTTGAGGCCATTGCCTCTCGTCCTATCGCTAGTTACTTGGGAGAAGAGGCGAACACCCACCTCACTACAACCTCCTTTCAGGTAGTTGTAGAGAGCAAGAAGGTCTTCCCTCAGCCTCCTCCAGACTAAACAGCCCCAGTTCCCTCAGCCGCTCCTCATAAAACTTATTCTCTAGACTCTTCACCATCCTTGTTGCTCTTCTTGTGCTGCCTCAAACAAGTATTTCCTAGAGATAATTTTGTGATGTTTCAGAAGACAATGCAAAAACCCCAGCTTGACTCTGAGAGCAATGTAGGGTAAGGCTCATGATAAGAGTCGTATTTCTTGGAGACAAAAGACCTAACACTGGCGTAGTACAGGAATATGTAATACCAAGGACTGTTATCACCCGTAAACTAAAGACATTGTGATTATTTCTGCTCATGCATTAGTCCAGACTGATAATACCAAGCTTCTTGAGTTGATCTTGCAGGACTTCATGCTGTAGAACAGCCAAGCTGCGTTTCTTTCTCTCTTGTGCTTCAAAAAAATTCAAAAAGTTAATTATTTTTCCTGCTGCTGTCGATGGTTCATCGTGCAGTGTATAAGCGATAGGATGGGGTCCAGGCAGCTGTTATCTATGGATCACATTAGGCAAGTCACAGCACCTCTTTGCGTCTCTCTCTCTGCCATCTTCTTCCCGTCACGTAGTGTTTCTGTAATTTTTTTGAGCTAGAGACTCTCTCCTGAGGCAGGTGCTCTTTCTTATGTATTCCTGGCATGTGTAGCCCCAGCTGGGATTGTAAGATGCCACTGTAATACAAACAAACAAATAATAATAACTAGAGATAAGAAGAAAAAAAGTCTCCAGCTTGAAATATGGATCCCAAGGTGCCTGACAGAGAGAAAACTAAGCAAGTCTTACACAGAGGTCATTGAAGGAAAATAAATAAGGATGCTCAGCTGTCAGATTTACAGGCTCCTGAGAAAACTGCAATTAATAAAATATATTAATTGAGAAGTGTGAAGAAAATCTTGGAGTTTAGCACGTGGAAAATAAGTATATATATCCCAAGAATAAACATGACATTGAGAAAAGGCAAAGTTTATATTGCATAGTATAACCAAGCTCAGAGTGGCTGTTGTAGCTGAGTAAATATTTATGAGGCTCTGACAGGAGGCACCGAACACATTATCAGTACGCAGTACATTAGTCATTACGCAGTACTTGCAGAGTTTCTAATGGAGTCACGAACTTAGAGCGTTTTAGCAGCTCAATATGGGCTGGCTGCATGTGATTTTTTTATCAATGCGGCTAAAAAGCCTGGAAAGTAGCTATGGTAGATCTTGAAGCTGTAAGTGTTATTTCCAGCATGGACATTGCGCTTGTTCAGAACCTCCTGATAGCTATGGAGTTGTTTTCTTCTTTTCCGTCAAACGCAGATTTCTTGCTGCAGGTGAACACGTAAATTGTAACTTTCCCTACATTTCCTATGGAAAGAGAGAGGAAGGGGTTGCAACGGCCCAACCTTGCATTTTCCTTTCAGTCGGTCATCGTTTCTGTAATTCGCCATCACTGAAAAAGATATTTTCTGAGAACCACAGTTCTGTTAATCATCAGGTTGATTGATCCTTAAGTATTAGCTATATGTTGTCTGCCAGTGCCTTCCTTATACTGTTCTTTTTATATTCCTTTTATGTCAGCTGCCAGTGCCTTCCAGTGGTTCTGGACTGGGACTGGAGACTTCTTTAATTAAGTAGACTTTTTTTCCCATTTATTTCCTCAGCTACATGAATGAAGCTTCTTGGAGTGATTTTCATAGATTCTGTTCTTTAATCCTGGAAGCGCTTTGTTCTTTCTCGTACCTTAACTTCCGTTAAAATATTTGTTTGGAGTGGGGAGAGACTGAAAGCAAGTCGAGGACTTAGCAGACCGAGGACAGGATAATATTGTATATCTTGATATTGTAGTGGTGTGTGATACAGTGGCTCTCGTTAAAAGAGAAAGAGATGGAGGGGACCTGCTAGGTCATACAGATACTGTGTCTGTCAGTGTTACCGCTACGCAGCTCGCTTCGTTAGGGTAATATGTTTTACCTTCTTCTGTCCCAAAATTGCTAAGCTGAATAATGTGACTTCCATCTAATTTTAGAGCAGGAGTGTTGGCCTGAACTCTGTATTTCTGCTTGCATTTTAAACGCAGCCCGTAGCGTGACTCTGAGCATGCCTTTTTGTGATGGACTAGTTTTTCGGCTTTTATTTTCTCTGACATTGGTGCCTAAACCCTCTGCCTCCCAGTCACTCTGCTGTTTGACTCTTCCCTAACATTGCTGTCGTGTTTTCAAGAGTGAATTCCACTATTACTCCAGGGCATTTTCAAAGTCCTTCTTGTGGTCAAGTTCAATTCCATTTATTTTTGAGATGTGTTTCCTACTTCAGAGACCACAGTGCATTGCTCTACATTTCTGTCAAACTTGGTTTCGCAAAAACTTTGTGACTCTTCTCCATTGTCCCTCTTTCTGCTGGCAAGCACCTCAGTCCGTAATTTTTTTAATGTATATATATGTGGCATCACTCTCAGACTAGGGTTGAGGGTCAGGATGAAACACCTATACCCCGTTGTTATCATGGCAGTGAATAATTGCTTCGAGTTTGTTTTTTATGCTGTTATTTGTGACTCATATGATATTGTGGTGTGAATTTCACAGTATGCCTCCAGAGACCAGGTGCATCCCATCTAACCTGAGCCATTTAGGGTGGTCCCCATACCATCAGGGCAGGGTGACCAGTGAAGGTCTGACTCGTCTCGTCTCTGACCGTGGAGAGAGCTTGGGGAACGACGTGCCTGAGACACCTCCTTCAGATGCTTAGAGAATGAATCCAAGCCAAAGTTTCCCAATTTTGGATACTAGAGTACATGAAATTTCTGTGTATCTTGATCATTTACCCGAGTGCTTGCACTCCTTCTAAATAAATGTCCCTCAGCTTCAAATCGGTTTTGTTACAGGCTTCAAAGAATTAAGCAAATGTGCCTTTGAGATCGGTGGACACGCTATGTTGTTTAAGAGTTGGTCCTTGATGGGAGGAGGGATGGAAGCAGTGACACCCTCATGGTACCAGGGCCCACGGCAGGTGATTAGCAGAGGAAGAGATGAGGAAGCCAGCAGGAGAAAGGGAAGTCAGTGGATTCTGGGAAATGGCTTGTTTTGCAAGGAAGGAAGGGAGGGGAAGACTGGGAGTATTATTTAGTGTACCGTCTTCCTTCCATGTGATCTAATTCAGAACTAGAAGTTGCTAAGGTGGAAAGAATGCCAGGAGAAGTGAGATATAGTTACGAAGACGGAGGAATTTCAAGGACTCTCACTGAATGCACAGACAGGCAGTGACACTTGGGTATAGTAATCTAATGGCAAAGGCCTGGACTGTGAAAATAGGAGTTCTTTTCCTCAAACTAGCTCTGTGACCTTGAAAATGTTGTGTGACTTCTGGCACTGACACCTCCTCATGGGGATCATCCATCTCGCCCATTTAGGAGGTAAGGTCGCTGGAGCCGGGCGACCTCCTGCAGCGCTGGCCTGGGCTCCCACTTGGACCCCGAGCCAGATTAACAGCAGTAATACTTTAATACACTGCCAGCCTGGGCAGGAGGAAACCAGGAGCCACTGTGTGAAAACCCTGAGCAAAACAACTGCTTTTCTCCCAGCAAACCACCTGGGAGATTCGTTTTGTTTTGCTTTGATAGCTCCTGACACTGTGTCTTATATTGCGACTTGTCAAATTATGTCAAAATTGTGATATGCGGCCATGTTGCAAACAGTATTTATTGCTAATTTCACACTAAAATGTTATTTCATATCACTCCGTAATCTGGTGCCGTATTTACTGATTTCTGTATTCCATCTGGAACTTATCAGCCTTTCCATGATGTCTGCCAGTAGCCCGAAAGTTTCTTGCTTGATCTTCCCTAATACCCTGGGATAACTTCCATCTGGTCCTAGAGATTTGTTGCTTTTAAGTTCCTCAAGATTATTTTCTCTCTGTCTCGCTGGTGCTGAAATCAGCTCAGATTGTGGTTGTGGCATGGGCCTCTTTTGCGAAAGGCGTTTGGAATATAATTTATTTTTAGCTTTCTGGGTATCCTGCAGTTTTCTTCAATTTTCTCTCCTATTCTTTCCCATGATTCCAATTCATGTGATTGAAATTCTTTTGTAATTCTCCATTAGGAATTAGTAAAACAGCGAAAGCAAGAAATTAATGTCCCTAGCCCATGGGGCTTTTCACAAAGTTAGATGAAATTAAAGCAAAATAATGAGTAGACGCAACTGAGGTTTTTATATTCTTTGATTTTCCTTTCATAATTTATGTAGTAAATATTTTCCTCTTTCTCTCTTTTTCTTTTCTTTTTTCTTTTCTTTTTTGAGATATGTGACTTGTTATCATTCGAGTGAATTTACATACCAAATGGAATTTAATGTTGTTTTGCTGCTTAGGGTCATGACATGTATTTATTATTTTTGAAACGCAAGTAGTTTTAATTATTTTGGTGCTACTCGTGTAATTCTGGATAGCTGCTAGCAACTGAACTTCTGCATTTTTGTTCCGTGTTTTTAATAAAGTATTGTTTTTAATTTTATGAAGATTTACTGCTGCTCTTCCATGTAAATCAAAACAATAATTCACAGCAGAAACGAAGCTTTCAGCCGTGCTCCGGGAGAGTCCGTTTCACATTTATCCCAGGTGATGTTCTCATTCTCCACTTCAACCACCCGCTTCTATCAGACCAAGGTTACCCATGTGTGTATGTCAGAAGGGCGGATCACAAAAATGTTTCCGTTGCCGAAACGTCAGTAGTCTTGATAGCATCCACTTTTCTTTTCATGCAGCTTGCCAGAATAATCTCCATCCCTTAGCATGAACATTGCTGCCTTTTGGTCTGGTACTCTGTCCTTTTGTGTCTCCGCCACCCCAAGAGATAGCATGGTGCTCTGCTTCTTTAAAAATACTCCTTTTAGCAGGATGTGTCAGCTCCGTCCTTGCACCAAAGGGTAGCCCTTGCAGCTGGAGTAACCTTCCAATAGTGGCATTAATCCCTCGGGAAATGAACGGGAGTGCTGGAGGGGGTGGGTTGCTCCTCATCATGAGTGGACGTGGAAGAACTGATGTGTAAACTGAATTTTCTCTTGGAAACTGTTTTTTCACTGCTGATCTGAGACTCCAGGTAATGTCCTCTCTGCGAGGACAGTGGTGCGAGATGTTAGGAGCTGCTCTGCTGCAGAGTGCCATGTAACTGTGCCGCTAACGTTGCAGCTCTGCGCACTTGTGGTCAGGAGGTAGGAGATGTGGTCAGCTAAATGTCAATAATTGCCTCTGCTGGTCATAATTAAAAGATGCGATTCGTGCTGTCTGTCACTCACATTTCTGTTTATCCTTCTGGGGACTCACTGGTGAAGGACAGCAAATTGATCACAGGTTGAACTGTGGCTTTTTGTTATTAAAAAAGGAAGGAAAAGGGATTTGGAGTGGAAGATCGAAAGGTTGTTGCATTGCTGTTTCTTCACTGGAGACACTGTACATCTCTTTATTAAAAATTCTCCAATACAGATTATACCTTAAGCAGAGTCTAAATTAACTTGTATGAGATCAAAGTATCTTATTTCCAAAATCAGCGGTTAATGCCACCTCAGAATACTCGCTGTTATTAATTTAGTCTGAAGAATGACTACAGAAATTTCACTTTGTTTTTTCCATTGGGTCAATATTTGGTAAATCAGCTTTGTTTTAATCCAGATTAAATTTCATTGGAGGCCTTTTTTTTAAAAACAAATTGTGTACATGTAAGGATAAGATAACTTAAGGAAGCTGAGGAAAGTTTTTGAAGGGAAGCACAGAAAGAAGCCTTTGAGAGAGTCAATACACTAATACTAATAATCTGATATTTTGAATAGGTCCTGCTCTTTTTCTCATTTTGAGAATTAATGGTCTATGCAACCTGGGGTTTGACAGAGAATAACAAAAGCCTTGTTAAATTGCAGATATATTCCAGTATTCCATTATAAAAGCAGTGAAAAAAGAATTAAAAGTAGATGGTTTATTGGAGGTTATAAAGCTGTAAAAAAAGTGGGGAAAAAAAGAGGAAGCAAAGAAAACCCAGACTGAGCAGAAGAGCCTTGGCCAGTGCCTGCTCGCCAGCGATGCTGAGGCCTGGATGCTGTTGCAGAGCTGCAGAAGAGCTGGACTTGCTGTCCCGGTAGCGCCGTCGGGTCTTCTGTTCCCGACGAGTTGGTGCTGCAGAGGATTTGCTTGGAGGGAGCGGAGCTGCGAAAGCTGTGGGGAGGCAGCTGCTGGGCACTGCCCCGGTTCGGAGCCCGCTGCTGCTCCGAAGTCCCCCGTCAAGGCGGCAGTTGCGTTCCGATGCCAGCCCGTGCCGCCTTCCTCTCACTCTGTGGGTCTCCGGTTCAGTTTCACCAGCTTCTTCTGCTCCTGAACAGGAATTCGGAGAGCGGATCGGCAGCAGGGCTGGGATTGCTATCGTGGTTACACTGGAAAACTTCTAACCTTTTCTTTGATCAGGTCATTCTCAGAGCTGTGCTTCTAGTTCTGCTGGGGCTAACTCACGTCAAAACCCACTTCTGATCCCTAGAATTAAAGCATGCATCTCTGAAAATAAGATTTCTGAATTTTCCAAATTTCAGCTCAAGTATTTACTCAATAAATTAATATCCTTTTTCCTTACTGGTCCTTGCAGAGCCAACTCTTGTCTTGCTCTCCCAGTTAACACGACGTGCTATGCTCAGGTGGTGCCTCAGAGTAGAAATTGGTCACAGCATCAAACGAAAACGCGCATAAAACAGCTTCGCATTCATGCAAACGTAAACAGGCAGTTATAGTATAGAAGGTCTGTATTCAAATAAAAATGTTTGCAAATATGCATCCGAGGAAGAACTTCTGTAATCCTGAACACTACAAACACTGGAGAAGTAGTTGGTATCCACTGAGGAGTACAGTTTTACACCTGCAAATGTTTTTTCCTAATATTTGTAGAAA
>Ga0065711_1050234_pt1 | contig 10925 bp, 13 predicted proteins | sample Hoacrofraction12_FD_59098 | JGI IMG/M metagenome (GOLD analysis project Ga0065711, IMG submission 59098) | Hoatzin crop microbial communities from Cojedes, Venezuela - Epithelial fraction 12 v2 (version 2) | ecosystem: Host-associated > Birds > Digestive system > Esophagus > Crop | place... | reverse complement strand
CCAAAATCAAATCCCCATGACGTACACATCAGACTTCCCCATCCTGCTGCATCACTCACCATGTACAACCAGGTCCTTCAGCAAAAGCAATCCCTCAGACGGGTTTAAGTTTGCCTGAGGCAGGACTAACCCAGATTGTCTTCCCTAGAATATTCTTCATGTGCACTGTGCGGACTTTATCTCCTTCTACAGGGAGTGGAAGTTTTGACTGGGCAGGACCAGCCCTGTTAGTGGATCCTCTGGTGTTAACCAACCAAGTGGCCTTTGCTAAATGACTATCCCAGTTTTTGAAAGTCCCAGGCCCCATTGCTGTCAGAGTGGTTTTTAGTGGCCCATTGTACGGTTCGATCTTTCCAGAGGCTGGTGCATGGTAGGGGACGTGATACACCCACTCAATACCATGTTCTTTGCCCAGGTGTCTATGAGGTTGCTACGAAAATGAGTCCCGTTGTCTGACTTCTCATTTTCTAGCAGCTTGTTATACAGTGGGACCTCTTCCTCATGTGTCACATCCTCCACTGGTGGTACTCTGAAGACATTGCCTTCTGGCCAGTACATGATCACTTCCAGAATTTCTGGGTGACGGGGATTTCCCATTCGGGCCCGCTGTGTGATCAGCGCAACCCATTTACTCCACGTAGCATCGGTGGCATGATGCATAGAGGGGACCCTCTCTTTGAACATCCAGCCCAGGACCGGCAGTCATGGTGTTAAGAGGAGCTGTGCTTCAGTGCCAACCACTTCTGAAGCACCTTGAATGCCTTCATATGCTGCCAGAATCTCTTTTTCAGTGGAAGTATAGCAGGTCTTGGTTGCTTTGTATCTCCAGCTTCAAAATCTCAGGGTCTGACTGCGAATTCCCCCTGGTACTTTCTGCCAGAGACTCCAGGTTGGGCCATTCTCCCTGGCTGCGGTGTAGAGCACGTTTTTAACATCTTGTACTGACCGGACTGGACCAAGGGCTACAGCATGAACTATCTCCTGTTTTATTTGTTCAAAGGCTTGTCGTTGCTCAGGGCCCCTATCAAAATCATTCTTTTTCTGGGTCACGTGGTACAGAGGACTTATAATCTGGCTGTAATTTGGGATGTGCATCCTCCAAAAACCCACAACACCTAAGAAGGTTTGTGCTTACTTTTCACTGGTTGATGGAGACATAGCTACTTCTTTGTTGATGACATCCATTCCAATCTGAAGATACCCATCCTGCCATTGTATTCCTAAAAACCTGATGCGTGTGCACGTCCCTTGACTTTACTTTGCCTAATGGCAAAACTGGCTTTCTGAAGGATCTCAACTCTTTTCTTCCCTTTCTGCAAAACTTCCTCTGTTGTATCACCCCACACAATAATGTCATCGATGGACTGTAGATGTTCTGGAACTTCACCCTTTTCCATTGCCGTCCGAATTAGCAAATGGTGGGACTGTGTTTCCACCCCTGGGGCAGTCGATTCCAGGTATATTGGACACCCCTCCAAGTGAACACAAACTGTGGCCTGCACTCTGCTGCCAAAGGGATGGAGAAGAATGCATTAGCGATGTCAATTGTAGCATACCACTTGGCTGCCTTTGACTCCAGCCGATATTGAACTGCTAGCATGTCTGGCACAGCAGCACTCAGTGGTGGTGTGACTTCATTCAGGACACAGTAGCTTCCTGTCAGTCTCCACCCTCCAGTAGATTTTCTTACTGGCCAGATGGGACTACTAAAGGGTAAACGAGTTTTGCTGATCACTCCTTGACTCTCCAGTTGATGGATCACCTTACGGATGGGGATTAGGGAATCTCGGTTAGTGCGATATCGCTGCTGGTGTGATTGGCACCTGTTGTTCTTCAAACCTCGGCAACCCTACAACAGAAGGATCCTCTGAGAGACCAGGCAAAATGGACAGCTGTTTAATTTCTTCCGCCTCCAAAGCAGCTATGCCAAAAGCCCACCGATACCCCTTTGGGTCGTTGAAATGCCCTCTCCTGAGACAGTCTATACCAAGGATGCACGGAGCCTTGGGGCCAGTTACAATGGGCTGCCTCTGCCACTCTTTTCCAGTTAGGCTCACTTCAGCCCCCAATACACTCAGGTCTTGGGACGCTCCTTTCAATCTAGAAATGGAGATGGACTCTGACATGCCAGGCCATCGAATTCACACCACCCAACAAACACGCTTGTCCCTTTCCTCCACCTGGCTGGAGGCAGGGCCCCTCTAATCCTGGTCAGAGAATTTGCTGCTCACCTGCTGTAAAAATAACTTAGAGGTCCCTTCAAGAGGATCAGAAGCAAGAGTAAACTCTCTACTTTGTCTGGAGAGCTGCCCACTGGAAAATGAAGTGACAATTTTCTTAGAAGAATTGCCTTTTGTCATTGCTTTTCCTTGCAACTCACGCACTCCTGCCTCTACATTTGAGGCAGGTTTCCCATCCCATTTCCTCATGTCCTCTCCGTGGTCACGCAGGTAAAATCACAGGGTGCCCCGTGGTGCGTAGCCTCTGTATCCTCTCTCTCAAGCAGAGAAACGCTTGCCCCTAATAGCTGAGATGCTGGCCAGTACAGGTGGGGGATAGGATATAGTGTCTTTGAATTGATGGAATTCCTGGGACAATTTCTCTACAACTGAGATGAGGGAGGAGGAGAGACTTTCTTCATATTGCTAGAGTCGGATAGCCACTTCATCCACTGTTGGTTCCTCTTTACCTCTCCAGTCTATTAGTGTGAGTGAGTTGACATATGAGGATGGTGCTCTCCATACAAACTTCCTCCGCATGGGTCGTGTGCACTGGATTCATCTGGGTCTGTGGGTAACTGCGGATTGTCCGGGTCATAATAAACCAGCTCCCGCACAGCTAATTCCCTCAGGTACCGGATATCCCTCTCCCTATTCGTCCACTTGCCTGGATAACACACAACATCCTCACTGAAGGGATACCTTTCCCTCATGCCTGACAGATGTTGCCTCCAGAGGCTGAGTGCTTGTGCCTTTTTTCCAATTGCCTTGTCAAAGGTCCCTTCCCTGGCCAGGGATCCCAGCTGCTTGGCTTCCCTGCCCTTTAATTCCAAGGTGCTGACCCCATAATCCTAGCAGCGCAGCAGCCAGGTGACAATGTGCTCCCCTGGCTGACAGCTGAAATCTTTCCACACATCTTGCAGCTCATCTCCCTCAGGGACAGGGACTGGGTGATGATTTCTGGCTCTGCCTCCTTCTCCTGCTCCTTGTGATGGCTCTGCTTCATTTTCTTCCCTTATGGGGTGAATGGATTTCTTTGCATATTTATTTTTCTGTACGGAAGCCACTGGTACTGGCATGGGTTGCTTTTCGAGCTCAGCCATGGTGCCTGGCACCAGGATTTGAGCAGCCACCTGGTTTGGAGCAGCAGCTGTGGCCGCCACAGGGGCAGAGCTAGCCACGGCGCCGGGGGGGGGGCTCAGGAAGTTGTGGTTACCGTCACTTTCCCCACCCCCTTCCCCTTTAGAGCACTCAATAGTGTTGAACAGGGTTCAGTAGACATGGGCCACACCCCAGCACTTTGCAATAATTTGTGTCTCCCTGGAATTTGCAGGGTGGCAGCACACTTCTTCCAAATATTTTACTAGTTCGTCAGGATTCTGCACTTGTTCAGGCATGAGGTTCAAAATTACTGGGGGTGCCCACTGTCCTAAGTACTTCACAATGCTATTCTTCACACCCAGCCATTCATAGTGATCCAGCGCTGGGGCAGGTCTCAGGGTGATATTTTTAATGAGTTGTTTAACCCTAAATAAGACCTGAAACCCATTCAGTAAGCAGAACAACAGGAGTGTGCTGGCTTGAGCGTCCTGTGGATACTCAGCTCTCAAAAGCTGTTACCACTAGTCTAAAGGGAGAGAAGGGGTGAAAGAGTGGGTGAAAGCATCCCCTCCGGTTTTCCCTACAGAGTGGGTGTGATTATTAATAAATTCTGAGAGATAGCACCCAAGGTATGGAAATGACCACAGTGCTGCATGCAAATACAAGCCTAATTTCATGTCGACTGATGTTATCGTATCATAAATCGATATTACAGAATACAGCAAAATCACCATCCTAATCCTTTTCCCAGCAATCATGAACGGCACCACAGGGAACACGTACTGCAAGTAAGGGTTTATATACGACAGACATGTGACCAAAGACAGCAACATTTTGATTGTCGACTATTTAACTAACATAATAAATGCATATAACAAATTATAACAAAGTTGTTTTAACACACTCGGCTCAGCCCTGCCTTTGTCCCCACCCCATCTTGAGAGCCAATTAATTGCTACGGTTTTAGTCATGGCTGACAGCAAAGGACCACACGGCTTCTCTGTCGCCCCTTCCCTCACTGGGAAGGGGAGGAGAATGGAAAGAAAAAGGCAAAAGCTCGTAGGTCAGGATAAGTGCAGTTTAACAGAACAGCAAATAAACTGAACAGTAATAACAATAATACTTATAAGAAGAATATACGAAACAGTGAAATGCACAGAGCAACTCTCACTGCCTGATGCCCAGCGCACTCCTGAGCCACGACTGCCTTCCCCCTCGCCAGCTCCCCCACTCATAATCGAGCATGATGGCACATGATTTCAAATACACCTTTTGTTTGGCCAGTTTGGGCAGCCAACCTGGCTGTGTCCCCTCCTGCCTTCTTGTCAAAATTAACCCTGTTCTGGCCTAATCCAGGACAAAAGTGATGCTGTATCAAGTCAAGAATAGATCTGAAACCATTTTAGTGAATATCACTTTAATTTGGGAAGACCTAGCAGAGACACTATTCATTTCGCTAGTATATGCTGTCTGTGTAATTCCTTTCATGTCTCTAGTAATCAGCATGGGCAATATATTTACACTGAAATAAAGGCGGCTAGCACTTAATACATACATTTCATTATTGTTTTGAGACAGAGATATGTTTCAAATCATCATCTACTGCATATATGACATAAAAGGTGGATTTGTTTTATAGTATTTTCTTGCTGACTGCCAGACATAGCACAGGTGATGCTCATGGACTTGGCCCTTTATGGAAAGCCTGCAAAGGAAGGAAAATGCAACACATGACCATGACTTCAAGCTAGCAACATCAGTAGGTATGTCGCTGAAGTTGAACAAACATCTAGGGAACACTTTTATTTCAACACAACATCCTAAACTCAGTCTGTGAAAACTGCAGCGCATCCCCTTGGGGAAAGTCAACATATGTATCCATGATTTATAGGTGACATACAGCAGAAATTGACATAGTTGCGAATGCCATCGTAAGAAGGGGAAGATTGCTGTGCAGGCACGTAACCATTACTGTACTATAGAACTGGAATCACATATTGTAACTTCCAACTAATGGGGAAAGACAGACAAGAAATACTACACGAAGTTCCTCTTCACTCAGTCTTTTAATGCCTGTAGGGCACACAGATTAATTGGATCTAATAATAAAGTTAGTAATCCAACCTGCATCACTGGAACCTTAGACATATGTTTTTTACCGAAGTGAATTCCTTCTCTTCAAACTGTGTTTATGAGCAGATTTGAGTCTAAATTGCTGTCCATTTCACACTAAGAGTGAGACAAAGGCAAAATATTTTAAAATTCTCAAAATTTGGATGAATGTGATTTGTTGAATTCTTTAGTGAATGTTTTCTAAACAGGATTTTTCAAGTGGGATGGAAATCTGAAATAAATAAATCTGCATTTCTATGTTAGTTGAAACACTGCACCTGAAAGTTTGATCCTGCAAAGTGTTGATTTCCCCTTCAAAGTGTTTACCCCAGAACATATCATTATGTGTCAGCTAAGGCAATATACCTGTACCTAAAGAGAGAGTTTCCTCTTCCACTCATCATCCCTGGAAATGGAAAAATCACATATTTTAGCAAGATTAGAGCACTGAGCTCAATTTCCAGTTGCTTCTTTCTAAAGGCAAGACTTCTGAGGGAAGATGTTCTTTTCACATGGTAAAAGGATTACTCCATTGATGCATATCATCAGCTTATATTTCGGAGCTAAGCTGGAAGTGACTTGGAAAGAAGGGAATTCTGTTACCTTGCTAATTCAGTTGGAATGTCTTCTTAGTATCCTCTCGCTGTAATGTGATATGAAATTCACTAATATGATACAACTGTGAGTTTGTATTAGCAAAAATATATTCTGATATTTTACGAATGCTAATGCAATAAATAGGAATGTTGCTAATGTGCTAATCAGATAAGATATTGCTAACGAAGCAAGAGACACTCCACTAAAATAATTCATATTACTTCCCTTAAGTTTTTAAAGATAGTATTAACTTTGGTCACCAGTGTCCTTTTGCTCTTTTCCAGACATGTAGGGTTCTGTCTGTCCACATTTCACGTTTGTAGGAACTATGTTTGTACCAACACTGTATTCAGCTTCACTAATACAGAGAATAAATAAATGCATACTCATTTTTTGTAGTCTTAAAACAAACTATACTGATGCCATAGTTACTTAGCATGGGGATAGTGTGCATATTTAGGCAACTCCTTCACAGAATCATAGGATAAATTAAGTTGGAAAAGACCTTTAAGATCATTGAGTCCAACTATAAACCTAACACTGCCAAGTACACCACTAAACCAGGCCCCTAAGCTCCACACCTACAAGTCTTTTAAATACCTCCAGGGATAGTGACTCAATCACTTCCCTGGGCAGCTTGTTCCAAAGCTTGACAAACCTTTCAGTGAAGTTCTTTTTCCCTAATATCCAACGTAAACGTCCCTTGTTGCAACTTCAGGTTCATTCCTCTTGTCATATCACTTCTTTCTTGGGAAAAGAGACTGACACCCATGTATAGCTTGGACCCATATGGGACCTATAAGACTGTGAAAGAAGGCAGGCAAGAGAGACAAAGATTGTTTCTGCGTATTAAAGGCCTAGTTCCCATGGATTTCATATTTATGGTATTAAGTGTTTTGAATATCCAACCGTGAGCTCTTCTTCCTACACAGAAATCTATTTCTCTTTACAAAAATATATAAGCAACAATTAAAATTAAGAATCAGGGAATTGATCATACCACAGTCTGTTTATTCATTGTTAACTTGTAATTTAGGGTGTTCTGTAGTTCACAGAGGTTGTCTCTATTTGTTGTCTTCCATGGTTACTTATTTAGAAGCGGTTCCTCTTCAATGCCCTACAAGATACTCTGCCAGTGTGGTATTCCCCAGTGCCAAGATGTGGTTTGCCAGAATCCAGCGCAAGGCTTGTTGTATGGCAGTGAGGGAAAGGCCTAGACTTCTGCCAGCTGCGGCTAAACTGCTGCTCCACATGACATACTCCTTTCAGGCAGTTGTAGGTTGTGAGAAGGTCTCCCCTCAGCCTCCTTTTCTCTCAGTTCTCTCATGTGTTCCTGGTAAGACTTGTTTTCTTCTTTCAACTAATGTTCAACAATCTTGCAATAATTAGGACTTGAGGCTCACAACATCCAGGTGAAATAGAATAGTGTCATTCCCTAGGTTACACAGGAAGAAACTGAGATTTTGAAAAGTGTGTTATTCATCACACAACTGGATTTGAATCCAGACAGAATTGTAGAATTCTTGTCTATTTTACTAATGAGATTTTTCTTTCCTCTCCAACTGCAAATTTTGATTTTGTTTTTCTTTTTCATTTCTTGGTGTGTTCTCAAGCAGGGATGAAAAGAGTGATGGTGGTATGAAAGTATTTGACTGGAGCTGAAGAGGTTGTTCTTCACTGCCCCATCTATAAGATATTTTCCAAATTCAAAAAAGACACACGTAAACTTGGGAGTAAAGCTTTTAAGATAATTTGGCTGAAAATTTTACACTCAATATTTGGGCCATACTTCATCTGATACGAATCAGAGCACCTCTGCTGATGTCAGTGAAGTTATGACCTTTGTGCTACATAATAACTTCAGCATTTGAGAAAGAAATTAATATTTTCCTGTTAGTGGAGGAAAGGAAATATGAACCATTTTAAAGCTGCTAGTGCCCATTTGCACATTCTGTTGTCTTAGAACAGAGATGGGAACCTTGCATCATATGTGCTAGGATTGTCATGAAGCACTGATAAGATGCATAGACCCAAAACATCAAGTCAGTTTGTCCTTGATTTCATAGTCCTATGTGCCAGCCTGATAAACAGACATGCTGTTCTGGGAAATGGTTGATAAATACTGATGGGAAGTGAGAAAGACACTGACATAGTGTTAGTCTAACTACTGCGAAACACTTTCATGTTGCTTTTTCTATTCAGATCTCAATAGCAGGTCTTTTTTATATAAATAGATCTGCCAACAAAAACCCCAGCACCCTTTATGGATTTAAACCAGTAGTTTGGAAAAATCATGTTTGGCTATAGAAATACAACCAGTGTTGTAGTAATGTCAAGATATTGAGTGGTCTTCCTTTTATTTATCCATAACTGGCACAGAGTATAACCTAAAAAAAAAACCAAACAGAACCCTAAAACAACTGAGTTAAAGACTGCATTGAACTTCTCTATTGTTACTTAAGGCAAGAGGAGTGTTCTAAAGACTGAAGTGTAGCTTGGTAAATCAATAAGATTTCATATTGTCTCAGATTAATCCTGTATTCATCTCTGTCCATGCATTTTGGAGAAATAGCTATCTGACCATCAAGTCTGCAGTCCTACTTCTCGTGTTTGGTTATTTTGGTCTGTTTAACAGATAACTTCACTGCCCCCTCTGAGACAAGATCTGTGCTCTTCCTTACTGTTCATCGCTGTCTGGCAGTGTCCTCAGATCATTGTTTACGTTGTATCAGTGTCATGTCAGTTGATAGGCAGGCCAAAATTTATTACAAATAATTTTAAACTTATTGAATGGGTATTTCCCTAAACTCCATTGCAAACTGGAGCTCTTCAAAGATATCTATTTTTGTTTGGCTAAGTAATGATCATTCTCACTTACTCTAGGAAGACTGCTTCATTAGGTGCTAACAATTTCAGTTCCTGTTAGGGAGATAAATACAGCATATTTAACCCCACTTTATGTTCCCTCCTCTTATTTGTATGCTTTCACTGCCTTAATTTTCTTCTTGAATTAGTCTATACATTGTCCTGTACCATCAGGGAAAACAAAAAGTGAAAAATGAAAAAAACACTCCACAACAGCCTTTTCCCCTACTCACACATTTTGATTGTATGAGAATGGATCTTAAGAGAAAAAAAAAAAATTTTTGTGTTCCAGTCCTGAATATATCTTTTTTTCTCTAAAAGCATGTAATTAATTAATGGGTTAAATTATCAGTTTTGGCAGAGAAAAAGAAGAATTATAGTTCAAAATAAATGCCAAATATTTTGCTTAGTTGAAGGAAGGTCCTATAATGCATGTTATGCCTGAGATGACAGTGAATTAGGTAGTCCTGATGTGTATGCATCAGTAGAAATTATGAAAGTAGCACATACAGGCACACAAAAAGTGTTAGTCAACTTTTCTGAACTGATACTTAGCAGGAGGAAGCTTCAGGAGAGGAATTTACAGTGAGGTGTAGACTTATGAATAATTGGGATATATATTGTGTTACAGTAAATAAAATACGTGAAAAACTCTTATCAACATCTTGGACTGAGAAGTCCTTAGATTACAAACTTTCTTTTTAGTATTCTTTTTTCAATAGACATAACAGCTATTGTAATCAGAAATTCCTAGAAAAGGATATGATGTGTGTGGGTGTTTGGGGTTTTTGAGTCTTTGTTTTATTAAATACATACTACGTAAGATCATATTTTCACTCTTAAACAGACACAGTTTGCATAACAGTTTTTTATTTTTGTGCCTGGCAGCTTCCAGGTGGAATTTCTCTTCACAAGTTAGAACAGGATCAAGAGACAAGGAACATAAACGTGCTTCTTCTTTTGCTTCTTGTCTCCCTTTTTTGTGACATTTTGGCAAAGTTGTACAGTTATTCTGTGATTTAGATTATCTGCAAAATGGGTGTATTAATAATTACCTTGTTGCAGAAGTAATTATAAACTGTTTAATAGTGAACAATAATTAGAAATGTTTTAATCCCCCTACAGAAGGAAATTAAAGTACTATTATTACAGTGAATAATGCACATTGAACTTTCATGCTTATATATGTAGTAGTTTCCTCTTTTATCCATTTCCTAGCTTAACACTTACTTTTTAAATTCAAACTATATTAGGCAAGGGTATTCAGGAGAAAGTAGGATGGTGGACACAAGCTGAAATTTGAGGTAGGGCATGAGTTATTAGAGGTCAATGAAGCCACTGACTTAATTGTGTCTTACAATAGAATGGAGGAAAACAGCACAAGAGAACTATTATTATTATTAATATGAACAAAGACCCATAAATAATCCACTTGTTAACCATGTAATCAGTTTTCTGGTCTCAATGGATGTCTACCATCCCTTTTGTGTATTTGTATATTATCATTTAAATGAATACATTATAATCACTTTTTTGACTTACTGGTTTAAAGTACAAGAGATTATTAATTTAATAGTCAGATATTTATTCATATATAATGGAATGAAAATGAAAAGTCCTTGTTTAGCAGATTTAGTCCTATAAGTAGTTATTCCATAGGATAGTAAGGTTAAAAGTGATATGATGCAGCAGTTTCTAAAGCTGACAGAGGCGTCATGCACCAGTACAGGCTTTGGGAGGACCTGCTGGAGAGCAGCTCTGTGGACGGGGACTTGGGAGTGCTGGTGGATGACAGGCTGACCATGAGTCAGCAGTGTGCCCTGGCTGCCAAGAAGACCAACGGGATCCTGAGGTGCATTAAGAGGAGTGTGGCCAGTAGGTACAGGGAGGTTCTCCTTCCCTTCTACTCTGCCCTAGTGAGGCCTCATCTGGAGTGCTGCATCCAGTTCTGAGCTCCCCACTTCAAGAAAGATGAGGAGCTACTGGAGAGAGTCCAGCGGAGGGCTACGAGGATGGTGAGGGGACTGGAAC
>Ga0065711_1050233_pt1 | contig 10925 bp, 9 predicted proteins | sample Hoacrofraction12_FD_59098 | JGI IMG/M metagenome (GOLD analysis project Ga0065711, IMG submission 59098) | Hoatzin crop microbial communities from Cojedes, Venezuela - Epithelial fraction 12 v2 (version 2) | ecosystem: Host-associated > Birds > Digestive system > Esophagus > Crop | place... | reverse complement strand
CGGCGGGGGGGGGGGACACGAGGCTGCACCTGCGGCGGTTGGGTGATGGGGAGAGAGCCGGGGCCGAGCCACGGGGAGGAGGCCCAGGGGCTGAGTCAGGGCGTAGGGGATGGAGGGACGGCTGTGGGGTCTCAGGGCCGTGGGTTGGAACGGTGGGGTTGGGTAAGGGGGAGGGGGCGTGTGGAGGTGGACTAGGCCAGGCAGGGGTCTAAGGGATGGGGCTGGACGTGCTGAGGAGGGTGTCAGGGCAATGCTGAAGGCAGTGTGCTGTGGAGAGGGGGGGAGAGGTGGTCTCGAATTTCCCACCCGACTGGACTGGCCCGGGGGTATGTCAGGGTTACTTTGTATTATCTTGCTTTACAGTACAGGGAGGGAGAGAAGAAACTGTGAGTTGTTCAGCTAAGTTGCTAATAAATGGGACTGGTCTTGGTATTACATGAGGTCTTATTCCTCTGACTTACCTATTTTTGGTTTAGACAAGTCTTGAGCATCTGGGAACCATTCTAATGCTCAGCGCTTCTGGAAATCTAATGCGGTTTTTTTTTTTCAGGATCAATTGCTTTCATGCAAGTTGATGCTTGTACTTTCATGGGTACTTTCAGTGAAAAATGCAATAGCAGGATAAAATGTTACTTTGAAATTCTTCCAGTTAACCTCACAACTTGACATTCTCGTGTTTGGTTGGGTTTTTTTTAAATGTTATGTTGGAGTTAATCTAATCAAATTGATCAGAAAACAGTGGAATAGTCTTCAGTGGCCTACTGCCATATGGTTCATTACAGAAAACAGGGGATTCATTTACAAAAATAGAATCATAGAATGCTTTGGGTTGGAAGGAACCTTTAAGGCTCATCTAGCACAACCGACCTGCAGCGAGCAGGGACATCTTCAACTAGACCAGGTTGCTCAAAGCCCCGTCCAAACTGGCCTGGAATGTTTCCAGGGATGGGGCCTCCACTGCCTCTCTGGGCAATCTATTCCAGTGTTTCACCACCCTCATTGTAAAAAATTTCTTCCTTGTGTCTAGTCTAAATCTACCCTCCCTTAGTTTAAAGCCATTACTCCTCGTGCTGTTGCAACAGGCCCTGCTGAAAATATTTTCCCCATCTTTCTTCTTATAGGCCCTGTTCAGGTACTGGAAGGCTGCTCTAAGGTCTCCCCGCAGCCTCCTCTTCTCCAGACTGAACAACCCCAACTCTGTCAGCCTTTCCTTATAGGAGAGGTGCTCCAGCCCTCGGATCATTTTTGTGGCCCTCCTTTGGACCTGCTCCAACAGCTTCATGTCCTGGTGCTGGGGGCTCCAGAGCTGGACACAGGACTCCAGGTGGAGTCTCACCAGAGCGGAGCAGAGGGGCAAGCCTCCCTTGACCTGCTGGCCACAATAGCTATGGGTCCTCCTGATTTCAGTGATGTTAGTCATACCAGCTGACTAAGTACATGAGTTTCTGCACAGTTAGTAGTCTGTTGCTAATAGGAGAGCATTCACTGTCTCATTTAGACTGTATCTAGCTGGCAGTCACAACTGCAGTGAAAACAGCAGGCTTGGATTTGGTGCCTGGTGGGGTTATTTTTAAAGCAATAGTGATTTTAAGTATCTGAAAAGCAGAATTGCTATTAGAAATGTGGAGAGCATCTTCTGTATAATGTTGCTGTTTTTCTTCGTAGTCGCTTGATGGCGTTAAAAAGAATGGGAATTGTCAATGACTATGAGGTAGGATTCTATCTGCATTAAAACAGCCTTGCCTTTTTTCCCCCATGAGGACCGCTTTTGATATACTGATCTGTGTTTTATTGCTTTCTACAGAAAATCCGTACCTTTACAGTTGCAGTAGTAGGTGTAGGTGGAGTTGGCAGTGTGACTGCTGAAATGTTGACAAGATGTGGCATTGGTAAGGTAATGAGAGTTTTCTTCATCTATTGCTTTATAGTAGATGGACCAGTCTTCATAAAGAGTTAGACTGGATTTCACTCAGCTGATTTTTCCCACATAAAAAAGTACCATGAAGAAAGCACTCAAGAACAGCACCTGTGTAAACATCACAAATGAAGAGCCTGTATTTTTCTTATGCTAGTAAAATTGATTTACTTAGGGCTTAATCCTGTATCATGTGGATGATTCTTGTTTGGATGCTTGTCTTCTCCTTGCTTTTATATCAGCCCATCTATCTAACCTTCATACTGGATTATTGCAAAAGGAGAACAAAATAAAGAAAAAGGAGGGGGTACTCGCATATAAGATTGTCATATGTTATGAGAACATACTGATATTCATGAAATTGAAATGCAGTAGATGTCACAGATATTTTTATTACAAATATTAGTTTGTCTTGTGGCAGACTTAGAGCTAAAAATTTAGCAGCAGTTGAAAATAATTTGGTATGTGTATAGATGACAAGAACCTCCAGAGTTAATAGAACAGGATTTTTCTTTAATAGGGGAATTTGGGGAATGGCTTAGATGTTTGTATTTCCAGGCAAAGCCTGACCATTTACTCTTGGAATTTTAAAGAAATTTCTTAATACAGAGGCGATGCAATTTTTTATTGCAAAGTTTATTCCACCTTCCTCTGAAGGAGCATTTCCTGAAGACCAGCTTCTAGGTATAGAAAAGGACATTAGACAGTTGATTCAGAATTTATAATAATCAACATGCCCATGTATTAGGTGTATTTTAGGTGAATTGTTTTTGGCGAACTACATGCCAAGACAAGTGAAAGAAATGACACATTTCTAGTTAATGCCATAACAGCAAGTAGGAGTGTGGTAACACAGTTGATAGTGTTCATGTAGGTAATCAGCTGAATATTCTTAGTTTAGATCAGATGAACAGATTGCTTTTTATCAAGAGTGGTTTTCATGGCTAATCAGTTTCTAGTGAATGGCTGTTGGAATTCAGTCTTTCATGTACTTACAATCTTAGTACCTTTTGTATGTGAACTGAATGGGACGGCGGGGGCATCGGTTGTTTGGTCGGGGTTTTTTTTTGTTATTGTTGGTTTTAGAATAAGTTTTGTTGTTTAAAATGCCTTGCTGTAGTGTTCTGCTTGCAGAGTCTTTGGAGATTCACGTATATTAATACAATCTTTATTGCAGCTGCTTCTATTTGATTATGACAAAGTGGAATTGGCAAACATGAACAGACTCTTCTTCCAACCTCATCAAGCTGGATTAAGTAAAGTGCAAGCAGCAGAGCATACTTTGAGGTATAACTTAGAGAAGTGGGTATCAAAATGTACTTACCCAGGATGCTGCTCCAGAAAACTGGTGTTTCATTCTTAGTCACTTGCAAAGTAGCATGATCTAATTTGGAAATCTGAGTATAAAATAGTTGTGGGAATGATTGATACATTAGGACATTTTTGTACTGGCCAAAACCTTAATGCAAGTTCACTTTTTAAGTATAGCTACGTTTGCCCAGAAGTTTGGTATAAACTGTACCACTTTGATACATTGTGATTTTTTTTTTCTTTTTTTCATCTAATCTGTGAATTTTTGACAAATATGGGTGTATTCTAGACTTCAGACTGGAAGCTTAAGGCTGTAGAAACACCTGTGAAGGTAGGGAGCAGAACGCAAATTATCATTGTATTTATTAACATTGACTCAATATTATTTTCTCCATAAGGAATATTAATCCTGATGTTCAATTTGAAGTACATAACTACAACATCACAACACTGGACAACTTTGAACATTTCATGGACAGAATAAGGTAACATCTCTCACACCTTCTGCTGGTGTGTGGCTCAAAATACAGCCTGACATTCTAATTGTTGGGGTTTTTTTCAGTTTAATGACTTCCAACTGAAAACCAGTGGGAAATATGTATATATGAAGACATTACTGCCTAGGGCTTTTCTCTAGAATTGGCACTTATTTCTACTGTTTCATAGTTGTAGTTTTTATTAGGGCATCTTAGCTTTCCAACCAAAGCTGCAGGCCTTATAGGCTTTTCCCGTTGTAGAAAACACATCAGATCATATTTTGACTGCTCTGGAGCAGTTTCAGGTATGCTTCATAGGATGAAGAAAGAAAATAGTTATTAGCAGATTGCGCAGAGAAGTTCTGAAGCAACTTTTCCTGTTTGCAGTTACACTGTACAAAAATACAATTCTCCAATACTTTGTGCTGTGACTGTATACTGTATAAAACTTCTTTTAATCTAAAATGTCCATACATTTAAATCCCAGCTTCAGCCTGCTGTTGTTTCTACTGCAGATCTAAGATGCTAGTTATGTCCTGTTCTGCACTGGCACAAGTGTTGTTAGAAATACACTTCCCATGTGCTTCTGTACTGTAAAGCAGCATGTTGATTGCCATGTTGGTATTTTGTTCTGCCAGCAATTTCATGCAAACTTCTGATACTTTTTTCAGTAACGGTGCACTAGAAGAAGGGAAGCCTGTTGATCTTGTTCTAAGCTGTGTGGACAACTTTGAAGCTCGTATGGCAATAAACACAGTAAGGCCACTGAAGGCATGAATTCGTGGAAGTCTAAGTTCTCCTATAAATAATGCTGGGAATGGTGGGGACTAAAGAAAAGATAGGAACTTACCAAGAATCTTCTAAGAAATTTCCTCCTTGGTTTAATGAAACAGAATTTGAACTTTTACCCAGTTCTTACAAAACACATTTTATGTGTATAAATATAACTGTAGACTTTTAAGTTACTAGCAGCTAATGGTTAGTGAACGAGTTGAGTGTCATAAGCCCTCTCTGTCTTTCCAAATTATCCTGTTTATATAAAGGTATTATCAAAGCCTGGTATGTTAAATCTTACAAACTTTTTAAAGACTGTGTATAGTCTTTAAGGTGACTTTTTGTATACTAAACATGTCTTAAGGCCGCGTACCTAATCAAACTGTTTTTCTTTATGGCAGCAGCCAATGTAGGGTATACGCCAAATGCGTGTTTTCTGTTATCCTTCAGCTAGCTTGATCCACTGAAGGTACACAGATACACTGTATCCATGCTGCTAAAAGGAGTTTGTGCGATTTGATTCTGTAGTGTGCTAGTCACTGGATCACTAATGCCTGTATTTGTTCAAAAGTCTTAGGTCCTCAGGAAAGCACAAAGAGCTGGCTTCACGAGGACGACTTTAATTTGCCCTTTGATAAACAGTGTCTATTCTGCCTTTTCATATTCCTTTTTCTGATCATAGCCTTTTTGTCTTAAAGCAGGAAGATCAATGTGCTTAATCACACTCAGTTTACAATGTTTTGGGTATTTTTTTTTCTTTTCATTAAACTTCTGCAGTGCTGATGTGCCTGTTTCTGTGTTTGTAAGGCCTGCAATGAACTTGGACAAATCTGGATGGAATCCGGAGTGAGTGAAAATGCCGTGTCGGGACATATACAACTGATCATACCTGGTGAATCTGCTTGTTTCGCGGTATGCAGTGCTCTGCTGAATGGCTCATTTGTTTTCTAAAGCGGGACTGGGAATATGAAGATTAGCTGGCTAGTGAATGTGATCCTGGCACAGCTGATGGAGTAGCTTAAAAATTTTGTGTGATATGTGGGGCTTTTTAACTACTTTTTTTAAACTTAATTTATTTCCCCTCAGTGTGCTCCTCCGCTTGTGGTTGCTGCAAATATTGATGAGAAAACATTAAAACGAGAAGGAGTTTGTGCAGCTAGTCTTCCTACAACTATGGGTGTTGTGGCAGGAATTCTTGTACAGAATGTTCTGAAGTAAGTGACTGAGTTGTTGCTATTCAGTTTATGGCACCATAAGAGAAAGAAGCCTGAAGGAACATCTCATAATGATGGGTCAGGTTCTTTTTGTGGCCTGTTTCCTAAAGGTACTGGCATCTTTGGACAGGGCTGGAATATACACTGCTTGAATCACTGGTGTGTTTACTTTGGAGCTGCTCTTTTTAATAGAACTTTTCAGATGTGAGGAAAAGTCTTCAGTTTTCCTAAGAATTTCTCTTATTGCATGCATACACACTTCCCCCCGCCCTTAGTTATGCATTTAAACATGCTCCCATCTGACATCATTAAATTATACACAAAAATGCTACAGTGCTGACTTGTCTTTGAAATTTTGTACATGGACAAAGAATAAATAATTTCTCTTGCAGTGTCTGTATTCCAAAAACCTGAGGTGAATGAAAAATAGTTATACAGCAATATGACATGACAGTACTTTTTGAAAATACTAAAATATGACTCCGACTGCTGGAAGAACTGCCATGTATTGTTAAGGAAAATTTTTGAACAACTTTGTACTCCGTTTCAAAATGATGCACCGTCTTTTACAAGCATCTTTGAGAATAGGATGTTATTTAGCCTGTTTTTAGCCTTAGCTTGGTTTTATCAGTTATACAAAAGTTTCTAGTTACATAGAATAAAAGTAGTTTGCAGTGTGCCTACAAACAACAGGGCTCCATTTTCAGCTGTGCGGGGAGAGGTATTATATAAAATTGCATAGCAGAAGGTATTTTTCTTTAATGAGGAATGCAAACATTGCAGCTTAATTTCGATCTTTATTTTTGCTGCCAATATCACCCTACAGTAAAGATTATGAAACTGGTTCTGATTAGCTGTTGAAAACTCTCCCATTGTAACACAGGGCACCTGAATGTTCCAAGCAGTGGATTAAAGCGCAGGAGAAAACTGCTTACATACTAAACGTATTTTTTCTGAGACTGTAGCTGACTACTTCTCACACACTGACACCACAGGAAGACCAGGTTCTATGCTGATGCAGTTATGCTGTTGTCAGGTGACTACAGCTTATTTTAAGATAATTACAGTAACTCTTTACAACTCTCTAGTATGAAAGTGTATTCTAAAAGTTCTTTGAGGACAAAGTGCTCCTTGAGCAACTGACTGTTTAGGTTTGCACCTGTATATAAGGGCCTGCTTTCTCTGTGTTTCTAGATACCTGTTAAATTTTGGTACTGTGAGTTATTACCTTGGTTACAATGCGATGCAGGATTTCTTTCCAACTATGTCTATGAAGCCAAACCCACAATGTAGTGACCAAAATTGCAGAAAACAGCAAGAAAATTATAAGGTAAAAATATTTTTTTTTCTTTCATCTGAAAGTGTTAAGAACAAAGCAAGCTACAGATCTGGAGTAAAAGAAAACTTTCATCACTACTCCAGTTTTCAGCAGACTTGTACTCAGATGGTTGCATGTGTTTCTACAAATACAGTACTTCGAGTTACCTTAAAGCAAAGGGTAGGCAGAATGGCTTGCATTTAGTTAGACAGTATTTTCTTTTGCAGTAGTTGTTCAACTAATCTGACAGTGATGTATTTTTGAGTGTTAATGGGTTTGGGTTTAACTTGCAGGTATTCTGCCTTTTTATGCCTAACAAAGTTCTAAATGGTGACTGCATATCTTAAACATTAAAAGAAGTGTGAATATTAGATTTGATCTTCTCTGCTGTTGGTTGAAAATTGGACTATAACATATATTGTGATTTCTATTTTTTTGTGTTTTTCCTTCAGAAAAAAGAAGCTGCACAACCAAAACAAGAAGTAATTGATCAGAAAGAAGAAATAGTACACGAAGATAATGACTGGGGTAAGTAATGAACTGGAGACAAAATGATGTCCCCAGTACAGAGATTCAATTAAAGTCTTTGTTTTGGGTGACCACACTGTAGGGCACATAGGCTTCTTCTGGTTCCTGTTTTTTGTAACTTACACTGTGTAATTACTGCTGGCTTTTCACAGGTTTTGACAGTAATATTACCACAACTTGAAGATATATTTTTAGTGTAATGTGCAGGTTTTAGGCTCAAAACGTAACCACGTTTGAATATAAAACTTTCTCAGAAGATGGTCTGAAGGTATGAAAGATGTGAGAAGGTGTATTCACTGTATGTTCCTTTTAAATACGTAACTAAAGAGCATTTGTTACTTCCATAACCACTGTGCTAAGGTATCCCATGGATTTTTGTATTCCTCTGAGGGCTTTAAATTAGAAGGAACTGTCTTAAGAAATGGTAAGCGTGTTTTATATAACCATTTCAAGAATGGATATATACATTCTGTCTATTACATCATACAGAAAATAATCTTAGCTTACCACTGGGAGAACCGTCCTCATAGTAAGATTGAAACAGTAAGGACAAGGAAGTCCTATAGGAGTGGTGCCATTCTTGTCCATAAGTTACCTGTATAGAACCATTTAATATATTGCAAAGGGAAAATATTTTGTATAATAATGGAATGAAGCAGTTGAAATCAAAGGTCTTTCTGCTTTTAGATTTCTTCTCGTTTCAGAAAAGTAGCTGCAGTTTTCCTCTTACTGTGATAAGGTAGTGATTAAAGAACTTTTTCTTCTTCTAATGGCGTTCTCGATTCCTTTTGATGCAAAGGCATCGAATTAGTATCAGAAATCTCAGAAGATGAGCTGAAGGCTGCTTCTGGCCCAGTACCTGAGCTTCCTGAGGGAATTACTGTAGCATATACTATCCCAAACAAGGTAATGTATTCTGTATGAATTTTTGAAATACATGTTGATACCAGCCAGTTTGGTTACCCTTTAAATCTAAAATAAAATTCCATCTTGAAATAAAACTGTACCTCAGTACATCCGATTGGTGCCTTCTGTGGTCCAGTTTTGGGTTTCTGTGAAATGTGTTTCCTTAAATATGGATGCTAGCGTGAATGTGGTTTCAAGATTGTAGGAATCAATGTATTTGGGGAGGCGGGGGAGAGAAAACAAATGTGAATTTCTCAGTTGATATTTTGGTGACTAATTAAGTTTTACCCATATTTATAGCGTAAAAGCTATATGTAGTCAAAAAGCAATTAGTGTACCAGGGGAACACAGAGTATGTATGTATTGCAGGCAGAAAATTCTAACTCCTAGTCAGAATAGTTTTCAATTTAAGTTTGTAATCACTTCGGCCTAATCTTGCAGTTGAGTGCTTGGTTCTAGGAAAATGGTGTGGTATAATTGCAATACAGCTTATTTGTGTGGGGTTTTTTGTTGCTATTTTTGTTGCTAATTATTCTTTTTTGTTCTTAATAGGAAGAGAATCTGATAACTGAGGAAACAGTGGCTGAGACTGAAGAAAGCCTAGAAGAGCTCATGGCCAAAATGAGAAACATGTAGCAAAACAAATACTAAGTTTTGGGAGTTTGAGAGTTTGGATTGACATTGGATTTGGAGAAGACCAGACTACATTTTTTTTTTTTTCTCTTTTACCTCCACTGAAGCTTATCTTTACATTTCTGACGAAATGGAACTGTTACAGGGCCAGGAAGGAAACAGACTTTCCTTGTTTATATTGTTGTCTACTGATGTCTTTAATGTATGGAGTTGTGCTACTGTAAATTTTAATTTCTCAGCATTGCTAGGGGCCAGATATTCAGTAGAAAATAAAAGGAGATGGATACTAACAAGAGCAGGCATAGCATATTATATGCAGTATCATGTCATGAGAATAGTATGTTGTATAGGACAAGCGACAGATGCAGTCTGCTGGAGTGGATGGACTAAGTCAAGGGCAGATGACAGTGCCTCACTCCTATTGCTGCTCCTGATTTTCCAGGCACTTGTACTCATCGTTGTTCACTGGTCTCTGTAAATTCTTGGCATGGATCATGCTGTGGTTACTTTTTCTGGGTAAACAGAACATTTCAGCCTTTTCAGCTGCCTTAAGTATCTCTGGGATAGAGTTTTTAAAAAAACTTCCCTAGTTTTATCCATGTTTTACTAATACTTGTTCTTAAATAGCTGCCTGTATGTTTTGTATGTGATAATGCTTCAAGTACGCTGCAACAAGGCAAAGTCTTTTGTTAGTAGATAATTATACTAGGAGACTAGGTAGTAGCATGTCACTATTCAGCTGGCAGATGCTTTTCATGACAAGATCTGTAAGAATTACCAGCAACACTGGAAAGGAGATCTTGTCTATCTCTGAAAACCTAAATATTATATTTTTGTTGGTTATTAGAAGTTTAGCTATAATTCTGATCCATCCCCGTCATATGGGCTATACTAAGGAATATACTTAATCTGAGTTTTCATAGGAAAGCTTCTAAAATTAGATGCTTTTTTTAGCGTTGCAAATATCTTTAGTGCAGTATCTGAGTTATTGTATTTGTCTTGTAAATAATACTAGTACAGTAGTATTACCTTTCCAATTATCGTGTGTTCAGCTAACCTGTAAATGTACATATCCTGTAGTGCCAGTACCCTGCAGAACTGGCAGTATCAATTTTAAATATTTTAACTACTCTGGTGTCTGATCCAGAACTTCATCATTATTTAAATCTGGCTGTAAATTTCAATCTTTGCAGTATAATATAAACATTTCCAACTTGGGCTGTTCAAAAAACACTTCCACAGCATGATGCAGCCAACACAGAGCCAGATAGTAATAGTAGTCACAGTGTCCAACCAGTGTGTAAAGAAATACTGTGGATGTGTGTCTGTTTCTTAGGGCGGCTGAATGAATGCATAGTTAAAAAGTGTTTGATATCATGGAATCATAGAATGGTGTGGGTTGGAAGGGACCTTACAGATCATCTTGTTCCAAGCCCCCTGCCCTGGGCAGGGACACCTTTCACTAGACCAGGTTGCTCCAAGCCCCGTCCAAACTGGCCTTGAACACTGCCAGGGAGGGGGCATCCACACCTTCTCTGGGCAACCTGTCCCAGTGCCTCAACACCCTCAAAGCAAAGAATTTTTCTTCTATCTAATCTAAATCTGCCCTCTTTCCATTTAAAGCCATCACCATTTCTAAGTAACAGTTACAAACTTCAGAATCTATTTCCTCCATATGTAACACTAGATTGTATTATTTACATAAAAATAACCTCTGAAGCTAGTGAGAGAGGTTTTGGGTAGGTTTTGTGTGTAGTGCATTATACTGTAAAATGGAAGATTTTTTAAAAAAATTTAGTTCAGTTTTGCAGAAACCAGATTTCAGAAATGAAATGAGAGAAAGGAAATAG
>Ga0065711_1050232_pt1 | contig 10925 bp, 6 predicted proteins | sample Hoacrofraction12_FD_59098 | JGI IMG/M metagenome (GOLD analysis project Ga0065711, IMG submission 59098) | Hoatzin crop microbial communities from Cojedes, Venezuela - Epithelial fraction 12 v2 (version 2) | ecosystem: Host-associated > Birds > Digestive system > Esophagus > Crop | place... | reverse complement strand
ACCTACAGCAGGCTGCACAGGACCTTGTCCAGGCGGGTCTTGAATATCTCCAGAGAAGGAGACTCCACAACCTCCCTGGGCAGCCTGTTCCAGTGCTCCGTCACCCTCAGTCACTTCTCATCTGGACAGTGAGAGTCCTGACTGGGATTTAGGGAGCTCCGTACTGACAAGAATAACAGTCTGGGTCCATCTGAAAGTGAACTTATGCACCTGGACAAATTTTACAGATTAATTTGGGGTGTGTGGGAGTTTGTGAGGTATTGAGGTCCACTTACTTTGATAAAGGCAAAGAAACTTGTTTAAATTCTCTTGTGAACCTGGCCCTAGGTGGTTGAGTATAAGGTTGGTAGCTCAATGACTGAGTTAACTAAGCAAGTCAGCTGCCTCACTGACACGTTCCTTACTAACTTAATTTTTCATTGTTTAAGCTCTTCAGGGGCCTTGTGGTCATGTGATGTGTTTTTCTTGGCTTCAGTTGCTAAACTGCATTATCAGAAATGATAAACAAGTTGTTTCCATGTAAGCAATTAGTTTTGCAGTAGTGACTGTCACGTGGGCCGTCCCATTTGGGTTTTTTTGTGAATATCAATGTTATGTAAAAGGTTTTGAAAACCTGAGGCTGCAGCCATGCTAGCTGTGCAGAGTTGTCCATCATATGTATGTTGATGCATGTATGAGAAAAAACAGTTTTCTGGCAGGAGAGTATAAATGTGCTTTCCATAGTTTCCAACAACTACAGCTTTACAGGGTATGGTTTATTTAAACCCACAGAAACATCTCCCGTAGTGGGCAAAAACTCTGCCGCGTCAGGAGGAGCTGTCCAGTGCTTCGAGGCTCCGAAGCAGTTGCTGTTGTATCGCAGCAGTGGGGAAACAGGCAAAAAACCACCCCCCAAGCGAAACTGGTGGTTTCTGAGTTAGAATATGCAGTGTCTTCCAGGGTGAGCTGTGGCCAGTATAGGAAAGGGGAGAGATTTACATGGGGAACATAATGATATGCTGTGCTTAATGCCAATAGAAATTTTGCTTCATTTTGAAGAATAATGCTTACATATCTTCAGGATTGTGATTAGTCATATACACATAGAAACTATACATATTTGGCAAAAGATGAAATTTTTGAAAATAAACCCTTCATACTACTTTATTAGGGTTGATAGGTTTCCTGCCTGTTAGTGACTGTGAGGTCTGCTTCACCCTTCAGCATTAACTGCAACAGTGCAGACAATCAAGAGCCATCTTTCTCTATTTTTATTCCCTGTTAATTACAGGAGAGCCATGGATAAAAGTGAGTTGGTACAGAAAGCCAAACTGGCTGAACAGGCTGAGCGTTACGATGACATGGCTGCTGCTATGAAGGCTGTCACTGAGCAAGGGCACGAACTGTCCAATGAAGAAAGGAATCTACTCTCGGTTGCCTACAAGAATGTGGTTGGTGCCCGTCGCTCGTCCTGGCGTGTGATTTCCAGCATTGAACAGAAAACAGAGAGGAATGAGAAGAAACAGCAGATGGGAAGAGAGTATCGTGAGAAAATTGAGGCTGAATTGCAGGATATCTGCAATGATGTTCTGGTAATAATCCAACAGCGAAAATAACAGTAGTTAGTACTGCAGCACACTTCAGAGAGGCTTAAGGAATCTCACCAGTGCTGGAGACACTGCAGCACCTTAGTAGGGGAATAATTTTGCATAGCCGTGTGCTTGGGTCCAATTCTAGCTCTTAAGTCGTCTAGTTTGTTTCTTAGGGAATTTGTTATAAAATAGCTTTTTTTTTTTTTTTGTTAGTAGAAAAAAAGCAAACAAGGTGATGTTGAAGACCCCTAGCTGCTGGTTACGAGTCACCATGAAAACTAATTTAGATCTGGAGCACTGGCACGAGTCCTGCTAAAAAGCCTACCATTTAAATTATTTTGTTAATGAATGCTGACATCCTGAGGCTTGTTTAGTACCTTTCTGGGATGGAGAAGGTGTGTACTTCTCCCTCCAAACCAGGTTAACTGTTTCTTTAACTTACAGAGGGATTCTTTTTATTGCTGTTCAGTTTGCTACAGATCTGTCAAGAGCAGTTGCTGTCAGCACTGTCAGTCTTTACATCTCTCTCTGAATGCACGTGCTGACTGTGCCACTATTCAGCTTTTCAGCTGGTGTTGCAGATAAAATCAGTTCGTTGTGGATAATTTCACTACTCTGTATAGAATTCAAGTTTGTTGCAGCAAAAGTGAGCAAATTTAGGATAATGTCAAGCTGCTGCTTTTCATTAGCTTGGTTGTGGACACAGGTTTGCATCAGTGTATTTCAAGGAAAATCTCTGCAGTCTTAAGCCCTGATAGCCATTACGTTCTGCAGGAGTGAGTTGTGGATAGCCTCAATATAGCAAGTTTTCTGCTTTCCAGGGATTAGGATACAAGCAGTTTTTCTTTTTTTCTGAGTTTAGACAACAGTAGGCAAAGTGATTAACACATGATTAATGTAAGTCATTGTTAATGTTTTAACAGTTCATGCTTACCATTGTAACAAAGGCTCTGTTTCAGACATTAGTTTAATGACTTGGGGGAGAAAAAAAAAGTGATGTTTCCTTTCTCAGGATCTCCTGGATAAATACCTTATTGTGAATGCCACGCAGCCAGAAAGCAAGGTCTTCTATTTGAAAATGAAAGGCGATTACTACAGATACCTCTCAGAGGTGGCATCTGGGGACAATAAGCAAAGTAAGTAGAGATGAAGTCTCTCATTCTGCTGGGGGCCAAGCAAAATAAAATATAAAAAATACTTGTGTTCTTTTCCCCTAACATGAAGTATTTCTTTACTTTTGCTACTGCTCTGTAGTATTGAAGACGGGTACAGTGCAAGTCACTTTTGAGAAAGACTTCATTGAAATTAATAGAAGTGATTGTCAGACGTTCATCAAACCACTCACATTCTGCTTGTAGCCCCCGACCTCAGTGACTGATTTTCAAGATATTTGACAGTGTAAAATCCTTTCCCTGGAGAATGTGTTTTTTCTCATGGAAAATGCTTTGTTCCTATTACCTATTGTTTCAACTACGAATTTAGCTTACAAGTCACTGTTAGCAAGCTTTCTGCGTGCAAATACGGGATACTGGGTTACTAGGTCCTAAGACAATTAACCCTGAAATGTTGTCCTGGGTTTGGCTGATGAACCCGGGACAAATGTTAAAGTAATGCTGAACTGTGTCTGAGTTCCTGGTGAGTGTCTGATACAGTCCACGTCTTTCAAACTTAGTTTGATGCCATTCTGGAGCTTATTGTTACCCGTTAGCCAGGAAGGGGCTGTTGTTTTTCCTCTGAAACCCCAAACTGAAATACAAAGTTCATGACCTACCTGCTAAATGTTTCCTTCAGTTTAAATAGGTAGTTTAGGTATCTTTGCTTCCCCGTAGGGTTTTGTCTGGATTTATTACTCAGAACTACTACTTCTTCGGCTAGGCTGGAATTGAGTGTTTAACCACAGTACACTTTGACTTAGGTAGAGCTTATGTGCATTCAGATTGGTTGGAATTTATTTGAATAAATTTCATTTTAAGTCTCTCTTAAAATGTTGAACTGAATTTCTGTATCTCACAGCTTTATTTGAACAATTATTTCTGCCTTAATAGTTCAGCAAGTGGGAAGCTTTTACATCTAAAAACATTGAAAGAATCCTCTGTGCATATGGAATTGTATGAATTTCTGGTGGCACAATAGTCTAGACCAAAAATATAATAGCTTCCCCTGTGAAGTACAGTGGTGTACTGTGCATTAATATGATTGTAATTACGTCTTGCAGCAACGGTAGCAAACTCTCAGCAAGCTTACCAGGAGGCATTTGAAATTAGCAAGAAAGAGATGCAGCCAACACACCCCATTCGACTCGGTTTGGCTCTAAATTTCTCTGTCTTCTACTATGAGATACTAAATTCTCCTGAAAAAGCCTGTAATCTAGCAAAGACGGTAAGCAGACTCTTCATATTGCTAATTTTTATGGAGGCTAAGCAAGATAATTACATGGTTGCAGTAGCACTTTGTAGATGAGTATGCTTTTTCATATCAAATTCCTTAAAAATGCTGTCATCTTTAAACTATTGTTGTCGTAGTGTGTTTTCAGGTAAGTTAGCTAGACTAGCTTAGCTTGAAGAAAAGCGGAGTGGTAGTGCAGTTGATCCAGTGAAACGGGAGACAAAGTACCTCGTCTTATGGTCATGTAATTCTCTTAGAATGTGCTTGTGTCAAATTTGAAAATGCTTGGATTAATTTAGCACTTCTAAAGTGAAATCTTTACTTAAATTGAACACTTAGCAAATACTTGAAGTGTTGCCTTTGTGACTATGGGTGTAGCCCTCAATGTCCTTGTGTATCTGTGTGTGGAAGTTATCTGGTAGTAACTTGAATAATACGGCATTAGGTGAATCTTTGTGTTCTTAATATGCACTTTCATAATGCTTCATAACAAGTAATGTTTTGCTGTGCATAGCCGCTGTTTTTTAATTAATCTGCTTACATCTGTTTGAAACCTGAGTGAAGAAATAGCGCTCAGCTCTCAGACTTGCAGCATGGGCTTTCGCGTGTAACAGATCAATAGGAAGAATGGTTTTATTAATCTCTAGTGGAACATACCTGGTTTCCTATGCTGTTTTGATGGTTTCCTATGCTGTTTTGAAAAGAAATTGAAAATATTCCACCCCACCATCAAAAAGCCCTTGTCTTCCATTTTCTTTCCTACTTACTCATGTGCAATACGTAGATCAGTTTAATGGTACCTTTGTCTCTACTGCCTGTTTTAAACTAATGAGGCCTTCATTTTTAATGAAGGTATTGCTTTTAAGTGGTGTTGTTAAATGTGATTTCAAGCTGTGTGAATCATTCTTCAGTGTGACAGAGTGCACTTGCCTCTTCAGTACTCAGTGTTGGTGTGGTAGTAAAGTTGTTCTGGGCTTTCATCTGGACCCCCTGCAGACTTCTGTTTTCCCACCGGTTGTGTAGTGATCTGCTGTTCACTTTGGTCTCCATTGCTCCTCATGGTGGAAAAGAAAAATACTGGAAGCTTTTGTCATGGATTTTGGATAGCAATGTGGCAGGTTTGTAAGCTCTGTGTAAGCAGGAGTGAATCCAGAGAGCAGAGCGTGAAAATGCTGTCTTGCATATTTGTAGGCGTTTGATGAAGCGATAGCAGAGCTGGACACGCTGAATGAAGAGTCGTACAAAGACAGCACTCTCATCATGCAGCTGCTTAGGGACAACCTGACTGTAAGTACCTCGGGGCCGACCGCTGCGCTGTGCCCCGGTGCTGCCTTAGGCTGCCGGACGCCATGGAGCGGGGCTCGACATCGGAAGACTTGGGTGGTTCTGTGCCATCAAAAGCCTTTTCTGAGGCATTAGCTGCATGTCTTCATGGCTCTGCTCTTTGTAATCAGACCAGTTAGACTTGCTTGGTTAAACCAAAAGTCACTTGTTAACCAGCGTAACAAACTCAGCTTTTTTGTAACAGAAAGTGCAGTTTTCTGTTCTCAACAGCTAACTTGTCTTTGTGTTGAGCTTGCAAACTTTTGCTGGCTTTTTACTTGTAATCCTCTGTCTGTTTTCTAAGCTCGTTATTTTTTAGCTTTACTGTTAAGGTCAGTTCTGTATTGCTTTTAGCTGAGAAAATTGCACAGCTACTGGTAATTATGCTGTCTTCCCTTTCCTGACAAGTGTAATTAACTGTGTGCTTTCAGCATAAACATGTGTTTGCATTTTCTTACAGCTATGGACGTCGGAAAACCAGGGAGATGAAGGGGACGCTGGGGAGGGAGAGAACTAATGGCTGTCACGCTTCACTATATGTTCAATGTCACCCTGTATCCTACACATATATCCCTTTGTGCGACAAGCAAAAAGAATAGTACATCGACTTTCACAACCTCAACGTAGCAGAAACTGTCTGTGGGGTAAAAACGGTGGGTTGGGTGTTTTGTGTACTTAAAGCGGAGGTCGGTTATGATAATGGCATTCCCAACTTTCCTATTATGAACATTTACAGTTATGATTACCGTGTTTATATTTTTAACTGAACACTGTGATTATGGGTTTTGTGATTGCAATTGACTTTACAAAACTCTTATGGGTAGAAAAGTAGACATCAATTATGTAACTCTGGCGAGCTTAATTTGGCACCAAAATAGTCGAAGTACAATTCTGTTGTAAAGTTGTACAGAAAGTTATAGAGATTCTATTGTGACACTGGGGCATGGAAGGAAAACGATCCGATGTGTGGCATTCCAGTTAGTAACACGCTATGACTTAGTTGAACAGGCACACTCTGTAGACATGTGTAACCGAGTCTGAGGCACTGCTTTCAGTCAAAAGCTCACGTTGTCGATCCTGTCTTTCTGGGGGTGGGGTTTGTTTTGGGGAGGAGGGTAATGGGGGAGCTAGCAGCTTGATTTCCAAACTCTTTACACTGGCAGATAACTGGGATTTGACTTCTAAAAGCGCTTTCATGCTTATACAACATGCATGACTAAGCCCCTTCCCGCAGCAATAATGTACCCAATTATACCTTAGGTATTCTTCAGTAGTGAGAATTCTTGGTTCACTGCCATGGACTTGCAATAGGAGAAGATTCAATTTTTTGAATGGCCTTATTAGTTTGGATGATACCATGAAGTGATCTGCCACTTCTGCATTACTTTACTCTTAGGTGAATCGAAATCTCCATGGTATTCCCATTTTTTAATTTATCCTGAAAATTTCTTAACTAATCCACTGAGCCATCTTTATGTTCACTTTATTGAGTTTTTTCTCCCATTGGACTCTGTTCATCCTTGACCCTCTCACCTGTTTAAACTCCATTAAAGCAATTTTGGACTCCCACATACGTGCCATCCTTTCTTTGATTGTGGGTGATGTCAGGATGGCGGATGAGACCTGAGCCTGCTCAAGGACAAGTTGCTTGCTTGGGTGTTTGAGAGCTGCCAGTGCTGTTGCAGTCTTCAGCTCCTGTCTGCCATTTTTCGGTAGTACCAGGATCTGGCTCAAATATTCAGGATTTCCCATTTATTGTGCTGGAATGCAGACCTACACATTTGTAACGCTTGTAACTTGAAATATTTGAGCTCCAAATGTCCTCACCTAGTTATGTTTCAAACATGTCCCATTAAATAAAACCTAATAAGACTTGTGTGAATAATGCAGTGGAAAAGATTAGGAATAGTCACCTATCAGTCTCGCGGTATCATCCCCCTGCCTTCACATTCCACTTAGGTATAGGATCCATCTGTTTGTCTGTCCATCTGTCTGCTGAAGAGAATTTCATGCACTGATTTTAAAACTCCCCTCTACTAGCTGAACAAATTGTGCAGTTAATACTTGGCGCTTGATAAATGCAGTAGTGAATGTGGAACCGAGCCTGTCTGTATATCTGGTAGCTCTTTTCGCTTTGTTTTTACTGACCAGTATTCTGCCTAAAGTTTGCTTCTGTGACGGTTATATTGCCTAGCACACACGTGGTTGTGAGAATAGTATAGCAAAAAGAAATACCTGGTTATTGATGTACTAGATTTGTGTATGTCTTTTAAACAGTTCTAGTTTCACCTTACACAAAAATAATCAGGAAAGTGTAAAAGAATTCAAAAGTGAATAATAAAAAAAATTTTATCAGTTGTTTGTGCCTATTATCTTTGCTGTACCTAGTGGCAAAAACAACAAAGGTAGTAAAATCACCACTTTTATTAAATGCTCAGATCTTGGATTGTGTGCGTTGATTTGTGGTCTCCAAATGGTACAGGTACTTCATTACTCGTTGCTTTGCAGAGAGGCTTCCCCCCACAACCTCCCGGATTTGTGGTAGAGAATACTTCTCATTTTTGTTGAGGTCATACATTATCAGTGCAGGACTTCAAAGAAGTACAACTATAAATATCTGTTTAACGTGCCGTGAGTCATTGCCTATTGTGTGGTTGAACACGCCATGCACGAGAAGGCTGCTGGTTACACTTCGGGGTTTTTCCTGGGGGAATCTTTGCAATGCACACTTGTGAGCGCAGGGTTAGCTCCTCAGCTGGCTGCCTATCAATCATCTGTCTGGTGAGCTGCAGCCGGCGTGCGCGGCGGCTGGCTCTGCTCTGCTCAGCTGCTGAGCACAGCGCACGCTGAGGGGGAGGTGTCTGCCTGGAAGCCCAGTGCTGGAAGAGGTGGGTAGCGATAGGCTGGTTGGTACCAGTCAGACTAAAAGCGCCGAGGAGGTTGGTTAGGGCTGATGCACGTGTCCTTCCTGCTCTCGGAGCCTCTCGCTCTTGCAGTGAGATGATGCAGAAGCGTGCTCTGTGGATAATGTCACTCGGCTTCTTTGGATTGACGCTGCAAAGGCATGATGCCAACATCTAACTAGCTGCTGCGCAAGCACTGATCTGTCCTGTGCCATGGCTGTGAATGGTGGGTCCCTCTGTTGGAGACGGCCAGCACGGCTTCACCAAGGGCAAGTCCTGCCTGACCAACCCAGTGGCCTTCTGTGATGGAGTGACTACATCAGGGGGCAAGGGAAGAGCAACGGATGTTGTCTATCTGGACTTCTGTAAGGCCTTTGACACGGTTCCCCACAACATCTTTGTCTCTAAATTGGAGAGATACGGATTGGATAGGTGGACTGTTCAGTGGATGAGGAGTTGGTTGGATGGTCGCACCAATGGCTCCATGTCCAGGTTGAGGTTGGTGACAAGTGGTGTCCCTCTCAGGTCCTCATCAATGACTGAGCAATGGGATTGAGTGCACCCTCAGCAAGCTGAGTGGTGCGGTCGACATGCCTGAGGGATGGGATGCCATCCAGAGGGACCTGGACAAGCTTGAGAAGGGGGTGTGTGTGAACCTCATGAGGTTCAACAAAGCCAAGTGCAAGGTCCTACACCTGGGTCGGGACAATCCCAAGCACAAATACAGGCTGGAGGCTGAAGGGATGGAGAGCAGCCCTGCCAAGAAGGACCTAGGGGTGCTGGTAGATGAAAAGCTGGACATGACCCAGCAATGTGTGCTCGCAGCCCAGAAGGCCAGCCATGCTCTGAGCTGCATCCCCAGCTGCTTGGGCACAGGGCGAGGGAGGGGATTCTGCCCCTCTGCTCTCCTGAGACCCCCCCTAGGAGTCCTGCGTCCAGCTCTGGAGCCCTCAGCACAGGACAGACCTGGAGCTGATGGAGTGGGGCCAGAGGAGGCCCCAGCGATATCCGAGGGCTGGAACCCCTCTGCTGGGAGGAAAGGCTGGGAGAGATGGGGCTGCTCAGCCTGAAGAAGAGGAGGCTCCGTGGAGACCTGACTGTGGCCTTTCAGTACTTACAGTGGGCCTATGGGAAATACGGGGACAGGCGTTTAGTAGGGCCTGTTGTGATAGGACAGGGGGTGATGGCTTTAAACTAAGAGAGGGCAGATTCAGACTGGATATAAGGAAGAAATTTTTTACGATGAGGGTGGCGAAACCCTGGCACAGGTTGCCCAGAGAGGTGGGAGATGCCGCATCACTGGAAACATTCAGGGTCAGGTTGGTCGCAGCTCTGAGCAACCTGAGCTGGTTGAAGATGTCCCTGCTCACAGCAGAGGGGTTGGACTAGATGGCCTTTAAAGGTCCCTTCCAACTCAAACCATCCTGTGATTCTGTATCTGTAATTATTGCCACTTTGTCATTTTCTTCAGCCCTTATAGACTTACTTGCTCTTAAACCATCTGACAGTGTGCACCGACTCCCAGTTTCACTCGTGCTGGTGACACTGTCAGCTTCAGCAGAAAAAATCCTGGGTCGTGCTAGCTGCCTCTGTTTACAGAGCACTTGTCCTGCCTCAGTTCTTTCAGGTGACATCTCCCATCCTTACTGTCTCTTTTGCAGGAAATTATGAGCCTAGGAGACTGGTCTGCAGCAGTGATGAGTTCAGGGAATATCTTAATTTTTCCAGGAATTAAGTCACTTTGGGAAAGGGCACCCCAGCTGGCCCAGGCACAGTAAGGCTCTGGGTGTGCTCTGCGGGTTTAAACGGATCTGACTGGCGCTGCTGCAGCTTCTGCTTCCTGGCACCGGCGCTCGTCTGACCTCTGGGTGAGGTGGTTCGGGGTGGGAAGCCGCCAGAAGGCTTTCGGGAAGGTCAGGTTTCCCCAGTCTGCACTGCCGCTGACCCTGCTGAGAGCGCGGCACGGGGTGGAGCTGAGCATCCACGCTTCCAGGAGTTCTGTTTTGATGTGGGGGACCGTGGTGCTGCCTGGTGTGTCCTGCCAGGGACTCCGTGGCAGCAGGGGAATCGCCTTGGTTCGTGACATCCAGCAGACCCGCGCAGCTGAAGCTGACCTGAGACGCTGTCCTGCTGCACGACCTTCTGCGCTTCAAAGCAGCAGAGGGAGCGTGACCACGAGGAACGAGCCTGGCCGGCGCACGGAGATGCTGGTGCCCCAGGCCCGGCACAGCCCCGCGAGTGCAGTCGTGGTGGAGAAGCTGCTGGTGGAGCGGCCGTGCCCGCCGCCCTGGGCTCCGGCGCCTTCCCAGCCGCCGTTCCAGCCGCCCAGCGAGGCGTTCCATGGCGAACTGTAGCCCCTCGTCCACGCGCCGTCGAGTCCAGCGCTGCTGGGCCGCGACCTCGGTGGATGGAGGCGACCTTGCAGCCCTCGCGTCCCACCCGGACGGGAGGTGACGGCGGGGACCGGGTTCCGCAGCCCGCGGGTCTCAGCTGGGCGCCGGGGGGGTCTGCTGCGGAGCTTGTGAGAGCGTCTGGCGATGGCGGATCTGCACCGGGCCGCCTGTCCCGCACCGGCTCCCGCCCGGGCTCGGCGCTTGAGGAGCGGCCCGGGCACCGCCGGCTCCTGCGCCCGGCGTGGAGGGGACAGCGCCGCGGCCGGGACACGCAGCGCCTGGTCCTCCCGCCTGGCTGGGGACGCGACCAGCGGGCTCGGGAGGGGGAACTGGGCTCCGCGGGGCTGCCG
>Ga0065711_1050231_pt1 | contig 10926 bp, 10 predicted proteins | sample Hoacrofraction12_FD_59098 | JGI IMG/M metagenome (GOLD analysis project Ga0065711, IMG submission 59098) | Hoatzin crop microbial communities from Cojedes, Venezuela - Epithelial fraction 12 v2 (version 2) | ecosystem: Host-associated > Birds > Digestive system > Esophagus > Crop | place... | reverse complement strand
TCCAACTAGACTCAGCGCCGCTGATGACAACCCTCTGAGTTCTGCCATTCAGCCAGTTCTCTATCCACTTCACCGACCACTCATCCAGCCCACACTTCCTCAGCTTCCCTTGGAGGATATCATGGGAGACTGTGTCGAAAGCCTTGCTGAAGTCCAGGTAGACAACATCTATGGCTCTCCCTTCATCTACCCAGCCAGTCATGTCATCGTATAAAGCTATTAGATTGGTCAGGCATGATTTCCCCTTGGTGAATGATTAGAGCTATCAGCCTCTCTGAAAGCTCTTGCTGCTTTCCGCACACCTGTCAGAAAAAGGACATCTTCTTATTTATTTAATGTCTGTCCATGTGTCTTCCTTGACCCTATCCAGCACCAGTCTTGTAAATGAAATCTCTTCAGTGTTTAGACACACTGTAAAAATTTAGACATGCCTAGCTTTTGTGCCACAGCTATTTCCATTTTCCGTTGAAGTCTCTAGGACTGTCTGTGATTAAGTTATGTATGCATGTGAGAATTTGCATGTTGACAGCCTTAACAAAGTGTCTTCCATTTTGCACATATTTTCCTGCATATCATCCTCCTCTTTGTGTATATTATGGACTCCTGATTTATTTATTACAGAGCATCAAACCTCATTTTGCTTGACTGCATTCCTGTATATATCAAAAGGAAATAAAGAACCAGAATAAGTGAAGAATTTTCTCAATTTGACACATGCTAAAGGTTGTGGGGTTTTGTCTGCTAACAGTATAAAAGATGCTTGTTTATGAGATAAAGTTTCCTGAATATGCATAAATCAGAAATTCAGTGTTTCCAACCTGTTTTTCATGATGTTTGTGGTTTCTTTGCCAAGAAAGAGATGTACATGAAAACAAATGCAATAATTTCAGATTTTAAAATACATTCTTGTTTAATATGATTTGAGGTTTGGGTAATCATAACATGTTGAGATGTACGAGTGGTGGTTTATTACTCTAACAATGGTCGAAGGACATAAGGAAAACAAGGTTTGTAGGAAAAAGTGATATTCTTTATTGACTGACTGATACAGTCGGAAAAATTACACCAACCTTCAGGTGCACAAGCCCTTCTTCAAGTTAGAAGCACTTCCACCCAATAGGAGCTGTTCTGCAGAACATGAAGTGTGCTTTTTTGCAAGATCTTGGTTTTGAGCATAGTTTGAGCACAGAACACATAGATTGTAATGAATGAAAAATACTCTCAAATGAAAACACTGAATTAAATAAAGTACTTCTCCACTTTATTCAGTCGTGTGGCATCCGATAGATGGTCTGCCTTTCCCCATAGATCAAGTAGCTGATCTTAAAATGTTTTGCTCAAGGTGCAATACCTGGGCATTAAAGTAACTAACTCCTTTTTTGCAGGTGATTAAATACAAGTTTTGCAGTGTGATTCAAAAATATCTTTATTTCTATAGTGCCTCCATAACCTCTCAATGGGTTTGTTAGTAACTAATGGTTTTATTTGTGCCAACAGAATTTGAGGACAATGATCAGCAGCTTCCACCTGAAACTGAACAAGTGCCCCAGAAACAGTCCAGTGACTCTGCAGGTTATAAAGAAGAATCTAAACCTACAGGTTGGCCTTGTAGTACACATAGTCTCTCTTCCTCACTAATATGAAGAATTGTAAGCCTTCCTTTTCTGCAAGCCTGTACTGTATTTGAAAATTGGCTGTAAATATCATTCCTTACCTTAACTTTTTCTTTTAAAGACATTTATAATGGAAGAGTCAGGTTCAAGTTATTTAAACACTTATAAATGCAATTAAAGGCATGTTGTTATCTCCTGTTAAAAACAATGCACCAGATATTTGCACTTTGAAAAACAACAAAATGCCATTATTGCCTCTACTGCCTAAATACCAAATTAGTAAATGTGTACAGGGGTCTACGGAAATAACAAATATAGTGAGCATTGCTGAAATTCCAGATTGTATTAAACTCTTGTATTCAGAAATCCACGAGCACTCTTTACAGGATAAAGTAATAAGGGAGAGAAATCAGAGGAAAAAAACTTTAGAAAGTCACTCTTATGGATTGTGACCCCTCAAAAACAAAATAGTAGAAAGTACAAAATACCAGGGGAAAATGGGGACACCCCGCTCCCCCCAGAGATAATCAAATTGCAGTATTCATAAACACCTGCATATGATTTTAACAAACCCTGGTTCTACAGACCATTTAAAAATTAATATTATATCCACATTAATCAGAAATTACTAGTCCATACCCTGTGGCAGGGGATCTTGGGAAAAATGGAAATGGATTAATTAAAAATACGTCCTGTATTTTTCTTAGTCATCCAATGTCTTGCTAACAGCTTGCTGGATTTCACACAGACTCGTGTTTTCTTCTTTTTGGTATAAGGCAAAATTCTGCAGCACATGGAACTCCATAGAACCATAAACTAATAAAAAGATATATGAAATTCTATAGTAGCCTTCTCTCAAAAAACACTTTGAAGGCAACTCATCTTTAATGGAGGTGATATGCTTTAGTTTTTAAAATATACATTTTAGCTTTTATCTACTAGAATTTTTAGAATCTGTTAAAAGTCCAAAAGAGAAATATATCCAACATAAATCATTTTCTTTTAAATAACAAGTTGTTAAATATACACATTTTTACGCATTAGAATCAACTTAATCTGTGAACCAAACTGCTTTTTTTCTCCAAACACCATAAATCAGTACGCACAGTATGTTTGTCTACTAAGTACATTTCACTGTAATATGCTGCAAATTATTTGGCAGCATATATTTCTAAGTAATGAAAAATCTATATATACAAACTATGTTATGTGTTTCAAAGACCAATGAAAATATGCTCATAATGAAATACATATCAGTTCCAAGGCATGGAAGTGTCACTGTTATCCTACATTTTGCCTTTCTGTTTATTTCGATACTTAAACCCTAATGAAGAAGACATGCTGGCTTCTGGTGTCTCTGTCTCAGCTTTGGCAGGGTTTGAGAGGGGAGGAAAGGACTTTTCAATCTATTTTGTTGCTGCATATGGACTGAGGGCAGAACAAGTCATATCTAATAGTAGCAGAACACTGGAAAGAAAGATATTAAAGCCCTTCCTTCCCCAGCAATTCACTCAGAGAACTTGGGGGCAGACAGCCTTTGAGGATTGTTTGTCTCTATGGTAACTATGCTCAGTAAAAGCAGAGAAGACACAGAGCAAAAGAGTATGAGAGACTGCCATATAGGCGCTCCCTGCGAAAGCTCCAGATTTAGGGCTGGGGAGGTCTGTTTCCTCTCAGCTCTGTGACAAGCAAAAGAAATTAAGAACAGCACTGTTAGACCACCACCTCCTCTGAAGAAAACTTGTTTGCATTTTTAGATCCATTTATTTTTAAACCATTACTGTCTTTTTAAGTATTTTTCTTGCCTATGTTTCTTACCTCTTTAAAAATGTTCTCTCACTGCAAATCACCTCCGCAAGCAGAATTATTATAACTCATATCTAATAGTAAAGGTACAGGTGCCTTACTTTAAAGTATTTTCAGTATTTTTCGTACCTGAGACCCAGTTTGAAACAAACAAAATGCCAGGGAGGCAACATTTTTGTCATAATGAGGTTCAAATACCTGAACCAAAACCAAGTAATGTTTGGGTTGTCCAGTTTCACAGTTGTCCCTTTTCCCTAGGACCATAATCCTTTTTTCTTTTGTTACTGCTCCCCTCTTCCCAGGGGAACATTTCTGCAGTTCACTTAGGCATGTGTTTTATTTTGTTACTTAAAAACTCTGTAAGTAAGCAATAATTGCTGCTGGATAAGTTTACTTAAGCAAGAAAATTCTCAGATGGAGGCAATCTGATGAAATTATGTGCCCAGAGTAAAGAATCAAAGGTGGAACACATGCTGGTCCATCATTCGCTAAATACAGCTCATCAGGAGAGGTGTAACGTGAATTGTGTTTCTGAGACTAAGGTTCCTATGAGAAGCACTCTATTAAATGAATTTGTTACCATGTTCAATATTCCATCATCTCAGATGATGACAAATACTCATTCAAATCCAGTATTCTGCCTGTGTATTTCCAGAGTTTCATGACCTATTCAGAACTGAGAGGTTTTCAAAGGGCAGGACTATAACAGACAATCTGTTGCAGGCTAGATCCAGACAGTGGTTCACAAGGCAGCACATGTGATTTCTACAGTGTGAAAGTGCCAGGGATAACACGTGCAAAGAGCAGTTTGCACGACCTAGCTATCAGTGTATCCTTTGCTTTTTTTCTTAAAATCTGTGTTCCTAATGGAGTCAACATTACATAATGCATTAGAGCTGCCCAAATTTAGACAGGTTTTACCTGGCTACATCTCTGTCTCATTTGGAACACATCACTACAGAATGCAACATAATTAATTGTAGCATTTATAGAATGTCTTTGAATCTACATAAAGAAGAAGGTATTTTCATCTTCCTATTTAGAAACACGGCAAGACACAGTAATGTCATTACAGGGGATAACTAATGCAGTGACGTATATAGAATGAATGTGTAGTTTAGTATAATGCAAATGTTTATAAACATTTTCAAGAAAAAAAATTCGAATTCAAGATCAGATTATTTGAAATTTGCAAGGTGTTTCTGCTTCATGATTTGCCCTTCTGCACTTCTGTTTTCTGTTTCGACTAATAATCTTTCATATAGAGGGAAGGTTAGCCACTGAGGTGTCAAAGTGTTGTGTTGTTCAAAGTCATAAAAAAAAGAAGGGAAATACATTAAGTATTCTTTATTATAAAAGATCACAAAAATACTTACCAAAATGCTTATTGGTTAACCTATTATTTAAAAGCTCAATTAAAATAGTTTTGCAGTTCATCTTGGGGACAGCATGTCAGGACACTGTGAGGGCCAACTGTCCCTGAGCCAGCATATGAATTGCCATGGAGGGCCTGATTTATTTCAAATCTCAGTTTAGCATATATCTAGTAGAGGTAAATAGGGTATTGAGACAATAAAAGTTTCAGCCTCATAAGTGGAAGAATAAAATTCTTAATAGCATAGGTACCTAGAAATTTACTATATTCCCAGAGGACTGCACATGAAGACCCAGACCCATAAGGAGATGTAGACATTGCAGGGCCCAAAACTGTCATACTAACTTTAAAGTGTCTGGCTTCATATATGCAATTAAGGGCCTTAGAAACAGGCAAACAAATAGCAAACTAGCAAGGAGCTGACCTTAGTGAGCTATGAAGGAACGTCAAAAGGGGACATGTATTTGAAACCCCGCATCTTTTGAAATTTGGCTGATGACAAAAGGAGTCCCTAACTCTAGCTCTTTGGCATTTAACTCACTGGAGGAAAGGCACTGGCTTGCTTTCTTCTAGAAGACAGTAGCAGCACTGACCTTTGATATAATAGCTTCATAGGTAGCTTAGTCATCAAAGTCAGAAAAATTTGTTAGAAGTGTTCCTTGTCCTGCAGACACTCACGTATCCCAGCTGCTATTGACATTTCCAGGCAATGCTTTAGGTGGTAGCATGTTAGACAAAAATTAGGCAACGTCTCTACTCTGACCATTGTGTTTTGTCCTGTTTCCTGCTGAATCTTATTGGTACCTAATCACTGAAATCCACCTACATTGGACTTACTAATAGCATTTTTTGGTCTAGCCCTATTTCGGAAAAATAAGTGTGGCATTTGTGGATTTTTTCAACAACCCACAAGAGAAGGCTGAGAGACATTCAGTTCTGGGAGGAAATACTTAGTTTTCTTACAGAAGAAAATTGTAACAGGGCAGTCTAACTCTTCATGAGCCAGGAAATTTTTCGGATTTTTCAGGCTGAGGCTAACCCAAAATGAGCTGCTGCAATTTCACATAGAGAGCACTGGCCTGCTTAAAGCCGGGAGTAACCATAAAACACTGCTTTGTTAATGTTTTCGGGGTTTGTATTGTTACAAAAATGGTCAAAGCTTTTAACATACAAGGCATTAAGTAAGGCTTTAATTTTTAGTAATACCTCTCCTTTTCATGTGTAGGAAATTATGTAAGCAAAAATAGTAGTAATAGTCTTTTTTTTGTAAAAATCTGTAAAAGTTCATTGAAACAGGCTGAACCTGTTGTTGCTTGTGTCAAAATCTGTTCCTGCTCTTTCAAACTCAAAACAAGACAGAAACAAAAAGAGGAGGGGAAATTATAGTAAAGTAGAAAATCACTCCACCCGCTTCTTGCAGCTTCTTCTGGCAAGAGATAAACATAGCAAATGCTGTATGTCCCAGCAAACTTACCGTAATATCAGACCATTTAAGGCATTGCTCTCAACTGCTTTTCTTTCTGTTAGCTGAAGGCATTGATATCAGACTTATTAAACAGAACACAAAAGAAAAATGATAAGAATAAAATCAGGGCTGAAAATTATATGAGTGCAGAGAATGGGAACAACACCACCACCACCACGTTGCTGCTGCTGGAGACTGTTCGTGATTTCGTAAGGACAAGGCGGTGATGGTGTCATCTCGGCACCTCTGTATCTTCTCGCTGAGACAGAACTTTGTCTCAGGACTTTCAGGGCCTAATAATGTCTAAATGGATACTAATTGCAGCCCTAGGAACCAATGGGTTCCTTTTCTGTTTATGTGTCACTATCAAGTTTTTAATTCCGTCTGGCTTTTTCAGGAAAATGGATGACAGTGGAAGCAGTTATCCCTTTGTTATTTTTCTCACCAAGTATGGCAACACATTTGGTATTGTTTTGCCATGTTTCCCATGAGTAGTACCTGTGAATTTTTATTTATATTGACATATTCTTTCAATCTCTAACTTTTGTTTACTTTTCATGAGATAGTGTTAGGAGACAGGCCTGGACTTCTCTGATCTTAAACAATTGACACCATCAATTTCTGCAGAATGTATCTTAAGAGAATCAAGTCTTTTCTTTCCCTCACCCATTAAACAAGTTATTGTATGCAGACATGGCTTCACTAAAGCCAAAATTTTTGTGAGAGTTTCTCAGCCCAGGCATCCACAGAGGGAAGCCATGATATAATTTTTTTTTAAATGTTCATTTATTTACACATTAATATTTGTTTTACTATTATTATCATCATTTATATACTCCTGGTCCTAGATTGTACTGACTGGCAGATGGGATTTACATCCACAGACATTTCCCTTGTATAAATATGGATGCCTTCGAGCCTCCAGAGAAATGGGTTACACTTTTGCACCTCATTGTTGGTACTTCTTAGAATTACTCCACATATACGTACATCTGTATTGCTTCACAGCACCAGTATTTGGTTTCTATAGGCCATAGGTATAACATGCCTTTGTCTGCAGAAGTAAGCATATAAAGATCCCTGTAAGTGTATACCTGAGAAAGTGCAGAGGAAGCAGCACGCAAAGTCGTGCTCCAAGAACAGGGTAAACCTAGGCTGCTGCTACTTGCAGGGGCTTTGCCAATAGCAGAAGAGGAGCTGTTCCTGAGAATCCTGTGAACAACACAGTGACTTGCCAGTATGATGCGACTCCTCGGTTTTTTGGGAGGGTGTTCAGCCTTCAACATCTGCATGTTCTCCCTACACTCAGTAGGGCAAATAGAGGCGCTATCCATTTCTTCTAGGACAATGCGTTATCCTAGTAATTTTAGCATGCTGATCCATTTCACAGGGAAGAGCCAAAATGTCTCAACAGGTAACTTCTACTAAATGGAAATTCTTAGTATTTGAAAACAACTTTTAAGATTGAAGAAGTACAAATAGATGTTTCAAATATTATTTTGTTTGAGTTTTTAAAATCATTACCGTTGGTGAGAAAAATAGCTTTTCTTTTAAATTGGTACCAATTCCTTTATGACATTCAGTATATTTTTAATGCATATATACTGCATAATTTATGCCATTATCTGCTGTAAACTTTGATTTTTCATTACACACGTATGACCAAATTGTCTCTGAATATATAACAGATAACCTTGCAAAGATGCATTCATAACTCTTAAGAGGCCTGGTTTAGTGGTTAAATCACACAAATGAGGCTTGAAAGTCAGAAGAAATTAATTCCCTCCTTCAATTCTGTTGGGGACTTGGTTGTGAAATGGAAGTATTGCAGTTCTCTGAACAAATAGATTTAAATTTCAAGCTGTAACACCCACAGTTGCTGTTTCATATAACTGGCAAAAGTGTGTTCAGCATCTCTGCAAAGATTAAACATTACGTATCCAGCAATTGAGACATTCCCATTACAGATCACCTTTAAAAGGTGGATCATAATCTCTGTGTGCCTGTCTTGCCTCATTTGTTAGTTATGATTAGAGGCATGAGTTGTGATTTGTTTAAGAACTCTTCTATTGCATGCTTTAGTGTTTCAGCTCACTGCTTTGCTTTTATCAATTTAGGATTTCAGTCTTCAATACCACCTCATCTCCCTGATATTTACACTGACTTGGACTTCTCTGTTTAGTCCCTTCTTTTTCCTTTCTCCCCTGAATCTTCTATTTTCTCTGCAATTTTGTCATGTTGATCTTTATCTATCTGTGTGCCTGTTTGAGTAAGTGAATGTTTAAGTCATTAACATCTGTATATTGAGATCTTATGCTGAAGAGAAAAAACACCTAGTAGTATGCACTATATTTCTGTTCTCGTAAAGAGAACATACTCCACCTGAAGAAGAACAGATACCTAACATGCAACCTGAACACCCCACAACAGCTTCAGTAACTGAACCTGAACCAGGTCAGAACGTGAAGTCGCTTTTTTGCAGTGTGTGCTAGTTTTCCTACTCTTTATTTCTTCCTATACTGGCACGTTCCATATGAGGCATGACCATATGGATAGTCTGTCAAAAACTATTCATCATTAAATCATAATTTTAAAATTAATATATATTCCTTATATTTTTTTGCAGAAGGAGTCATTATATTCATTTGTGTGCTGATTTAAATAACCATACGCAAATTTCGTTAAGTAATTTGACCTTGTTTATTCTCCTGGAGAAGCATCGGTAGATACTATATCAACATAATTAATTTGGTATTTTAAAAGTGTCTTTGTAAACTAGTAATATAATAATACATAATTATGGGAGGGGGGAAGGCAGCAGCATTAAAAAAATATGCCACCATATTTGAGGAAAATAAAAAAAATCCTAAAGCATAATGATAATTTTTAAATGCAAAACATTTTAGAGGATCATTGCCTTCTATTTGCTATTTGATTTTCAGAAATAATACTACCTGAGTTTGCAGAGGATGGTTTTCCAGATGTACCAGAAATGGAAATAATTAAAAGGAAGATTGACCTTTTCATGCATGACTGGCAAACAGTGGAGTCAGAAATCAAGCAGTCATCTCTAGTTCAGGTTGTTGTTTTAGAGATTGCTGAGCAAACTCCAGAAAGTCTGCTTAATCAAACTGTGCTGGTTATGGAAAGTAAGTAATACTGTTTACGTGATTTACACTTCACCTGCCAAGAGGGATTTTGAAGAGCTTCTGTGATGAATATACTGGGGGGGGAGGTTATACTCATTTCTATATTACTCACACAAAGTGGGAACAGGATATGCTGTGTTCTGTGGGTGAGCCGAAAAGTGCACTAACAGCTTTTAAGACATAGGAAGAGTGGGGAATATATATATATATTTGAAAAATATATATTTGACTATACAAATAAGCTATTTGACTATACATAAAAGCTCCCTAAACATTCTGATGGCACATTTCCCCAGTTACTTCCTTTTTCTCTTCATGTCAGGATACTGGTTTGAGAAATGGACAGGTAACAAAGGTTCACTAATGCACAATATTCATTTAAGTCAATGAGACTTTCAGGGTTTGTAATAATCTAATCTACCCACCTGCATAGATTGTGTTTCAAGACTGGATTTTTACAGTATTGATATATTTTGGCAAATTACATTTCTTCAATTGTGTGCTCAAATCTCTAACAATTTTGAGTATTTCATAAGTAATATTAATACTACATTTTTCCTATCATTACTACAATGCAAGCATTTTAACAGCCCAAATATCTATTATGCTAGCTTTATAATCAAATAAAGTTTGACTGATTATTTTCTCTAATGAACAATGGGAAAAAAACTGTTGCAAACAGTAATGGCACTATCTGCATGTGCTTGTATAATACTTCTGTACTACAAGTTCCCAATGAAAATGCCAATTTACTTCAACCAAAAAATAACCAGTAGAATTCCCATTTTTGGAGGAAGCAATATATTAATTCCTGCATCCAGGGAGTACATTTTATTCTATGAATATGAGAAATGCAATATACAATTGGCATGATTTACTTTCACATATGTGCTTACTTTTATGGACAAAGAGAATACATTCATTTGGCACAGACAAATGAAAAATATTGGAACAGAAAAAAATATTAACCTTTTCAGAACCTTTTAAATATCATGGTTGGGAATTATCTGCTGAAGACTTAGATGAGGAAGCAGAAGATCTGGCTGCTGAAGAGGAAGATGAAGAAGTTGAAGAAGAGGAAAACGAAGATGAAGAAGTAAGCATGCTGGCTTTGTCCATTTATGCTTTTATTTTAACTTATTTATTTTCAGTTTGAACACAACCCCAGAGAAATCAGATATTACAGCTGATTTTGTATGATTCAGTTTCAACCTTCTTACAGAATAAGTACCAGCATATGCTCCAAGAGCACTTTCATTGTATTCCTATGTTCTGGCTGATAGTAGTTTTACTCCAGCAAGAAGCATAAATCATAGAATCATAGAATCATAGAAAGTTTTGGGTTGGAAGGGACCCCTAGATGTCATCTAGTCCAACCCCCCCCGCAGCGAGCAGGGACACCACTAACTAGATCAGGTTGCTCAGAGTCCTGTCCAACCTGGTCTTGAATGTTTCCAGGGATGGGGCCTCCACTACCTCTCTGGGCAACCCGTTCCAGTGTTTCACCACCCTCATTGT
>Ga0065711_1050230_pt1 | contig 10926 bp, 5 predicted proteins | sample Hoacrofraction12_FD_59098 | JGI IMG/M metagenome (GOLD analysis project Ga0065711, IMG submission 59098) | Hoatzin crop microbial communities from Cojedes, Venezuela - Epithelial fraction 12 v2 (version 2) | ecosystem: Host-associated > Birds > Digestive system > Esophagus > Crop | place... | reverse complement strand
AAAAAAAAAAAAAAAAAAAAGAGAAAGCACTGAATAAATTCCAATTTGGCATGATTATTTGATGTGTGGCCTTGTGTGCATGGAAACTCTCACCTATTGGCACTTGCAATTTTAGTATCATGTAATTAAATTGATTTTTTTGTCAAGTCAGTTTTAAACTATGTATTTGAGGTAAAAGGCCAGTGCATTAATCTACTGTGGTATTTATTATTTAAATACTAATCAAGAGGTCAATTAATGTTTTCATTGCTTTTGTAAATGAGTAATGGAGTACTGTTCACAGCTCTTGGGAGAGTCTACTGTTAAATAGGAATCTGATTTCATTCTTTCTTTTCAAATGGCCCTAAACGTATTTATTATGTAGCTCTTACCTTCTATGTAATGAGTGTTGTGTTTCACTTGAACTCTAATCCCTATACCGCACATCAAAAGCCCAAGCGTCTCAAATATGCTAGGATTCTAGTTCCACTCTTCCAGTCCATATCTATTTTGCAGTAAAAGGCTATGATCACAGTGTGATAAATATACAACTGTTTTAACTGTAAGAACGAAAGTGTCTCCAAGTGCCAGACAAGAACGAGGAAGTTTCTGTTTGATTCATATTATCTACAATACTGAACAGAAGGGGAATTAAGTCAGCCAGGGGTGATTAGCCACTTTGCTAAAATTGATCCATGTATATGGAAAAACAGATTTTAATACATACATTCCTGAGTTTACTAAACACATATATGAGCTCTATTTTCCCCACTCATTAGGGATAACATTATTTAATGCATTTTTGTGGTAAACCCAGACTTCCAGTTCCTTTATCCAATGGGACTTGGGCTTCAACAGCTCCTTCATCACATAATGAAACTCCAGACTGCTACAAAGTGATCATGGTGTAATGTACTTCTCCTTATGGTTATCTATTTCATTACAAACTCTAAAATTCTCCTGGCCCAAAAGTGTGCTGGCTGTCTCAGCTAGAAGCAGAGATGCCAGATGTCAGCACAGGAAAGGACTGGTCCAGGATCTTCATCCTAGCACAATCTTGCTTGCTGTCTCTCTGGCATCTGCTGCTTTTCACTCCATTTCCTTTGGTCTCTCGTGCAAAGTGGAAAAATCAGATAGACAGGGAGAGAGACGCTGTCATATCAGTTTCTATGAAGAGTATATAGACACTGTTTTAAGAAGTGATACTTAATTTCTCCCTGCTGCTGCATTTGGGAACAAGGTTGATTGATGAGCTAAAATCTGGTTTCTTTACTGCCTCTAATGTTATTCCAAGCAAGGAAGAGCTGCACACACAGCCTAGAACCTCTTACGTTGTTCAAATGCATTCTTCAAGTCAGGTCTCTAGCATTAGGTGGAGTAATTGGGCAGTAAGAGTGGATTGTTTTATCTAAATGAATAACAATGAGTAATGGCAAGCAAAATATGTTTCACTGTGACATATTAGTGATCAAAAACAGTTTTTAAAATGCCACAGAATGCAGTTTAGAAGCCATCACTACTATACTGACAAATAACACAAAAAGAGAAATACATAGCCACAGGAGAGAGTTTGGGAAGAGTTTTAGACCCTTAGAATATAAGCTTTACCCCAACAGAGAGGAGAGTAGGACCCAAGCATGATTGTTCAAAAAGAAATAGAAAAAAACATGAACACTGAAGAACAGGGAACATGCCTGAGCTCTGTACTTATACTGAAAGAAGACAGAGAATTTCCTTCATGTACTTTGTGTAAAACAAGCTCTTTTACTTAAGTCAAGCTGCAGACTGTCTGCCTCTTCTTTGACCTTGCTCATCTGGCCCTCATCTCTGATGTATGAAGTGAGAAGTGCTGAAATGCAAACAGGACTACAAATGAGGATCATGTATGTCCATGTCATGCTGGGACCTTCAACGAGGCTCTAAAAGCAAATCTACGACAGAAATCGGGCATTACTGCTACTCATCAAGACAGGCATGCACTCAAGGCAATCAAGTATGATGTCTACCGCTTAGCAGAGGTAGTTAATTGACAATTCTCCACATCTATTTGAAGAGTGGTGCTCAATAATAGGATCTGCTGTCTTAGTATAGAGATGCAGCTTCTTCACCATGCAACTGACTTTCTTTTTATTTTTTTTGCATTGGACTTATATCTGGAATCGAAGCTTTGAAGTCTAGGGTCCTGCTGTCAGGGCTTATTTCCTCTAATGACTCTTGCTCCCCCTCAGACTAAGGCACTATAAAAATTGAAACTGATGATTTTTCGTTACTAATGTATTTTTCATAGTTTTTGAACTTCATATTCAAAGGTTTCTTCTCACAGGAAAAGAAAATCACATGTTTAGTTTATATTACAGCAACACCCAAAAGCTTACTTTGAGCCGACTGCAATACGATGCTCTTAAAAGGACAATTTCTGCTCCAGAGGCCTTACAATTTTATATTCTTTCTAACAGTTCTATTTCTGAGTGTGCTGAGCACTTAGCCAAGATGCAATCTGACGAATGAGGTTCAGAATACGACTACTGCTAATTAGCAGCTGTTAACAACTGAAAAGATGCATGTGGTACCAATGCTTCAATGGCAACAGAGAGCAGGGCTTCCTACATGATGAGAAGTTATTCACAGGGTCGCACTGATTCCCGAAGCAAGTCTATTGTTGTTGGCACCCATACTGTAGGGACAAAGATCTTATCGGCTCTGTGCAGGCACTGAGCCATCCTGACAGATGGCTTCTGTTGTGGGTAGTGCGCTTGTGTTATATGCAATACGTTAGGCCAATGATGCCCACTCAGGAGAAGTGAAGTGTCTGCCTTGCCTTGATGTTCCATACTGCCATTACTGCCTCAGTTCTGAAGTCCATGTGTTTTAAGAGCCTGCTCATACAGACATTTTCAGTATTCCTGGACTTTGCAGAGACCTTGAGAGGTAAGAAGGGCAGCTGTAATGACAATCCCATCACCACCTTTCATCCTTCAGCTAGAAGAATCCAGTGGTATGAGCCAAAGATTTTTTGGTAGGGCTGCCAAGGTTTGTAAATATGTCAACAAGGGGAGGAAACTCTGCGATAGTCCCTGTGCTTGAATGAAAAGCACATGTGTGGGGAGTTGAATCTCTAGCACTTTCAAGTGAGAGAGCTTTCTGTGTAACTGCTGCTGTACTGTGGCAAAGTAGTTTTATCTACTGGAGGTATTTTAGCTAGATGTACTTGCTTCTCAGCAAGAAACAGCACTTTACTAAAAGCATTTCTCAAATGACAGCAAACCAACTGTTTTATCGTGAGGCCAATTCTTGACATTTTGTCTATTTACCTGCTTCACAGCAAAGAATAACATAATGCTCCTGGAAAACAAATGTATTTTTAAGTCCTTGAAATTGAGAATGAGAAAGTTGTATTCCTTAGAATGATGACAACTTTAGCTTTCAAATCATGCAGGAATACCACAGTGTCATCGGCGATGAATAATACATGACTAGTACAGCACATGGGGCGAGAACAAATGGTTTCTTGAACCACCAGATCAATTAAGCCTGGTCTCCTAAGAATTTCTTTCTTGCCTTCTCTCCCAGCATTCGCATTGCCACAATTTGGTGCTCGCTCTTCTCATGATCTCTACATTGTCCGCCGTGTCATGGAGTATCATCAGTTCTCCCACAGTCTTCCTTGCACACCGCAACACCTCAGCTCTCTCCCGTGGCTTCTATTGAACATTTTGGAGATGCTGGCTGGCCAGGAGTCAGCCCATGCTTGTAGGTAGTCCGCAGGTACGTATCTGTTAATACGTCAAGAAGTCCAAACAAAATGGGTCCTGCCTTTTGGAGAAAAAATAGGATCTTTGTCCTCCGTCAAATTCAGTTGACATTCAAGTGCTAAAAGCAGGGCTGCGATCACAGATGTTTTGTTCATGTTGAAGTGCAGACAAATAAAGACTGCCTTTGCCCTTAAACCTAAAATATTCATTGTAGTTTTCATTCATCAATTACTTGTCTTATCATACCTTTGAAGCAAGTACTGCATGAATTTTTTTTCTTTGCTACTTAACATATTATGTTAACCTTTTATTGACTCCAAAACGTCTGATTGTTATGGTTTATGTTATGTACAGAAGCACCCCCTGACCCTCTTCCTTCGCTTTTCAACAGAGATTTACTAGTAAAGGCTGAAGTGCACAACAATGTTAGGGAGGCCTTATGATTTCCAGTATATTATGCTTCTGAGCATTTATTCGGTTTTCATTACTTAACTATGCTCTCTAAAATAATTGTCTGTCATTTATCAAAGTGTAATGTACCTTTAATAAATATTATCCTTTCATTTTGATTATATTTATTCCAATATGCAATATTTGCAACCATTATTTAAAATAGGGTTTTCCTTCAGGAGTATGAATACGAGAGGCTCTTTCCTATTCAGTTGGAATTATATCGAACATAAATTCAAGAAAAAATGGAAATAACTGTGATTGAATTAAATTGTGAAACACAACCTTCTTATGAGCCCTTGTAGTTCACTGCTTGTGGAGCTCAGTCTTATTTAACTAGGACCCAAGAGACAGTATTCTAGAGACAGAATGAAAATCTCCTTACTGTATATCTTGCTGTGGAACACGATATTGTATAAAACTTGTAACATCACTAGGTTGCTGGTAACTTGTTGAAGTCAATAAGGACAAAAGAGGTTTTCTGATGTTTGTTTCACTTCAGAAACTTCTTCTTGGTTTGTATTGATTTGTTCTGATGTATGGTAGCAATATCATGAAATGTTCTAGTCTCTGAGTTCCAAACAAAGGTTATTTAGGAAGCTTCATATATTTGTCTACCATTTTATGTGATTACCTATGAACAGCACATCTCGTATTTTTAATACAAATAGCTAGGCAATCTCCATCCACTGTAACATTTCAATGTGGAAACAACATGTAAACCCATTCATTCTGACATACGAAGAGCAACATTTGCTTCATCATTGATTTCTGTTTATGTTTACAGTTCATCAACGGAAATCTATTTCTGTAATGCAGTCGCCTGTGAAATTCAACACGTTTTAATCCACAACTTCATTTGTTTAGCATTTTGTACAATACTGTGTGTACCTGTCTTGTAACAAAGAGTACTGTGTGAAAATTAACTACTATAAACCCTTATTTATCTTATATAAAGGTTACTTATCTAAATATTTAGAATTTGCCTTCCATATTTCTATTATTTTTCCTAACAAAAGCCTATATTTTAGGAGGGACAAACCTTACTTAATGTAAGACAAAACCATTACAGCTTACTATACTAGTGTAACAGATTGCTGGGCATTCATTCCCCTCTACTCTTAGAGGTTGCTAGAGGTATAGAGAACTGGCAGCTGCAGAGTAAACGAGATGTTTGCTGCTTGAATCAGACAACTAGACAGTCTTATATTTGCACATCTATCTCAGCAGAATTCCTACTGGTTTTATTCCAGCCAGACCTATTTCCACAAGTTTCCCTGTAGAATATATTTGAAGAAGAGAGGTGGAGTTAGGCAGAGGTCAGATCCATAGCTAGATGGAATTCTAGACATGGATCCATATAAACCTTTACAAGGCTTAATTCTTGTTTTGAGCAGTACCGAGTAAAGGACTAGTAATCAAAAGCAATACTCCCTGAATTGCTGGCCACTGTGAACTGAACCACATCTTCATAAATAATTGTCAATTCATTTGTAACTCTATAGGTTGGAATAATCAATATAAATGGGACCACGGCATTTAGTAACATGCATGCAACCTTTTAGTATGGAATAATTCAGGACAGTACTTGGCAAAGATCAACAGACCTGATCCAACTAAATTTACCCATGCCAAAGGGGGTCTTTAATGAGATTTGGATCCCGTGTAATTAACTTTTGCCAAAATAATGATTCATCTACTGGCATTTCATACAAATCACAATGATTTCCCAAAGATGTAAAAAATTATATCCCCGTATTCAGTGTTCTAGTTTTCCAGCTGTTTGAAAAAGAAAAAGAAAGCCCAAAGAATTTTCTTGAGAAATTGTTGTATTCTTATTTTTAAATCGTAGCTGATATTACAATCCCTTCAATTTGCCACTCCAATACAATGAAAATCTCTAGGGAGATCATTTAAGAAAATGAATGATATAGAGCTATCACATAAAATTCAGAATATTCTGAATGAGTTTTTTGAAAGAGCTTTTTGATATATATCAGGCATTATAGTACAATCTCTTTAGTGAATTAGAGTTGTCCATCGTATCATACTGAGAGCCATACAGTGTGAAAGAAGAAAGTATTATGCTTGATTTGGAAGTCAACAGGAATTTCTATCTATAAATCACAAATTGGCTGAATACAACACATGTACCAGATTCCTTTGGGTAATATAAAGCGGTGAAATGTAGTTAGAGCATAGTGATACAGTTAATTTCTACTCCTTTAGTACTGTATTCCCAGGCTTTCATTAGATGATCATTCTTTAAAGGAAATTTAATTGTTTCAAATCCCTTCTGATTCTTGCCTGTACATGAAAGGACACATTGCAAATAAAAACAATTTCAGTATGACACAAAGTCTGTCCAAGAAGCTACTGCTTACTGCTTTTACTTTATGGCATTTTTTTGGCTTCTTATTTCAATATTATGTATTTAACCGTTTGGTTTCTCTGCAAATTTTTTTTTCTTATGTCAGAGGAGACTGAATTAAACTACATTTAAAATTGGTACTTGTGCTGAACATAGGTACTTTAAATTAGAATGAATGCATATAGGAAATCATTCTTAATATTGCAGGCACGCTGGCATAATTTTTTTGCATCCTTAGGTTTTGTTGAAAGACCTTTCAGTGCTAAAGCACTGAAGGATTAGCTTCGGTGGGAATATTTTAAAGAACATTTATGTGTTAAGTCCATTTATGGTATTCAAAATGAAGACCAATAAATACTTAATATGTTAATATTATATTTACAAAATGAAGTTAATGTAATACATTTAATGCTGTTCCATGTACATTTTAATATTTTGATAAATAGCATTTAGTCCTTTCACATAACAACTTTGATATGAAATTTATAAAATACTATCATCTTAACATCATAGATATTGTAATTTACTCAGTCTATTCAAATTGTTCTTTGAGTGCTCTTGATCAAGCAATTCATTGTTTTGGAAATGAAAATAAGGTATGTTATTGTTTTTATTTAGTAGCTAATATTAATATGATAGATTAATAGACTCCATTTTAAAGAAAATATATCAGTAATTTTTTTTCATTAATGTCCCAGGAAAGTAGTGTTTGCTGTACTAATGGCAGCATATTTTAGGTAAATCTATTAATCTAAATCCTTGTCAGAATAAAGAAGAAAATTTGTAAAGAAAATAAAATGGAAGAAAGGGTCTACTACTAGATGTATGATAAAAACATCAGAGTAAGATTTCATTTCCCAAAAGAAGGTAATCTTTTCTATTTCTCTAAAAAACTATTTAAATGAGGTCTCATTAGCCTCAATGATTGGTGCTGAAGGTGTGCTTCTAGGTTTGCTAACCTTTTGATTAAATCCCCAGAGGTCTCTGACCTAGTTCTGTGCTGACCATCTAAAATATGTTCTGATGCATACTGTTGTTAAGGTAGTCCCAGAACCAGTATAATGAGTGAGCCTTCAGCTATTTAGAGCTTGAAAAGGCAAGCAACCATTCATATGGAAACTCACATGCTTGGTGTCTCTTCAGACGGAATCAACAATCATCAGTGCAACCCTGGGAGCCTTTAATATATCTTATATGATGCTTTCCTATTTAACTCTCTTGCAGGTTTGCTGAAAAACATTGAAGCTTATCAATAAAAGAAATTGTGAAAACAAGAACTGGATCAGATTTGGATGTTATTACTAACAGTGCAAAGGAAGGATACAAGAAGTTGTAAATGTCAGTACTTTTCCAAATGTAGTTGTTACTTAACTCTGTTGGGAATCAAAGATGCTTGCATACTATTAAAACCTTTCAGGTCTGGGAGATTTTCCATATACTGTAAAGAAGTAGTCATCTCTGACTCAGTAAAAAGAAAGTTCCTCTGGGCTTTGTTTTGAGCCATGGCACTGAACCTTACAAATTATGCAGGTCAAGCTGTGGCTTGTCCATCAGTCTGATGCAGAGAATCATAGAATGGTTTGGGTTGGAAGGGATCATCTAGTTCCAACCTCCCTGCCACAGGCAGGGACACCTTCCACTAGACCAGGCTGCTCAAAGCCCCATCCAGCCTGGCCTTGAGCACTTCCAGGGAGGCGGGCATCCACAGCTTCTCTGGTCAACCTGTTCTTTACAAGGCAGTGTGATCTTAATACTGACTTAAGAGCCCAGGAAACAGGTGGCAACTGAGTGGCAGCTAGCATTTGGGAGCTCTCACTTCAGCTGAGGCCAGCCACCTCCTTTATCTGCTGCAGTATATTTTCTGCACGTCCTCTTCTCCTCTCTGATGTATCCGCTACCAACAGAGCTGCTTCTGAATCTGGGCTTGATGAGTACAGCCGGGAAAAGTGCAAAAGGGAAAAGAGAGGGATGAGGGCTGGCGGGGACCCCTGGGGGAAGGCCAGAAGAAGCGGGCGCCATATAGCCCGACAGCTGGAAGAGCAAGAGGGTAACTCCGTGGCATGCCAGCCTTCCCCTATTCCTGTACGTTGGACAAAGACCCTTGATCGAGAGCAAGAGTACAGGCCCAGGGCTTATACACTTATCTGCAGTGTTTCTGGGGCTCTACCCCAGAATACAGAATCTCTCAGCTTGGAGCCTCTGGTGTGGTGGTGCATGTGTGTCAGCGGGTGCTTGAGGAAGAGAAGGAAACAACTCCAGTGCTTTATCAGCTATCATTCCTTCCTACCTCTTCTGCTCTATTTACACGGTGGTATGTAAAGATCTTTCCTATGACCGGAATAATACACATGGTAAGAGGGCACAGGAGAATATGAAAATTGATTATGTCCCTTTATGTCTCAGGATGAAAGTTGAGGATAGGCAGTAATCTAGCCTATTGGTTAAGAAATTCTTTAACCAATAAATTTGCAGTATTATTTTTAAAAAAACACATATCAATACCTGTAAATCAGAAGACTGCATACAATATATGTCACGTCATGACTCTCTGCAGCTTACAGCCAGCTCTCTAACCAGACTTCTACTTGAACACAGAAAAGTACAGGAAACATTCAAACTGTTCCAGTCCTTCTCCTTTTCATGCCCAGTCTCTCATTTTCCTTCTGTCGATACTGTTTTCTTCCTTGCCTGCTAGTAGTGGCAGTAAGCAGCCAAACTCACGGACTCAGCAGGAAATACTGACTACATCGTTTCTAGGGAGCCCTTTTGCAGGAAAAAGGCAGGCTAATCACTTAGGCTCCCGTAACTCTCCACTGTTGCTCCATTACAGTAGAAGAGACAAGTGGCCAGTGGGTATTTGCAGTGCTTCACCCACTGACTTTTGTGTAACACGTCTAAAAATATTCTACTTCTACGGAATATTCCACTTTATTCCAAACTGCAGGTTGTTTCACGAAAGGCTCATTATAATCCAAGTCCCAGACGTGATTATATACTCTGTGTGCATATGTTGGAATCGGGTGGTTTCAGAAAAATCCAAGATAAATTTTTATTCCATTGATCAAAAGGATAAACAAAGCCCACTAACTCTGACGTACTGAAAAGCAAATTTAGAATAGGCCTTTTAACTTTAACCATATGGATAAATAACAGATTTTAAATCCACTTTTTCGATAATTTGAGTGGTCTAACGTAGTCCTGAAAGTATGTTCTTTATCCCTACTGGGGAAGGAAAAAAAAAAAGGCAAAAAAATATAATGAAGAAATGCTCTGTACCTTGCAGGACTGGATTCTCCCTATCTTGATGGAAAAAAGAAGGTAACTACATTTCAAAGGCTGCTTGAGGTCTTAGGATCCTATGTTGTTCTAGTTGGAGTCACGCCCTTAACTCAGTTTTCAGTCATTTTTTTTAAATCTTCCCATGAATAATATTTATTGGATCCTTTGCTTGCTAAGTAAATGGACTGTAGTTGGATGGGCATCGGATCAGTCTTACCATGAACAGATGTGTTATGGCTAGAGGGAAATTAATACAGGCAGCAAAAGACTATAATGAATCATAATTTCTCACTATATTCAGTTCAAGCTGTGTCCTGACGGATGTACAGCACTTTCTAACACTGCGTTCCCCTGCCAGCACCACCGCAGAGCCCATGACAGGGACGCAGTTTTAGGAATGCTACCTCAGCCATTTCAAACTGCCGCACTTTGATACACTTGTGGGCCGAAACACAGCCGTCCTGCTTTGATCAGGCTGCCAAAATAAATGTGTCATGACGCTTTTTCTTTATCGCCGTTCAGCTTCTGGACAGCAGATTTTAAGAGCATCTGTAGCTACAAAAAGACCTTAACCTTAACGCAAGGACATTTTCCAACCAAATAAGTAGAAAACTCATAAAGATGCCAGCTGGGTATTACAAAAGGATTAATTATTTAGATTTTAAAACTAGCTGCATCCACTTTTCAGAGAACTTTTACAGACCTATTAAGAAAGATATCTCACTGAGCATATTCTTTCTAGGTATTATATTTACAGCCACGTGGGTTTAAGAAAAAATGACTTATCCTCTCTACTCACCTCTCCTCTGAGTCTGCTCGCTCGATAACATTTGTAGCTCTCTTGGTTTGGATTGATATTCAGCATGTTGGCAAGCACAGAAACACAGAGAAAAGCTAGCCTGTCACACTTGTGTGTATACATGTGAATAAGCTTATAATTAACTTATATTGAATTTATATATAAAGGGAGGTTGTGGATTCTCCTTCTCTGGAGATATTCAAGACCCGCCTGGACACGGTCCTGTGCAGCCTGCTGTAGGTGACCCTGCTTCGGCAGGGGGGTTGGACTAGATGACCCACAGAGGTCCCTTCCAA
>Ga0065711_1050229_pt1 | contig 10926 bp, 4 predicted proteins | sample Hoacrofraction12_FD_59098 | JGI IMG/M metagenome (GOLD analysis project Ga0065711, IMG submission 59098) | Hoatzin crop microbial communities from Cojedes, Venezuela - Epithelial fraction 12 v2 (version 2) | ecosystem: Host-associated > Birds > Digestive system > Esophagus > Crop | place... | reverse complement strand
GTCCAGCCTTTCGTCTATCAGTACCCCCAAGTCCCTCTCAGCAGGGCTGCTCTCGATCCTTTCATCCCCCAGCCTGTATTGATACCGGGGATTACCCTGACCCAGGTGTAGGACCTTGCACTTGGCCTTATTGAACCTCATGAGGTTCACACAGGCCCACCTCTCCAGGTTGTCCAGGTCCCTCTGGATGGCATCGTGTCCTTCTGGTGTATCAACCGTACCACTCAGCTTGGTGTCACCTGCAAACTTGCTGAGGGTACACTCGATGTCACTTGTCCATGTCATTGATAAACATATTGAACAGCACCGGTCCCAGTACGGACCCCTGAGGGACTCCACTCGTCACTGGTCTCCATCTGGACACTGAGTCGTTGACCACTACCCTTTATTGTAGGATATTATAGGATTTTACTCATGATATCAGAACACATAGATCTGCAGCAAAATCTATGTCTACACATGTGTAAGATTTCCTCCTTTTCTTCCCCTTTTTTCATCACTATACTTTTGTTCATATCATAAGGGATTCTTGCAGCATGTTTCAACATTATTGTGTTCCTGAAGAGAAAAACACAAAGGTGTTCTTGAAAAATCTCTTTTGAAAAGCACGTGGGGATTTCACAAATAATGGCATAGCTTATTAAACCTGAGGAAAACCTTGTAGTTTGCTGTGTTAATGCATTTATTGCAATAATGGTGTAACATTGCATTCCAAAAGAATTCTTCATTTTAAGAATATTTAAACTAAATTTATAAAAATATTCTAGTCAATTTACATAATTTTGTATTTGTCATGGTATAAGAATGGCTATGATGTCTGTTTATATGTGAGGAGTGTCTAGATATATTTTATGAATTCACACGAAATAGAATTTTGATGTATGAAATCTATATCTTCTGTTAGAAAAAACATCATCTTATTTGTATGGTGCTTGGGGAGTCAGAAACATGAGGCTACATTTCAAGCATCTTTTAACTAGGCTGCTTACCAGCTGACATTATTGTTTGATAAATTACCTATATCCATCATTATCAAGCTCTGCCTTAAATTTGGAGGTCAGTGGCCCTTTGCATCATGATTCACAAGACCTGACATCCCCTCACTCCTTGCGGAAATTTCCCTTCTGTTATGTCGTTGACCCAACCCATGCTTCCATTTTTGCTTGCAGTACTGCCTTGCACTGTTGTTTTCGCTGATCGATCTCTATCTCTCCTTGTTATGTCCCTGAAATATTTCAGCTTGCTCTCCTTGATGTTCTGGGAGCAGTAAATGGTTCTTTCTGCACTGCTGCAATATACGCTCATTTGTCTTCTTTCCTGCTCTGATGTCTTCAATGTATATCAGCCACATGGAATCTCAAAGGACTCTGATGACTTCACATTTGCTGCCTCGAGGATCCGGCTTTCACAGTTATACTTAGCAATAGATCAAATTGTCAGTGATTACACCAGCTTGACCTTTATGAGCAGGTCTCCAACCTGCCCTTTTCTCTCAGAATACCTTTTAATTTAACATTGGTTGAATATGGCATAACCAACCTTATCCAGATGTCACCTTGTTCAGATGTTGCTATCTTTATGCATAACGAAGACTAGGTAGTTCCTATATTTTTCCCCTGCTTTCATACTTCTTTTGAATCTAAATAAAATGATCCAATGTCTTCCCTTCTTATCCTTTATCGCTATGTTTTTGCTTCAGTGAAAGAGTCAGACACACATTTTTTTAATCAGCTTACTGCTGTTGCAATAGTCTAGCATTATTGCAAATTCAGCTTGAAATTGAAATAGACTAAAATTTTGCACCTAAATTGAAAACTCTCCAGTGCCAGACTTTTTTTCAGGAATAATTATACTTCTGAAGTCTTTAGCTTTGTGGCAGATCAGAAAATTAGACCCATGTTGCAGTTCTTCTAATTTTGGCAGTTTTTTCAATATTTTTGTGAATTACTTATCTTTGCTTTCAGGAACAGGTTTTGTTTCCAGAAAATTCAATGAAATAAATTAAAAAAAATAATTTCAGTAAACTCTACTGGTTAATGGATTGTACTCTCTCAGGAGACTGGTAAAAAAAAAGTGGAGTTCACAGTGGTATATGCTGGGAGTTGTCTTATTTGATATCTTTATCCATGACTTAGAGGAGCTGATGGAGTGTTCTCTCCTCAGGTTTAGAGATGAGATCAAATAGCAGGGGGACAACTGATGCACAGCAGGGCAAGGCTGCCATTCAGAAGGAGGTAGAGAGGCTGGAGAAATGGTCTGACAGGAAGCTCACAAAATTCAATAAGACAAAAGCCAAGTTGTGTACGTTGGAAGGAAGGGTCTCTGGCAATGACACAGGCTGGAGCATGCCTGCCCAGGGGACAGCTCTGTTGAAGAGTCGCTGGGGTTCTTGGTGCGCAGTGAACCGAGCTTGAGCCAGCAGTGGCATCTGGCAGCAGAAAAGTCAAATGTGTCCTGGGCTGTGTTAGCAGGAACACAGCCAGGAGATCAGGAGCAAACAATTATCTCCCCTCTGCTTAGCACTTGTTAAATCGTATCTGGAAAACTACATCCAGTTTTGGGCTCCCGATTCAAGAAAGTCCTTGATAATCTGGAGTGAGTTCAGTGAAGGGACACTAAGGTGGTCAGGGGTGCTGGAGCACCTATGAGAGGAGGCTGAGGGAGCTGGACTTGCACAGCCTGGAGCAGAGGTGGTTTTAGGGGAGCTTAGCAGCAGCCTCAGTGCCTACTAGGGGGTGACTGAGCAGAGGGAAGCAGGCTGTTCAAACTGCAGTACATGGCAGGAGGCAAGAGGCATCAGGCATAAGTTGAAATAAGAGAGATTCAGACTGGAGATAGGGAAAAACTTTTTCACCATGAGAACAGCTAAGCAGCGGGCAGGTTGCCCAAAGAGGTTGTGCAGTTTCCATCCTTGGAGATTTTCCAAGGCAAACTGGTATAAAGCTCTGAGCAACCAAGTCTGATTGCAGAGCTAACTTTGCTTTGAGCATGAAGCTGGACTAGAGACCTTCTTAGGTCCCTTCCAAATGGAATTATTCTATGGTTCATTGATTTCTCTAATGTGAAGCAACTGTCATAGATTCACTTTCTGATTTTGAAGCTGAGTATTGAAAAGAAACAATTTAAAAGACTGACTAAAAACTATGTGAACAGAGCTCCGCTGTACCTGTAAGCTGCTTGGAAATGTTAACACCATATATGAGTGCATTTAGCTGTAATTTGTAGATCACTGTTTAAGGTATGTAAGGTATTACTCGTTGCAATCTCTCTGTCTTCACTTCTGGCATCTGCCCCCTAAGCGATAATGTACCTTGAAGACTGCTTTTTGTGTTACCAGTCACTATTGATAACCCTTTATTTATCTGAAGTGCAAGATTTAAAGATAGCCAATAGCACATCCATGTACCACAATTTTGAATTATTTAAAAAGGATCAGCTTGGAAGTTTTTTGGACTGTATTGCTTAATAAATGTTTTCACATATTAATTATTATTCAAGTTAAACCTTTAAAAGTATATAACAATTTTATTGTGTTGCTTGTATAAGCTTGTATTGCTTATTTATTTAAACTTAATATCTCATTTAATATTCTCCTCCACTCTTTTGCTGTGTTAGCCTGATTGCTTGAAGAAGATAGTCACAGTCCCTTTATCTGCCTAGACTAAGCTTTTTTTAGTCCTTCTTGTATGACAGGTGTTCCATTCTTTGTTTTATCTCAGTAGCCCTTTTTAGATCACTATTATTTGTACAAATGTTTCTTCAATATTTGTGATCAAATATTTACGACACTTGCTAGATTATTTTTTATCCGTCCCTTGTAAAATGGCTCTGTTACTTCCTTGGTATTACTAGAAATACCTTGCCTGACGCATCATAGTAAAAATGGTCTTCTTCAATGGCTGCTTTCAGCGGTTAATTCATGCACTCCAGTCTGCTTTCCCTTCTGTCTTTGCACTGACTGAATTCCCTACTTAACAGAGAAGTTTTATCTCTAGTCGCTAATGCATATCCATGCTTTTCTCACCATTTTTATTATATTAGTTCTCAACATCAGAATTCTCTCTGGATGATACTTAACTGTCTTCTCTAATTACATTACAGATTATCAATGTATTTCATAAGTACATTTCCCGTTTCTGCAAAGGTAAATACCGATAAAATTAAATAAGCTAAGTCCTAAAAATAGTTGTTTAAGACTTTCAGTGATAACTGTTCCACCTCAGTTTTTATAAATTGTGTCCCTGTATCCTCCCCTTCACTCCACATTTCACAGACCTCCTTTTATCCTACTCTTCACTCAGTTTGTGTTTCTTGCACTCTTTATATTTAACTAATGATTTTCAGGTCCCATATTATGTGTTTTATGAAAATCCGAGCAGGTGAAATCTACCTTTGTGTCATCTAAAGATCAATTATATTCTTAAAGAAAGTTATACACCTGCTCAAAAATAGTTTGTTATTTTGCTGGTATTTTGGAAGTCAGCTCTTTTAGAATTTCTAATGTTGATTACCCTCACGTATGAATTATAGAATATCTAGCTTTAGTAACTGAACTAGACAGTGATTAAGTGTGCTAGGGCACATGAGGTAACACTGAACAACCACCATGTAGAAACTGTCAATGGGCTGTATAGATTTTTGTCTTGACCACATAAACATTTATTTTACCTTGGCTGGAGTAGACTTTTAGAAAATGTGAGTTAGAAGGTACTAGCCTCAGTTTTCATTAGCTTTATTTTGCAATCTAGAAAAGTCACAAGGGCTAGATTGTTCTTGACCCTTCATTGCTGAGCACATTGAAGTGAAAAAGAAATGCAATCTCAGGAACAATTGTAATTCCTGCACTTCTTGGGCAAAATATTCCCTTCCATATTTCACCTAGTCATAAATGTCGTAGGCAAGAAGGCAATGCAGCTGGAAGTTGTGAGGTATTCCTTTTTGCCAGGACCCAGAACTTTCCCAAACACTCCTGGAGGCACAATTCTTGTCATCTCCATGCTGGCCTGTAAATAAGATTCAGAGCCTGGACTAGTTTTGGTTGAAGATACGTTATCTTCTGGCAAAGAATATAAGCTCAAATGCAAAAATACTTACTATTCAAGGTGGATTTGAATGTGGGAAAGATTTTTCTAGACACCACAAGCTAAATTAATTTATTAAAGGGTTTTGCAAAATCTTCTTGAATCAGAGAATAAAAGATCTGCAGGATAAAAAAGATCTGCAGAAAAACAGATCTAACACAGAGGAAATTAAGGAGTTAACAGATGCCAGATTCCTTCTGAGAGCAACTTTGTGCTACTTACTGTTTGCACTCAGTGTCTGCTTAACACTTAACTCATCGTTCATCTCCCTGACTCACTTTTTTTCAGCTATTTACTTTGATACAGCAATAATGGAGCCCTTTGTGGTATTGATGTGCACTCACCCATACATACCAAATTAACAGAGGATCTTTCTTCTTCCGAGTTACTTTCAATTAGCCCACTTAGAGTCTTGGAATGAGTGTCCTTCCTGACCTTCAGGACAGGTTGTTTCTAGAAAATGATTTAACTAGGTTGGACAGTAGCTAGAGATTGCAGAGTCTTGTTTACTGTCCAGCTAATAGACTAAGCCTATGATAATTAAAAAAAAAAAAAAAAAGCAGTGCTAATTGGTGACTTAGAGCCCATTGTACCAGTAATTATATATTAAGTGTTGAAGACTTGTTATCTTATTTTAAAGGACATTTTAGACCTAATTTTATCTAATACTATCACTTCAACACATTTCAAGCAACATAAATGTATTTACTAACAGAATATTTTACTGTGAAATGTCAGCTCTTTCTGTATGTTTTATTTCTTCATTCCTTATATTTATTAACTTTTCATGTTAAAGAAAGAAAAAAACAGAAAGGAAAATTTTAATAGAGGTATTCTAACCAAATTAAAACAAAATACTTCCTAATGGTTTTAATTTTAAACTACTTCGTGCTTTGATAACTGTTTAAATTACTATTTATGAAACTTAACTACAATATTTAATGTTATTTTAAACCATTTTTGTACAGCTTTTACAAAAGCAGCTTAGAAGTAAAAACAATAGGATATACTTTCTGAACTGCAGATAATCTGCACAGAATCAGTTAATGAACTAGGATTTGGTGTGTGTTTCCATATGTGGCTGACAGTATATTTTGAAAGCTAACCAAAGAAAAGATATTTTCTTTAGCCCAATTATTTTAGAAAGACTAATTAAAACCCATTCAGTTAATTGCAAATGAAGTTAGCACAGAAAAATAAGTTGTTATGATTTTGCTTTTTGTCTAAATTGTATGGTGCAGTATATCACTATGGAACAGAAGACAGCATTAATGTCAGTGTTTGTACTGACGCTTTTCTGACCAAACACTTGTTCATACTGGGAGGTTACACCATTGTGTTTGGTATGCAGTCCATAACATGAGAAATATATAAAAAAATGGATTCACAGACATAAGCAAGACAAGGTAATACACAGATCTGTGTGTCTATAATTCCATCAGCAACCGTCAGTCATTCTACTACATGTAGGCATTCACTATCAAAGCAAAAGTATCTAAACTCTTCTGTCTAGCAGTTAATAGTGCATAAAAGATGTTTTCACCAAGTTTTTTGGGAATTTTTTAGTTTGTGATTGTGCATTTGACTTACGCACTAGAACAGTCTCGGTGAAAAATTCTCCCCCAAATTTTACCAAGACTCTTGTCGAAAGCAGTGTTGGTAACATTCATCCTACTGATGCTAGACATTCAGTATGGATGCCAAAGAGAACTATCTCTCTTGACTGATGATAGGTGAAGATAAATGGGTTTCTTAGTCTAATTTCCTCACGTTAGATGAGGTGAAATTCTCATTTCAAGCTGGTGTCTGCCATTTTACTATTCTCTGAGCATTGGACTGCGGTCCTCAAAAGTGACATAAATGATTTTAGACTTAACAAAATGAAGATGGGATTCATATGGTTTGTGTTTGAACATGGAAAAGGATGTGCAACACAGTATAGACAGCAGGCTGCATAATAATCATTTAAGGCTGATAGTATGAAGATGTGTGAAATTGCAGAACATACATAACTACAGTGGGTGAATTAATTAAAGAATAAACCAAACAGTATTAAGTAGTTTGTAAATGAGTATGTGCCTAAACCCTACCAAGATCCACAGCATTGTCTTTCTACTTCCCTTATCCACAAGAGGTTAATGTAAGGGTTTTCTGATTTGGGAACTGGACTCTGCTCAAATAGAATTGCACATGATGAGATTGCTGCCCTTCAGAGACAAGTGTGGGAAGGAACCTCATCTCATTCTTTCCTTTGCGCAGAGAGTTGCTGCCTAGTTAATACAATCAGTCCCAGGAATGGGAGATGTGTCGTCTGCATTTATGCCTGCTTGGACATGTACAAGGAGAAATTCTGGTTTCTGCCACATGCTATGCAGCTCCCCAGAGAAGAAGCAGTGAGAAGGGCTTGCTGTAGGCAGTGTTTAACTCCAGTGCAGAAGCAATAATTTCGTTGAGCTAGGCTACTCTGCTCTGCAGAACAGCTTTGCCTTTGCCCCAGAGAAAGATCCACTTTGTATAAATCACTCTCTGGTGTTACTAGTTGAGACGACATATGCAGGAAATCTATTCCAGAACTTCACAACTCTTGCTTTCAGAATTATTCTTACAGCAGAGTCGATCTTGAGTTTCAGAGGTACATTGAGGTATATACAAAGGAGATGTTTGCATGTGAACTGAGCATCTGAGCTGCTGTTATACTCGGTGAAAATCTAGTCAATAGTGTCAGTGGAGTCCAGGGCCTTATTCAGCTGACGAAGTGTAAGTGTCAAGTTTTGGCTAAGAGGAACAGCTCTCTAAGCTCCACTGAATATGCTAGTAGCCTAGCTACCTAGCTTACACATGGATGCCTATGTTTTCATCACTTAAATACAAGTGTGTGAAGCTGAAGCTGATTCATATCCCTTTACTTCTCACATATGTCCACATTTCTGAAAATTTCTGAACCACATGTTCTATCCAAAGTAACCATGGGGAATAATTTACTTTTGATACTTCTCACATATTTGAAGACTGTTGTCATCTTTACATTTAGTTCACTTTTTTCTGATCTAAATAACCTCAGTTTGTTTAGCACCTCTCCATAGGCCATATTTTCTAAAGTTCTGATTGTTCTCGGATAAAGTATTTCAGCTTAAGCTTGACTGTGGAACGAGTCTTAAGTGCATGTCAGTCCTCTTTATTCAACCTAGTACAGCAAATCAAAAGCTTTGAAATGAGTTCTATGAATACTTAATTATTCCAGCTGAAGAAAAATTACTTCAGTGGAAGTATCTTACTTATTGATGCACATTTCAATATACCTTATAATCTCATTTCATTACTTTCTTTCAAGACTGATGATTTGAGTAGTAAGTATGACCAGAAATGTGAGCTAGACCTCCAAAGGCATTGAGCTATCAGACAGCTATCTGGCCATGTTGAGAAAGAAAGGATAGGCCCGTCCTCCAATTGTTTGATCTGAGTATCTTGAGTAGAGGGACAAATTGTCATTCAGCTTAATAAGACACTTAATCTGAAGAGACACATGACACTGAAGACATGCTTCCACACTTGATTATTTGCTATGGTCTTAGGCAGCTCCCTGCACAGTCTAGGTGATGTGAGCTTTACTGGTACCAAACAATTAAGAATTGTAGTGAGAAATATCATGACATTTGAATATAAATTGTTTGTCTAGGCCTTGTACCTCTTCCTGAATCAGATCTTCCCCTTTAATATTATACAGTTTTTAGGTATTTTGGTAGTCAAGGGGAAAATCAACTAAGAAAGTGTCGGCCTGCTTGCATGCTGGCAAAGTCTTCTGTCCGAGAGTTAAGACTGCTTCAAAATCTGTTTTCAGCAACTGATACACTATGCCTTGGATATGTTGACCATGCTTTTCTCAATGTGTCTCTAGCCAAATCCTTAAGGCTGTAACACTGACATCTGTCTAACCAGAAATATTCATTTGGTATCCTAGCTTGGTTCTACTTCATGCCTCTTGATGCCTTTGCAAGAGTTGAGAAAGACAGAAAGAAGATAACAGAGGTTATACATAAAGTTAACGTTAGAACAACAAGTACGTGGTAAACAAATTCAGGCTGACAGAAAAACCCTAATGTATCAGCCTTACTATATCGTATGTATTAAGTGGTTTTCTCTCAGCTAACATTGTCCTGTGAAATACACAGACGTAAGGTTTACTTTGAAATGTGAATACCTTTACTGTAGAGAAGGTTTCATAATACCTTTGAAAGATTTTCATGGTTGCAATGGAATTGAGAATGTATTTAGAGTAACCAATGACAAGCAATTTCGCAATTAAAATGCAGCTTCAGCAAGTGGAATGATACAAAGCTAACAAGACCAGAAAACCTGAGCCAATTTTCATATGCAGAAACATGAGGAAAATAATTTCTAATCCACAAAATGCTTGAAGGCTATATTTAGAGAAAAATGAGGAGAGATGTGTATGTATTCGCAAATATATATCTAAACTCTTACAGCCCAGATTCTGCAATCTTGCTAGCACCCTTTTGATCCTGAATACGAAGAGGTTTTCTTCCTATTCTTTATTGGAAAGATATGTGCATACATATAAATGTCTATATTTACATAACAGATATAAAGCAACTCATCTACATGCCAATTTTGATACTGTGGTCAACATTTGTTTGATTTCTATGTTTTGAGTTTTCAGTCTATGTGGTTTAAATGCCATACTCATTAACAAATAAATAATCAGCACAGAACTTCTGTTTTTCTCTAGAGTTGCCTGAACAGGCAAGATTTTACTGAGTTCTTCTCAGAAAACAATGGCAGAAAAAATGGATATTGAAAGGCTGCATTCAGAAAGTGGATACTCTTGTCCCATTGCGCAAACGTCAGGGTCAACAGAGCTCACAATGGAGGAAGCTGCCCATGTTATTTCTGTGGGAACTGCAGTGTGAAGAAAGCAAGCAAGTAGTATCTAAAACGAAGAAAAGAAATGGAGTGGATGGAATTTTTAAAGGTCCATCTGGTGCTATTGTTTGTGATATTTAAGCTACTGAACAACCTCCCTCTTATTACAGTGTTGTTGGGCCATGCCTACAGGGCTTCCCCAGTAAGGAAAGCATAGTAACAGAAATTGATAACATGTGTTGACGGTAGCTTGTTGACATAAAAACTAGATTCCTGATGAATATTTCTGCTGCAGGTACATTAGCATTAAGCTTCTCTTAAACAAGAAATTAAAAACATACCCTTCCTTTTTAATAGGTTAGACTACTGAAGTTTGCTTATGCTTAGAATGTATTTCTTGTCGGTGAACTCTTGTTAATAGTCCTTTCCTGAGGTCTGCTTTTATTATTTCAAAACATTAAAGGCTGTGCTTGCTGATTTCAAGTTTCCCATGAAAAAAAATCCATTGCTGCCTTGACATGCATTTAAATTTAGTATTTTTGCTGAAATTTATAGTTCAGAGATGAATCAGTGTAAAGGTTCTTAATTATAAAGGATGATAGCTGTTCACAGTTGATGACCTGTCTTCACACAGTCATACGCCACGCCTAGCAGAGTGAAAGGAAGAACTATCCAAGTATCTGAAAACAGAAGTGAGTCCCAAAGTACACAAGATTGTCATGCAAATAAGGATAGGTAATTTAAAAAAGGTTTGTTTCTGACTTTCCTGGGTTTAAGAACCAGTAGAAGAACTCCCAGTTTACTGCCATAAGTTTATAAAATATACATAGCTGTTCACAGAATCACAGAATCACAGAATGGTAGGGGTTGGAAGGGACCTCTGTGGGTCATCTAGTCCAACCCCCCTGCTGAAGCAGGGTCACCTACAGCAGGCTGCACAGGACCGCGTCCAGGCGGGTCTTGA
>Ga0065711_1009804_pt1 | contig 10926 bp, 7 predicted proteins | sample Hoacrofraction12_FD_59098 | JGI IMG/M metagenome (GOLD analysis project Ga0065711, IMG submission 59098) | Hoatzin crop microbial communities from Cojedes, Venezuela - Epithelial fraction 12 v2 (version 2) | ecosystem: Host-associated > Birds > Digestive system > Esophagus > Crop | place... | reverse complement strand
GGAGAAGAAGATAACACCGTAGATTTTCGGAGAAGAAGATCTTCGGAGGAAAAGAAGATAACACCGTGAGCAAGTCAAGGGAAACTCCACCTCAGACCGCCTCCGACAACCGGGACTGGCCAACGGGCTGAGCCTTGCTTCTCCCCCCCATGGGACGCCTTGGGTGAGACTTAAACTAAGCGCTTTTCTCGGGAATAGTTACTCCCTAATGTCTATAGCCAGGCTGCATTATTTATAACCTTTTCACGCATTCTATATTTGCATGTGCTTTCTTGCAGACAGTCACTGTCACTGGCAATTCAAAAACCTGTATACCTGTTGCACAAATAAAACTGCACTGTTTAAGTAGCCAGTTGTCACAGTTTCTCACTGAACGCGACCAAACGTGGCCGTGCTAGTTCATGAGCACGACTGGACTGAAGGTGCAGACCGCTATTAGTGTATCCAGAATCATGGTAGTTTAATATACATATTAAATGCGACTGGACTGGTAGCGGCAAATTGGATATCACTCAGAATTTAAACCTAGCCGCACCTAGCCTCTCACTTCAGTTAAGAGCGTTAGAAAGCAAGGGGGTTTATTTTCTGCCAAATTAACGCGACAACTGCCTAAGGTCACCAGTCCTTCTTCACCATGAGTGACAGCTGAGCTGAGCCTTTTATTGCTCTCTCTGCATCCAACAACTTCTGCAGGTCAAGCAGAACAGAGTAAATTGATCTGTAATTAACCCCCTCCTTGTCTTCCAAGACCTATATTGAAAAAAATTGGTAGCCACCCCACTCCTTGGGAATTCCTGGGCTCACAGTGTCATAGGAAGGCTAAAAGCCCCAAATCCAACAGTGATACACAAATTTTGTTGTGCTCTCAGAAAGAATTACTCTGTCCTTTTAGCTTGTGCCCTCATGCCTCTGATGGTCCCTGGGACTGCTTCACCCCATGGGTGCCCCTGCGGTCTAGGTTTTGTGGCATCACTTTGCTGAGGGGAGCTAAATCTTTGCTGAAACCTGGCAGGATGTGTCCATTTTGCCATAGGAAGCTAGGTCATCTGAGAGGACAGCCCTCCCTCCACGGGTTTTGTTTCTGATCAAATGGAAGTCAGTACATATTTCATCAAAACCTGGTGCTTCTTTTTGCAGCTGTTTCTTCCTGACTCCGGCAATCTTCATGCATGGCCATGCATTTCAGATGTGTAATGCGGCGTGTCTGTATGCCCTAGAGGTTGCTTGTTGCTGCCAATGCCAAACCATATGGGGTTATTCAAGCGTAAGAGAGTCCAAAATTTGACCCCTAGCAAACATTTCTGTTTCCAAGTGAACTTTTCAAGTGTTTCTTCTGATTTGGGGGTGACAGATGGTCTGCTCCCATGCTCTGACTCCCCAGACATCTAAGGAAACATTAGCAGGTAGGTGAGGTTGAGAATTCACCCTTGTAAACCGGCTGAGTCAGCATCAATGCAATAAAATCACATTCCAGCTCAGCTAGCAAGGTCTCTACCTCAGGGCCAGACTGCAGTGGCTGCCAAAGGAAAACAGAAGGGCTCAAACAACACTGTCAAACTTCAGAGCAAGGGCATGGGCAGATCAGTGGGCATCCTGACTTCAGCTTTGCCAGCCAATCTCTTGCCTCTTTGCTGTTCACTAACAGATTTAGTAGATTTAGCATAAGCTGGCAGAAAAAATGCACAGACTATACAAGGTCAGAAATTCCTGTAATTTCCCATGATCTCAAGCCTGTAGAGTTTCCTCAGGCTTTATCATTTTCTACTGGAACCATTGCCGTTAGTACCATGTTACAGATAATGACACTCCCTCTTATGCTGGAAGTTTTCATTAATGGCAATAGCCACAATAATAGACAACTTTTTGGACATCTTGGCTTGCAGCATTAGCTGCTGGGGTTATGAAGGATGGCTGACTGCTGGAAATCTCTATGTAAACAGAGAGGTACCTCATGGGGGCATCATATGCAGAGTAACACGCAGAATTTTTTCACTGCAGATTGTTCTGTATTCATACATGAACTCTATCTGGCCAGTTAACTCCCTGCCCCCTAGAAAACAAGCTGGACCTCCAAACCTGCATCATACTCTCATTTTATAACTACTACAGTCAATGGCAAAATGTCTTCTTTCCCCTTTAAACACAACTGCTTGCTGGGAAATAATGAATAAAACCTTAGCTAGTGTTTATATAGATTAAAAACTACCTAGAAAATTCATTTCTTACACTTGTGTTTGCTGGCCAGGTGTCCACCTGTGTCAGTCTGAGACTGATTCATTGCTGCAGGACCCCACTGGTGGAACTGCAAGCCCTGTAGGTGAATGAATTGGACCTCTCCCCTTCCACTGCACGCCAGTGTGGGTTTGTACAGCTCAGTAAACCAAGCAGCTGCAAATAAAGCCTAGGGTGTGCTGCAGATAGAAAGAGTCCAGCTGCCACCATCAGGAGTGCTGGGGCAGAATGGGTGAGAGCAGGGTCTGCTGAGACCTGAGCCAAACTAGGAGCAGGGAAATCTTTGCCAGGGGCACACAACAGAGGAAATAAATGAGTCTGCAAGATTTTAGAGACTGTGAGATGGAAATGAGAGGCAGAAGGGGGAAAATGCCAAGCCTGACATAAGAGTACTGGCTTGCAAACTGCTGTGGGAGAAGAGGTCTCCAGGAGGATGCATTGAGTTTTGCTTTCCTGGAATGGGGGAGAGACAGAGAGTATTTCTGTCTGACAAAACCCTGTAAAGGTAGCAATGACTTGGCTGCAAACCAAAAAGGAAGGATGAGGTAGGAGAGGGCGCCACTGGTTTGCTGACATCTCCCACCTCATCTGCCAGGCTTTGCTGATCCCTGCTGACACAGGTCCAATCCAAACCTGATTGAATTATTCCCACCAAATGCAGTGGACTCTGAATAAAGTGGACAGCAGAGAGAGCTGAGTGAGACATGCTGAAACTTCCCATCAAGGAGGGGCAGGCAGGGTGGTAACATCCCTTGTAGGGTGTTACCCCAAGGATGCATTTCTCCTGATGCACACTCCAATATCGGACTGGCTTCATCCCAGAGCCATCACATAAAACATGCTCATGGCCTGTGCAGCATGGAGCAGCTGTGGCTCTGTGTGTCTCCTGGGGCATTAGGTCACTACCTGCTCAATGCTGAGTCATGCGCTGTGGGGCAATATGTCCCCTCTTCATCCCTCTCTCTCTGCCTTGCTCCTGCCATTGACAATAGAGGAATAACTGCAGGAAGAAAGTCACAGCCTGGGCGTGAAGGGAGTGAAGGCAGGACAGCAGGCAGACCCATGTGAGCTGTGAGTCCCTTTGTGCTGCCGGTTCCTGCTCACGTTGTGGCAGCTTGGCCCAAAGCTCCGTCACGCTGGGGCAGCTCCTGGCACGGCAGGCAAGGAGGGAGGAGCAGGGCACGCTGCTGAGGTATCTGCAGTGCGTCCTCTGTGCCCAGCAGAGCAGCCTTCACTCTGTGCATGGGAAGAGCAGTGGAGACTGCCTCTGGGGAGGGAGAGAAGCACAGAGGGGTGGAAAGCCCTCATTTGCAAATATGATGCACAACTGCTTTTCCTTACTGTGAGTACACTGAAGAGCTCACTGGCATCACAACAGGCTGGCTCCACTCATGTGCTGGTGAACAGAAGCAAATGGAAGTATTTGAGAGCAAGAACTAGAGTGATCTGGAAGGGGAGGGCACTGCAGATGATCCCTGAGTCTCCTTGCAAAGCATCATGGACCCTTTTTGAAAGCCTGCACTCACATTCTTGCAAAACACAGCTGACAGGTAGTGCTGCAAGGGGTGGGGGTGTGGGGAAGGAAGGGATGGGGTCCAGTGAGGAGCTATGTGTAGCAGCTGGGGCTGAGGATGGCATAAAGCCCAGCAGACAGTGAAGCCAGAGAAGGAAAACAGGAAAAGATCTGCAATGACATGAGCAAATTCTCCTGAGTTCCCAGGGATTTTCCTGCTCCCCAAAGCAAGCCAGAAGGCCTGGCAGAGGCCTTGGGATGAAACAGAGCTCTGGAAAGGACTGAAGGTTCCAGCTAATGGAGGGTACTTTGGGGGGGAGAAGACAGAGGCTTTCTTCTAAGGAACTGTGCCCCCACCTGCCCACTTCTCAGACTACTGGTGGTCCTCACCATCCACAGCGCACCCAGGGGCCCTTCTCAAAGGACAGCTTCTTTGGCTTGTGCTCCATACCAGCCTGACCCTCTAGGAACAATGATGTTGCTGCGTCTGAGAACAGACAATGACTCCAGGTGAGGAAAAAACTGTGGTTACCACACAGCTGTCTCAGAAAGGATACCCAGCCCTGTCATTGCTTCCCCTCAGCAGGAAATATACTTGTATCTCCCAGCTCCTCTCTGCTATCTCTCCTTGATACTTGTAGGTGCTGTGTCCTTTTGATGCTGCATTTTTTCCCTTGCTGCTTGGTATCACATCCACCTCTTTTCCTCCTACCAACCATTCTTCCGAGTGAGGGCATCTAGGCAGTGTCTGGGTGTGTCCCAGCCCACACATGCTCTGCCACATCACTGGCACAACAGCGGGGTAGGAGATCCCGTGGCACAAGGGTTAAGCCATTCTGCTCTGGCTGTCCGGGTCTCTCCCCTCCCATCTTCTCCCATGAAGTAATCAGCGGGTTTTAGTCTTGCAGGCTCTTGTGCAGTCAGTAGTATCCTCTAAGCTGCTGGGGACTAGCTGTCTGAAGGAAGCATTTCCAGGGACACATTCTGAGTTGAAGGGTAAACCTGAAAGAAAAAACAAGCAAAGAGAAAGCGGAGACGTACAGCTTATTCCAGTGATATTTAACATAGAGGCCAAGGTCTCCGTGTTTGTATCCCCCAGTATTTTAGGGAGATGAGGGATTGTTTTCCAGAGGCCTTAACTTAAAAAAAAAAAACCACAACGAAAATGTATAAAGAAATACTCATCTCTGTGGAGGAGACAAGGGTACAGCTGAATGTCACTCCCTGTCTAAATCTAAATTTCTACAGGCTGGCTCAGGAGATGGGTGGCAGGTAAGAACCTGGACAGAAAAAGTGCATTTTTCAGCATCAGGTGACAGCAAGCAATGAGATGCAATTGGATTTGATCTGCCTAGCTGGCTTGGCAACCAGCCAGCCCAGGATAAGCCAAGAGAGGCCATGGTTTCACAGTGCTCGTAGTTTTCTTTTGTCTGAAAGAGCAGTTGCAAGACTAGAGAGAAGCATCTCCCTGGGTACCTCCATCCCTTTCACTCTGTGCCATCAAGTTACCAAAATCAGCTCATTCAATGGAAGAGAGAGGACACAGAGTATGCTACCAATCCACTGCATGTTCGCTGACATCTGAGAGCACACAGAATTTGCAGCTTTCAGTTATTTTGTGCCCATTGACATGAAATCAGTGGTTCAGATAACTAACCTCTGCCTTCTCTGATATAAAAGCTCAGAAGGCTCAAATGAGTGCAAGAGGTAGCAGATTCAAAACGTTCCAGAGGAGATGGCTTTTCACATGATGTGTAGTGATGCTGCAGAACTGCTCACAGCAGGAAGTGGTGGATGCTGGATGGGAAAGACTGAACAGGTTCAGGAAAGACAAATCCACCAGGACACAGAAACCCTACTTGGCTCAGGTAGTGCCTAAACTATAGATTGGTGGAGGCTGTGAAAACCCTCAGAAGTTTGACTCTGGGCTTGCTCTGTTCTTAGGCTGTTCTTCAGGCATCTGCAGTTATCCACTGCCAGACACAGGAGAGGAAGCCAGGTCACTTGGAGACTCTCACTGTACCCAAGAGGCATTCATAACTCTTAAAACTGCTCATTTGCAGCTCTGTGTCAGGGCACTGAGGACATTCACAGGCCTTAATTAACCCAGCCAGCCTCATCTGGGATCCCCACCGATAACCTCTACCCATGTGCCCAGGAGCCCTGTTTCAGCTCACCCTTGGCCCTTCAGTCCTGGCCTGATATATATTGTAGGCATACCTACTCCTACACCTCTTTCTAGGGCGTTTGGATTGCCTGGCTTGACCTCAGTCCTGACGTGCATACTACTTGACTATCACAAGATCGTTGATGGGACTGGTTGCTGTGACCATCCCTGCACCCCTCACCCAGCTCAGATGCTGTGGGACAGTGCACTGCCAGTGAGGATGCTACAGCCCTATGTACACTTGGGACTTAAAACTGGCTGTAATGGGGGTATTGTAAGCTGGTGCCAGAGGACTGGTTTCTGTGTCCTCTCTTAGCTTGGCTGGAGGAGGATGCTGCTGGCTTGCAGCAAGGCTGTGTTACTGGAGTAGGCAGAAGGCTGTAAAGCAACCAGCGAGCGTCAGACTCACACCATAAAGCACAGGACACAAGCAACACAGCTTCCCTCCCCCATCGGGACACCTGTGGATCTACATTGTGTTCTTGCCTGTACTGCAAGAGCAGTGAGCTGGGACGGATTGGCATTTTTCTTGTCTTTAAACAAGAGCAGTGAGTTGGGCCAATCGGGCACTCTCCGACTGCACCTGGAACTCCTGCTGCCTGGATCATACCTGCCTGGTAAATGTCAGAACTATACATTCTGCAATTGTATGGTTGCTGTCAAGATACCAGAACTACCTCATACAGATTGTGGCCAGCATGGAAATTTACTGATGCCTAAAGTCAATCATCTCATGACCCTATAAACAGTGGTACCAAGAAAAGCCCTCTGAGCTCTCCTGGGCAGCAGCAGGCTGCGCCCAGCATACCCCTCTGAGCGGGACGCCCCTCAGAGCACACTGAACTCTGAAGTCTGAGGTTACCTGCACTGAACTACAGGGATCCCTCACTCCTTGAGGCTCCACTTTTGCCTGTTGAGGAAAATCATTTGATGCGAGTATTTCACTGAACTCTCAGTGAATTTTTAACAGCCACCTTTATGTACGTATATTGTCTGTGTGCGTGTGAATCAATTCAAACAATAATATCCTTTTATTGTGATTGTAGTGAACACTTCTTAACCACTTTGTAAATGCTAAGTTAACCAATGATTAATTACTGCTAAATTCCTATGATTTTCTCTCTCTCTTTAACTGTGAACAAACCTTGCGTTGCGGCTATACATGTTCTTTAGACTAACTGTTGTGATCTGAGGCTAAGTCTGGATCCAGCCACACCCAGGCTCCTCTCTGAGAAGAAGTTTAGAAAGCAAGGGGGTCCATTATGAGCACTGTGACTCAACGGGAGGATATCCCTTACCCCTTACACCTTTCTTCAATCTCTGTATAAATCATTCCACCTCAATCCTACTTCAATTTTGTATTCCATTTATTTAATACATAATAGGGTGAACCTTGTCAATGAACTTTGTTAAATCAGATTTTATAAATTTTTCTTAAGATAATTTCTTGCAAATACCTTTGACACTGATTCTTTAAGTTAACCTAACCACACATTTGCGACAAAAGGCAGAGTGGTTTATGAGGGCAATAGGCCTCTGGGGAGGAGGAGATCTCCAAAGCTGAATCGGTAGCAAGATCTGAGCCATCAGTCAGAAATTAGATACTCTCTAGGAGAAGGACTGGACACTGGGGGCCCACACTAGTTCTGTGTTGGTTAGGGACACTTTGCAAAAGCTGGATTGCTTTAGTTAGATCATTCAGCCAGGCAGAAGGATGAAACTGCATTTCTCCTATAGCAATAGTGTTTACCAGAAGCAGAAATCTGCTTTTTGTTTTCAATTCAGATGTCAGCTGCACCCACAGATGCTGTTTTATCATCAGACGGTCCCTGCATGTTTTAGACTGGCCTCAGAGCCTCTAATCTTGCTGGAGGTGTCTGCTGCTCACAAGTGGGAACAGCCCAGCTTGGGGGGTGTTTCAGCTGACTCTAGCTTCACCAGGGCCTCACTGAGACTGGCAGCCTCAGACCTCTCTGCCTGGGAGCAATCTCCAGTTCCACAACACCACCACAGTCTAACCCTCCCCTCCAAAGAGATTCAGCAGACCATGAGGGAGGCCAAGTGTGACGGCCTCAGGCTCTTCCTTACCTACCTGTCCACTTTGCTGCATTCACTTCTCTCCTCACTGCATTGTTTCAGCTACAAGTAGTTTATGTTTTTGATGAGCAATCAATGAGTTGCTGTGACTCTTCTCCATACTGTCCTGGAACCTCTGTTCATGCTCTCCCGGTGCTTTTCTAGGGGGATAGTGATCAGCTGCATAGACATCCTCAGGTGAAACACTGCTTGCTTTTTATGCTGCACCAGCACTGATTGCTGTTGTGTAATGCAGACCTGGAGATTGCCTTTTCTGCCTGAGCTACACAAAGTTCTAGGTTCATGGAGTGTCTCAGATGGTCTTCTCAGGAATGAAGCCTCTTTGCTGTTTCTGTCTGTGTTACATGCAGATACCCAGGGAACCAGTGGTGGAATTTCCTCCAGGTCTCTTCTGCTTCTTCTAGGGAGTTTCAGACTTGCTGCAGCTTTTTGTCATATGTCTGCCAGGATTCCTCCTCAGTTTCCTTTTATTCCCTTTATGGACTCCAGGAACAAATCAGTGCTTCAGGACTCTGCAAGAACTCTGCTTTCCCATGTCTCATTTTGCTGGGTAGCAAAAAAGAGCCTCTCCACTCTCAGGTGTACAGCCTCCCATGCAGCACAGAGATCTCTCAATTCCTTGGCTATGCTTTCTCCCTGGCTGAGAGCACAGCTGCTGCTGCCCCAGCAGGGTAAAGCTCCATTTCAGCTCACCAGGTCATGCAATCTCTGTGAAACAGGCCAGGCTGAGTGGGAACCACCAAGGTGAAGGCAGTGCTGGATGCTGAAAACAGGAGAAATTTGTCTGCCTCCCTTTAAATGGGTAGCACAAGGCTCTCCCAGTTTGGCGGATTTCTGCTAACCCCTCCCTACCACCTTTCCAGTATAAAAAGCTTAAAACCCTTCTTACTCTGGTCTGAGGGGAAAGTTGCTAGCCTTGTTGCTCCTCACCTGCTGTGCCCTGATTACCTGCACTAATGATGAAATGAATGGTATTAGAGGGAGACTGTGCACCCACTTGTCCATTCCTCGTAAACCCTGTACCAGGGTGCCACCAATGCAGATGTAGGTCTTCTCCTGCTTGTTTGACATCTCAGCTGAAGCATTTTGGAAATCTGAACACTTTGTTTAACCTTCTCAACAGAATCAGGAGCACCTGGAAAAGCCAAGGCCTTTACACATGAACATCGTCACAAGGCACCACAAGCTGAGCATAGGAGACACATGGTAGTCTTGGGTTTGATGCCGTGAAAAGCCGGAATTGAAGACTCAATAGTCGGCAGACTATTAAGCAGGTATTCTTTATTACGGCGCCAGGCACATGGGGGATCTCTCCTCTAAACGTATGCACCAAAAAGACACAGTTACTAGGTACTTATGCTATGTTAACATACATATTAATTACATTTCCAAGAAATGTTTATCATAGTAATGGTTTTTCCGAGAACTCATTAATATATGGTAATGTCCGTCGCACATGTTTGTTTGGCTCTCTCGGTGATCGGGTGGGGTCTTCAGATTATCCTGCAGCCTCCTTATCTCTGTAGTTTGCATACCTGTTCTCCCAAGGCCCAGGCGCCTAAAGGGATTATTCAGAAGTCCCTTGTCTTGCAACCGTCCCAATTATTCACAAAGAACCAAGACTTGTTTTGGTTGTGCAATGATTCTTGTTGGTAGTTGAATGGCTTCTAATAGGCGAAGGATTTCCTCAGCGTATTTAACCTGCTTCCCTTGCGCAGTTAGTAGTCCTCGCTCCTTCCAAATTGTCCCATGAGCGTGGACAACTCCAAAGGCATATTTGGAATCTGTCCATATTTTTTATCTTTTTTCCTTTTGTTAACTCCAGAGCCCTAGTTAGGGCAATAGTTTCAGCCTTTTGAGCTGATGTTCCAGCAGGTAGTGATTGAGACTCAACTACTTTGTCTGCTGTTGTCACTGCATACCTGGCCTTTCGAATACCTTGTCCGACAATGCTGCTTCCATCCATGAACCAGGAGTCTTGTGCATCTTCCAGGGGTTCCTCTTTCAAATCTGGTCTGCTGGAGTACACAGTCTCTATGGTTTCTAAGCAATCATGGACCAATGGTTCAGAGACTGATCAGCTGAGAAAAGAAGCTGGGTTCGTAATATTAGTTACTACAATATTAATGTCCTCTGATTCAATTAGAATGGCCTGGTATCGTGGAAATTGGGATGGGGAAAGCCAGTAGTTCCCTTTTTGTTGCAGTACAGCTGATACTCTGTGTGAGATCGGTACTGTGATCTTTTGGCCCAAGGTGAATTTTCGGGCTTCCTGAATACTCAAGACCACCGCTGCCACAGCTTGCAGACATCCTGGCCATCCTTTGCTTACTCCATCCAGCTGTTTAGCAAAATAGGCCACAGCTCTTTTNTAGGGTCCCAGCTGTTGAGCTAGAATCCCCAGAGCTATGCCTTGTGTCTCATGAGAAAACAGCCAAAAGGGTTTGGTAACATNAGGCAGGCCCAGAGCGGGGGCCTTCATTAGATCTTGCTTAAGTGTCTGAAATGCGTTTTGAGCTTCTTTGGACCAGATCAATCGGGTGGGGTTGTTTTTCAAAAGTTCACTTAAGGGTCTCACTATTATTCCGTAATTATAAATCCATAACCAGCACCAACCTGTCAGTCCCAGAAAGGTCCTGAGCTCTTTTACCCACCGTCTGACGGAGAGGAGTCCTGCAGATGGCTTCATTCTGTTCTGTTCCTAGTTCTCTTTGTCCAGACAGCTTGCATCCAACGTAGGCTACCCGTTGCCGCACCATCTGAGCTTGCTGTTGAGAGACTTGATATCCATTTAATCTCAAAAAGTTTAACAAACTGATAGTCCACTGTATACAGTCAGGTTTTGTTTCAGTTGCTATTAATGTACTGTAAAAGGGTTCCATCTCTGGAGGAAGGGTTCCATGCTTCAAGTTCTCAT